>Ga0247831_1004219_pt1 | contig 19588 bp, 26 predicted proteins | sample LaCruzMarch2015__9_FD_192406 | JGI IMG/M metagenome (GOLD analysis project Ga0247831, IMG submission 192406) | Freshwater microbial communities from meromictic Lake La Cruz, Castile-La Mancha, Spain - LaCruzMarch2015_1m | ecosystem: Environmental > Aquatic > Freshwater > Lake | place: Spain... | reverse complement strand
TTACCCAAGATGAAGAAATTAACGCTTTTCTACAATCACGGGGTATACGTCTTGTACAACATTACACGGGCAATAACAAGATGGACCTTGAGTATGGTGTGGCTTCTCTTGGTACTTTGTTTGGCAATTTTGGTCCAGACGGCAAACCGGCTAAAAATGCTCTTATTGAGTTTCCGCGAGCAGAGTCTGAAGGCGTTAAAGCGCTTATTGAGCAATTGATTACTTGGTCTCCTGGTACTAAGAATAAACAGGATGGTCCTATGGCTTTATGGTTTGCTGAAACGCAGTTGCGTGATTATGTGAATCAGCAGGGTTCTTACGGTAAGACTTGGGTTCGTAACCCTTTTGCTACACCAATTGATTTGGCCAAACGACAGGTTGTTGATTTGGAAGAGTATGCACGCAAACAGCGTGCTGTTAATTCAGGATGGTACTAATATGGCTAGACCTAAAGATAATAAGAAAAAAAGCAACGACTATCGTGGTGGGTCTGCTTTATTAAAAAAACAGCAAGAATCCAACACTAAAAAATTTCAAGCAATGACACCTGCACAAAAGAAATCATATGTTGCTAAGCAAGCAAAGGCTGTTGGTAAAACAGCAGCACAGGTTGCTTCTATGGTTGGTGGCGCAGGGTTAGCACGTAAAGCCGCAGCAAAGGCTACTGTACCAGCAATTAAAAAGGCTGCAGCAAAATCTGTAGAAAAAAAATCTTTAAAGGCTGCAAATGCTCCTAGTAAAAATCAAGCCGCTTCAGATAGTGGTAGAAGATATATGGGGCAAAAATTTATGAAAGTTGAAGATGCAGGTAAAGATAGATATGGTCAACAAAGAGTTTTAATTAAACGTAATACTGAAAAACTTAAAGAAGCAACAACTCCACGTACTCCTGGTGGAACTGTTAGGTTAAATCCAAGATTTGCTAAAAATTTAAGAAAAGGTAAATAGTGGCTCGTAAGATTGAAGATATTGCTAACGCTTATCAACAACTAAAACAGCGTTACGCAAACCGTGATGCCCGTTGGGGTGACGTACTTGAGGTACGTAAAGGAAACATAAACCAAGTATTCCCTGGTTTGTTTCCAGCAGAATACCCTAAGCCAATGGTTGCAAACTTTATTGACGTTGCCGCACGTGACATTGCTGAAGTAATCGCACCACTGCCTGCTATTAACTGTTCAGCAACTAATGCTGTATCAGATAGAGCACGTACCCGTGCCGACAAGCGTACAATGATTGCAGCCGGTTACCGCGACACTTCACGTTTGCAAGTTGAAATGTTCACCGGTGCAGACCGTTATATTACTTTTGGTGCTCTACCTTTCATTGTTGAAGCCGATTACGAAAACAATGCCCCACGTATCCGCATAGATAACCCTATTAACTCTTACCCTGAATTTGACCGTTTTGGTCGTTTGCTTTCTTACACAAAACTTTACATTAAAGCCGCACAAGACCTTGTTAACGATTTTCCTGAATACGAATCAGTTATCCTTGGTAAGTTTGAACAACGTGGTTCTATGCGCCCAATTCAACTTGTGCGCTATATGGACAAGAACGAAACAGTTCTTTTCTTACCTGAACGCGCAAACTATGTTCTACAACGCGCCAAGAATCCTCTTGGTAAACTTAATGTTGTTTTCGCTGTCCGACCAGGTGTTGACTCTGATGAATCACAACGTGGACAGTTTGATGATGTTCTTTGGGTTCAGGTAGCCCGTGCACGTTTCGCTACTTTACAACTTGAGGCGGCACAAAAATCTGTTCAGGCACCTTTTGCTTTGCCTGCAGATGTTAACGTCCTTGAAATGGGACCTGACGCAACTATACGTTCTGCATCTCCTGAAAAGATTAGACGTGTTGATTTAAATGTGCCCCCTGGATTATTTACAGAGTCAGCAATACTTGACCAAGAAATGCGTATGGGTGCACGTTACCCTGAAGGCCGCCAAGGCGTAAGCCAAGGAAGCATTGTTACTGGTCGTGGTGTTGAAGCCCTTATGGGTGGATTTGACACACAAGTTAAAACAGCGCAATCAGTTTTGGCTGAAGCATTAAAACAAGTATTTGAACTTTGCTTTGAATTGGACGAAAAACTTTTCGGCAATATTGAAAAGACTGTGCGCGGCGTAGATGCTGGCGCACCGTATGAAATCACCTACACCCCAAAGAAAGATATTGATGGGGATTTTACGGTTGATATCACCTATGGACTGATGGCCGGATTAAACCCCAACCAGGCTTTGGTATTCGGACTCCAAGCGCGCGGAGACCAATTAATTTCCCGCGACTTCCTCCGCCGTCAGATGCCTTGGGAAATCAACGTTACACAAGAAGAACAAAAAATTGAAATAGAAAAACTACGAGATTCTCTCGTTGCAGCAATAAGTGGGTACGCGCAAGCGATTCCTTCTCTTGCAACACAGGGTCAAGACCCTGGTGAGATTCTTTCACGTATTGCAACAGTAATTAATGGTAGGCAAAAAGGTCAACCTATAGAGCAGGTAATCGCGGAAGCGTTTGCCCCTCAGGCACCGCCACCTTCTGCTGAGGCTGCAGCCCCTGGTATGGAACAACCCGTCCCCGGTTCCGCAGGTGAGGCTCCCTCCGGTGGTGCTTCAGGATTAAGTGCAGCAACTGGTGGTCCACGTGGTGTGGCACCAGGGCAAGTGGGACAAGGTGGAAGACCACCAATACAGTATTTGCTGGCCGGGTTAACCGGTTCTGGCAAACCCACACTATCTTCTAGTGTGACAAGAATGGTCCCTGCGGGCTAAAAAGGAAAAAGAATGAAGTCATTCAAAGGCGGCAAGAAGCCAGCAAACCAAGGTTCTGCTGGAAAAGCATACGAACAACCAGTTAAAAAATCTGGTGTTCCAAGTGCATCAAAACCAGGTATGTCAAAGATTATGTTCTCTGCACAACCATCTGGTACACGTGGTGGTAAAGCACCAAAACGCGCTGGTAAGTAAATAATTAATTTAAGGACGTATAAATAATGGCAAGAGGTGGAATGAGACCAACAGCACCGCAAAACAATCCTATGAATGTTAATGCGCGTGGTGGTAATGGTCAAAGCGGTGACGCAACACAAGCAGCCAAATACGTTCCAGGTCTCCCATACGGAGAAGGACAGGCTCTAATGCAAACGCAGCAAGCCGCTCCTTTGGCTGCGGCTCCGAGTATTGAACAATCAGGTATGCCTTCGGGCCTCGCATCAGCCGCAGCCTCACAACCAGTTATTGGTTTAGGTGAACGTTCAATGAAACTTGATGAACCAGTTACTTCTGGTGCATCCCTTGGTCCAGGTCCAGGAATGGAAGCACTTGGTCCAAATGTTTCACAAAAATTTGAAACACAACTAATTGAAGACAATCGTAAACTTTTAAACTTTTTACCATCATTAGAAACAATGGCTAATGACCCATCTTCTTCTAGTACATTTCGTGGGTTTATACAATATTTGAAGAGTATCGCATAGATGAGTGAATTTTCTGAGAAATTTGATATGGCACTTCAAACTCTCGGTTACCCTATGGGAGCGGTTGCTTTTGATTTAGCACGCATCCCGGATTACACCGTTGAAGAGTTTGATGAATTATTATCTTTATTGACTAAAAAGGACGGCGAACAATAGTGGGTGCTTTAACTGACTGGTTAACATCAACTAAACCTACTGCCGCTATTGGTGATTTTCTTACAGAAAAATTTGCACCTGCAGCATTACAAATTTTAGAACCATTAGAAAAACCTATGATGGCAGCAGATAAAGCATTTGAAACTGTTGTTAGAGACCCAATAGGTGCTGCAGCATTACAATCAGGATACGCTGCCCGTGGTGAAATTATTTCTCCTAAAGAAATATATAAGGCTACTGACCGCATTTCTTATGGTGAAGCAACAGCATACAATCTTTCCCAAACCGCTTTACGACCAGTTCGTGGTTTTGTTGGTGGAGTTGCTGAAGCAATTGGTGGTAAAAAGGCTGTTGAAAAAACTTATGATTTCTTACCATTGCTTAACCCTGATTACGATATTCTTGATGAAGAACAACGTCAAGAAGCACAAGAAAGTCCTTTCTACCAATTCATTACTGGTTTAACAGATATTGGTTTAGAAGTTTTTGTTGGTGGTAAAGGTGTTGGTGCTGCTACAAGATTTACTAAAATTAAAACTGGTTTGGCAAGAGATTTAAAAAAACCTGCTGAAGTTGTTGAACAACTTGAAAATGAAGCAAGTGCAGGTTTAGTTAATCTTCAAAACCAATTAGATAATGGTATTAGTATTGATAATGCTACCGCTATTAACGGTATTACTGAAGATATTTTAAGCACTTTAAAAGCAAAAGATGATTTTGAAATGCTTGCAATACCTTCAGTTTATAATTCTTCTAATTCTTTATTTTTAAAAGACTTACTTCTTGCTGCTAAAACTCCTGCAGAAAAAAGTGATATTATTCTTGCAGAGTATGGTAGTGTTAATGCTTTAAAACGTTTACAGGCTGAAAGACCTGCTTTTGCTGATACTATAACAATATCAAAAGAACCTCTTCAACTTACAATATTTGATAATATAGATGAAATTAACCAAAATACTAAACTTCTTGATAATGGTACTGAATCACAAAGACTTGATAGTGTTCTTCAAGATATTATTAAAAATGACCCACGTTTACAAAATGATTACCAAAATTGGTACACAAGAAAATTATCTGGTGAAGCAAATGTTTTATCTTGGTCTCCAGCAAAATTTAGTTTTGTACAAAAGTTAGAACAAAACGTAACTGGTTGGAAAGTTGATAGAATAATTGGTGCCAAAGGTGGCATTGGTGAATCTATTATTGGTGGCGGTGTTGTAAGACCTTTTAGAATATTATCTCTTAATGCTTTAAGATTAAAACCACGTGGTTATTTAGATTATACTTATCCAAATGCTTTAGATAGTCTTGAAGAGTTAAGTGCTGTTATTTTGTCAAACAAACTTCTTCGTAAAGAAGTTGATATTAATGGTGTTACTACATCAGATTTTCGTAAACAACAATTAAAAATTTGGTCTGATGCAGTTAATGAACCACAAAAAGATTTAGCAATAGAAACTATTGAAAAAAATATTGCACAAAGAATGGCTGCAACTGTTGCTCAAGAAATGAAACGCACAGAAGTTTTAGATACCGCCCCGGCTATGGCGTTTGTTCAGGCTAAAAGAGATAATATTGTTAATAAGGCTAGAAATACTGAAAACGGTTTAGTTGCCGAAGAACTTGGCAGTAAAGAAGTTCTTGCTGTTAATGAGACTTTAAAGTTTAAACTGCAAGGTTCTAAACCTATGCTTGACTTAAATCTTCTTGAACAAGAAATACGTGCACAATATGGTGCAAGTCTTGGTACTATGGTAAGAGGTAAACTTCAAAGTATACCTGCAGTGTTTGATTCTTTTGAACGTGCTTTCTCTGCAGCAGTTCTTATCCGTCCTGGTTATATTCCTAAAAACTCTATCTTTGAACCTTTTATGCGTTTACTTGGTATTACTCACGCTGTTACATTACCAAGAATGTATCGTGAACGTATACAAACTTTTGATATTTTAGATGATGTTACTGGTGAAGTTGTTTCTAAAAAATTAGATATTATTGGACAAGACACTCCTGGTGGTAATGCTTTAGCAGTAGAATGGGGTGCTGCCGCAAACTTAGCAAACGTAACAAACCCTAAAGCCGCTATTGATGCTAAGGTTAAAAAACTTTCTGAAGTACGTGTAGACCCTAATAATTCTGCTCAAAAAGGTTTACTTAAAGATTATTGGACTACATACACTGGTAGAGTTTACCAATTAAAAAACGATACTGTTGGTCAACGTATTATGCGTGGTGCTGATAATAACCAAATTGTTTCTTATCTTAGAAGAGATTTAGATGCTAACGGTAGATTCTCTATAGCGTATCGTCTTATTGAAGAAGACTTAGCAACTAAGGGTTTAACAACTTCAGGTAAGCAATTAGGTTTGCAAGATTTATCTAATGAAAATCTTTTAAAACTTGTTGAAAGATACCGAAAAGAAATCAAAAGTTTAATACCAAATGAAGAATTGCAAAAAACTATTGCTGCAATGGACGAAGTTTTTACTGTTAAACTTGCAGAAAAAATGACTAAGGGTATGAAACTTCCTGCTCTTAATGTTGCTACAAATAGACTTCCTGGTTTAGATGAACCATTTTCAAGAGCAAGTAAATCAGCACAAGGTTTGATTAATAGAGGTTTTGATGCTATTGCTAAACCTGAAGTGCTTTTGTTTCGTAACCAATTTGGTAGATACTATGGTACACAAATGGTTAAAACAATGGTTGATGGATACAAAAAACAAGGTATTCCAATTACTATGGAATTGTGGACAAACACAATACGTCCAGCCGCACAGGAATATGCTTTAAAACAGGTAAGAGAAACATTTTATTCAATTAGACGTATGAACAATGTTCAATACTATTCACGTTTTCTTCTTGGTTTCCCTACCGCTATGTTTAACTCAGTTAAATTCTGGGTAAGACAAGGTTACAATAACCCATACAACTTTGCTTTACTTGAACAACTACGTACTTCACCTTGGGCTGTTGGTATGGTTGTTGATGAAGAAGGTAATCCTATCAGCCCTGAAGAGGCTAGAAAAGGTGAAAGGGCTGCTTACTTAACTGTTCCTTTCTTTAATAAACCTAACCAAAAAACTAGAGCATTTACAATAAAAATGAATACTGAACAAGTTAACTTTCTTGTTAACGGACCAGCACCTAACTGGCTTGGTCAAGCAAGTATTAACACTTTAATTCAAACAACACCAAGTCTTGAAACAACATTAAAAGATTTTATGGGTGAGAAAGCCTACAATCGTTTAATATTTGGTGGGGTTCCAAGAGGTATTGTTCCTGAGGCTAGAGAACTTCAAGGTAAAACTGTTTTTGATATTGGTTTAGGTTTTGCAAGCAATGTTATTGAACAAACATTTATTCCAGGTTCAGCATCTTCTTTAGCACAAGCCATTAGAACACAAATTGTTGGTAAAGATTTAAAGTTTAGTTCTGATGCTGTGGCATCAAGCCTTTGGTCCATTCACACCGCTAAACGTATTGATTGGGAATTAAACAATCCTGATTCCCCTGAACCACAACTTGATGAATCAATTAAAGACACTGTTAAATTTATGCAGTGGAGATTTGTTACAAGATTTTTAAGCCCTATAGGTTTAACTTTTGAACCAAACACTATTTTTTATCGTGATGAATTTGATAGACTTGAATTAAACTATGCTACCAATCCGCAACTATTAGCAGATAAACCAGGTATTGCACCTTATCAAGCAGCAGCACAAGATTTCATATCATTGTATGGTAATGAGGCTATGCGTGCTCTTGTTTCCGGTACAAAGTTTACTACAAGTATTGCTCCTGAACAAGAAGCAGTTCGTAGATTTGATGAATACAAATGGTTAGAAAAATGGGTTGGAGATGCCCCAGCAAACAGGTTACCTGTTGTTGGTATGGTTTTGAATCCTGTTGTTCCTGGCGAGTATTCACCTGCCGCTAGTGCTTATTTGAGAACTCAAACTATTGCTGGTGAACCTCTTGGTACTGGTGTTAAAACTTTTGCTGAACGTGAACGTGAAGCAATAGAAAAAGAGGGCTGGCGTGAATATGATTCTATTGTCAAAAAACGTGACGCTGCTTTAGCGGGTAGAAGATTTAAATCTATTACTGCTAAGTCTAATAATGATATTCGTTTAGAGTTTATTGCTGACATTAATTTGTTAAACTCTAAGAACAGTGCTTGGGAAGAAGCCTTTGGTAACTCTGAGAACACTTTCCCTGAAAGTTTAAATCTTATTAAAACTGCTCTATCTAATGAACAGTTTATTAAAGATATTTCAAGAAGTGATGCTGAAAAGAAACTTTGGACTTCTGTTGCAGTTTGGGTTCAAGAAAGAGATAGATTGTTTTCTGAATGGCAAAATGCTAAAATTGGTAGTTCGCAACGTAAAAATCTTAGACGAGAATATGAAAATCTTATTCTTGCTTTAACTGAAAGCAATACTTATTTTTCTGACTTTGCTAACAGGTATCTTAATGGAGACCCTATGGCTGATATTAGAGAAATCATACAAACTGAAGAAGTGGCGTAGGATAAATAGTGGCTAATTTAACATTTATATGGGATGAAGAACTTCAAAGATGGGTTGGAGTTGGCGCAACCGAGGCTAGGTTTGCTAAAGATAATACTTTACCTCCAGAAATAGTAGAAATTGAAGGCGCTGAACGTTTCACTAGAAGAGGTGAAAGATACCTCACCATCCCTAGAGAAAAAGAAAAAGAACTTGTTAAACAATATCCTTCTTTTAAGAAGGGTAAAAATCCACTTACAAAACAAATTGATATTGTTAGAGAACCTATTGCTGCTGGTATTAGTGCGTATGAAAAACGCCGTAAAGAATCCGAAACTGTTCAAGAGTTTCTTGGTATCCCTAAAGAAGGTATTGGTAAAGGGATAGCAAAAAGTGTTAAAAATATAGCAGATGAGTTTGGTTTTCAAGAAGAAGACATTAATGCACCTCTTCCTGGTCAAAAAGAAGAAGAACCATTTAAGGTTCCAACTGGTACACCTTCAGGGGTAAGACCTCTTTCTACTGATGTTCCTACTGTTCAATCTGTTTCAACTGCTACACCTGGGGCAGCAGGTTCATATTATCTTGGTTCTACTTTTGTTGCAGAACAACCTATTGCTGGTGTTCAATATAATGCTATTAGTCTTGAAGATGAAGACAATCTTGGTCTTTTTACTATCAACAAAAAAAGCAGTCAACTTCTTTTACCTCAATCAACGGGTGGTAAGTCAGAAGTAGTTGATGCTAATAAATTTGTTAACGTAACTTTATATAATCTTCCTCCAGAAAAAGTTAAACAATACCAAGCCAAATACGGTGTAAATCAAACCGGTAAAATGAATGCTGCTCTGGCAGGTAAAATATTTAATGATGCTAAGAAAGCATCTTATGAAAACTACATTCGTTCTAACCCTGAAATTACTACAGATAAAACTCAAGTTTCTTGGGAAGATGCTGTTATTAATCCAGCCTCTATTGGTGGTGCCGGTGAGGGTGGTGGTGTTTCCGCTAAGCAGATTAGGTCTTCTAAAGAGGCTATAAGAATTTCTGCTAATCAACTTGGTGTTACTCTTGATGATGCTAAACTTAATTCTTTAGCAAATGCTTACGCTAGAGGTGACATTAGTGCTTCCGTTCTTCCTTACGAGATTGCTCGTCAAGGTGAGATTGATTATACTAAAGGTGCTGCTGGTAACACTTATAATAAACTTCGTGAACTTGCTAGTGCTTATGGTATTCAATACAGTGAAGATTGGTACAAAAATTCTGTAGCAGGTATATTATCTGGTAAAGAATCAGAAGATACCTATGATATAAATATTAAAGAATTGGCTAAATCTAAGTATCCTACTTTGGCTAAACAGATTGATGCTGGTCGTAATGTGCGTGACCTTGCTTCACCATATATTCAAACTATGTCACAAATTTTAGAACTAAGCCCAGATGCTATTAATGTTGATGATTTTTATATTAATCAGGCTTTAACTGGTTTAGATGCTGAAGGTAATCCTAAACAAAAACCGTTGTGGGAATTTCAACAACAGTTACGTCAAGACCCTCGTTGGAATTATACAAGGAATGCTCAAGATAGTTTGATGGGTACTGCACGTAAGGTTCTTCAAGATTTTGGATTGGTATCTTAAATGGCAACTGATTATAAAAAGAATGCTGCTGAGGCTAAAAAAGTTGTTGCCTCTTTACCTAAGGCTCAACAGGCTGCTGCACAAAAAGTTATTACTCAGGCTGCTAAAACCGGTGAAGGTGTATCTAATAACGAGTTAGCGTTTTTAAAGGCTAATACTTCAAAACTTAGTGCTAAGACTGACCCTAAAGCATTTCTTGGTACCCTTGAACAACGTCAAACATTTTTACAATCTCAACAAGCAGGTGCGGGTGCTGGTACTACCCCACAAATTTCTGCTGAAGAAGCAGCAAGACTTGCAGCACAAGAAGTTGAAAATGCTCGTCTTCAATCTCAACGCACTGATTGGTCTGAATACCTTTCTCAAGTATTTAACTCTTATGGTCTTAATGCTCTTGCACCTAAGATTAAAGAATTTGTTCAACAAGGTTTCACACCTGACACTGTAACACTTAAACTTCAAGAAACACCTGAATATAAACAACGTTTTATTGGTAATGAGAATCGCCGTAAAGCAGGTTTACCTGTTTTAACTCCTGGTGAATATCTTTCCGTTGAATCATCTTATAAAAAGATTCTTAAAGATGCTCAACTTCCTTCAGGTTTTTATGACCAACCTGATGATTTTGGTAAATTTATTGGTGCAGATATTGCGCCCACTGAACTTCAAGAACGTGTAAATATTGCTAATCAGTCTTTACAAAATGCTGATAAGTTTTATACTGATTCTTTGCGAACATATTATGGTTTAAATAGTGGTGATATGTTGGCTTATGCTCTTGACCCTGAGCGTGCTTTACCTGTTATTACTCGTCAACAAAAGGCTGCACAGTTTGGTGCTGAGGCTGCCCGTCAAGGTATTCAAGTGGCTGCACCTATGGCTGAAAGATTTACTGGTCAACTTGGTGTAACGCAACAAGAAGCCCGTCAAGGTTTTGAACAAGTTGCGCAAATTCTTCCTGAAGCACAAAGACTTGGTGCTATAACCCCTGGTGCACAACCTGTTGGGTTAGAAGAAACAACAACTGCTGTGTTTGGTGGAGAGTCTTCTGCTGACTATAAACAAAGAATTAGAAGACTTGCTGAAATTGAACAATCAAGATTTGCTGGCCAATCAGGTGTAAGTAGAACCTCATTGATGCAAGGAACACAAGGCCAGTTTTAAAAACCTGCTAAGCGCACCGGCACTTAGAAGCGTAACCGAAGACCGGTAGTACAAGCCAACACAGATTCCCCTGTTTGTGTATGTGGTGTACGACAACTTAATGAAAGGGAGTGGCTGCAATGGCCAACCAATACGAATACGAAGACGAAATAGAAGAACAAGATAATGGTCCCGCAGAATTGCGTAAGGCCTTGAAGAAAGCACAGAAGGAAAGAGAAGCCATTGAGGCTGAACTTAACCAAATGCGTTCTGAAATGCGTTCTCGTTCCGTCAAAGATGTATTGGCCTCAAAAGGTGTATCAGATAAACTAGCGAAACTTATTCCTGGTGATGTGAACACACCTGAACAGATTGATGCTTGGTTAAACGAATACAGTGATGTATTCGGTATTCAACCTGCAGAGTCTGCTCAACCTACCGTTGATGAGGAAACGATTAGAGATAATCAACGTATCAACCAAAGTACTTCAACTGCACAGAACCCTTCAGGTGAGCAAACGCAACACCAAAAGGTTATGGCTGCGAAGACTAAGGATGAACTTGACCAACTTCTTTTCGGTCAATCTCTCGGTAGATAACCGCAACTACTATCAACCTTGAAAGAAGGTGAACTAAATTGGCCGAAAATTATACAAGCACTAGCACCGCGTCCCTAGGAACTTCCTTGGTACAAACTGCTTATGACCGCTATGTAGAATTTGCACTTCGTGCTATGCCACTTATCCGCGATGTTGCTGATAAGCGCCCTGCACAACAGGCTATGCCAGGTTCATCTGTCGTATTCCAGTTATACACTGATTTATCGGCAGTAACCGGCACACTAACTGAAACTGTAGACCCAGATTCAGTTGCTTTAGGAAATACAAGCAACGTAACCGTAACTCTAAACGAATACGGTAACGCTGCAATCGCAACACGCAAGTTAGAACTGTTCTCATTGTCTGATGTTGACCCAGCAATTGCTGACATCATCGCATTCAATATGGCAGATTCTATTGACAACTTTGCACAAACAGTGCTACGTCAAGGCTCAAACGTTATTTACTCAGGTGGTGGCTCAACAACTACTGGTGTTACCGGTGGTGCTGCTTCACAAATTACCTCAGCAAACGTTCGTAGAGCAATTGCTAAATTGCGTGCAAACAAGGCTGTTCCACGTGTTGGTGAACTATACTGGGTTGGAATACATCCAGAAGTTTCACACGACTTACGTGCAGAAACAGGCGCAGGCGGATGGCGCGAAGCACACGTTTACAACGAATCAGGTGCTGGCAATCTATGGCCAGGGTCTATCGGTGTTTACGAAGGTGCAATGTTCGTAGAATCACCACGTTTGTACAATGCTACAGACGGTGGTTCAAGCGCACGTGTATTCCGTACACTTATCTGTGGTAAGCAAGCATTGGCTGAAGCCGTTGCTGAAGAACCACACGTAGTTATCGGACCTGTTACCGATAAGTTAATGCGTTTCCGTCCAATCGGATGGTACGGCGTTCTTGGATTTGCTCGCTACCGCGAAGCATCCTTGTTCCGCATTGAGTCAACCTCAAGCATCAACAACGCCTAGTTTTAGGCAAACTTGTAGCCCCCATCTTTGGGTGGGGGTTACACCTTTAAGGAGAACAATGGCTTACTATTTTTTACCACCTACTGTTGAAGAAGGCCCTGCCGGTGGTGGAGCATTGTTTTATCGTTACAAATTGACTAGGGCTAATAGTGTTTTACAGAGGACTGACGGGTCCTATTATAGTGTTCGTACACCAAGCGTTGAGGAAACACAATCCGCTTTGTATTACTATCCAGGTGGACACCAGAATTTGATTTCAGATGCAGAACGCACAAGTTTAATTGCAGCCGGTTACGGCCCAAATATTATAGAGGAATAGATGACACCAGGTAGATACAATATGAAAGTTTATCAAGGCTCAACTTTTAGCCTTAGACCACAATGGAAAATTGATGGCACATATGTTAATGTGACCGGTTATTCTGCTGCTATGAGTGTTAAGTATTCCCCAACTTCTGTTTCAACAATTATTTCTTTAACATCTTCTAACGGTAAAATCACTGTTGGTACTACTGATGGTAAATTTACTTTGGCTTTGACTGCCGCTGAAACTACTGCTTTGGCTGCAGGTAATTATGTTTATGATTTAGAAGTTACCGCACCTAATGGTACTGTGACTCGTCTTCTTGAAGGTGGCTTCACTGTTTACGAAGGGGTCACTTCTTAATGTCAACAGTTTTTTCTACAGCAGTTGTTGAAATACCAACAACAACAACAACTCTTAATGTTGAATATGAAGAGACTGTTATTGTTGAACTTGGCGTTATTGGTCCTCAAGGTGTTGAGGGCGACCAGGGTGTTACTGGCCCTACCGGACCTGCGGGTCCTACCGGTGCGACCGGTGATACTGGTTCTACCGGTGTTACTGGTCCCACTGGTACCACAGGTGCCACAGGCAATACAGGTTCTACAGGACCTACAGGTGCCGATAGCACTGTTGCTGGCCCTACTGGCCCAACCGGTGCTGTAGGTGCTACGGGTGCAACGGGGGCAACAGGTGACCAAGGTTTACAAGGTGTTACAGGTCCTACAGGTTCGCAAGGCGATACTGGTGCTACAGGTCCAACTGGTCCTACTGGCGCTCAGGGAATCACTGGTGCTACTGGCGTTACAGGTCCCACTGGCGACCAAGGTTTGCAAGGTGTCACTGGCGCAACTGGTGTTACTGGACCGACAGGTGCAACAGGTGAGACTGGACCTACAGGTCCTCAAGGTATTCAAGGTGTAACAGGACCAACCGGACCAACTGGTATTACTGGTTCAACAGGTGCAACCGGACCTACTGGTGCTGACTCAACAGTTGCTGGACCAACAGGTCCAACAGGTGTGCAGGGTGTTGTTTACGGAATTTCTGAACCTACAGACACAGGTGTGGTATGGTTAGATACTGATGCAACAGGCCCACTTGTACCTAACGGTGGAACCACAGGTCAATACCTTGGTAAAGTTTCCAATGCTGACTATGATGTTAGTTGGCAAAGTATTCCTGAAAGTTTAAATCCGTTTTTACTAGGTGGGATATAAATGGCTGTTTTAAAATATTACGATGGTACCGATTGGGAACCAATTGTTAGTGCTTTACAAGGACCAACTGGTGCTAGTATAACTGGTGCTACCGGACCAACAGGCGCTACGGGTGCTACTGGTACAGACCTTGGGTTTGTTCCTAATTTTATGCTTGGCGGAATGTAACAAAATAACATATTGGGGACGATATGAAAAAGATTAAGATATGTGCGTACACGATTGCTTTGAATGAAGAAAAGCACGTGATGCGTTGGCTTGAGGGAACTAAAGACGCAGACCTTAGGGTTATTGCTGATACTGGTTCAACGGATAAAACTGTTGCACTTTTACAAGCAGCACCTAATGTGATTGTTCACCAAATATCTGTTAAACCTTTTAGGTTTGATGATGCACGTAACGCAGCACTTGCTTTAATTCCTGCTGATGTTGATGTGTGTTTGTCTCTTGATATGGATGAGGTTCCTGAAAAGGGTTTCTTTCACACTGTTCGTGAGACTTGGGAACCTGGCACGGGTCGTGCTTGGGTTTGGTGGCAAACTGGTAATAAGTGGAAGAACAATAATAGGCTTCACGCACGTGAAGGTTATCGTTGGATTAAACCGTGTCACGAAGTAACCTTCCGTTATGCTGAGGGTGAAGAGAAAACTTTAGATTATGATTTGACAGTGTTTCATAGACCTGATGATTCTAAGGCTAGAACTTATTATTTGCCTATGCTTCAGGCTGCTGTGCACGAAGACCCACGTGATGCACGTATGTGGGCTTATCTTACACGCGAATACTTTTTTCACGAAAATTGGGAAAAAGTTATTGAGTCTGCTTTTAGTACATTACAAGCAGGTGGTTGGTATGTTGAACGTTCCGCTGTGTGTCGTGCTGCGGGTGAGGCTTCACAAAAACTTGGTAATAAAGAGAATGCTCTTAAATGGTTTCAACGTGCTATTAAAGAGAACCCAACAGAACTTGAACCTTGGTTTAGTTTTGCACAGTTCTCTTACACTGTTAGTAACTGGCAAGGGTGTTGGGATGCTGCAAGTAAAGTGTTTGAACTTGAACCATCAACCCATTATCTAAATGATAAATCAATTTGGGATTGGCGTTGCTACGATTTGTTGGCTGTTGCAGGTTGGCAACTTGGTAAGAAAGAAGAATCTTTAAAGTACATTAAAATGGCCCTTGAGGCTAATCCGGAGGACGGGCGCTTACAAGATAACTTGAAGTGGTTGGAGGAGAACTATGTCGCTACACAGACAGAGAACCCATCCTGATTATGTTGAAGGTTGTTTTGGTTGTAAGGCTTCCACGTTAGAGTTGCATCCTGGTGATGCTGCACATATGCGTGTTGTTTCCCGTAAGAAGTGGGATGCTGAACTTAATGCTTATGCTGATGCTAGACGACAGGGTATTCAACCTGCTGGTACTAGTATGAAAGCAATTAAGGATGCCCATAAGGCTAGTGAGAATCTTGGTAAAGCGTATAACGGTGAGAAGATGGCACCGGCTCATAGGCTTGCCAACAAAAAAATAGCAAATGCTATGAACAAGTTAGGAATATAATATGTGTGATTGTGGATGTTATGGTGCTGTCAACCCTTACGGTGTTGGCGGTTCAGAAGTTAACAAACCTGCTAAAGCAAAAGGTGGAGTTCCACCTCGTATGCCTCAACCAAAATTTGTTGAGGTTGGTAAGTACAAGAACGAACCTAAAAACAATAAGTAATAATGCCTGAGTTAAACGCAAATATTCCACCGATAGATTGTTATGTGCGTGGTAACTTTTTGCGTAACCAAATAGATTCACACAATCAATATTTTGAATGTGTAATATTTGGTGTGTCAAGTGTGCAGAATCGTTCCCCTTTGTTTCATTTTATGATGGAAGATGGTGGGCTTTGGTGGCGTATGCCATTGAATGCGTTTTGTACAAAACCTGGTGTTCCAGAGGTTGATTTGCACGAACTTGTTTTATGGAACTCGTTTAGCCCATATGTATCTGTGACTAAGTTTGCTAATTTAGCAAACCTTAGAATGAGTTACAAAGACCGTCAGAAAAATGTTGTTCAGGGTAAATATTTGTTTACTTTGGATTGGCATAATCCTGATTCTAATAGGCTTGATGATGGTTATTCGGAAACACCTAATGAACATAAATGTGGTCACGTTATCCAACGTGATGATGGCAACTTTGCCATACAACCTAATAATAGGGTTCGTGTGTTTGAGCCTTCCTTTGCTAATAGAAAAGATTTAGTTATTGGTAGGATTATTAATGACCGTGTTTGGGATGTTGAAGATGAGGAAAAATAATGGCTAAATCACCTGCTTGGCAACGTGCTGCTGGCAAAAACCCTAAAGGTGGGTTGAATGCTAAAGGTCGTGCTAGTGCTAAGGCACAAGGTATGAACCTTAAACCACCTGTTAAAGCGGCGGCAGCCAAAAAATCACCTAAGTCTGCAGCAAGACGTAAATCTTTCTGTGGTCGTATGTGTGGTATGAAGTCTAAGTTGACTTCTGCTAAGACTGCTAGAGACCCTAACAGTCGTATAAACAAATCATTGAGAGCGTGGGACTGTAACTGCAAATGAAAAAGAAACCTGTTTGGGAAACAAAAAACCCTAAAAAGAAATCAACCAAATTAACACCTGCTCAGAAGGCTGCTGCTAAAGCACGTGCCCAAAAGGCTGGTAGACCATATCCTAATTTAATTGACAATATGGCTGTTGCGAGAAAGAATAAATAATGACTTACGGTTTTGCTGGTTCAACACTTGTTGACGAATTAAACAGACTTGCTAATGGTGGTGCATCTTATCCTGCACGTGAAACCTATCAAGATGCTCAAGGTGCTGCCAACAAATGGGCTGGCACAACCGGTCTTGGTCTTAATGGTGCACTTAATAAGAAAGCCTCAGCAGGTCGCAGTGCCGCTGACTATAAAGGTTTAAACGCTGTATGTAATGAACTTGCAGGAACAACAGGTTTGTCTGCTATTCCTGCTCTAAGAGAAGTTGAGGACTAATGCCAAGTTTTTCTGACCTCGTTGATGAAACACTTATTGCCTTATCTGGGTACACTCAACGCCAAGACCAATCAACTTATTTAACTGCCGCTATGACTGACACACAACTAACTATGACTGTGTCTGATGCCGCAACTTTATCTAAAGGACTTGTTGAAGTTGGGGATGAGTTAATGTGGATTGAATCCTTTGACCGTACAACCAACATTGCAACTATTGCACCTTACGGTAGAGGTTTTCGTTCAACACAAAAAGCACCACACAATATTGGTGATAGAGTCACTATCTCCCCAAGTTTTCCTAAAGATGTTATCCGTAAACAAATAAACAACGCTGTAACTGGTGTGTTCCCTGACTTGTTCGGTGTGTTCTACACAACATTTAGTTTCATATCAAGCCAAAACACTTACGAACTTCCATCAGAAGCAGATGAAATTCTACAAGTTATGTGGCAAACAACTGGTCCAACACAAGAGTGGCTTCCTGTCAGACAGTATTCTATTAACAAGAACGCCTATGTTGGTACTTTTAATACTGGTAAAACAATATCTGTTTATGACGGTATTGTTCCAGGTCGCACTGTGCACGTGGTTTATTCACGTCAACCACAAGAAATGTTTTTATCATCAGATGATTTTGAAGACGTAACCTATCTACCTGCCTACGCTAAAGAACCTGTTGTATTAGGTGCAGCGTACCGTGTTGCAGGTTACTTGGACGTTTCACGTCTGCCAGGTCAAAGCGCCGAGGTTGACCAGATTGACCAGGCTTCACCTATTGGTTCAGGTGGAACTGTTACTAGGGCTTTGTTTCAACTTTATCAACAAAGGCTTACTGTTGCTTCTAAACGCCAACAGGAAGATTTCCCAATTCGCGTAAGATATGGAAGGTAAGTAATGCCAGTTAATCGTTATTATTCGTCTACTGCTGTTGATACCACTTTAACTGGTGGCGTTAACTCTTCTGCAACTTCTATCACTGTTGCTTCAACTTCAGGGTTTCCAACATCATACCCTTACACTTTAGCACTTGACTATGACAATGCTTCCGAGGAACTTGTTAACGTCACCGCTGCCGCTGGTACAACTCTTACTGTTGTTCGTGGACAGGATGGCACAAGTGGTACTGCTCACTCTGCTGCTGCTGTTGTTAAGCACGTTATCTCTGGCCGTGATTTACGTGAACCACAAGAACACATTGCTGCTTCTACTGGTGTTCACGGTGTTACAGGTGCTGTGGTTGGTACAACTGATACACAGACTTTAACTAATAAAACTATTGATTTTGATTCAAACACAATTCTTAACAGCGAAAAAGATAACGTTTCTGTTTTGCTGTTAATGGGTGGGTAATAAAAATATGATAACAAAGGAAAATAAATAATGGCAACAGTATATAAAGTACTGGGACAGTCAGCCCCTGCTGCAACAACTGCAACAGATGTTTACACTGTTCCTTCATTGAAATATGCAGTGGTTTCTACAATCACTGTTTGCAGTCGCACAACAGGTACAGCAACAGCGAAGTATCGTATCTCTGTGAGACCTAATGGTGCAACAGGAGCAGACCAACATTATATTGCTTATGATGCCCCTATTACACCTAACGACACAATTGCTTTAACCCTTGGTTTGACAGCAGATGCAGCAGATGTTATTACTGTTGAAGGTTCTACTGCAGACCTTTCTTTCAACGTATTCGGAAGCGAGATTGATGTCTAATGTCAGTTAAATCTTTTAAAACCAGTGGGGTTGGAGTTGATTTAGCCCCACAAGGTCTAGTCTTAATTAATACAACTAGTTTTAGTGGAGTAAGTACAGTTTCATTTCCAACAAATACTTTTACTGCAACTTATAGCAATTATTTGTTTATGTTTGATATTACTGGTTCTACAGCGTTAAACGTCACAGGTAGAATGCGTGCTGCTGGCACAGATAACACTTCAACAATCTATGGTTCAACTTCTTGGTCTGGTTCTTCAAGTGTTGCTGCAAGTGGTGGCGCTTCTGCAACCAGTTGGTCAGCACTTGGTCAAGCCTATGATGCAGATATGAAAAGAAACATTGTTTCATTTACTTTATGCCAACCCCAAATTTCAACCAGATTTACTTATGGTCACGCAATTTATATTGCAGATGTTAATGGAACACCATTCCCAGTACAAACTTATGTTGGTACAAACGTTACAACTTCTTTTGATTCAATAACTTTTGGCACAAATACTGGTACGATTTCTGGCTCGATTTCTTGCTACGGCTTTAACGAGTAAAGGATAGATAATGGCAAAATCTGAAACAATTAAAATACAAGACGGCGACACAGTTATTGAATTAACAGGCGAAGCCAAAGAAGCGTTTTTGGCAGATAGAGAAGCAACTAATGTCGCAATTCAATTAGTTGAAACGGAGTATAAGGCTAAGCAAAAGGCAAGAGAAGACGCCATTAAAAAACTTGCCGAAGTAGCAGGGTTAACCGAAGAAGAAATAAATGCAATCCTTTAACTATAAACAATTATCATTAGCTG
>Ga0247831_1004217_pt1 | contig 19613 bp, 10 predicted proteins | sample LaCruzMarch2015__9_FD_192406 | JGI IMG/M metagenome (GOLD analysis project Ga0247831, IMG submission 192406) | Freshwater microbial communities from meromictic Lake La Cruz, Castile-La Mancha, Spain - LaCruzMarch2015_1m | ecosystem: Environmental > Aquatic > Freshwater > Lake | place: Spain... | reverse complement strand
CACAGGAATTCAAATTGAAGCTTATTTTGGAGGTGCTGCTTACACAGAAGCAACATACAACAATTCAACAAATTATGCCTATATCGTTAAGCAACGGGGAGCAAAAGCTTTTGTTGTAGCTAATCAAGCAGCAGCAACAGCAGTGTGCAAATTACAATCGGCAATACCAGCTGCTAATGGAGAAATGCGTATCCTTGGTTATTTAGACGGTAATGGACAAACTGAAAGAGCGATTGCAAAAATTACCAAACGTGTAGCTACTGATTTTAACGGTGTTCGTTACAAGTGGTTTCTCGTTAATGATTCTACTAGCGATTATATCCATTTAACAGCAATGTAATACAAGGTAATCTAATGGGACAATTTCTCAGAGTTAATGGTGACTATAGCGTTAAAACAGCAGACGGTGCCAAGATCGTTCTTGATACCGGTCCTGCTGCGAGTGGCGGTTCAGTACGAGTCACTGGAGATCTTGTAGTTGAGGGACAAACTTTAAACGTAGCTGCTGCTAATCTTAATATTACAGACAATATTATAAAAATCAATGATGGAGAAACTGGAGCTGGAATCACACTAGTTTATTCTGGTCTGGAAGTTGAGAGAGGATCGTTATCAAATGCCAGTCTATTATATGACGAAACAGCTGATACTTGGTTGGTAGCAAACAATTCTGCTCCAGGACCATTTAACTACGATGAAAGCAATCTGCGACTGCGTAGAATCTATACTAATCCTACTACAGACGACGGTGATCTTACACTGATAGGCACAGGTTCAGGAGTAGTCAAGGTATTTGGTACCACTGCTTATGAATTGCAGGTTACTCACGACGATGACTTACCAAACAAAAAATATGTAGATGACTCAATTCTTAATAATCCAACATTTCAAATTGTAGCACCTCAAGGCCAAGATACTCGTGTTATTATCGCAGATAAAGAGATCACTCCCGACATATCTGCTACAGCAGGATCTTTAGCATATTTTACTGCTCAAACTGGATTTCCTAATATCGGTGAAAGCAGTGTGTCTGTGATAGTTGACAATGCTCTGATAGGACAATTTTTCAACAATCGATTAGAAATCTCCGATCTTGAAATAGGAGGCGGAATAGATTATAACGAAATTACCACAAAGAATGGCATAACAAACCTTAACATTTTTGTAAGAACACAGGGCACAGGTAAATTACAGACTAATTATGCAATACAGTTAGAAAAAATTGGAGTAACTCCGGCCTATGTTTCAAACAATATTCTCGTTTACGGCGATACTCCCGGTGTGGGTACATCAGGTGTATGGTTTGTTAACGACTCAGCAGAAGCGGCAAAACAAAACGGAGAATTAATAAGCAAAAACAAAGCACTTGTTTTTAGTATGATATTTTAAGAGACAACTATGATTAAAAGTACATTGGTTACAGCAACATCAATATCAGTACCTGGTCTTGTGTATACAAGCTCCACAACCGGAGCCCCAATCGGCGTCGGTGTTAGCGGACAAGTAAGTGCAATTACTACAATTGCATTATGTAACATAGGAGCACCGAGTGCTGCCGACGAAACAACAAATGCGGTTAATGTAAACATCTATCTTGCCAAAGCTGGTATTGGATATAAAAATTATCCAGCGGACGGAACTACTAATTTAATTGTAAGCAATTTAACTGTGCCAGCTGGGGAAACTGTATTTTTTAACGACGAAAGAATTATCTTAGATAGTGGAGACGAAATTTATGTGGGAACAAATGCCGCTAATTTATTAGCTGTTACCGTGAGTTCATTACCAGTATGAAATTCTTAAAATCAAAAAATATTTCTAAATGGAGCACTACTGATCGTACCATGATTGTTTACCCAGCCGGAAACGGTCCAGGCAATCGAGTAGTGTTTAATGCCAAAGGCGGAATGATGCTGCCAAAAGGAACTACAGCACAACGTCCACAATTAAGCAGTGTTCGTCAACCCACAGATGCCAACGGAACCATTCGTTATAATACATCACTATCATCTATTGAAGCATATGTAGGTGGTAATTGGGTAATAGTAGCTAGTCCTGTGGCCTCCGCAATTGTTAAACAAACCCTAGGACCAGGTAATGGAACAGAAACAGTATTTGGGCCGTTGAATTCTACAGCAGCATTTTTAACAGCATATTCAGCCAGCGATGATAATATTATTGTATTAATTGAAAACGTATTTCAAATAGGCGGTGGAGCAACACACACCGGCGGAAATTTTAATGTGTTACAAAGTGTTAGTGGAAGTTTAACAGGACCAAATGCACCATATGCAGACGGTTGGTATATCAAATTTGCATCAGCTGTACCAGCATCAGGAGGAGGCGGTAATCCAGTTTACGTAACTGTTTACTACGGATACGCTAATTAATCATGAGTCAATTGGGGCGCATAGGTGGACAGGTACTCACAGACAACCTGTTACGTGCGGGTGTTGATCTTGCGTTCGAAACTGATCTACTTTATCTAGACGTTACCAATAACAGAATTGGTATCAAAGATGCTACCCCCATCTATGATCTAGATGTAAATTCCAACATACGCACCAACAACCTCACAGTGACCACCCAGGCTGCGTTGGGTAATCTGCGTATAAATGCTCCTAATACTGTTACTACTAGTGTAGGTGGTATAGATGTTTACATCAATGGTGGTGGAGACATATTCCATGACAGAGTTACCACAAACAATCTAGTCTTTGATGGTAATCAAATATCCAGCATATCTAACTCAAATATTGTTCTAGATCCCAACGGTAGCGGCACCGTAGAACTACTAGCCAACACAGACATTGTTGGCGATCTAGCAGTTTCAGGCAATATCACTTTGCCAGGTAATCTGACCAGTCTAGGCACAATAATAATTGGTGACAGTCCTATAGATACAGTAACAATATCCCCAGATTTTACTCAAAGCATTATTCCAGGAGATGATGTTACCTATGCCTTGGGCGCAGATGCGGGTGATTCTAGTCCACGCCGTTGGACAGAAATACATGCTCCACAGTGGCAGGGAATTTCTACAGGAGCATGGCCCGGAAGTGGTCTTGTGTCTCCTTTCATCACAGTCAGCAGTCAAATGACCCTAGATGGAATCACTAATAAAATATCTGCTATACAATCAAATGAAGATGTGTTTCTAAATCCCTTTACCGGCATCACAGATATTGAAAACACCAAGTGGCAGATTAATACCATTACAAATCTTGGAAACACCGCACTTACTTTAGCAAGCACTGGAACTGGTTATTATCTATTTGCAGGTACTAATGGCATGGTAGTTCCAAACGGCTCTGATGCTGAACGTCGAGTGGCACCTGAAGTAGGTGAAACTCGTTGGAATACTGATCAGGACTATCTCGAATGTTACGATGGCTCAGTGTGGGCAGTAAGCACTGGTGGCGGAATTTCTGTTACTGTTGAACTGGCCGAAGATCTTGGCCATGCATACACCCTAATGCTGGGGTAATTTCCAAAATGGATAAATACTTTTAATTGCAGTAGTTGACCAAATTACTGCAGGATCCGACTGTGGTAAACCCGCAAAGAGCTGAATAGGCTGCAAATGAGGTTAACGGTGAAACACCGGGTTATTTTGGAGAGCTAATGGCTATTGGTCGTATTTCCGGTCAGCTCTTGAAATCTAACTTGCTCCGTGCGGGCGAGAATTTAGCTTTCGAGACAGACTTACTCTATTTGGATGTTGTTAACTCTCGAATCGGGATAAAGACAGCAGCCCCTAGCACAGACCTAGATGTCAACGGTCACACACGTTCAACCAACCTCACAGTAGATACACAACTAAATGTAGGCGACCTGCACTTTACTGGTAATACCATAACCAGTGATTCCAACACCATAAACTTTGCAGCAGCCGCAGGCGAGGCCACAGTATATCATTCAAGACTGCAGATAGATGATCTGCAACTGCAGGGAAATATCATATCGACCACTGTGAGCAACAGTAAGATAGAACTAGCTCCCAACGGCTCAGGCACAGTTAACATCATAGCCAACACCAACATCACAGGTAATCTAGCTGTCACAGGTAACATCAACGCCACAGGAAATGTGGTTATTGGCGGTAACATACAGATTGGTGATGCACTAACTGATCAGATAGTAATTAATGCCAGTATAAAAAGTGATCTAGTACCAGAAACTGATAACACCTATGACCTAGGTTCTGCTACATATCGTTGGAGGGCTATCTACTCCTCTAATCTGTATACAGATATTATTTCTGTACCTGCATTGGATGTAGGTAATTTGATGTTTCGTGATAATGAAATAACCACAACCACAGGTCAAGATCTTTATATTGATGGCAACGGCATTGGCGGAGTAAGGCTTGGAAATTTTAGAATTATAGATAATACCATCACTAATTTAATTTCTAACGCTATTTCACAAATCGCACAGAGCGGAACAGGTTATTTAAAAATTCAAGGCACTAATGGATTTGTGCCCCCAGTAGGTGATAACGCATCTAGACCAACGGCATATGCTGTGTTGGGGATGACACGGTTTAACATAGACTCCGCAGCATTAGAAGTTTGGGACGGAATTGCTTGGGCATCACCTGCAGGAGCCGGCGGAGCAGTAAGTATTGCACAAGCCAACGACATTGCAGCACAACTGGCTCTTACACTAGGATAAACATATGCCAACCTTATTTAGACATGCAGTAAACACAGGAATAGGAACTACTCCCGAAGATATTTTACAGATTCCCTTAGGCGTTAGAGCCACAGTCATTGGCATGAATGTGGCCAACATCACAGACTACGATACCGCGGTAGTAGATATATTTGTTATAGATGAAAATTCCACTCAGGCTTTTTATGTTCGAGGATTAACTATAGCACCAAATTCGTCTGCAAAAGTTATTACACAGGGTGAAAAACTCATATTACCAGAAACTGCTGGATTACGAATAGTCAGCGATACTGCGGACAGTATTGACGTTACAGTTAGTTATGTTGAGATATCATAAGGAATAATTATGCCAAGCACATATTATCTAGGAACAAGTCCGGACGAAGCACTAGGCGATAGTCCTCGATATTGGTATGCTCTGCGCAGAAATTCCGACGGGGAATTGTTTCTGCTACGCAGCGATCAACTCAAAGACAAAGATTCGATCGAATTAAATCTGCCAGGAGCGCCTGAAGAAAATTTCGAAGACTTCGAACCAGGCGTAGATTTTCTTGATGGAATTGAAGCAGATCATGAAATAGCATTCGAGAACCTTGTATGGGTTCAGCAAAGATGGGACAATAGAAACATGCTTTACTACATCGATAGTGAAGGTAGACTAACCCAACGTATCAATCAAGGTTATATCTATCCCACCGGACATTCAAGTTAAAACGGAATAAATTATGGCAGAATTTAAGATCAGTAGAATTAGATATACATGGCGCAATACGTGGGGCAACGGTACGGCATACAATCGTGATGATGTAATTAGATATGGCGGCAGCACATGGATTTGCCAAAGACAACACACCGCTTCGACATTTGCTGCCGATCAGGCATTCTTGGTAGGAGTAGATCCAAGACCAGCTTGGCTCAAGATGACAGACGGTTATGCCTGGAGAGGCATCTGGACAGCGTCTACACTATATAATCCTGGAGACCTTTCACTATACGGCGGAATTATCTATCTATGTGCGACTAGCCATACATCTGTAGGAATATTTGATGATAACCTAGCAAACTGGGCTGTTTATCTATCTGCAGCTAACTGGAGAACTGATTGGCAACCTGCTACTCTCTATGGTCCAGGCGACGTGGTCAAGTATAATGGTAGAGTGTATCGTTGTAAGTATGAACACATCAGCGAAAGCATCCTAATCGGATTAGAAGCAGACGACAGTTCAACAGGCAATTGGCAAATAGTTCATGAAGGTATAGAATATGTCGGAACCTGGGTAAACGGAACCAGATATAGAGAAAATGATCTTGTCAAATACGGAGGTAGTATACTTCGTTGTACTGTAGGGCATGTTGCAGCAGCAGCTATAACAAATGCAAATTTTGTAACAGAATTTCCAGGATTTAATTTCTACCAAGAATGGACAAATTCTGTGTACTACGCTATCGGCGACATTGTTCGTCATGGTGGGTATCTTTACAAAGCTAATACAAATAACTATCAGGCCAATCCTGCAGCAGATAATGTCACACAATGGAATTTGTTAAGCAAAGCCGTAAATTTTCTTGGAACTTGGAACGCTAACATAGATTATAAAACTGGTGATCTAGTTCGCAGAGGCGGAAATCTTTATGTGGCCACTGCCAACACCACCAATGATGGCAGTAGTCTTGATTATCTCGATGCAGGAAACTGGGAACTAGTGACCTCTGGTCAAAATGTCAGAGGAGAATGGATTCCGCAACAGTCCTATGGAGTCAATGATATAGTGGTGTATCTCGGCAGCACATATGCTTGTAATCAAGAACACATTGCTTTGAGTGAAAATTTTCCAGGTGATAATGGCAGTGGATTTTTCTATTGGGATTTGTTGTTACAAGCAGGATCAGAGATAGGCCTTAGCTCACTTGGAGATTTACTTACATTTGATCTTAGCCTCACAAACAAAGGAGACAACAGCACATTTGGATTGACCAGGGTTGCAATAGGACTTCAAGATGAACTGTTGACTGCCAATTCTGAATCTAGATTAGTTTATAGAAATATTGGAGAGGTATCTAGAGTAGTGTTTGTAGGCACACACGGACTAGACGACATTACTGACAGCAATCGCGGATATACCCAGGATAAACCGTGGCGCACGATAAGATTTGCCTGCCAGCAGGTAGACGACGGATATTTAGGTAACACCACGGTGGAAGTATTGGCCGGGGTGTATGAAGAAATTGGACCTATCAGCATTCCATCTAACACCGTGGTCTTAGGCAGTGAATTACGAACAACCACTATCAAGGCCAGCCCGTCGATTTTATCTACAGTAGATACTCAATATCATTTGGCAATGCTGGCCCATATCAGCACAGTGGTAGTTGATCTATTCAATGGTCTGCCTGTGACAAAATCTGCAGGAAACACCACAGATCCTGTGATCTTGCCGTTGTCTGTGGATAACCTAGCTGTTTTAGCAGTGCAAGCCAAAATTTCAGTGGTTATTCAATACATACAATTTTATTTGAATAGTGTAGGATCACAACCAACAATGACAGGCACAAATACTGCCTTGACAGCACCAGGATACACCAATGTCACAGATATTTTGTCAGCCAACAGTTTGTTTTTACAAGCAGAGGCCGCGGCATTTTTACAGTTGACATATCCAGCATATCAGGTCGATCAAATACTTTTAGGCAAATTTATACGTGAATATTTGATCGCCTGGGCCTATGACGTTGTGTATCCTGGAAACTACAAATCTCTGTTGGCTGCGAGATATTATCGAAACAGTGTTCTAGGGACAACCACCACAGAAGATTTATTCTACTGCCGGAATGGTACAGGACTACGCAATTGCACACTCAAAGGCATAGAGTCTACGCTGACCACGATTGTGCAGTTGGACGTATACCAAAGACCGTTAGGTGGAGCCTATGTTAGCTTAGATCCGGGATGGGGCCCCGCAGACGAGCGAGTCTGGATCACCACTCGTTCACCTTACATACAGGGCGTGACCACACTAGGTACCGGAGCAGTCGGTCAAAAGATTGACGGAAGTTTGCACAACGGCGGCAATAGATCCATAGTATCAAATGATTTCACACAGGTCATATCAGACGGTATTGGAGCCTGGGTCACTAATAACGGCAGAGCAGAGTTAGTATCAGTGTTTACTTACTACGCATACATAGGATATTTGGCAGAGGACGGCGGTAAAATCCGTGCAACCAACGGCAACTGTTCTTATGGTTCATTTGGCGCTGTAGCTGACGGTGTAGATGCTAGCGAAATACCAGCAGTCGCAGCGGCCTACACACGAGCACAGCAGGCCATTGTGGCAGGCACATTTGCTGGGGACTTTGTGGATGAAATACAAATCCTAGAATGGGAAAATTTTGGTGAAAACTATACATCTGCTAACGCGGTGTTTGCCGGTGCCGGCGTTAATGCCAGCGTGAAATTTGAAGACTTTAGAGACGACGCTGTGTTCGAAGCAAGACTATTAGATAGAAATACCACCGGAGCAGAATCTATAGGCGGCTCCGGGTTCGTTGTGGCGCAAAACAGTGCGCAAGCCGGAACCACCACATCTATCACTATAGCCTCTAATGATCAAAATTCTTTTGCGCAATATGCAGGTATGCGGCTAGTGATTGTGAATGGTCCCGGTACAGGGCAATACGGATATATCACTGCCTACAATACCGTAACAAAAGTTGTTTCTGTATCTAGAGAATCAGACGATCAACCAGGTTGGGATCATGTTATATCTGGCAAACCACCTGCACAAACGCTGCTTACTACCACGTTGTATCGTATAGAACCGCGTGTGATATTTGAAGCGCCTCCATATTCAACAACGGAAATCACAGTATCTACCAGTGCCACTTGGAGTGAATTGGTCTACGGAGAAAGTACTGAAACTTTCACTAACATTGCAGTTAATGAAAGTGGAACAGGAACCACGGTTGATGTAAGTCCGGCACTGGCAAGATTTAATGTAGTAAAAACTGGAAGAATCTATACGATTACCATCAACAATGGCGGCGCAGGCTATGAAGCGGGACAACTGCTGACCATAGACGGAGACCTGTTAGGAGGGATAAGTCCTGCCAATGATCTAAGTTTAGAAGTCCTAGACGTCAGTGACGACAGCACGAACTCGGTACTACAAGTGGTGCAGAAAACATACGGCACTGGCGAAGATAATTTTGGTGCAGGTGGAAGATTTGTGGCTGTTTCAACCGGCGGTGATGCTGCCATGTACAGTGAAGATGGAACCACATGGATAGATTTTACCATGCCAACTTCGGGTAATTGGAAATGTTTAGCAGCAGGCAACAATCGATTTGTGGCCATACGCAAAGGCAGTGCTGTAGCAGCCAGTTCCTTTGACGGCGCAACATGGACCACAAGAAGTATGCCATTTTCATTGCAATGGAACAGTTGTATATATGGCAGCAATGTGTTTCTAGCAGTGGCCACTAATTCTAATTCTGCTGCGTATAGCCTCAACGGCACTACCTGGACAACCGTTGCGTTACCCTCATTTGGTGATTCTACACTGAATGAATGGGTAGACATCGCCTACGGCAAGGATAAATTCGTAGTTGTAGCCAACAGCAACAACACGGTAGCAGTAGGCTCCTACAATTCCACGTTGACAACGTGGTCGTGGACAGGACAGATCATGGATGTAATCAGCGATTCCAGCCAAAAAGATTGGGTCAGCATCGCTTACGGTAATGACAGATTTGTGGCCATATCCAGCACAGGGGATGTAGCTTACAGTTTTGACGGGAATGATTGGTTACCAGCTGTCATGCCATCGCAGGACGGATCCACAGCACACAATTGGAAAAAAATCCGTTATGCACAAGGAGTATTTTTTGCAGTAGGAGACACCGGCGGTAGAGATATAGGTAATGACCCTGCGGCGGTACCAACCAACTTTGCTGCCACGTCATTTGATGGAGTAACATGGGTCTCTAGAACCTTGGCCACGTCAGCTGAGTGGCAGTCAGTGGCGTTTGGTAATCCCTATATCCAATCTAGAGACAGTTCGGTAGGTAAAAAGACACCAATCTGGGTGGCCATAGATAACACTAACAAGATCAATACCATACAAACAGGCGCTAGAGCACTGGGTCGGGTAACGATATCCAGCGGAATAATTAGATCTATAAGAATGTGGGATCCGGGTTCTGGATATTTGAACGGTCCAGCATGTACCATAGTTGATCCAAACAACGGCATTGATCCTATAATAGAATCTAGAACCGGCGACGGAGTTTTAGGACAGCCTAGTTGGTTCGATAGAGGACTAGGCTACAGAACCAACAGTACCACGGTAACAATTTTTGGGGACGGGTACGCAAATGTTATTCCTCGAGGAAAGATTTTTGTTATCAACGATCTCGAAATATATCCAGGACCTGGTGCAAATCTAACCATTGGAAATCTTGCGCAAGAATATACCCTGGTTTCCATAGAACAACTAGGACTAACAGATAGAGGGCTAGCAGCAAGAATTAGAGTTTCACCAGAAATCAAGGTCAGAGATAACTTGCAACACCTAACACCTGTGGTGATTCGAACAAAATTTAGCCAATGTCGTATCACAGGACACGACTTTTTAGACATAGGCACGGGAAATTTTGAAGAAACCAATTATCCAGAATTATACAGCGGATTCTACACACCCGAACCACAGGACGAAGTGATAGAAATTAATCGAGGTCGCGTATTTTATACCTCAACAGATCAAAGCGGTAACTTCCGTGCAGGAGAATTGTTTGCTGTAGAACAGGCCACAGGCATCGTGACGATCTCTGCGGACTTTTTTGATCTTGAAGGATTATCAGAATTACGACTTGGCGGTATTAGAGTAGGTGGTACCGGTGCAGTAGTTCGTGAATTTTCTACTGATCCTTTAATGGTTGCAGATAGTAATAATATTGTACCCACGCAAAGAGCGATCAGAGCATATCTAGCAAATAGATTATCAGTGGGAGGAAGTGAAATCGCAGTAGGCAGTTTTATCGCAGGTACCATATTGATAGGACCAGATAGAATCAACAATACCGCAGGACTACCTATTATTTTTCCTTTGTTAACAAGATTTGATTCACCTAATTCTGGAATAAGGGGAACTATTCTAGCACAAACTATGTTTCATAGATCGTTTCGGAGTCTATGATGCACGAACTAAATAAAAGATACGGAGTGGAAAATGGCAGAATTTAAACTAGGTAGAATTAGATTTGTATGGAAAGATGCGTGGAGTTCTTCTACCACCTATTACATAGACGATGTAGTAAGGTACGGCGGCCGCACTTATATATGTGCTGTAGGACACACATCATCAGCAGACTTCAATACTGATCTAGAATACAGTCCTACCAAATGGAATCAAATGAGCGACGGGCAGTCGTGGACCGGAGATTGGACTGTTGGTACATTCTACAAACTCAACGATGTGGTCAAATACGGTGGTCTTCTTTACATATGTAACGACAGTCACACCTCTGCAGCCACAACTTCATCGGGACTAGAAGCAGATCAAGCTAAATGGACTCTGTATGCTGAAGGATTTGATTGGAAAGATGTTTGGACAGTTAGTACACGATACAAGGTAAATGATTTGGTTAGATATGGTGGCTATACCTATGTGTGTAATCTTTATCACACATCTGCAGCTACCACAGCATCGGGGCTAGAAGCAGATCAAGCCAAATGGGACAGTTTCAATCAAGGAATAGAATACAAAGGCACATGGGGTACTGTGCCATCTACTAGATACAAACTTAATGATGTTGTGAAATATGGCGCAGGTCTTTGGATCTGTACCATACAACACACCGCCGATGCCGCATTTTTAACAGACAGTACTGCAGGTCGTTGGGCACAGTTCACTGAAGGTGCAGAATATGAAAGCACTTGGAATTCCGCTACACTGTATCAACCCGGAGATATAGTTAGTTACGGCGGCAATCAATACATAGCTAAAACTGTGCATACTGCTGCATCTGCAGCAGCCAATCCGGTAATCACAACCACAAATTGGGATCTGTTTACTGAAGGATTAAAATTCCAATCAGCTTGGTCAAACACAACATCATATAAGATCGGTGAAGTTGTTAGTCTAGGTGGCTATACTTATTTGGCTATTGCTGATGCTCCTTCAACAGCAGTCACAGTTACAGCAGTTACCGCAAGTACAGATACATTTACCATAGCCTCAACCACAGGCATTGTGGTAGGTATGACAGTGAGATTCACTGGCACAACATTTGGTAATGTGTTTACCACAGCTCGATATTATGTAAAAACTGTAGCAGCAGGCAACATCACAGTCAGCACTACTCCAGGCGGCACAACCTTTAATATCACAGTAGATGCTGCCGGCACAATGACAGCTACAATTTCTGCAGAACCACCAAATGCTACCTACTGGACACAATTAAATGCTGGCATTTCATGGCAAGGTGAATGGACCGACGATAGAGAATATGTCCTAGGCGACGCAGTTAGGTTTGCATCTAATGCATTCATTTGTGTGTTGGCACACAGATCGGAAGGAGACGACGGATCAACGGTAGGAGCAGCCGGCGGCGGACAGCCAAATTCGAGGCCCGACCAGGATGCTACAGGAACCTATTGGAATCTATTGACTATAGGTTCTGAAACGTCCGTATTGACCACTCGAGGCGACTTAGTATATTTTAGTCCTTCTGGCCCAACAAGGCTGCCAATAGGACTTGAAGGTCAAATTTTAAGATCAGACGGCCAAGAACCGGAATGGGCCACATTTGGTCTAGTCGATCATGTCTACTTTGTTGCCGGCCACGGTGTAGACCTGCCAAGCCCTATACATGGTAGAACCTGGGACAAGCCATTCAAGACCATACGATATGCGTGTGAACAGGTAGAGCGCGGTCCTAGAAATCCTGATGCCACATATCTACTAGAACTAAATCGTGTGTTTATACAACGTGAAACCACAGAGTTCATACAAAATCAGATCACCAACAACATCGCACCATTCACTTCAGCTTTTGTCTATGATGACTTCAAGTGCGAAAGAGATGTGGGATTTGTTGTTGATGCACTGATTTATGATCTAAGACACGGCGGTAATGTTAAAATCAGAGGAGCAGCCAATGCTCTCATAGGTGGACTCAGCGCAGAAGAAACAGAAGCTTATCCAGGACTTGCTGTAGAATCAGACGAATCTATCGCAGCCTATAACTACATGGTCACTGTGCTTGAAGATGTGCTGGCACAGACAGCTCCAGCAGTGAATTATCAGACTCTGAACGGTGACAATTCAACTGCTACAGTAGCGCAGTATTTCAATGCAGATCTCACAGCAGAATCAGGAGCCTATACCACAGCAGCTGGATTAGTTGAAGTGATTACTGACGCAATCACTGCTCGTGCAGCAGCGGTAACCGCTCCACAGATTGCAGCAGCATTGGCCAGTGTGCCAGCTCGCGTAAGTCCTAACAATCTTATCCGCATAGCTACTGGTCAGTACAGAGAAACACTGCCGATTATTGTTCCAGAACAGACCTGTGTGATTGGAGACGAATTAAGATCCACAAATGCTGGTCCCGCAGGCAGCTTGACTAACCTTTCGGATGTCAAATACTCAATGGGTGCTCTGTCAAGACTAGAAACTGTAGTCGGCCAGATTATCGCCGGCACCAATGTCACAGAAAGCGCAGGAAATACAGAAGTACAAAGTTCAGTATTTCCATATGCCAGCGCAGATGAACAAGCAGATATCACACAGCTGGTTAGAGTCATACAACATCAAATTGACTACCGTGTCAGTGCCACACACATGGTATCAAACGCAGACCCTACAGGATATAACAGTGCATATCTCGTAGGCTACGGTGATGCAAGAACACTTATAAAAGAAAACAAAGAATTTATCAAAGCAGAAATCATCGCTTACATCACGGTGAACTATCCTGCGGTGAAATATTCTAAAACCATATGCAAAAGAGACACAGGATTTATCGTCGATGCAATGGTCTATGATTTAACCTATGGCGGATTTACCCAGACACTGAATGCAGGATTGGCCTATTTTGACGGCACTACAGGACTGGAAATTGATGCATCGGAAGTTACTGCTACTGTGGCAGCTTATGGTAGATTAAAAACTGTGATGCAACAGATTGCTGCCAACACCGCAGTGACAAAATCCACAGGCAATGCTGCTACTCAATTCACCGATGCTACCAACCTCACAGGTGGTGCAGCAGCCAGCGCATTCATCGGCGCCAACATTGATAACATCACCAACCTGTTGGCAGGTGACTCAACAGCAGCCACACCTCCCATAGTCACGGTGACTTCAATCACAGGCACCAATACTTTTGTTACAGCTGGCCACAGCCTCGAAGAAGGAGACTTGGTAGTTCCTATAGAAACACAGAATGGACTGACAGCTGGTACACGTTATTATGTTTCCGCTACAGGTCTAACTGCTACTGAATTTAGAGTAGCTACCTATTACGCTGGCGGCACACAATCAGGATTTACCAACGGTTCAGGATTGACCTTGGTGATGACCTATGAAGATCGTCCAGTGGCTACTAATGCAGTGACTACTACTACATCCCTGCGAAATGCTTTTATAACATTACAACAACAGGTAAGCACCATTGTTACAGCAATGACTGCGTATATCGCTGCTAATTTTCCAACATTGGTCTATGACTCTGCTAAATGCGAACGTGATGCTAAGATCATACTAGATGCAGTAGGCTATGACTTCATGTTCAATGCCAACGGGCAAACTAGAAACGCTGCATTGGCCTATCTAAGAGCCAGCTCATCGGATGTGTATAGTCTAGGACAGAAGGCAGCCACAAGAGCAGCTTTCACTTTTGTTAAAACACAGGCTCTAGCCAACGTAGGCGGAGATACCACTGCACAGGCTCGCATTGAAACACTAATGACACTGTTGGACGACATCATTTATGGTGCTACCAATGAAGGCAGTCGTTGTGCCACAGGCAACAGAATGGTTGACTACGCAGTTCTGCAGTTAGAAAGAAACAGAGACTATATTGTAGCAGAAATTGATGCCTATATAGATTCTACATATACTACTACTGTGACCAACGTCACAGCAACTACAGATGTACTCACTTGTTCTAGCACAGCTTGGATGCAGCGTAATGCAGCTATTAGATTCACAGGTACTGTATTTGGTGGCATCAGCACAGGAACCACCTACTACATACAGAACGTAGTTAGTGCAACCGCATTTAAGATCGCCACCACTAGAGATTCAAACACAGCATTAGATATTGCATCTAATGCTGCAGGATCTATGACCGTGAGCTTGTATTACAGCAGTACAGCATGTCTACGAGATGTTGGTACCTATATTGATGCATTAAAATACGATTTGAAATATCCAGGCAACTACAAATCAAGATATGCTGCTAGATACTATGGCAACAGTGTGGTAGGCAGCCTAGAAGAAGACATGTACTATCTACGTGACGGTACTGGGGTTAGAGATCAAACTCTACAAGGACTTACTGGCGATCTACTTGCACCTAATGAATTTGGTACTTCAAGGGTTTCAGCCGGAGCCTATTGCTCCTTAGATCCAGGTTGGGGTCCAGAAGATTATCGAGTATGGATCAACACTCGTTCACCGTATGTACAGGGAGTGACCACACTGGGTACAGCAGCTATTGGACAGAAAATAGATGGCGCATTGCACAATGGAGGTAATGATTCGATTGTTTCTAATGACTTCACGCAGGTTATATCAGACGGTATTGGAGCTTGGATCACCAACAACGGTCGTGCAGAACTGGTATCAGTATTCTCATATTATGCACACATTGCATATCTTGCAGAAAACGGCGGCAGAATACGTGGTACCAACGGCAACAACTCTTATGGTGATTTTGGATCTGTGGCAGAAGGATTTGATGCTACAGAAATCCCAGACACAGGAGTGGTAGACAATCGACTGAGTTTTGAAGCTGTGATAGATAGAATCATATCAACTGGTTCCTCCCTCATACAAGTTGAATATCAAAACGCAGGTATAGACTACACAGAAGTGACCTACACAATCACAGGAGGCGGCACCGGAGCTGTGGTTATCGCTGATGAATTCCGCGATGAGGCTGTATATGAAGTAAGAATGTTAGATCTTATCGACGACAGCACTAATGCAGAAGAAGCTCAAGGTAACCTCGGTGGGTTTGGTTATATAACCAATTCAAACACCGCACAGGGTGGTACATCAACATCAGTAACCATAGCTGCCACAGACGGAGAAATCAGCACTGCTTACATAGGCATGAAGATAGTGTTAACTGGTGGCGCAGGTGTTGGACAGTTTGGTATCATCAACACCTATAACTCCGGTACTAAAGTGGCAGGCTTAGTAAAAGAATCTGACGGTACAGCAGGATTTGATCACATGATTGCAGGCACTGGTATAGTAACACCAGATGCTTCATCAACATATATCATTGAACCCACAGTCACATTCGCAGCACCGGGATATACTAGCACAGCTAGTACACTGCCAACTTCAGGAGACTGGGTTGCAGTGAAATACGGTGAAACCGCAGCAGTATACGCATCGGTCACCGGCACCTACAGTGGTGCAGGTGTTGGTGCTACATTTACTGTGATACGCAACGGATGGAAATATACACCTTCCTTACAGGCGGCAGGTACAGGATATGTGAGATTACAAACCATTACCATATTAGGAACCAGTCTCGGCGGATTAAGCACAGCCAACGACCTAGTGATAACTATCACTGCGGTCAATGTTGCAACTGGTGCTATTTTAGAATTTGATCACGCAGGATACGGCATAGGTGGTAGATATGTAGCTCTACGTGGTGCTAGCACAGTTGGTGCAACATCCGAAGATGGAGTTTTGTGGACCACTAGAACCAGCTTGATGCCCAGTGCGGCAACCTGGTCATCAATGGCTGCAGGCCTGTTTGACGACGGATCCACAGTGGGCAAGGTCAGCAAATTTGTAGCAGTGGCTGGTGTCGCTGCCAACACCACCGGAGCATACAGTTCGGATGGTATCACTTGGTCAGCAACCAGCATGCAGACTTCTGCGGTATGGGTTGATGTAGCGTTTGGTGCTCAAAAATTCGTAACTGTTAGTAGTGATGTAACCACAGTGAGAATCAGCAATGACGGCGAAAACTGGGATCAAACTGGAACATTGACCACTACTGGATTTACAGCTATTGCCTACGGTAAAAACCGATTTGTTGCTATAAAGAGAGGCACCTCAGTGGCCAATTATGCAACTTCGACCACAGTCACAGGCACATGGACTGCAAGTGCATTGCCAAGTTCGTCAAACTGGGAGAGCATAGCCTACGGTAACAACAGATTTGTTGCTATTTCAAACACCAACGGCGCAATTGCAGCTTATAGTTTTGACGGGATAACTTGGGCAGCAAGTACATTACCAGCCACAGCAGATTGGTACAAAGTCACATATGGACAGGGAGTATTCCTTGCTGTTAGCGAATCCACAGTGGCAGCAACATCACCAGATGGCGTTACTTGGACTCTAAGAGCCACATCTACAGCAGCCAGCGGATTCAACGCAATCACCTTCGGTAACAGAGATAGATACGGATTGTTCGTAGGTGTCGGCGGCGGAACAGGACAAGTAGCTACATATATCAGAGCAGGGGCCACTGCTAAAGGCCGTGCTCTAGTAGCTGCTAACAAACTGTTCCAAGTCAACATTACAGAACCAGGTTCAGGGTACGACACTGTGCCTACTATCACATTTGTAGATCCCAACAACACATTTGAATCGCCAGTAGAAGTGAGACTCAACAGCGGAGTGCTGTCAAACCCCACGTTTGTCAATCGCGGGGTGAATTACACCACAGGCAGTGGAGAAGTAGATACGGGAGATGGATATTCAGATCTATATCAGCCGGGGTCATTTGTATCTGTACGGAGATTGACTCAGCAGCCTACTCCAGGCGCTAACGTGGTATTCAGTCATTTGCCAAATGATGTTTTCAAATTGGTAAATGTGATCACGTTCTTAGGTGTCAACGATGGCGCTTATTCAGCATTCTTCCAAATAAGCCCTGCACTTACTATTAATCAAGCACCCAATCATCTTACCACAGTGACTACACGGCTACGCTATAGTCAGGTAAGACTTACTGGTCACGATTTCTTGGACATAGGCACAGGCAGTTTTATAGAAACCAACTATCCTGGATTGTCTACCCAACCAGCTATACCAGCAAACGAAACCGTTGAAAATGGCGGAGGTAGAGTGTTCTTTACCGCCACAGACCAAGATGGTAATTTCCGAGTAGGCGGATTGTTCAACATTGAACAAAGCACAGGAATCGCTACACTGAATGCAGATGCATTCAATATTTCAGGTCTGCAGGAACTTAATCTGGGCAATGTAACATTGGGCGGCGGATCTGCTACGATCACTGAATTTTCAACAGATCCGTTCTTTACCGCAGATTCAGACAACCTTGTGCCCACTCAACGTGCGATCAAGGCCTTTATCGCTGGTCAGATCGGCGGAGGAGGAGCTAGTTTGAACGTGAACTCAGTCACAGCTGGCAGCATATTCATCAGTTCAAACATCATAACCACTACCACCCTCGCAGCTATCAACATCAATGCTACTGTTGAATTCCGTGGGGGAGTAATTGGCCTTCCGATAGCGTTCAATTACTTTTTAACATAAATACATCATGGAGAATACATTATGCCAACAGGAAGACTAGGCGCAGCTACTTTACTAGCTACGACAGATACATCGATTTACACAGTGCCCAGCAACACGTTCACAGTGGCCACAGTTTCTATCTGCAATAGAAATGCCACAGCAGTCACTGTGCGGCTGGCCTTAGCGGCAGCAGCAACTCCCGCTGCCAACGGTTCAGAATATTTGGAATTCGGAGTCACAATATCAGCCAACTCTGTGCTAGAGAGAACTGGTATCGTGATGAAAGCCACAGAACAATTAGTGGTTTACAGCAGCACGGCCAATGTCAGTGCTGTGGCCTACGGAATTGAAACAAGCACAGCTTAATAGGGAATAGATATTATGGGACGGTTTGTACCAATAGAATTTACAACTCAGGTCGCTGAAAAACAACAGCCAAAGATTGCTAACGCTAGAGCCAGCTACGATGGCAAGCAGTGTTGGCAGTACAGGGCAATCTATGAGAGACCAGGATCATACACATTTACTGTTCCGTCGGGTGTGACCTGTGTAAAAACTGTGGTTGTAGGAGGCGGTGGTAAGCCATCATATGGCACCAATGGAAATTGTTGCTCGTTCGCAGGTGCCGGCGGCGCATACAGTGAAAAGTGTATGACTGTTACCAGTGGCGCAGCATTGCAGATACAGGTAGGCCGCCAACAACAAGATTCGGCAGTGTGCTGTAATACTGTGTTGGTGCATACAGCAGGAGGTGCATCAGCACAAGTTCCAGGAGTTGCCACAGGCGGAGATTGGAACAGTCGAGGCGGCTGTAGTGGATATAGTTGCAACTATTGTAGCGGATCAGTCAGTCATTATTGCGGATCATGCAAATATTTTAGTACTACCAACTGTTGCGGATACTGTTTTGTTTATCAATATGATGATGTTCAAATGGGCAGCTCAAACTGCTGTAATGCTATATTTGTAGGCGGCGCTAGTGCTGGATCACCACGCAACAGTTGTGGAGGCTGTTCCAGTGATATGTGCGGATATCTGCACAGTGGAATTGCAGGAGGCGGTGCTGGCATCGGCGACCAGTGTAGGCAAACTATTTGGCACTATAACTGCTGCTCTTGCGTTTGCGTAGTATGGCAAGGCGATGGCATGACCATGAGCACTAACCATCCAACATCAGCTGAAGGCGGTGGCGGC
>Ga0247831_1004214_pt1 | contig 19627 bp, 19 predicted proteins | sample LaCruzMarch2015__9_FD_192406 | JGI IMG/M metagenome (GOLD analysis project Ga0247831, IMG submission 192406) | Freshwater microbial communities from meromictic Lake La Cruz, Castile-La Mancha, Spain - LaCruzMarch2015_1m | ecosystem: Environmental > Aquatic > Freshwater > Lake | place: Spain... | reverse complement strand
AGGCTCAGGTAGCCGGGATCCAGCACAAGCGCACCAGCGCAGGCCGGTTCTTCCTCGGCATCACAGTGACGCAAGGGTGACGCAAGAATGACGGACTTTCAGCCGCAACCCATTGAAAGTGTTGAGATGACGCACTTGGCTCAAACCTTTTTGATAGAAGGGGAAAACCACCCAAATCTGAACACCCAATATACCCCCTATATAAAATGTTCCCCGGGCAGGTGCGTCATCTCAACACTATCAACGGCTTACGCCCCAAAACCCGTCATTTCCGCGTCATTGTTGCGTCACCCACAGCGCCCCACGGGCGGGTCTGAGGGGCATCAATCGGGAAAGATCGGGAAAGCGGCGGTTCCTTTTGGGCCATTCCGTATGTGGGGGAGCGCAGCGCATGACCCCGCCAGCGTCTGGGGGCGGAATTGACTAAACTCAACGCCTCCGAAACCAAGACGGCCTTTGCCGCACGGGTTGGCCTGACCAAGGGCCGTATCTCGCAACTGGTGGCAGAAGGTCTGCCAGTGCGCGCGGATGGGCAAATCGATGTGGCCGAGGGGCTGGCATGGATCGAGGACAATCTTGATCCGTCGCGTCGCAACAAGGGTGGCGCTGCCGCAGCGCCCGCCCGCGTCTCGACCACGCTGGCCGAGGCCAAGCGGCTGCATGAGATCGTGAAGGTCCAGCGTGCCAAGCTGGCCTTCGAGAAGGAACAGGGCCTGCTGGTGGAAACCGCCGCCGCCACGCGCACCGTGTTCGCCCGCGCCCGTGCCGAACGCGACGCGCACATGGCTTGGGTGCAGCGCACCGCGCCGCTCTTGGCCGCCGAGGTCGGGGCCGATCCGCGTGCCACCTTTGCCGCCCTTGACCGGATGATGCGCGAACATCTCGAATACCTGGCCGACATGCCGCTGGGGAGTTTTGGCGATGGTGCCTGAAATTGATCTCGCCTGGCGACGCGGCATCCGCCCTGAACCGCCGATCCCGGTGTCAGACTGGGCCGACCGTCATCGCATCCTGCCACCCACTTCGGCGGAACCGGGGCGCTGGCGCACCGACCGCACGCCCTATCTGCGGGCGGTGATGGACGCGCTATCCACTTCCAGCCCCTATGAACGTGTTGTGCTGATGAAGGGCGCGCAGACGGGTGGCTCCGAGGCTGGGCTGAACTGGCTGGGCTACATCATCCAGAACGCCCCCGGCATCGCCATGCTGGTCATGCCGTCATTGGACATGGTGCGGCGCAACACCACCGTGCGAATTGATCCACTGATCGAGGCCACCCCTGCTCTGCGCGATCTGGTATCGGCCCCAAGGTCCCGCGATGCCGGGAACAGCCTGTTCCGCAAATCCTTCCCCGGCGGCCAGCTGGTAATGACCGGCGCGAACAGCGCGGTGGGGCTGCGGTCCACTCCCGTGCGTTATCTGTTCCTGGACGAGGTGGACGGCTATCCCGGCGATGCCGATGGCGAGGGTGACCCCGTCGATCTGGCGATCCAGCGCACCACGACCTTCAGGGGGCGGCGCAAGATCTACATGGTGTCGACCCCGACGCTGAAAGGCCATTCCCGCATCGAGGCGGCCTATCTCGACAGCGATCAGCGGTATTTCCACGTCCCCTGCCAGCACTGTGGCGACATGGCCCCGATCACTTGGGCGCGCATTCAATGGCCCGAAGGGCAGCGCGACGCGGCGTATCTGGTCTGCGATGCCTGCGGTGGCGTCCATCATGAACACGAAAAGCCGCGCCTGCTGGCCGCTGGCGAATGGCGCCCGACTGCGCTGGGCGATGGCCGTACGGCAGGGTTCCACCTGTCGTCGCTCTACTCCCCTTGGGAAACATGGGCCGAGATCGCGCAAGAACATGCCCGCGTCGCCAAGGATCCCGCCCGCCTGCAGGTCTGGGTCAACACCAAGCTGGGCGAGTCCTGGGAGGACCAGGCGGGCGACACCGTTCCCGCCGATCCGCTGATGGCGCGGCGCGAGGACTGGGGCAGCGACCTAGCCCCCGGCGTGGCCGTACTGACGGCGGGAGTCGATGTGCAGGGCGACCGGATCGAGGTGCAGATCGTTGGCTGGGGCCGCGATGAAGAAGCGTGGGTGATCGACTACCGCGTCCTGTGGGGCGACCCTTCCGGCCCGCGCCTGTGGTCTGATCTCGACGGCGTGCTGAACGGCACCTATGGCGGCCTGCCCGTGCGCGCCGTCGCCGTGGACACGGGCGGCCACCACACCAAGATGGCCTATGAGTTCTGCCGCACCCGCCTCGCCCGCCGCATCTGGGCGATCAAGGGACGCGGCGGCCCCGGCATCCCGGTCTGGCCGCGCCGTCCCACCCGAAGCAACAAGGCAAAGATCCCGCTGTTCATCGTCGGCGTCGATGCCGTGAAGGACGCGGTCTTCGCCCGCCTGAAACTGACCGAACCCGGCCCCGGCGCCATCCACTTCCCCCGCCGCCTCGACGCCGACTATTTCCGCCAGCTGACCGCCGAACGCGTCGTCACCCGCTTCGAGAAGGGCCGCCCGATCCGCTCCTGGCAACCCAAGCGCGACGGCGAACGCAACGAGGCGCTGGACACCTTCGTCTACGCCCACGCTGCCCTGCACGGGCTGATCAGCATGGGGATGCGGTTGAACGAGGAAGCGGAGAGCAACGTCGGGCGAGCGATGCCCCGGACAAGAAACGCCAACACCGAAAGTCAGCACATCATCCGATCTGGCTGGATGCGTTGACTACCAGACCGCTCAACCCGGGTCTACCAACCTAGACAAATCACATTCCAATGCACTACCAACGCCCTAGCGGACAATACCCCTTCATGCGAGGCACGACGATGGACGAAACACTTGAGATCAAAGACGTCGTTGAACAGGGGGAAAAGAAAGAAGGCTACATCAAGGACTTTATTTCCGGCATTTCCGTCCGGGCCACGCCCGAAGAAGTTCAGGCGGTTCAGGTGTTTTCTCGCGTTCTTGTTGACGACTATGGCTATCCGAAAACGATCATCAGAACGCGACCCCAATGGCGCGTTAAAGTCAGGCCATCTGATCAAAAGAAGGAGTACCCGGTCGACATCGCTGTATTCTCGGCCCCGGAACACGATGATGACAACGTCGAGATTATTATCGAGTGCAAGAAGAAGAACCGAAAGGACGGCCGATCCCAACTTGAGGACTACCTGCGCTTTTCGCGCGCAAGAGTTGGCGTTTGGTTTAACGGTGACGAACGACTTTTCCTCAAGAAGACGGAGAAATCCGGCCGAATTGACTTCGAAGAAATTCCGAACATCCCACGCCACGGACAACGCCTAGAAGACGTCGGTAAGTTTGCAAGAAAAGACCTAAGGCCTGCAACAAACCTTAAAAGCGTATTCCGTGCGGTGCGCAACTACCTGGCTGCAAATGCAGTAGGGATCACGAGAGACGAAGTTTTTGCACAGCAAATTATCAACATTCTGTTCTGCAAAATCTATGATGAGCGATTTACCAAGGCAGATGCGACTGTGAGCTTTCGCGCCGGAATTGGAGAGAAAGACGCTGATGTCAAGGCCAGGATTAGTAAGCTCTTCGAGCATGTGAAAAAGACTTATAACGATGTCATCGAGATATCCGATTCAATCGACCTCGATGATCGCAGCCTTGCCTATGTCGTTGGGGAACTACAAATGTTCTCAATAATTGACTCTGAACGAGACGCGGTTGCTGACGCATTTGAAGTATTCATCGGCCCTTCACTAAAGGGCCCACAAGGTCAATTTTTCACGCCACGCAACGTGGTCAAGATGGTTGTCGACATGCTCGACCCAAATGAGAACGATAGGATTATTGATCCAGCTTGCGGAAGCGGAGGCTTCCTGGTGGAGGCATTGCGACATGTGTGGCGCCGGGTGGAAGCACAAGGTGTTGAACTGAGTTGGCCTGAGAGCGAAATCTTCAGTGCCAAACAGCAAGCCGCAATCCGAAATTTTCGCGGAATCGACAAGGACAACTTTCTGTCAAAAGTAGCCAAGGCGTATATGGCAATTCTAGGCGACGGCCGTGGTGGCGTGTTTTGCGAGAACTCGCTTGAGCGTCCATCGAATTGGCAGGCCTTCACTCAGAACGAAGTCAAGCTCGGCTCGTTCGATATCGTCATTACCAATCCACCGTTTGGCAAAAAGCTGGCAATCGACTCCGAGGATATCCTGAAATCGTTTGACCTTGGCCACGACTGGAAGAAGGACGATGATGGGGATTTTCAAATGGGTGCAGTTCAGGACAAGCAGCCACCCCAAATTCTATTCATCGAACGCTGCCTTCAGCTTCTCAAGCCAGGCGGGCGTCTCGGGATCGTGCTTCTCGAAAGCATTTTCGGCATGCCAAAATATGAGTACATCGTCGACTACATCACGAAGCGCTGCAAGATCCGCGCGATTGTAACGCTGCCAGAGGATCTCTTTCAACCATACACACATGCGAAGACCTGCGTGGTGATACTGGAGAATTCACCACCGGAGGGTGAACACGACATCTTCATGTGTGATGTCAAGTGGTGCGGACATGACAGCCGTGGGAACCCAACCTACAGGACGAACGAAAGCGGCGAGCGCATTCTTCTGGACGACGTTCCGAACGTAGCGCCGATCTATCACTCGAAGGCAGCCCAATGATCAGCTTCTGGATCGACTCCTCCGGAATTCGGAATCGCGTGTTCATCCCAAAGTATTATGATCCCAAGATTGAAAGCCGGTTACGCGCTATCCGAGAAACTCACGTTGTAACGACACTTGCGTCACTAGAGGAACAAGGAGCCATCTCTGCTTCAACGGGCCATGAGATTGGCAAGGAAGCTTATGGCACTGGAAGCATTCCTTTCGTCAGAACTTCGGATATTTCAAATTGGGAGATCAAGACGGTTCCCAAGCAGGGCGTCTCGGAAGACATATTTGATGAATATGCGGAACGACAGGACGTCCAAGAGAATGACATTCTGTTCGTCCGGGATGGCACCTATTTGATCGGCACGAATTGTTTCGTCACCTCAGCAGACAAGGAAATTCTCTATCAATCCCATATTTTGAAGTTTCGCGTAGAGGACAATGACGTCGTGCCGCCGGAAATACTGTTCCTGGCGTTCAACTCTCCAGTAGTGCAAGCACAGATACGTTCATTTCAATTCACTGCGGACATCATTGACACGATCGGTCGACGCTACAAAGAGATTCAGATTCCAATTATTAAGGACAAGGCCACATCGGCACAGCTTGCCGTTGAGGTAAGATCTGCTCTCGAGAAGCGAGTGGTTGGAAAGGCGGTTATCAAGCAAGCTCCTCTGCTAATCGAAGCTTGCCTTAAGTTGGGAACAACGGCGCCATTTGATGAATTCTTGGGTTTAGATGAGGCTGGCCTCCGTGCGGCCCTTGTGTCAGATACTGTAACATTGGAATTCGGGGGATTTGAAGCAACTTTTGTCCGATCTTCAAGCATCCAAAGTAACATCTACCTTCCAAAGTACTATGACCCTGAGATTAGCGCCGAGCTTGATGAACTTTCAGGAAACTGTGAAATTGTTTCAATCGCCGACTTGGTTGATCGGGGATTGATTGAAGTTCAAACAGGACACGAAGTGGGCAAGCTTGCGTACGGAACTGGCGAAATACCGTTCTTGCGCACAAGTGATTTCGCGAACTGGGAGATTAAGCACGACCCTAAACAACTCGTTGGGCAAGAAGTTTTCGATCAATATTCGTCGAAGCAAGATTTGAGCCCGTATGATATTCTGCTTGTCCGGGATGGAACATACCTTGTGGGTTCGTCAACGATAGTTCAGCCCACCGACGTTCCAGCCTTGTTCTGTGGTGGCCTATACAGAATTCGAAGTCTCGATCACGACGCTTTGGATCCCTATTTGCTGCTGGGCGTTCTTAACTCTTATATCGTCAAGCGGCAGTTCCGGGCAAAGCAGTTCACTAGGGATGTGATCGACACCCTCGGCAAGCGCTTGTTCGAAGTGCACCTGCCTTGGCCGAAGGATGACAGGTTTCGGAGTCAGCTTGCTGATAGAATTCGAACGGTCGTTGAGGAACGCACGTTGGCAAGGGACAGACTTAAGCTCTTGGCTTCTCAATACGCACCGCTGGAATGACCATGGACGGACAAGACGACCGTCAATGATTACCAAACATTCCCAATAGCTTGCCGCCCCCCTGCCATGCGACTCTCCCCGCATGCGCAGTCTTCTCGATCGTCTCTTCGCCCGCCCCGGCACCCGCGCGTTTGACGCTGCGGGTGGTGGGCGGCGTTGGGAAGGCGCGCGGACGGTCGATGGGCTGAACACGGCGATCCTTGCGGGTGCGACGACGGCGGCACGTCGGGCCGGGTGGTATGCACGGAACAACCCGTGGGTCGCAGCGGCGGTGGACAGCCTGGTCGGCAATGTCGTCGGCGCAGGGATCAAACCACAATCGACCCATCCCGACCGCGCGGTGCGCGACCGGTTGCAGATGCTCTGGACCCGCTGGACGGACCATGCCGATCCGGGTGGGCTGGCCGACTTCTACGGGCTGCAGGCCATGGCCGTGCGCGCGATGGTAGAGGGCGGCGAGAGTTTCGCACGGCTGCGTGTGGTGCCGGATGCGGCCGCCTTTCCCTTGCACATCGACCTGTTGGACCGGGACCAAGTGCCGCTGGACCTGCATCGCGACATCGGCGGTGGCGCACGCGTCCGGGCGGGAATCGAATTCAACGGCGCTGGGCAGCGCACAGCATATTGGGTGATGCGGGATAGGCCCGGCGATCCGCTGACCTCGCTGCGGCTGGAACCGCTACGGTTGCCCGCTACCGATTGCCTGCATCTTTTCAAGCCGCTTGCGGCTGGTCAGTTGCGCGGGATCACTTGGCTTGCCCCGGTTTTGCTGCGGTTGCACGAGTTGGACCAGTTCGAAGATGCAGCGCTGGTGAAGGCCAAGGTCGCGGCGCTGTTCACCGGCTTTATCACCGATCCCGACGGCACAGCAGGCGGTCTGACAGGCAACAATACCAACGGCGCGCTGACCGTGGGCATGGAGCCCGGCAGTCTGATCCCCCTGCCGCCCGGCACTGACATCCGCTTTTCCAACCCGACCGAGAGCGACGCCTATGGCCCTTTCGTCAAAAACCACTTGCGCGCCGTCGCCGCTGGCATGGGCCTGCCGTATGAGCTGGTCTCAGGCGATCTGGAGGGCGTCACCTATTCCTCGATCCGCGCTGGGCTGATCGAGTTTCGCCGCCGGGTCGAGCAGTTGCAGCACAACGTGGTCGTGCATCTGTTTTGTCGCCCGGTATGGGACCGATTTGTACGGCTGGCGGTGCTGTCTGGTGATCTGCCCGCCCACGATTTCGACCGCGATCCTGCGGCCTATCTCGGTTGCGAATGGCTCCCGCCGAAGTTCGACTACGTCGATCCCAAGAAGGACGTCGAAGCCGAGATCCTCGCGATCAATGCCGGTCTCAAAAGCCGCCGCCAGGCGATTTCCGAACGGGGCTACGACGCCGAGCAGGTCGATGCCGAGATCGCCGCCGACAAGGCACGGACCGATGCGCTGGGCCTGAGCTTCGGTGCGCCGCCTGTCCAGAAGGAGGACATCCCCGATGAATGACACCGTCACCCTGCTGACGCGCCGCGCCGACCTAGCCCCCGCCAGCGCCAACCGCGATGACCGCACCGTCGAAGTGATCTGGTCCACCGGCGCGGCTGTGCGCCGCCGCGACATGGCTGGCCCGTATGTCGAACGCCTCAGCCTCGATCCGCAGGCAGTGGACCTGTCGCGGTTGCAAGGGGCTAGCGTGCTGGACGCGCATCGCCAGTCTGCCGTCCGCGATGTGCTTGGCAGCGTGCAATCCGCCGCCGTCGATGGCCAGCGTGGCACGGCCCTGATCCGCTTTTCCTCGCGCCCCGAGGTGGAACCCCTCTGGCAGGACGTGTTGTCCGGGATCCTGCGGCACGTATCGGTTGGCTATTCGGTCGAGGAGTGGGCCGAGGCCACCGAGAACGGTGCGCGGGTTCTGACCGCCGTGCGCTGGACGCCCCACGAGATTTCCCTTGTCCCCACCCCGGCTGACCCGGGTGCCCACATTCGCATGGAGACCAACATGACCGACACCACCATAACTCCCGCCCCGCCCGAGACGCAGACCCGCGCCACGATCAACACGGAAATCCGTTCCATCGCACGCATTGCCGGGCTGGACCAGTCCTGGATCGACGGCCAGATCGACGCTGCCGCAGATGCCGACACGGCCCGCCGCTCCGCGTTCGAGGCGCTGGCCAGCCGCAGCGCACCGACCATCCGCACGGAACAGGTGCGCGTCGAGATGGGCGAGAGCCAGGATGACCCCGCCCTGCGCGCGCGCCAGATGGGCGAGGCCCTCTATGCGCGCATCAACCCGCGCCACGAACTTTCCGAACCGGCCCGCCGCTATGCCTATGCAACACCGGTGGACATGGCCAAGGAACTGCTGACCCTGCGCGGCGAGTCCACGATGGCCCTGTCGCCTGCCAGCCTCGTCACCCGTGCCCTGCACACGACCTCGGACTTCCCGATCATCCTCGGCAACACCGTGGGCCGCGTGCTGCGCGATGCCTACCAGGCCGCGCCATCCGGCATCCGCCGTCTTGGCCGCCAGACCTCGGCGCGGGACTTCAGGTCGGTGAACAAGATCATGCTGGGCGAAGCGCCGCTGCTGGAAAAGCTGAACGAGCACGGCGAGATCAAGGCCGGGACCATGGCCGAGGCGCGCGAAGCCTACAAGATCGAGACTTGGGCCAAGAAGATCGGCATCACCCGGCAGGTGCTGGTGAACGACGATCTGGGGGCCTTCTCGGACCTCGCCCGCCGTATGGGCCAGGGGGCCGCCGAGACCGAGGCGCGGATCCTCGTCACCCTACTTGAGGCGAACAGCGGCAACGGCCCGACCCTGTCGGACACCAAGGCGCTGTTCCATGTCGATCACGGCAACAAGGCGGCGAGCGGCGCTGTGATTTCCGATGCCACGCTTTCCGCCGCCCGGCTGGCGCTGCGCACGCAGAAGGGGATCGACGGGCGCATCATCCGGGTGACACCGAAGAACCTGCTGGTGCCGCCCGCGCTGGAAACGGTGGCCGAGAAGTGGCTGGCGACCATCGCGCCCGCCACAGCCGCCGATGTGAACCCCTTCTCGGGGGCGATGTCGCTGGTGGTCGAACCCCGCCTTTCCAGTGCCACGCGCTGGTATGTGACGGCAGACCCGGGTGAGATCGACGGCCTCGAGTTCGCCTACCTCTCGGGCAACGAAGGGCCCCAGGTGGAGAGCCGGTCGGGTTGGGATGTGGACGGCGTGGAAATCCGGGTGATCCTGGACTTCGGCGCAGGCTTCATCGACCACCGCGGCTGGTTCCAGAACGCAGGCGCGTAATGGCCGACCTCGCCCAACTCACCGCCTGGCGCGACGCCCTGATGGCCGCCCGCTATCAGGGCATCCGCACCGTCGAGTACGACGGCAAACGGGTCACCTATGCGACCGATGCGGAAATGGCGGCCGCGCTGGGCGACCTCAACCGGCAGATCACCGGCACCACGGCGCGCATCTCCGTGGTCCGTATCCAATCCTCGAAAGGGCTTTGACCATGAAGAACCATATTCAGAAAGGCGACGTCATTACCGTGCCCGCGCCCGCAGGCGGCATCGCCTCTGGCGAGGGGGCGATCATCGGCAACATCTTCGGCATTGCCGCCTACGCGGCCGCCGTGGGCGATCCGCTCGAACTGGCCACCACTGGCGTCTATCAACTGCCGAAAGCCACCGCCGCCGTGCTGACGGTCGGCGCACGCGTGGCTTGGGACAACACGGCCAAGAACATCAACGTGCCGGGCACCGGGCGCTTCCCTGTCGGCATCGCGACCGAGGCGGCCGGGAACGGCATCACCAGCGTCGCTGTGCGGCTGGATGGCATAGGGACCGTTGCAGCATGAGGGTGGGCCTGCGCCACCCTTCATATGAACTGACGGCCTATTCTCTGGTGCGTTCAACGAATTGCCCGTGGATGTCATAGACGTTCTTGTAGATCATGACGGCAACACGTTCTCCACCAGAGCCACGAACAAGCAATTCCCCCCCGCAGTCGGGGTGAATGGTGCCGGTTGGAACAGGTTCCTCCGATGCTGTATCGTGGCCATAGGGGATTGGCATGGTCGACACATCAGGCGACCCACACGCCAAGCAGACCGGCCCTCGGCGCAGGCCCATGACTTGTCTGAGAACTTCGAACCCACTCGTCGGGTCAATCGCTTCCTGGATCAGGCTCTTCTTCCAGAAGCTTCGATAAATCTTCTTCCTCAAGGATCTCTTGCGCCAGAAGCCTGCCATAAATGCCTCGTCCGCTTCGTCGAATTCATCACGATCCGGAAGACGCTCAATCGGCGTCACCGTGCAGCAATCTCGGCAAATCCCGAGTTCGCGGTCAAAGGAAGTTTCACGGTTCTGACTATCCCTCCAGACGAAGTAGCCGTTCAGGATGAGAGAAGCCTCTTGAAGGTTGCAATTGGTGCAGGTGACAATCCGATAGGGCACTGACATTGCGGCCGTCCTCTATTCGTTCTCGAATGGCATTGCGCCATTGAAGAAATAGTGCAGGACCCGTTCCGATAGCTGCTCGATGTCGTCTTCGGTGAACCCCACGAATTCGCAGATGTGATTCATCGCTGGCCACCAACGGTTGTTGAGAAGGCGGTCGAGGTGCTGCGGCAGGACGGTTTTCTTTGCCTCCTCCGTCAGGAAGGGCGGCAGGAAGCAAAGCGCGATGGCCTGCAGGCCAAGGTGTTGCTTGCTCAGAAAGAACAGCCAGAAAGGGAACTCATCGTCGAGTTTGTAAACGAAATCGCGCACCTCTGGAATCTCAAACAATTCCCGCGCATCTTGGTCGTAACCATGGAAGGCGACGTCCACGCGCTCGAACATTGATCGTGCGATGTCGGGGTTCTTGGTGAAGCGGCCAAGGACTGAAGCTGCTGCCGACACATCCCCTGCAATTACCTCGTTCCGTGAGATCGTTACAATCACGGGGTCAAAATCATCGAAGTCTATCGCCACGTCATTCCCGTTTCCTGCCAACCCTCACGGCAAGCTACACAGGGACAGCATGTGGCACAATTTCTCATTGCTTCTCAGAGTGCTCGCCCTCGCGGAACGCCATCTGTGTGATTTCGCGAAGGCGGGCGCGGTAGTTGTCCAGCGTACCAACATGGCCCCAGTTCACGTCCTCGGGGCTGTAGTCGAAGTGGTCGGCGCTCAGGGCGGCCAGGCGCGCGAGCATGGCATCGATCTCTGTCTTGGCGCTGATGAAAGCGTGCAACGCCGCGTCGTTGGTCTTGGGCATGTTGTGGTCTCCAACCCTGTGTCGGCGACCATCAGGCTCGGCTTTGGGGCGGGATCAAGTGAATCGTTCCCCTTGAGTCGGGCGTCATTCACTGACACGGGCCGCCAGCGTTTTGTTGACACAGTGTTGACACGGCGTAGAAACGCGAAAAGCCTCCGGCGAGGGAGGCTATTAAGCTGCTGTATTCATTGTTATTTTTTGGTTGCGGGGACAGGATTTGAACCTGTGACCTTCAGGTTATGAGCCAAAACCTCAGCGATTCCAATAAATTAGGCATTTCAACGACTTGCGCGCCAAGCCTTTGATCCGGCGCGATTTTCACCCTAGCATCCATCGACATTCGCACGGATTAACCTGCTAAGCTGGCGCAAAACGTGCAGTGGCAGGTTGATGTGGCGTTGATGTAGCCGTTTTTCCAATCCGACGGATCATGATCGTACAACTGAGCTCGTAAGGGCAACATTCGGTGGTAGAGATAATTGCTTCCATCTTCATCTCGTCACTGCAGACTCGGAAGAGGGGTGACCGGCAAGAGACCCCTACCGTTGGGAAAGGGCCGTCCTTCATCCTCACAAGAGTCGTCCCGCTCCCACTGCCGACGCTGCGCCTCAATGAGATCGCCTCCGATCGGCCTCGCCTGCGCGATCATCGCTTCTATCTGCTCCTGCGAATAGGGTGGCGGCGGGGCAGCCCCGAGTGCGATGCTCGTTCTTTCAAATCGGCTTAGAAACGGGGCGAACAACGGATTGCAGAGGAAGTTTGGCGACGTTTTGGGGTAGTCAGGATCCCCGGGCTCAACAAACTTGAACGCGGCCACGCCATTCTCTCCTTCGATCGCAATCAATCTCGCACCAGGTTTGCATAAGTCGAATTCAACTAAATCGCGGCGCTGCGAGACAGTTCCTCCACTCCCCTCAAGTGGCATGCCAGACTCCGCATTCCGTCCTAGGTACTCCCGCGCTATGTCGGATGGGAGCCGCTCGATAGGGTAGAGCCGTTCAGTGGCGCGACCGAGCCGTTCCTTTGCCTTAACGCAGTTGCATGAATCTTCGCCGTGCCGACACGCGCTCTTATGAGCGGCGAGAGCGTCTTCGTAGCCGTCTTCGGCGTCCCTCTGCTCCTCGAAAGCCCGCGCTTCTTCGTCTTTCTGGCTTCCCATCGCTCCAAACGCATCCGTAAGTGTTTGGGTCCTTTCAGAGAAGCCCGATATGATTCTCTCGAAAGTCTCGATGTTGCATTTGGGTCCCAGCGCCGTATTCCGTTGGGTGTCGTCCGGCGGAAGCCCGCTGACAGGCATCGCTTCGATCGTCGGATCAAGCCCGTACTTCGCCTTGCAGAATGCAACATCTTCCTCAAAAGCTTTGCGCGCACCAATATCTATCGTGTACTCGGGACAGTCGAGCTGTTCACAGGCATCCTTAAGGTCTTGCCTCCGTTCCTCAAGAAGAGGATCCGATCTGTCTTGGACGTCTTTCGCACTTTTCTCTATACTGGCTTCCTGCACTGCAATCTGTTTGTTAATTTCATTTCGATCCGCTTCTTCTGTTTGAATCAACCAGTTCCGGATTTTACGGGCTTCCTCAGGATTAAGTGTGCCAGAACGCTCGAGCTCATATGTGGCATCGAGTTCTGTGAGCAGTTGTGCGGCGCGTTCTGACTTGATTTCCTCTAAGCCGTTGATCGACTCTCGTGAGAGTCGGATCGAAACGGCATCTATACTGTTCGCTTCAACTACTTCTTCTGCTCGGCGCGACCATTCTGCGTCAGCTCTTGCCGAAACGATCTGCTTTCCACCCTCTGTCAGCCCTTCCAGTGCTGCTTGAATGATTCCTTGTTTAAATATTTCCTTCGCAAAATCAGACTTCACAAAGTTAGAAATGATCTTTGACATATTGGTCAGTCGCGGATCGACAGCGCGAGTGACTTCTTTGTCCTTCAAACTAGGATAAACTACCTCGGTTTGAAGGGTGATAAATGCCACCAAGGCCCAAGAATAAAGACTTTGTCCTTCTGGAACCCGAAACTTCACGGGATTGATGCGATCCTCTTCGAATGCCAAGATGTTCCGGCACTCAGGATCTATGCGCGAGTTCCGGTGGTTCTCAAGGGTCTCGCAAATGGTTTCGCCAATGGCGGGCAGCTCGCATCCCGACATCCTACTCGCTTGGTCGACAACCGCATCTCCAAGTGCGTTTCCGAGGAGTCCCCTCTCTCGCAATTCCTGCTCAAGCTTCAGGGCGCGCTCTCGATTGACATATTCTTCGAGCGATCCATCCTGCGCTGCGCGCATTTCGCACATGGCGCTCTCGACAACGACCTCAACCGAGGGAGCGACCACTGTCTTTGCCGAACCGGGAGGCGAGCTAGGAGCGCCGGTCTCGGCGAATACCTCTCCCGGATTCACATAGGCCATGGCGAAGACTATGAATGAAGCTTTGAGGGCAGGGAGTATTGATCGACTCATAGCATTATCTCCCTGCGTGAACTTAGTTGCTTAACCGGCGATTACCTCAAAGGCCCGCGAATCAGCACTGTCGTCCCGCATATTAGTCGGTCGCGTGCCCATTGTGGAATTTCTCATTGAATCTGTTACCCATGGATCCACTTGAACTAACGAATATCGCCGTGATGCTCGACAAGCCCAGAAAGGCGCGCGCCTGCACACCCGGACGAGTCTTATCCACAGTTACATTTTCTTCACCTACTTGCTCCGAATCGAGCGCCCGTGCAGGTTGTGCGGGTGGGGAGAGCAGTCCTCAACCAAAAGCAAAACAGGTCTATCGGAAAAGCAGTCTCGGCGGCTGAAGGCGCGACAGCGCCTCTTATGTCGTTGTGTCCGGTCACTTACCCCGCGCCGTCGTGGCGCGGGCTGCAGGCGGTTTGAGCACAGATCATCCTCGGTTCATTGGAGGATGTTTCGGTCATGTCTTTGCCGCCGCGCGTTTACTTCACCCTTCACGAAGCCTCTGCGCGCTGGGGCTGCAACATTGCAGATATTGCGGGGTGGGCAGATGCTGGCAAGTTCCGGATCCTGACCGGGATCAGCGCAATTCGCTGCGGCGAGGAAATCGTTGGGGGCAAAGTGGTCTTGTCACCCATGGAACTTCTTCCCCTCTTCCGCAGGTGCGGCACAGGCCCAACCGAAGGGATCATGCGACGGATCCAGATGCTCAACCGGCCTGAGTGGATGTTCATCACCGATCCAGTTGGCGGTATCGTGGTGGCTGTGGCCGACATGATGATCCGCGCAGAGGAAGTGCACGCCTTCGAGGAAGAAAACGAGATGGGTCGCCGCGTGGCGGCCGGGCCCGGGGTTTCAACCTCCTATGATTGGGAAGGGATGAACATCGCGCTGATCGTGCGCATTTTCGATCACGGTCTGCCCGACACCCAAGCCGACCTCGTTGCCGAGATGCAGGAGTGGTTCGCGGACCGGTCGGACGGCAAGAAGATGCCCGACAGCCGCAGCATCCGGCGGCGGATCACGCCGATATGGAGGGCGTTGCAGCGCGGGGACGCTTGATGATCCCGGTCCGTGCCTGCCCCGATCACGCGGTCTTTCGGCCACCTTGATCGTCGGCATCGTGAACCAATCGGGGCTTTGGCCGGAAGGCGCTGGCCACGGCATCGACGCCCGCGCGGAGCGGCGAGTCCATCAGGTGGGCATAGCGCAGGGTCGTCTGCATCTGGCTGTGGCCCAGAAGCTTGCCGATCATTTCCAGCGAAGCCCCGCCGCTGACCAGCAGCGATGCAAAGGTGTGGCGAAGGTCATGGATGTGGACTTCTTGCAGCCCACACTCCTTCTGGATCTGCGCCCAGAACCGCCGCACTTCCTGCACGGGCTGGCCGGGCGTGTCGCTGGGGAACAGCCACGGCGTGCCGCGCGGCACCATCAACTGGCGCTGGCGCACAATGCTGGCGGTTTCATCCGAAATCGGAACACGATGCACCCGGCGTTGTTTGGTCATGGCGGGCGGCTTTGACCAGCTCATGTGTTCAAGGTTGAATTGTTCGAACCGGGCCTGCCGCACCTCGCCCAGACGAGCGCCGGTCAGCATGCACATACGGATGATGTCGGCAGCGCGGCGGTCCTCGGCAGCATCGAGGGCGGCAGCAAGGCTGTTGATCTCGTCCTTTGACAGGAACCGCTCTCGCGCTGTTTCAATCCGGCGATGGAAGCGCTGGGCGGGGTTGTCTTCGCACCACCCCCATTCGACCGCCAAGGTGAACACCTTGCGCAGCACCTCCCCGATGCGGTTGGCGCGCACTGGCGTTGGCTTTGCGGGTTGCAGCTTCTTGGCCCGGTTGTTGGGCTTTTCCTTGTGCGGCCGGGGCCGCCCCTCGGCAACCTTGTTCAGAAGCTTGTCGACGTCGGTCGAGGTGATTTCCGTCACCAGCTTCCGGCCCCAGACCGGGGCCACCATCTTGGCCAGCGCCGACTTCTGATCCGATGCGTTGCGCTCGGCCAGTTTCGGCAGATGTTGGGTGCAGTAGCGTTCGATCAGATCGTCCACACGCGGCGCTTCGCGCAGCGCCCCGCGCTGGGCCAGAGGATCCGCACCAGCATCGATTTCGCGGCGGATTTCCTTGGCTCGCTCGCGTGCCGCCGACACCGACCATTCCGGCCAGCGCCCAAAGGTCATCCGGCGCTGGCGACCGGCGTGGCGATAGTCGAGGGTGAAGGCCCGCCCGCCGCCACGGTAGATGCAGGCGGCGAACCCGCGCACCTCCGTGTCGAAAATCTGGTAGTCGCGCCCCACGACGGGTTCGGCTTCGCGGAGCACCTTTTCGGTCAGCTTGATGCGTTCGGGCATGCGTTTGATCCTTCTTGCATCCGACATGAGGCGTGGTTCCGCCGCACTATCAAGGCAAGCATGGCAACTCGGGTGGCGGGAAGGCACAGGGTGGCGGAAAGGTCGCCGTCATCGCGCCACCCCTTGTTTTATTGGAAATTCAGCGCTGTCCGGGCCGATCATCGGCGCGCGTGATCATGGATGTCAGCCTCTCCCCCGCACTACCTTGCGTCCGCCAGGTAGGAATCGGCGATGGAAGGCATGCTGCGCCTGTAAATCTCCAAGAAAATCAATGGGTGGCAGGGGTGCCGTGCCGGATGCCACCCCCTCTTTGCCTGCCAATACCGGTCAATCACCCGTAAATCCGGGTGTTCGCAGGTGTTTGCAGCTTTGGCGTCCATTTGGCCCATTGGCCACGACGGCTTGCCCAGCCCCATACAACGTCGTCCGACGCAAAAAACCCAATAAAACAAGGGGTGGCGCTAGGGTGCGTTCCTTTGCGCCACCCTGCGCCTTCCCGCCACCCCGTCGCCCCTGCGCTCACTGCTCTCTGCAACCGCCTCCTGACGCCCGCCGTCATCGGGGGCCTGGAACAGGGAGACCCCAATGCCACGCCTTGGATCGATGCCAGACCCAAAGGACAAACCCCGCACACTGCTGGTCGGCTGGATCAGCCGTCTCGATCTCGCCGTGGAACTCGGCCTGTCCATCGACACGCTGCGCCGTTGGGAGGCCCAGCGCACCGGTCCTGCCTGCGTTCGCGCAGGTCGGAAAGTCTACTACCGTCGCGCCGCCGTCGAGGAATGGCTGGAGGAGCAGGAGCAGGCCGCCCCGCGCCGCCGTCGTGCCGGAGGGCGCCGTTGATGCTTGTGCACCCCCGCAACTCCTACTGGCCAGCAGACCGCGTCGCCGAGGCTCGCGCCGTCTTCGCCGATGTCGCCCATCACAGCGACCACCTGATCCGGCTCGCCTGCAACGTCCTGGCCACCCATGGCGACACTGCGGCCGAGAGGAAGGACGCGCGCGTGCTGCTGGTCGTGATCGATGCGCAGCGCCCGGTGCGACATGCCCAGCGTGACGACCAAGGGAGGGCTGCGCAATGACACGCCGTGGTACACCCGAGGCCGATCTGCAGCGCGCTGTCGTCCAGGCACTGCGCGTCGCCCTGCCCCGCACGGCCATCATCCACCATTGCGCCAACGAGGTGACAGAACCTGGCCCCCGCGGCGCAAAGCGTCAAGCCATTCTTGTCGGCATGGGCGTGCATGCCGGTTTTGCCGATCTGATGGTGATCTGTGATGGGCGCGTCCTGTTTCTGGAACTGAAGGCGCCCAAGGGTCGGTTGCGCCCTGACCAAGAGGCGTTCCGAGACGGGGTGCTGGCGCAGGGCTTCGGCTGGGTGCTGATCCGCAGTCTTGACGACGCGCTGGGCGCATTGGCCGATCATGGTTTCACCAGCCGTGTCCGCCCAGCGCGGAGGGCAGCATCATGAGCCACAAGGCCACCGTCTGGGCCATCCAGCAACGCGGGCTGAAACCTGCCACCAAGATCGTGCTCTGGTTCCTCTGCGACCGGCACAACCCGGATTTCGGCTGCTTCCCGACGCAGGCGCGGCTGGCCGACGATGCGGAAATGTCGATCTCCGCCCTGAACGAACACCTCGCCCGGCTCGAGGAACTGCGCCTGATCCACCGCGTCCGCGTCCATGATCCGCGCACCCACAAGCGGCAGGCCACACGCTACATCTTGGGGTTCGAGGATGGATTTCCACAAGAGCCAGCTCCGGAAACCGGAGACGGCTTTGAAGGAGCGAACGAGGGACAAGACGGCGACCCAACTCCGGATTTCGGACATGGAGCCATCTCCGGATTTCCGGCAAAGCCATCTCCGGATTTTGCCGAAAGCCATCTCCGGAATCCGGAGACTAACCTTGTAAGAGAACCCCTAAGTAAACCTGTAAAGGAGGAGGAGGGCGCGCAAGCCTGCGCGGCGATCTCTGATCAGTTTTTTGGGGCACTGCTGGATGCGCTGGGCCTCGATGCCACCGCCCTGCCCGGCTGGTGGCAAGGCTGGCCGCCTCGACTGCACGTCCAGCGCTGGCGCGACGAGCTGGGGCTGACCGCGGCGGAGATCGTCGTGGCTGCCGAGGCATCCCGCCAAGAGCATCCCGAACCGCCCGATGGGCCAAAGGCGCTGGACCGCGCCATGCAGCGCGCCGCCCAGCGCAAGGTCGAAGCAGCCGGGCAGAAACGTCGCAAGCGCAAAGCCGAACCGGAACCGGCGGCAAAGCCGATTACCGATCTGCCCGCCTTCTACGCCAAGATCGTCAACGCGGACGGATACCTGCCAGTCAGCGCAATCAGCAACACCATGCGCGATGCCATGCTGGGCCGGGGGCTGGTTACGGCCGAACGCCTGCGCGAGCGGGGGATCCGGTGAATGGCATGGTGTCACGTCCCCGGAACGGATTGTCCCTCTGCGCAGGCGGCGGAGGCTTGGATCTGGGCCTCATGCTCGCCGAACCCGGCTATCACACCCGCGCCTTTGTCGAATGGGAAGACTGGCCGCGCACGGTCCTCATTGCCGCACAGCGCGCCGGGTATTTCGCCCCAGCCCCGATCTGGGATGATCTCCGCAGCTTCGATGCCCGTCCCCTTCGCGGCGCCTTCGACATCGTCCTCGCCGGATATCCCTGTCAGCCCTTCAGTGCCGCAGGCAAACGCGGTGGCGCCGATGATCCCCGCCACCTCTGGCCCGAAGTCGCCCGCGTCATCCGGGCATGTTTCCCCGAGTGGGTCTTTCTCGAAAACGTCTCCGGTCACGTCACCCTTGGCCTTGAAACCGTCCTGCGAGAGCTTTGGTCACTGGGCTACACGCCTGCGGCGGGCTTGTTCTCTGCGGCAGAAGTTGGCGCGCCGCACCAGCGGTTGCGCATCTTCATCCTGGCCCACACCGATGAGCCTGCATCCGGGCACGGCGAACTACAACCCGGCAGGGAACAGCGACTTCACGCGGAAGGCGGAGGCGCTGGCGCTGGGCATCACCAATTGGTCGACGCCCAAGGCGACGGACGGGGCGAAAGGTGGCCCGGGCCAGAGCTATGGCTCGGGTGGGAGGCCGCCCCTGCCAGCGCAGGCGGCACAGTGGCAAACGCCGGTGGCGGACGACCAGATGGACCGGCTGTGGGGCAAGATCAACAGTCGGGGCGAACCCAAGCTATCGGCGCAGGCGCTGCAATGGCCCACCCCAGCGGCGCAGAATTGGAAGGGTTCCAGCGAGGCCAGCATCATCCGGGCGGATGGCAAGTCCCGGATGGATATCCTGCACTACCGAGCGGAGCAGGGCTTCACCCGCCCGGCCCAAGCGATCACGATGGATGGCGCGCGGTCCTTGCCGCACGGCCCGATCTCGCGCCGGCTCTGGGCTTCGATGATTGCCTCGCATGGGCGCGTCGCCTCGCGGCGGATCCT
>Ga0247831_1004212_pt1 | contig 19628 bp, 13 predicted proteins | sample LaCruzMarch2015__9_FD_192406 | JGI IMG/M metagenome (GOLD analysis project Ga0247831, IMG submission 192406) | Freshwater microbial communities from meromictic Lake La Cruz, Castile-La Mancha, Spain - LaCruzMarch2015_1m | ecosystem: Environmental > Aquatic > Freshwater > Lake | place: Spain... | reverse complement strand
AAATTACTGGCTCTGACCAGCAACCATGTTCTTTAATTAAATCTATTAATTCTTCAACAGCATTTTCAGAAACTACATTTCTTTTTACCACCTCTTTTCCTTTGTAAAGGGTAATTTTCCCAACACCTGTGCCTACATATCCAAAATCAGCATCTGCCATTTCTCCTGGACCATTTACTATACAGCCCATAATTCCGATTTTTAAACCTTTTAAATGACCAGTTCTTTGGCGGATTTTGGCAGTAGTTTCTTGTAAATCGAATAAAGTTCTTCCACACGAAGGGCAAGAAATATATTCCGTTTTTGAAATTCTAACTCGTGCTGCTTGTAAAATACCGAAAGCAGTTCCGTTTATTTGTCGTTGGTTTAAACCTTGATCGGTGCTGTTCAACCAAATTCCGTCACCCAATCCATCAATCAATAATCCTCCTATATCTGCTGCAGCATGCAATTGAAAAGTGGCCTCATCATTTCCAATAAAATCTCGCTGAATTATAACTGGAGTAGTAATTCTTTTTTCCAGTAAATTTACAAAAAGTCTTCTCAATGAAGGCATCACATGCGAATTAGCGGTAGAAATTACCAACACCCAATTTGTTTTATCTTTTAAAAATGCTGTAATTGAATCAGAAAGTACATCTTGATTTATTTGAAGGAAATTTAATTTGGATGAAAGTTGCCTTTCACCTTCTATCAATTCATCAACCGAAAATAAAGGATAAGAATTTGAAATTGCTGGATTCCAAACTTGAGCATCTTGAATGATTCTTAATGTTCCGGGAATTTCAAAAGATAAAGATTGTTTTCCTAAGTAAATGTAATCGCATGCCTGATCAGTAATATTCCATTTATCGAGTTCTACATAATAATTATAGCCTACACGAAATAATTTGGAAGGTTGATCTAACAATGTTTTACTAAAATCTGCAACAACTCTAGGAGCAATCGTACCTCCAATATTCAGCACTTCATGGGTAATTCTTCTATTATAATCAAAAGGAGTAATTGGGTAAATATTTATTGGAGTAATTGGCTGGTGGTTATTTCTTTTAGAATACCTGTCTACCAATGCTTTTGCAACAGGAATCTCGAATTCTGGCTCTTCTGTTAAAGAAACACGCACAGTATCGCCTAAACCATCTTCTAATAATGTTGCAATGCCAACAGCAGATTTTATTCTTCCGTCTTCACCCTCTCCTGCCTCAGTAACTCCCAAATGTAGCGGGTAATTCATGCCCTCAGAAATCATTCTTTGTACCAATAAACGATATGCTTGCACCATTACTTGGGTGTTAGAAGATTTCATTGATAATACTATCGAATAGTAATTATTTTCTTCGGCAATTTTTAAGAATTCCATTGCAGATTCTACCATACCTAGCGCGCTATCGCCATAGCGGCTCATAATTCTATCGGAAAGAGAACCATGATTAGTGCCAATCCGCATAGCTGTTCCATATTCCTTACAGATTTTTACCAAAGGGGTGAATCTTTCGCGAATTCTTTCTAACTCAGCTTCATAACCTAGATCAGTATAATCTATGTGCTCAAACTTTTTCTTGTCGGCATAATTTCCAGGATTTACGCGAACTTTTTCTACTATGCGTGCGGCTAATTCTGCAGCATTGGGAGTAAAATGGATATCGGCAACTAATGGTGTACTGTATCCTTTTTCTCTTAATGCTTTTTTTATTTCTAAAAGGTTCTGAGCTTCTTTAATGCTTGGAGCTGTAATTCGAACTAATTCGCAGCCAGCTTCAATCATTCTTATACTTTGCTCAACTGTTCCTGCAGTATCCATCGTATCTGTTGTGGTCATTGATTGCACACGAATAGGATGTTGACCGCCTAATCCAATATCGCCAATTTTTACTTCACGTGTAGTGAAACGGCTATACTCAGTGAGACTATTACAATATGGGGCGCTGATAATATCAGAAATCATTTTTCAAAATTTCTCCAAAAATACATGAAGATTCGAGTAACCAAACATAAAACTCCAAGGAAAAGTTTAGTTGAAAAAATTTAAAAGATTCAATTAAATCAATTGACTAGTTTTTGTTTGAAATTTATTCTGAAGAAGATTTTACAATACGTTGTACAAAGTTTTTTCCTTCTGGCAATTGCAACTCAAGAATGTAGACACCTGCAGAAAGGTTTTCTATGCTCATACTACCTTCATTTTCAGCATAAGCGCATTGCAGAAGAATACGTCCACTTAAATCACGAAGGATAATTTTTTCAGGAATTGCGGCCTTTGGAGAAGCTTTTACACTGAGAGAAGATCCTGCAGGATTTGGGAAGAAATATATTTGATCATTTGTAACAGGTTTTTTGATGTTATTAGGATCTAATACATAGATTTCTTTTAAAGTTGAATCCCCTAAAATTGGTTGACCTACAAAAGAAGGCCATATTACAACAGTATTTCCACCTTGTCTAAAAAAATCAGGTGTTACAGGAAGAATGAGATTGAAAGTTCTTGGTTGTTCTGCTGCAAAATATTGGTTCACATTAAAGCCTCCTAATGGAGCAGTAATGGAATCGTTACTTTCGTTTAAGAACCATATCTGAAGATTGCCTAATTGGGCATCAGCACTTAGATTATGAATAGTAAAACTAGCTTCAAAATTACTGTTTATAAGTACAGTATCAGGAAGTGAGTTTATCTCAATTGCAAGTGTTTGAGCGGTAATTTTGGGGGTTATTGCTAAAGTTCCTAACAAGAAAAATACAACTACACTAACAGTAGCATTCAAGCTAAGTTGAATAGTTCTTAGATGAGAAAAGACGTTGTTTTTCATAAGTGTTGTATTTCTGAGTAACAAAAATAATGATTTTAATTTCTAAAAAATGTGTAATATCGAACTTTCTTACTTACCCAAATATGGTTATGTCATGGATATTTTGAATCAAATTGTTAATATTCTTAATAAAGAAGAGGTTCGTTTCTTTAAGTTGTTTGCACATCGCCAACAATCTAGTGAAGAGAGAAAAGATATCTTATTATTCGATTTAATAAGGAAAAACGGTGCAGAAACAGATGATGATAAATTACATAAGAAACTTTATGGTGAAGGAGATAAGAATTCCTTTTATCGCTTGAAAAATAGATTGATTGAGGATATCAATAAGTCACTTTCATTGCAACATTATAGCGATAACGAGTTGCTCTTTATTTATCATCTGATGTCTCTTGTAAGAATATACATTGGTAAGAATGAATTTCAACTGGCTTTCCATTTTTTGAAAAAAGCAGAACAATGGGCCCTCAAAATTGAGAATCACGAATTGTTAGACAATATATATGGAGAGTTTATTCAGCTTTCTCACCAACTACTGATTATTAATCCTGAAAAATATATTGGCCTTAGAATTGAAAACTCAGTTAAAGTGAGTCAACTCCGACAAATGGACGATTTACTTGCTGTGGTTTCATATAGACTTAAAGTGTCTCAGAATTTTGGTGAAAAACAAAATAACCTCTTAGAGTTGTTAGAAAATGCTACTCAACAATTTGTTAATGAGCCTTCAGTTGTTAAAACAGCTAGGTTTCGTTTTAAATTGTATGGCTTAGTGAGTCAGTTATTGCTGCAGAAAAAAGATTTCGTGAATTTGGAAGTTTATTTATTAAAAAGTTGGGAAACATTTAATAAAGAAAATTTATTTAATAAAAATAATCACGACAGCAAATTACAAATGCTCACATACATTGTAAATACCCTTTTTAAAAATAAAAAAATAAATGAGTCTTTAGCTTATGCAGAAAAGTTAAATATTGCAATGAAGGAATATAGTAATTTATTTTATGATCGATATGAAATATTCTATTACAATGCACTTGTAAATAACTACAGCACTTATGATGTTAATAAAGCAATTGAATTATTGAAAGAAATGCAGCAAAATAAAAATGTAAATAAAGTTCCATTTTATGAATTATTTATTTATTTGAATTTGGCTACTAGTTATTTTGATTTAAAACAATTTAATCAATCTATTAAAAACTTAAATAAATTGTATTTAATTGATGCATTTAAAAAAGCAGATGATACTTTGAAATTTAAAATTTCGATAGCAGAATTAATTATTCGATATGAATTAAAAGATGGAGATTTATGGAAGTATAGATATGACCAAATAATGAAGGATTATTCAGTAGCTTTATCAAAAGAGATAAATGAAAAGGAAAAAGATTTTATTTTAATTTTAAAAAAAGCAAGCATTACTTCAAGTGGAATTAAAGACAAGGAATTAAAAGAAGAGATTCAACTTTACATCAATAAATATGCTGATTCAGAACATGAAGATGAGATAATTGATTATATAATTTGGTTAAAAGAAAATGCGAATGTTAAATAGAAGTATTTACTTAGATAATAATGCTACAACTCCTGTTCATGAGTTGGTCTTGGAAAAAATGCTCCCCTTTTTTAGCACTAATTTTGGAAATGCCTCCAGTATGCATTTTGCAGGATGGCAAGCATCTGAAGCAGTAAAAATTTCAAGAGAAAACCTGGCAATTGCAATTGAAGCTGAACCAGATGAAATTTATTTTACTTCAGGAGCAACAGAAAGCATAAACCTGGCAATTAGAGGTGTTGCAGAAGCTTATTCTACAAAGGGAAAACACATTGTTTCATTTACTACTGAACACCGTGCTGTTTTAGATACGCTCGCAGTTCTTCAGTTAAAAGGGATAGAAATTACTTTATTAGAAGTTGATAGAAATGGTTTACCAGACTTGAAGCAATTGGAAGAAGCCATTAGAAATGACACTGTTTTGGTTGTTGGAATATTTGCCAATAACGAAACGGGTGTAATTTTTCCTATTCAACAAATGGTTGAAATTACACGTCAAAAAGGAGCTTTGTTTTTTTGCGATGCTACTCAGGCTTTTGGAAAAATTCCAGTTTCTGTGCGAGATTTGAAAGTGGATATTTTAGCAATTTCTGCACATAAAGTATATGGACCTAAAGGTGTTGGGGCAATTTATTTAAAGAGAAAAAATCCCAGAGTTTCTATAATACCTCAGCTCACAGGAGGTGGACATGAAAAAGGAAAACGTTCAGGGACACTCAATGTTCCTGGAATAGTTGGTTTAGGAGAATGTGCAAATTTATCATCAACTTTTATAGAAATATACCAAAATCACATACTTACATTGAGAGATTATTTTGAGACTGAAATGTTAAGGTTCAAAAATATCAAAGTGAATGCTGGGGTTACCAAGAGATTACCAAACACAACTAATTTTATAGTGAAAAATAGAAAGGCGGATTTATTGTTGGCCTCAATTCCTCAATTGGCTTGCTCTACAGGTTCGGCTTGCAGCGCTGTTTTGCCAGAGCCTTCTCATGTTTTGAAAGCTATGGGAATAAAGGATGAAGATGCTTATTCCGCAGTACGTATTAGTCTTGGTATTACAACTACAAAGGAAGACATCGATTTAGCTTTGGAGTTATTCAAAAGCAAACTATAGAATCTCATCAAACTAATATACTTGTACATACAAATAATGTTTGTACATTTGTATATAATTTAAAACGATGAAGACTATACATACATCTCGAAGTATAAATGCTCTGATTTATGCTGAAGAATTTCCAATGGGAAAAATCAAAGTGAGACAAGCGTTTCCTTCTGCACAGGTTGAATTTTTAGATCCATTTATTTTGTTACATCATGCTGCAATAGATGTTCCTGAGGGAATTAATCAACTGCATGAAGGCGTTGGGCCACATCCGCATCGTGGATTTTCTCCTGTTACTTTTATTTTTAAAGGAGGTGTTCATCACCGCGATAGCAGAGGAAACAACAGTGTTATTGAAGCGGGTGGTGTACAATGGATGAATGCAGGAATGGGAATAATTCACAGTGAAAGGCCTCCAGAAAATATTCAGGAATTGGGTGGAAAACAAGAAATAATTCAAATGTGGGTAAATACTCCTGCAGCATTTAAAAAAGAACAGCCAGCCTATTTTCCAAGAACAAAAGCAGAAATCCCATTTGTTTTAAAGGATGAAGGAAAAGCGCGTATTAATGTGGTAGCTGGCAGTTTTGAAGGTGCAAAAAGTAGCATTCCTACTATGTCGGCGATAAATGCATATACGCTAGAATTGTCAGCTGGCTCAGATTTTAGTATTGCAATACCAGAAGACCATAATGCATTTATTTATTTGCTGGAAGGCGAGATAAATATCTCTGGTTATGGCAAAATGGAAGCTTTACACGCAGCAACTTTCAATAAGGATGGAGAAGGGATTCATATTACAGCAAAAACTAGAGTCAATGCTTTGCTCATGAGTGGAAGACCTTTAAATGAGCCTATTGCTGCACAAGGACCTTTTGTAATGAATACAGAAATAGAAATTATGGAAGCCATGCGAGATTACAGAATGGGCAAAATGGGTATTTTAATAGAAGATTAATATTATTTTGAGTAAACTAAAAAAATCAGTATTCATTTTTAACTATTCATTATTCATTATCCAATTATATTTGCAGCCTTAAAATTAACTAATGAAAAACGTAAATTTAGTATTGAATGTAGTATTAACAATGGCAGTAGTAGTACTTTTTGCCTTGTATTTTAAAGATAAAAAGTCAGGAGATTCAGGTGTTCCTTCTGCCGCAGTAGCAGCTGCCAATACCAATTTGCGTATTGCTTTTTTTAATTCAGATAGTTTGATGGCGCAATATGAATATTTTAAAGTTGAACGCAGTAAATTGGAAGAACAAACCAAAAATGCGGAACAAGAATTAATTGGAAAACAAAAAGCTTTTGAAAAAGAAGCAACTGATTTTCAGCAAAGAGAACAGTTTTTAACTATTACAGATAAAGAAGCTAAGCAGGAGAAATTGTATATGCAACAACAGCAATTGGCGCAATTAGAACAACAATTAACTAATCGATTAAGTCAACAAGAATCTGAGGTAAACAAGCAGATTTTTGATACCATAGAAACATTTTTGAAAGATTACGCAAAGAAAAACGGGTTTACTTATGTGCTTTCTTATGCGCGGGGTGGCGGAATTTGGTATGCAGAATCTAAACTGGATATTACCGCTGATATGCTTAAAATTTTAAATGAGCAATATGCCAATAAAAAAGCCGAATAATTTTATCATTCGGCTTTAAGATAGTGCCCAGAACAAGACTCGAACTTGCACAACTTGCGTCACTACCACCTCAAAGTAGCGTGTATACCAATTTCACCACCTGGGCAACTAAGGTGCAAAAATAGAAAAAATAGAATTCAATATGCCAAGTATCGTTTTCTTATGTGGAATGCCAGGCTGCGGAAAAACAACTACTGCAAAAAAAGTATCCAAACAGCTTAAATGGAAGTGTTTAGACTTGGACATTTTTATTTCTGAAATAACTTACAAGACACCAGGCCAATGGATAATGGAGCAAGGTGAAGAAGCATTCAGGAAGATTGAATCTGACACTTTGCATCAGTTGGTTTTTAATGAAAATACAATTGTTTCTGTTGGTGGAGGTACACCATGTTTTTACGATAATTTAAAATGGATGCAACTACATGGAACTTGCATTTACATTGATTTACCTGTTAAAGCTTTGTTGAACCGTGTTACTGCAAAAGGTATTGAAAGCAGACCATTGCTGGGCAATGAGGAAGAAGCTTTGCAAAAACTCAACGATTTATTTGAAATAAGAAAGCCTTTTTATGAGCAAATTACCTGGAAAGAATCGGGCTTAAGTTTAGATGTAAAGTTACTTGCTGAAAAAATTAGAGAATCATTTTATTAACCTAACAGTGCAGAAATGCCATATAAAGGTAGGTTGGTCATCCAAGTTTCTTTTCTATAAGGACTCATTGAAGTTCTGACAACAGTTTTAGGGGCATATTTTTCGAAGTACACCTTTAAACTTTTCGATTTTAAGTTTTCTTCTGATTTTACTTCTACAGGAATTATTTCATTTTGATGTTGCAATAAAAAGTCTACTTCAGCAGTTGCGTTTTCGGCCGTCCAATAATATAAATCTGTTTTTTCAATTAACTGCTGACAAACATATTGTTCTGTTGAAGCTCCTTTGAATTCAGTAAGAATGGTATTTTTTTCAAGAAGTATTTTAGCATCTATTTTCCCCATTGCATTCAATAAACCTATGTCGAGGAGATATAATTTAAAGGAATCAAATTCGGCGTAAGCACTTAAGGGGATTGTTGGTTTTTTGACGTTGGTAACTTTCAAAACTAAACCTGCGTCTTGTAACCAGTTAATGGCATTTTCAAAATCTTTTGCTCTCGCGCCCTGTTTGATTTGACCGTAAATAAACTTTCTGTTTTCTTTTGCCAATTGACTAATAATTGACCGCCAAACCAATCTGATCTTTGGAACAACTTCGTTCGGTGCATATTTAGCAAAATCATTTTCATATCCAATTAGTAATCTTTCTTGCAGGCTTCTAACTTGCTGCAGGTTTTTTGTTTCAATAAATGTGGAAACAACTTCGGGCATTCCTCCAATAAAATAATATAGTCTTAGTTGTTCTACTAATTTATCGTGAAAGGAATGAATTACTTCCCAATTTTTCTTTTTTAGTTGTTCTGCAATTTTTTGTTCGTTGTTGTTTTCAAGAAATTCCAGGAAACTCAAGGGATATAGTTTTAGGAAATCTACTTTTCCAACGGGGAATGAATTGTTTTTTTGAATTGAAACACCTAATAATGAACCTGCAGCAACGATATAATATTCTGGATTTTGTTCGAAGAAGTATTTTAACGCTGTAAGTCCTTTATCAGCTTCTTGAATTTCATCAAAAATAAGCAAGGTATTTTCTGAATTAATTGTTTGATTGGTTTCAATTTCTATTACTGAGATAATTCTTTGGATATTGAAATCTGCAGCAAACAAGGTTTTTAATCTTTCGCTGCTTTCAAAATTTAAATACACAGTTTGCTTAAATGCTATTCTCCCAAATTCCTTCAATATCCAGGTTTTACCTACCTGTCGAGCACCTTGCAAAATGAGTGGTTTTCGGTTTTTAGCGTTTTTCCATTGGATTAATTGGTCTACAAGAATTCTTTTCATTTAGCGGACTTTCTTATTTTTAGATTGCAAATATACATAAATTCAAACGAATAAATGTAAGTATTGACATTAATTTAAATGAAAAAATGTGAATAGTAACATAAATTCGAATGAATAAATGCTGATTGTTCCATTTTAAGTAACGAATAAAATGCTAGTTTTGTGGGAAGAATGCGATTTTTAGACGCAAGCAAGCGCGAGGGACTGAGCCAGGTACCTTGTACGGGCGAAGGCCCGACTTTGCCGCTTTCTTAATTTTAAGCCACAAAGAAAAATGTAAACAAGGCAAAGGCGCGCCCTAAAATTTAACTTAATGTTACACTTACAATTGCATCTTGAACTGTTACTGTAACATGTTCTTTAAGCGTTGTACTAAGCGAAAGTCCTACGTAATCGGCACGAACAGGGAAGAGATTATGCAACCTGTCAACTAATACGCAGGTTTGAATAGCATAAACAGGGAACTTTAAAAAATGCTGTACAGCATATATCATGGTGCGACCAGAATTTTGAACATCGTCGACTAGAATTATGGTACTATTCAGCAACTTTTCATCAGCAATAGTGCACACTACTGGTTCTGCAAGTGGATTAGGTTTATTGACTTTGACAGGAAATATTTCTACTTCGCTTCCATTTTGATGAAGTATTTTAGCGATTATATGCGCTAACTGTAAACCACTTTCAGCAATACCAACCAATATAATTTTTTTGTGACCAAAGGTTTTCTCTTTGATTTCGAGTGCAATACGTTGCAATTTTTGGTTTACTTGGGTAGGAGAGAGTAGGAGCGTGCTCATAATTTGATAATGCCGAAAGTACAAACTCTTTAGAAACTACGTTTACCTTTGCAAAAACCTTTGAAATTTTGTTTTTCAAAAAACTAACATTCTTATTCTTACTGAATGCGCTGTGTTTAGCTTTAAATGCACAAGATCAGGTGTTTTTGCGCAGTGATGAAGGAATGCTCGATTGCTACATTATAAATATTAATGATACTGTAATTGTTTTTAGAACATTAGACCCAAGCGATACAACAGAATATGAAATACCCATTCGCGATACTTATGGATATGTTTTAGAAGATGGTAATAAACACAAGCAATTAGTATCGAAGGAGCAGGAATATTATATAAAAAGCTGGAATGAGAATAAAAGAAGGCAAGTTATTTTGAAGGAAGAAAAAGGAATTTACTTTAGAATGAAATCAGACACTTCTTTGTTTCCTCGGCGAGGTAAAATTGTGCAAATAACGCCTGATACGTTGTGGATAGAACAAAAGAAAAAGGGAAAACTAGAAAGGCATCCATATTTGTTTGCCAATTTTGAAATGCTGGGTTACACTACCTTTTGGACAGAATTGGCAACGCTTATAGTAATTCCAACTTCTACTGTAAAAGAAGGAAGTTTACAGTTTTACCGTAAAATGCACTTAAACAAAGGCTGGCAATGGAAAATGGAGGTGGTGAATGAGGCGATAGATGAAAAGAAGATTAAAAGAAGGTATAGGCCGGGTAAATCTTTCAAACTTCCAAAATCTGTAAAAAGGAAAACAAGAAACAGAGGTTAACTGGCTTTTTCTTGTTTAGTAAAAATCTTCCCCGGATTTAAAATGCCATTCGGGTCGAAAGCATGTTTAATGCCCCGCAATAGATTGAGTTGTACTTCCGAAAAAGCAATGTCCATGTAAGGTTGTTGTACCAAGCCAATACCATGTTCGCCGCTTAATGTGCCGCCTAAACTTACTACTAATTCAAAAATCTCACGAATTCCTTTGCTCACATCACGCTTCCAAACTTCTTCTGATAATTCTCCTTTTATAATGTTTACATGCAGATTTCCATCGCCGGCATGTCCATAACAAACGGATTTAAAACCGTACTTAGTGCCAATTTCTTTTACACCTGCCAAAAGTTGAGGTAAGGAAGCGCGAGGCACTACGGTATCTTCTTCTTTATAAACCGAATTAGATTTTACAGCTTCTGCCACGCTTCTGCGCAATCGCCATAAATCTGTTTTCTGTGCATCAGATTCGGCAAAAAGTACTTCGCCACATTCATACGTTTCTGCAACTGCCAGCACTTTTTCGAGTTCTTGCATGATGTATTCTTCATCATTACCATCTACTTCAACTAACAAATGCGCTTTGTCGTTTTCTCCAATTTGTATATTAATGTCGTTACGAAATTTTAATGTCCAGTCAATGGCATCGCGCTCCATAAACTCTAAGGCAGAGGGAATAATTCCTGCTCTGAATATTGCAGATACTGCTTCACAAGCTTTTTGAGCCGATGCAAATGGAATTAAAATAACCTTGTTTAATCTTGGGTAAGGCAGCAATTTAAAAACTACTTTGGTAATAATTCCTAATGTTCCTTCACTGCCCACCATTAATTGTGTAATGTTATACCCGGTGGAGTTTTTAAGCACTTTAGCTCCAGTACGGATAATGTCTCCCGAAGGCAATACCATTTCTAAGTCGAGCACATAATCTCGTGTTACCCCATATTTTACAGCACGAGGACCACCTGAACAATGGGCTAAATTCCCGCCAATAAAACAAGTGCCACGAGAGGATGGATCGGGAGGATAAAAAAGTCCTTCAGCGATAACAGCTTCTTGGAAAACTTGAGTTATCACACCCGGTTCAACTGTTGCTTGAAGGTTTTGCTTATCAATTTCTATAATTTTATTGAACCTATCCATTGCAATCACTAATCCGCCATAAACTGGCAAAGCTCCTCCGCTCAAGCCTGTTCCTCCACCGCGCGTTGTAACAGGAATAAGGTTTTGGTTGCAGTATTTTAATAAATAGCTAATTTGTTGAGCAGTGCCAGGGCGAATTATTACTTCGGGGAAGTATTTTAAATCTTCTGTTTCATCGTGAGCATAAGTATTGATACTTTCTTCGTCTTGTAGAACATACTTTTCTTCTACGATGGTTTTAAAATAAGCAATAGCTTCGGTTGTAATGCGTTGAAATGAATTCATAGAGCAAAATTATACTTTTAAACATTGATGAATATTATGTCAGGTCTAGTTTTGAACTACTTTTTTTAACAAATCATTCTTAAACAAAAGATTCCACCTATTTTAGCCATTCAAAATTTATCTATGAAAACCATTTTTACGTTCATTTCATTTATTCTATTTGTTCAAAGCTTCTATTCTCAAGGAACAAAAGAACTTACCTTGAAAGAAATATGGGCCAGCCCAACATTCAGACCTGAATATATTTTTGGAATAGCTTCAATGAAAGATGGTATCCACTACAGCACATTGAGCACTGATGAAGGTGGGTTGAAAATCGAGAAACATGGATACGCAACATCTCAAAAAGTCGCAGATATTTTAGTTGCTAGTGAGGTTAAATTACCAAATGGAGCTGTTTTAGAATTTGATGATTATATTTTCAATGAGGATGAATCTATGATTTTAGTTTCCACAGAATCAGAGCCAATTTACAGATATTCAACAAGAAGCAGATTTGTGGTTGTAGATTTAAAATCAAAAAAAGCGACTTATTTAAGTGCAGGGAAACAACAGTATGCTGGTTTTTCTCCAAATGGAAAGCAAGTTGCATTTGTGAAAGAGAATAATTTGTATATCAAAGATTTAATCACTGAAAAGGAAACACAAGTAACTACTGATGGACTAAGTAATAATATAATAAATGGAGCCAGTGATTGGGTTTACGAAGAGGAGTTTGCATTAAAAGAAGCATTCTTTTGGTCACCAGACAATTCAAAAGTTGCTTTTTTACGATTTGATGAAAGCAAAGTAAAAGAGTTCAGTATGAACACTTACGGAGAATTGTATCCTGGGGTTTATAAGTTTAAATATCCTAAAGCAGGCGAAGATAATTCTTCCGTCTCTTTAAAAGTGTATGATTTGCCTACTAATAAAACAATTACGATGGAAGTAGGCAATGATATGAATCAGTATTTACCACGGGTTAAATGGACATATTCTGGTTCTGAACTTTCTGTAGTAAGAATGAACAGACACCAAAACCACTTAGAACTTCTTTTGTGCAATCCATTAAATGGGGAAGTTAAAACATTATTAGAAGAAAAATGTGAAACCTATATTGATATAAACGATAACCTTACTTTTTTAAAAGACGGAAAACGTTTCATTTGGTCAAGTGAATTAGGTGGCTTCAATCATTTGTATTTGTATGGTATGGATGGAAAAAAAATCAATGCTATTTCAAGCGGGAATATGGATGTAACTGAATTTTATGGTGTAGATGAAAAGAAAGGATTGGTTTATTTTCAAAGTGCAGCTCCAACACCTATGGATAGAAGCATTTATGTATCTAATTTGAATGGAAAAGGTCAGAAAGTTTTGATCAAAGGAACAGGACATCATGCGCCTGAATTCAGCAAAACATTCGATTATTTTGTATTAAGTAAAAGCTCGGCAAATACACCAGTAAGTTTTGAAATGTATGGTGGAGATGGTAAATTTATAAGAACGTTGGAATCAAATGAAAAACTCAAAACAACTTTAAGCGGATATGCTACTGCACCTAAAGAATTCTTCAATTTTACTACCAGCACCCAAATCGTATTAAATGGATGGATGATTAAGCCACCAGATTTTGATGCTAAAAAGAAATATCCTGTTTTTATGACAGTTTATGGCGGACCAGGGCATAATACTGTTGAAAATCAATGGGAAGGGGCCAATTATCTATGGTACCAAATGTTGGCACAAAAAGGATACATTGTTGTTTCTGTTGATAATAGAGGCACTCAATATAGGGGAGAAGCGTTTAAAAAATCTACTTATAAACAACTTGGGAAACTAGAAATAGAAGACCAAATGGAAGCTGCAAAATACCTGGGAGGCTTATCTTACGTAGATGGCAGTAGAATTGGCATTCAAGGCTGGAGTTATGGTGGATATATGTCAAGTTTATGTATTACAAAAGGAGCTGACTTATTTAAAATGGCAATTGCAGTTGCGCCTGTTACTAATTGGAGATACTATGACAATATATATACAGAGCGCTTTATGCAAACTCCTAAAGAAAACGCATCAGGTTATGACGATAACTCTCCAATAAATCATGTAGCAAGATTAAAAGGGAAATATTTGCTAATTCATGGTACTGCTGATGATAACGTTCATTTTCAGAATTCTGTAGAAATGGTTACTGCGTTGGTAAAGGCAAATAAGCAGTTCGATGTTTTTTATTATCCAGATAAAAATCATGGAATTTATGGAGGAAATACAAGATTGCATTTATATACCATGATGACTGATTATATTCTTAAGAATCTGTAAATCAATCATGTGACATTTTGTCTAATTGAGTTAATTGTTTTTTGAGAAAATTGATTAGCTTTGTGGATTGTAAAAAATCCATCATGAAAATACTACTTTCGTTTTTCTGTTTTTGCATTGCTACTCAGATTAATGCGCAACAGAGTAACCTATCAGAAATTGATCCTCGTATTAAGCTTCATTATTCTGACGAACAAATAGCAGCAATGGATGTTGTAAAATTGGCTCAGATAAAGTTTATATACACCCAATCCTACAGAATCAATCAAGACAAACCATGTCCTGAATGCCCTGCTATTGATCATAGTAAAATTGATGTTTCAAAAATGAAAAGAAACGCTAAAACCGTTGCAAGGTTTTATCAAACTGTTCCTGGGCATCCAATAGATTTGATGTCTTACGAGCAATTAGATGCAGAACTACTTAGAATCTCTCAAGAATTGTCTACTAACAATAATCAACATTAATGATAATGAAGAATTTAAAAATCATTTTCACTGCTGTTGCATTCTTTGTTATTGCAACTAGCTCTTATGCTCAAACCTACACATTAGGACAAGGTGGAGCTACCATTACAACTTGTTCAGGCAATATTTTAGATCCAGGCGGCGCAGGAGCTTATGCCAACAGTGAAAATGTTACTCAAACCTTTTGTTCTGGAACTGCAGATTGTATTCAGTTATCTGTAACCAGCTTCCAAACAGAAGGTAACTTCGATTTTTTACGCATTTATGATGGAATCGATAATACAGCGGAGCCTTTATTTGACTTTGCTGGTGTTGGGCCCCCAACTGTTACTGTTACAGGAACAACTGCTTCAGGTGGATGTTTAACTTTAAACTTCACTTCTGATGGATCTGTAACAAACCCTGGTTTCGACTTAAGTATCCAATGTGTAACATGCCCAGTTGCCCCTACAGTTTTTGTTTTGGGCCAAGGAAATCCAACTATTAATACTTGTAATGGAGTGCTGAGAGATCCTGGAGGAGGAGGGAATTATGGTGATAACTTAAATGTTACTCAGACTTTTTGTTCAGATGATGGTCAATGCGTACGTATTAGTTTTGAAGAATTAGAAACAGAAAACAGTATAGATATAATTCGCTTTTACGATGGGCCTACAACTGCCACTCAACTAATTGATGAAGTTTCCGGATTTGCTGTTCCTCCACCCGTTACAAGCTCTACTGCTTCAGGAGGATGTATGACTATTCAGTTTATTTCTAGCGCATTTACAAATTTTGAAGGCTTTAAAGCAAATATTTCATGTGTACCATGCCCTCCACCACCACAAACTATTGTTTTGGGTCAAGGAGGTGCAACTATTCAAGTGTGTAATGGAATTCTTCAGGATCCAGGAGGATTTGGAAGTTATGCAGACAACGAAAATGTTACCCAAACAATATGTTCTGGAAATGCCCAGTGTATACAGTTGACTTTCAGTGAGTTTCAAACAGAAGCTACTTTTGATAGGCTTACAATTTACGATGGTGCGAGCACCAGTGCAGAATTATTAGGAATCTTTTCAGGTTTTAATGTTCCTGTTCCTGTGAGCAGTTCAACAGCTTCAGGTGGTTGTATGACTTTGGTATTCTCCACAAACGATTCATTTACGAATCCGGGTTTTGAAGCCACAATTTCATGTGTTACCTGCCAAGAACCTATAGATGTTCCTACTGGAAATTGTGGTGATGCCCAACCTTTTTGCACGGAGGCACAGGGAGGATTAACTTTTCCAGCAGCTACTAATACTCAATCAGAATTTGGTGGAGGTATTTGTTGTTTAGGTTCTACTCCAAATCCTGCGTGGTATTTCATGAGGATTCAAGATCCAGGTCCCATTGATATTTTGATTACTTCAGGATTTGACGTTGATTTCGCTTGTTGGGGGCCATTTACTGAAGCTCAATGGCAAAATGGAGTTTGTGCTCAAGTCTTGGATCCTAATCAATCTTGTACCACGGCAGGTTTAATTGATTGTAGCTATTCAGGAGCAGCAATTGAGAATTGTAATATACCAAATACTCAAGTTGGGGAGTATTACATGTTATTATTAACCAATTTCTCCAATCAACAAACAAATATCAATTTTTCTCAGGATGGAGGCACAGGTTCTACCGACTGTAGTATTTTTTGTCAAGTAGATGCTCCAGCTTCACCAACTATATGCGACCCAGTTACTAATACGTACACGCTGTCTGGAACAATTGAGCTTACTAACCCTCCAACGACTGGAACTCTCACTTTAGCAAATTCTTCAGGTGGTTTTACTGTATTTAACGCACCATTTGCCAACTCAATTCCTTACAATTACATCAATTTATCTTCAAATGGTAATCCTGAAAATTTAAGCGTTGTGTTTTCTGATGATAATACTTGTGCGGCAATAAGTAATTACACTGCTCCTGTATCTTGTTCTACTTGTCCTGTTACTGCAGGTGTATCAGGGCCAGCTTGTATTGGTCAGAATGTAACTTTAACGGCTACAAATGTTACTGGAGCAACTTATTCTTGGACTGGTCCAAATGGATATACATCCAACGAGCAAAATCCAACACTTACAAACGTAACCTTAGCAATGGCAGGTGTTTATACAGTGACTGCTGATAATTCTGTGAATGGATGTTCAAGTTTGGCTTCGGCAAACGTTTTCGTTTTCGATACACCATTAACACCTGTAGTTTCTAATAGTGGTCCAGTATGCGAAGGAACTCCTTTAAACTTAACTTGTCCCGCAGTCCCAGGTGCAACGTATAACTGGGTTGGGCCAAATTCTTTTGTTTCTGCTCTTCAAAATCCTACTATTGCTGCAGCTTCAGCAGCTGCAGGTGGAGATTATCTTTGCACGGTAACTGTAAATTCTTGTCCAAGTTTACCTGGAACAACTACAGCTGTTGTTAATCCTTACCCAGCTACTCCTGTTCCTGTGAGTAATGCACCTTTCTGTGCAGGCGGAGATTTAACTATTTCTATTGATAATGTTCCTACTGCAACTTATGAGTGGACGGGTCCTTTAGGTTATACTTCAACCAATGAAGATATTACTATAGCCGGTGTTTCGGTTTCTAATTCAGGAAATTATTCTGTAAGATTATTGTTAAACGGTTGTTATAGTTTGAATGCCAATATTGCAGTATTAATCTATCCAATTCCAGCCGCACCTGTAATTACTTCAAATACTCCGATTTGTGAAAATGCATTGTTACAATTAACTGGACCTTCACCTACTCCAATTATCGGAACTACCTACAACTGGACAGGGCCTAATGCTTTCGCATCAACAGTTCAATCTCCAAGTATTGCCACGTCTCAATTGGTGAATGATGGAGTGTATTCATTAACAGTAACAGAGAATAACTGTACTTCTGCACCTTCTTCTTTAACGATGGTTGTAATACCATTACCACAACCTGATGCTGGTTTAGATGTTACGACTTGTTCTAATCAAGCTATTGGCATAGGTTCAGCTCCAATCGCGGGACTAAATTATTCATGGTCTCCAACCGCGGGATTAGATTTTTCAGGAATTTCAAATCCACAAGTACTTATTTCAAACTTGTCTTCTTCTCCAAGGGTTGATTCTTACATTGTAACTGTATCAAATCAAGGATGTACCCGAAACGATACAGTTGAAGTTACAACTAATCCTCAGCCAATAGCCTCTTTTATAGCGCCAAATGCACAATGTTTTAAGGGTAATTCTTTTGATTTTGAGGCGGATGGAACTTATGGTGCCAATGCCACATTTATTTGGAGATTTGGTGCTTGGGCTAATCCTGATTCTTCTATTTTAGAAAATCAAAGTGGAGTTAGTTTTAACTCAACAGGATTGCAAATGGTGTCACTTACAATTACTGAAAATGGCTGTGAAAGCAATACTTATATTGCTCCTGTAAATGTTTATAAAATGCCGGTCGCTAACTTCACAGCAGACTATTTTGTAGGTTGTGATCCAAAGGTTATTAATTTTACAAATCTTACAGAATCAGAAGATCCTATTAAATCACGAGTATGGGATTTTGGAAATGAAAAGACTTCTAATTTACAAAATCCCGGAGTCTTGTATAATGACCCTGGAGTCTTTGATATATCACTCACAGTAACAACTGAAAGAGGGTGTGCGGATACCTATTTGATTCCTGAAATGATCATAATTAACCCAACTCCAACTGCTGATTTTCAAATTGATCCACCATTAGTAAATATTGTTAAACCTATTACAAACTTTAACGACCTTTCAAGTGGAGGAGACGAAGTGAGTTACATTATAATTGGTGTTGATACTATATTTCAAACAAATCCAAGAGTAACACTTCCTGATAGTGGAGTTTACGATGTACGTCAAATCGTAACCACGGCATTAGGTTGCCGTGATTCTGTTGTAAAACAAGTGATAGTAGAATTAGGATATAAACTATATTTACCAACGGCATTTACTCCTAATGATGACGGATATAATGATAGATTCCAAGTATACGGAGAAGATGTATCTGAAATCTCTATTTTAATTTACAACCGCTGGGGACAATTAATGTACACATCCTATGATATAGAAAATGGATGGGATGGTAAAGTGAGATTGAAAGAAGAGCCTGCTCCTGGAGGTGTTTACGTTTATAAAATCAAAGCCATACACAAAGATGGATTAAACACAAATTATGAAGGTATAGTTACCTTATTGCGATAAATAAGAAAAGAATAAATAGAATTAAAGCCCTGTAAACTTCATTGTTTTACAGGGTTTTTTATATCAATATATTCCCATTCATTATTGGAGGAATTTGAATTCCCATAAGTTTGAGAATAGTAGGAGCTAAGTCTGCGAGCTTTCCAACATTAATTTGATTATAAGTATTATCAATTAAAATGCAAGGAACAAGATTGGTTGTATGTGCAGTATTTGGAGTGCCATCTTCATTAATAGCAAAATCTGCATTCCCATGATCTGCGATAATTATCGCAGAATAACTTTTTTTATTGAGTGCACTTAAAACATTACCTAAACATGTATCTACAGTTTCTACTGCTTTAACTATTGCAGAAAAAACACCAGTATGGCCAACCATATCAGCATTTGCAAAATTTAAACATATAAAGTCAGGTGTATTTTCTTCAATATCTTTTACCACCGCGTCTGTGATTCCGAATGCACTCATTTCAGGTTGCAAATCATAAGTAGCAACTTTTGGTGAAGGAATCATAATGCGCCTCTCGCCTTCAAATAGATGCTCATTTCCTCCTGAGAAAAAGAAAGTAACATGAGGATACTT
>Ga0247831_1004210_pt1 | contig 19631 bp, 10 predicted proteins | sample LaCruzMarch2015__9_FD_192406 | JGI IMG/M metagenome (GOLD analysis project Ga0247831, IMG submission 192406) | Freshwater microbial communities from meromictic Lake La Cruz, Castile-La Mancha, Spain - LaCruzMarch2015_1m | ecosystem: Environmental > Aquatic > Freshwater > Lake | place: Spain... | reverse complement strand
TTCTAATGGTAAATAGCGTTTTGCAAGACCATCGATATCGTTTTTGGTGATACCTTGCAAAATAGCATTCTGACGTGAAATGAAATCTTTATCTAAGTTGTAAGTCAAGATGCGAGAAAGGAACGATGCTTTTTGGAAAGGTGTCTCGTATTTTAAGGCATCGCGTTGACCAAGTGATGATTTAGTAAAGTTCAATTCTTCTGGAGTAATTCCAGCTGCACGATAGGTGGCCATTTCGGAGAAGAAATCCATTAAAGAGCTATCAGTTTTTTCAGCTTTTACTCCAGCAGAAGCAGTGTAAGGACCAGGGAATTTTGTTCCATTAAAACCTGAACGAGCGCCGTATGTGTAGCCTTTCTTTTCTCTTAAAGTAAGGTTGATACGGCTATTAAAATTTCCTCCTAATTGGTAATTCATGATTCCAGCTCGGTAATATTCTCCATCGGCATCGTATGGTAAAGACATGTAACCAATTCTGATTTCAGATTGAGGAGCTTTGTCCTTATTTACAAAGTAGATTTTCGTTTTATCAATAGCTGGGAATGCAGGAAGTAAAGCATTTTCGGGAGCTGTGCCTGTCCAAGTTTTTAAGAAACCAAGTTTTCCAAGAATTTCAGCTTGTTCTACTTGACCAACAATTACTATCTGCGCTTTCGAAGGAACGATGTGTTTTTTGTAAAACGCTTTCACATCTTCGTTTGTAATCTTTTCAACGCTTTCTTTAGTTCCAATAACTGGAGTAGAGAAAATATGCTGACCGTATAACAGTTTCCCGTAAACATTGCCAGCAATGGCTGTTGCGCGTGTTGCATTATTAGAAATAGATGCCAAATTTTGCGATTGTGCTGTTGCAAATTCAGTTGTATCGAATCTTGGGTGAAACAGGCGCTCTTCTAATAATTTTAAAGTTGCATCTAAGTTTTTCTTTAATGAGAACACATTTACAGTGATATTTTCATCATCGGTTCCAAAAGAAATATCAGAACCTATTTTCCCTAACTCATTTGTAATTTCCTCAGTTGTATATTTCTGAGAAGATTCGTTGAGCATATCGCTTAGCAAATTAGCAATTCCAGCTTGGTCTAAACTTTCAACAACGTGACCTGCAGGAAAAGACATTAAAATTGAAACAATAGGTAAATCGTTATCTACCGTTCCAATAACTTTGGTTCCATTAGAAAATTTTTCTTGGTAGTATGCTGGTAATTTAACTACTGGATTTTCGCCTGGAGCAGGTTGTTTGCTTCTATCGAAAGTGTCTTTTGCTTTGTTGTAAGTAAGGTTTTTGTATTCTGCACCTTCCACGCCTTCGGTATCGCTAGATTTCTTAGGGGCAATGTTGTCAATTTTAGCAATAATCGCCGATTGACCTTTAGGAACAACGCTCAATACAACTGCAAATTGGTTTTTGATGTATTTGTTATAAACGCGTATTACATCTTCTTTTTTCAGCGCATTTAACCTGCTAATTTCTTCTTTTATAAAATTTGGATTTCCATAAAACGTTTCATTAAAAGCTAATTTAGATGCTTTACCTGCAACACTTTCAAGGCCTTCAATAAGAGTAGCTTCACGTGAATTTTTAAATTTAGTGATGTCATCATCAGTAACTCCTCTTGTTTCGAAAGTTGCAACGGCATCTCTGATTAACTTGTCCATTTCGGCCAAGGTTTTCCCAGGATAAGGCAGCACATTAATTACAAAAGAACCAGCCAATTCAGTTGCGGGATTGTAAGCTCTTGCTTGCAATGCTATATCAGTTTTAACAAAAGTTTGATATAAAATTGAATTGTTATCACCTCCAATTATTTCACTTAATAAATCTAAAGGCAATTCGTCAGGATTTCCGCCTTCAACAGATGGATAAGTAAATTGAAGCATAGGAAAACGAATATTGTCTTCATATGATATGTATCTATCGGCAGTCAATACAGTCGGCATTTTAGGCATTGCCTTTACTTCGGGTCCACGAGGAATGCTTCCAAAATATTTGTTCGCTAATTTCAACACTTGTTCTGGATCAACATCACCAGAAACGGTTAATACAGCATTATTTGGACCGTACCAACGGAGGAAGAAACGTTTTAAATCTTCAACTGTAACGCGATCTAAATCTTTTAAATAACCAATTGTTGGCCATGAATAAGGGTGACCAAAAGGATATAAGGCTTCATAGGTTTTTTCGTTTACCAAACCATACGGACGGTTATCGTAATTCTGACCACGTTCGTTTTTTACTGTAGCACGTTGAATTTCAAATTTCTGCTGAGTTACTGCATTTAATAAAAAACCCATTCTATCTGATTCTAACCAAAGCGCAGTTTCTAATTGATTGCTTGGGAGCGTTTCAAAATAATTTGTACGGTCTAAATTTGTGGTACCATTTAATGTTCCTCCAGCTTCAGAAACTATTTTGAAATGTTGCTCATCGCCCACATTATCAGAGCCTTGAAACATCATATGTTCGAAAAAATGTGCAAAACCAGAACGGCCTAATTCTTCTCTTGCAGAACCAACGTGATAAGTTACATCTACGTGTACAATAGGGTCGCTTTTATCAACATGAATTAAAACTTTTAAGCCGTTTGGAAGAACGTGTTTCTCATAAGGAATCACTATTTCGTCGCCTTTTTTTACAACTTTTTCAATTAATCTGGCCTGAGCATTAACAATACTTCCGCTTGCAAAAAGCAAAAATGCTGCACCTACAATTTGTTTTAACATCATAAGAAAATGAATTTTTTTGCAATGTTAAGGAGATTGTGTTACATATTTTATGAATTTCAGGTAAATAGGTCAAATAATCAATTTTTAACAAGCAAAAAAAATGCGAATATGAATCATAAATATTTTGTTTAAGTTTGCACCGCATTTGGTTTGTAGCCTTTACAGTTACAATTAAAAGGGAATTCGGTGCGAATCCGAGACAGTTCCCGCTGCTGTGAGCTCTCAAAAGAGACTTAACAAAGAAACCACTGTCTATAAAGACGGGAAGGTGTTAAGTTAGAGCGAGTCAGAAGACCTGCCAGCTGCATATTAATTCGGTGCTTTCGGGAAGAGAGGCAGAGAATAGGTTTTCAAAGCTCGTCACTTGTTGAAGGAGCATTTCCTATTTTTTACTTTTTTTAAGAATGTACCACACAGAAAATGAGGTGCACAATTAAATATCTGTTTTTTTTACTGATTTGGTCGGTAAATTTAAAAGCGCAGCAGCTTTTGGATACTACTTTATTTATAAAAGAAATAGAAATTCAAAGCAATAGAATTCCAGAAACTCAGCCAGGTTTACAAATTATCCAAATTGATTTATCAAAACCTCAACAATCTATTTTAACAGCTTCTGAAATATTACAAAGAAATTCCGCAGGATTTATTAAACAATATAGCCCGGGAGCATTGGCTTCTCCAGGTTTTAGAGGAACTGGGGCAGCGCATACTGCAACAGTTTGGAATGGGTTTAATTTGCAAAATGGGATGAATGGTCAATTAGATTTGAATCTACTACCAGGATTTTTATTTGGTGCAATTTCCCTTCAAGAAGGTGCCAATACAGCTAATTGGGGAAGTGGTGCCATTGGAGCAACTATTTTTTTACAATCTTCAAAAATTGAAAACCACATTGCTGTTGAACAAATGTTGGGCAGCTGGAACCAGCATAGGACAGCAATTAGCGCTGGCGTTTCAAGGAAATTTTGGTCATTGAGCGTCAAGGCTTTTCAATATCAATCAAGTAATAGATTCAACTTTCAAAACACAACTGAGTTTGGAAGTCCCGTAAGGAAGCAATTGAATGCCGAAGTAAAATTTGGTGGATTGATGCAGGAATTGAACATTCTTCCAAGCAAAAAACAAGCAATTAAAATTGCGACTTGGTATCAAAAATCGAACAGGGAACTTCCTACAATTATGACAGTTCCAACATCGAATGCGGCTCAACAAGATGACATCTTAAGAATTACTGCCCAATGGAAATATGAGGCCGAAAGGTTTCTCATTCAAATGAAGAGCGGTTTTTTTGATGAAAAGATTTTGTACAACGATTCAATTTCAAATATTCACTCAACAAATCGCTCCAAAACTTATATTCAAGATGCCGATTTTTCTTACCGTTTAAAACAAACAACATTTCAAATTGGCTTGAATGATACAAGAATATTTGCAAGCGCAGATGGATTTGCCGGACATCAGCATGTTCAAGCCCGAACAGCAATTTTTGCTTCGATAAGAAGTCTATTTTTTAAGAATAAATTAAATGTTTTGGCTTCTGCAAGACAGGAACAATTGAATGGAAAGCTGTTGGCGTTTGCGCCGTCATTTTCTTTCAAATACTTTATAAATAGCATACTTCAAGTAAAAGGTCAGGTAGCTAAAACATACAGAATTCCAACATTAAATGATTTGTATTGGATTCCAGGCGGAAACGAGGCTTTAAAATCGGAATCGGGCATTTGCTCGGAAGTTTCTGGAGTATTTGAATTTAAAAAACTGCAATTCATTATCACTGGATTCTACAATGATATCCAAGATTGGATTCAATGGGTTCCTGGCAATAATTACTGGTCGCCGCATAACATTGAAAATGTAATAAGCAAAGGCGTTTCTGTGCAGTTCATTTGGAGCAAAAACATGCGTAAAGTTCGATTACTTGCAAATATTCAAGCACAATATTGCGAAACAGAAAGAAACGAAATGCAATTGATTTACAGTCCCAATTTATCTGCAAACCAAACTATAGGAATAGAATGGAAAGGAATTGATGCTTTATTTCAAACACATTATACAGGCAGCAGTTTTATATCTACTGATAATAGTTCTTCATTGCCTGGATATTTTGTTTCAAACATTCAGCTTTCTAAAACTGTAAATCACAAAACACTTTCCGGAAATTTCTTTATCAACCTCAATAATATATTCAACACAACTTACCAGGTAATTGCTTGGCGCGCAATGCCATTACGCTGGTTTCAAGCAGGAATACGTATAACATTTTCAAAAAAAAATAAACAATGAAACAAATTTTTACAACTTTCTTTTTAGGTTTTAGTCTTTTTGCTTTCGGGCAAAATTTTGTTGATTTTGAGGAATTAACTTTAGCGCAAGACACTTTTTGGGATGGTTCAGATTTAAGTGCTTCAGGTTTTGAAACTTACGGTTTGTTTTTCCCTACTTATTACAACGCTGAATTTTCTTATTTTGATGGAGGCTTTGGGTATTCAAACGTAACAGATTCAATTACTTCTGGTTACGGAAACTTATTTGCTTCAAAAGCAGGAAGTGGAGCAAATAACTCTGAAAAATATGCTGTAGCTTATGGAAGTGGTTATATTAAACCTTCTGTGATTAATGGATGGCCGATTTCGAATATGACGTTTTATATCAATAATGGAACATATGCCTACAATAGCATGCGCGATGGAGATGCATTTGCCAAAAAGTTTGGTGGCGAAACAGGAAATGACCCAGATTATTTTTATGTGACTTTCAAAGGTTTTATAAATGGGAATCAGAAATCTTCCACTATTCAACATTACTTAGCCGATTTTCGTTTTCAGGATAATTCTTTAGACTTTATTCAAAGAGACTGGGTAGAAATAGACCTTAGTGCTTTAGGGGATGCAGATAGCGTTACTTTTGAATTTTCATCTTCCGATATTGGTGATTTTGGAATTAACACTCCATTACAATTTTGTTTAGATAATATTACTTTTGCAACTTATATCAACGGCTTTGCAGAAAACCAAAAGAGTTCTCAATTTTCTGTTTTCCCTAATCCTAGCAATGGTTTAATTAACCTAGATTTGCCTAGTAAAGAAGATGGCAGAATAGAGGTTTTAGATGCAATTGGTCGTGTGGTATTTTCTAAGTCTAATGTAAATGAGATTGAGCAAATAAATTTAGAAAAACTAAGTAATGGAGTTTACTTTGTGCGATTAACAACACCTTTGAATATTTACACCAATAAGTTTATTCTTTCTAAATAAATGCTGCGTTTTTCATTAATCTCAATTTTGCTTTTACTGTGGAATGCTGGCTGTGCTCAATTTGCTCCTGCGGCTGGAGAGCCCGGTTCCACTGCAATTTGGAAAGACAGCACCATTTTTAAAGCATGGGCAACAAGTGCTGAAATTGTTCGAGGGCCATTACAAGTTGGTATAGATTCATTAGGTGTTGCAAGTTCAGGCGAACCAGAATTAGCAACAGGCATTGCTCTAAGCAACGGTTTGGTTAGTTTGGGTGATGGCGGACAAGCTATTCTTACCTTTCCGTTTTCTATAAAAAATGGTCCTGGTTACGACTTTGCCGTTTTTGAAAATAGCTTTGATGGTATTTTTCTGGAATTGGCTTTTGTTGAAGTAAGTTCAGACGGTGAAAATTATGTGCGTTTCCCGGCTACCTCACTCACAGACACATTATGGACAATTGGCCCATTTGATTATTTAGAAGCAACTAAATTAAACAACCTTGCTGGTAAATATAAAGCAGGTTTCGGAACACCTTTCGACCTAGAAGAGCTATCGGCATCTGCAGATTTAAATGTAAATGCTATAACGCATATTCGTTTGGTAGATGTTATTGGAAGCAACCTAAATGAGTTTTGTTCACGTGACGCCGGAGAAAGAAAAGTGCTTGACCCCTGGCCTACTCCATTTCCCAGTTGCGGGTTCGATTTAGATGCTGTTGGTGTGATTCACCATAATGATCCTGCAACAACAACCGATGTTAGTGGAGCAAAGTATCAGGTTTATCCGCAACCAGCCGATGAATTTCAGCAAGTTGTTATTCAGGATGAAATAATCAATTTTACATTCAATAATATTGCTGGAAGTAAGGTAGCCGGCGTAAACATGATGAAGAACCAGCAAGGTTTTCAAATAAATACTTCAACTTTGCAGAATGGAACATATTACATGTGCATTCAACTAAAAAACAACAAAGCATTAATTCCATGCATTGTAGCACATTGATTCGTTTTTTAGTAATTTTTCTTTTGATCTTTTCTTCTTGTAAAAAGGAAGAAAAGAAAACGAGTGTAGTAACACCAATAGAAACGGGACATACAACATTAGTAATAAATGAAGGCACCTATAATTGGGGAAATGCTTCTTTAAGTGCTATTTCAACTTTACATTCACGTGTAGAAAACGATGTTTTTACTACAGCCAATAATAGGCCTTTGGGTGATGTTTTTCAGTCAATTTTTCCATACAAAGATGAGTTATGGTTGATTGTAAACAATTCTCAAAAAATTGAGAGGATTAACAGTAAAACATTTGCTTCTTTAGGTGTGATTAATAACTTGCAATCTCCAAGATATGCCTTGCAAGTAGCTGAAAACAAAGTGTATGTGAGTGATTTACACGCCAATGCAATTCACATAATAAATCCTCAAAATGGTAGTAAAACAGGAGAAATTGTGTGCCCTGGTTGGACAGAGGGAATGATACTTCACAATAATTTTGCTTGGGTGTGCCATGTGCGCAAAAACAAGATTTTTATCATAAATACTTCTAACGACCAGATTGCAGATTCCGTGCAAGTAGGCGATAGTCCAACAAGCATTGTAAAAGACAAAAACAACAATGTTTGGGTATTGTGTGAAGGCAATCTTCCTCCAAATGAAACGGCAGGTAGTATCTGGAAAATTAATGGTGAAACTAAAAGTGAAATCGCTCATTTTACATTAGCAAACATTAATAATCACCCCAAAAGATTGCAGATGAATAAAACTGGCGATACTTTCTATTATCTTAATAATGGCGTTTTCCAAGTAAACGCAGATGCAACTGAACTTTCTGCCGCACCTGTAATTCCAGAGAATGGACGTTTGTTTTATGGTTTGGGTATTCATCCAACAGACAATAGTATTTGGGTGAGCGATGCGAAGGATTTTGTTCAAAATGGAAAAGTATATCAGTATAATTCAACTGGAATAGAACAAAAAAACTATTCCGTTGGGATTATACCTGCTGGTTTTTATTTTTACTGAGTTATGAAAAACGAAAAGCCACTAGAAAGTCCATCTTCAAAAGCCTGGAGCCCACTTTATATTGGAGTTATCAGCTTCTTTTGTTTACTGTTGCCCGGATTTATTTTATTAGGAAAAAACTTCAAAAAGCTAGGTAGGCCAGCTTATGAGAAGCCAACTTACGTAATTGGATTTGTATTATTTATAATATTTATTGCCATTCTCATATTTGCACCAGAAAATTTTGACACCGCAATTTCAATTGGTGTAATTATAATATCTGTTAGTATAGCAGCCATACAATATCCATTATATAGAAGGTATTTAGATGAAAATGAAGAACACCAGGTTGAATCTTTATTGAAGCCAGCCTTGTTATCGGTTCTGTTTACAATTATTATCGCTATTAGTTTATTTGCTTATAAATGGTATGATTATCAGCAATTAGAAAAAATGTTACAACAAGCTCAGAGTGAATTCGAAACTGCAAATTATAGAGCATCATTAATTACGCTTGAACAAATTAGAGATAAGTATCCTGAAGCCAGGTTAGGTTACATTAACACATCTATAACTTATGAAGCTTTAGGTAAAAAAGATAGCGCCTTACTTTTTGTAAATAAATGGTTAGAAATTTCTCCTAATGATGGTGAAGCAAAAGAACTGATGTATAAAATCAAATACAAAGAAGAAATTAATTGAGAGGAATTTTATTTGCGCTCTATTTTAAAATTGATTCTATCAAAAACAAATGCAAACCAAAAAAACAATAAAGGAATTATCACATAAAACATCCTTATTAGGGAGCTTAAAGGAAAATTGATAAATAAATAAAATGCAGTAATTACTAATATAAATTGAATAGAAATAGGATATCTTCTAAAGTACAATATAGCGTGAATTGCAAGAAGAATTATAAATCCAACTATAGGTCCATTAATTAGTATATTTATTAAAGTTGAAGGTTGTTGTGGATAATAAGAATAAGGATAATTAAAAAAGAAGCGTCCTATATTGCACCAAACATTTTTCAAAAAGCTGGTAGGATGTTCTTTTATATTTTTTATTGCAACTCTTTTGAATTCATCATCCCTTTTTTCATATTTAAAATTATTGATGATTCTATTAATCTCTTCTCCATGACTTTTTTGAAAACCAATTTTTGCACTTGGAACCCCAAGTGCTGACTCAAATGAAAAGTCCATGTATTCTCCTAATTCATTAGGGCTTGGATTAGACATCCAATATAAATTTAAGCCCCCAGAAGCTCCCCAATAAAAAATCTTTCCCGATTTAATATATGTATATGTCAGCCAAGGAGTACAAAACAATAAACACAATAAAAGCGATTTTCTTAAAAATTTTAACTTTTCATTATTCTTATTAAAATATTCATATGCTAATATTAGCAAGCTCATTAAACAAAATATATAACCGAATACAATTTTAATCATGCAAAGAAAAGATAGAAGAAAAGCTAGAAAGAATACCCTTTTCCATGAATTATTATTATCTACAACATAGAACATTATCAAGACTAAGAAAAAAATTGTTGCCACTTCTGTCATAATTAAAGGCAAACTTTTCCAAATCAATATATAACCTGCAAAAGCTATTGATGCTATTATTGAAGTTCTATTAGAATTTATTTTCAATAATGTTTTATAAAACACTACAGCAGAAACGGACAATAATATAACATTGAGTAACCTAATGGGTGTAATATAATTATCGAAAAGTTCTATTATAGGTAAAATTATAAGAGGATATCCGGGTCCATTCCAAAGCCACATATCATTATCAGGAGGAGTAAATATTCCATTCGCAATACATTGAGCATGTCTGATATACCTATTCTCGTCACCTATTAAATGAAAATCTTGAAAAACTAAAACAATGAAAGAATATACAATCAAACAAGTAACGAATAAAATATATGGGAAATATTTTACGAACAGTTCAATAATAGTTTTTTTCATAAAATTCTAAACTATTTTTCTTCGTGATAATCCTCTTCTGTATTTATGCTCCAAATATTACTTTTAGATTTCTCCCCAGAAATAATGTTGTTTACAGCAGTTATCGCTGTAAGCATTGAATGGTCTTGATTGTTATACTTATGCATTCCATTTCTTCCTACTAAAAAGAGATTCTCAATTGTATCCGTATAATCAGATATTATACTAAATTGAGAATAGGTTCCAAAATATGCGGGATAAGTCTTTGGAACTCTAATTATTGTACTATCAATTACCTCACTTTTATCAATAATATCTATGCTATGTAATTCGTCGATGGCGAATTTAATGAATTCATCATCTTTTTTCTCCCAGAGTTCGTCACCTTCATTACAGAAATACTCCAATCCAATCCACGCCTTATTAATATCTGAAACCATATAAGGTGACCAATTATTAAAAATTTGCAGTCTGCCCACTTTTACGTCTCTTTCCTGAATGTAAATCCAACTATCTGGCACCAACCCATTTAAAGTTTCTATTTTTGTTTCATTTTGAATTTTCAATTTGTTGAGCAGCAAACCAACAGTAATAAAATCACGATATTGCAATCCATTACTGATATCTAGAACTGTTTTTGGAACAGTATTGCCCATGGCAATCATTAATTCTTTAATGGGCATGGTTGAAAAGAAAAAATCACCTTTTAAAGCAGTTTTTTCGCCTGTAGAATTATTGATATATGTTACTTCATTAACTTGATTATTTGATAAATTTAGTTCTACAACATGCGCATTTTTAATAATTACTGCACCCTTCTCTTCAACAATTTTAGCTACTGTTTCCCACATTTGGCCAGGGCCAAGCTTAGGATACATAAACTGTTCTATGAGACTAGTATCCGTATTTTTTTGCTCAATTGATTTCTCACTTCTAAATATTGACTTCAATGCATGCAATAAAGCTCTGGAAATAGATAGTTGTTTAATTCTCTGAGCCCCCCAATCTGCAGCAATTTCAGTACATGGAACTCCCCAAACTTTTTCTGTGTAATCTTTGAAAAATGTTTTATATAATTCTGTTCCAAAACGACTTATAAAAAAATCTTCTAGCGATTTTACATTCTTAACAGGAAAAATCTGAATCCACATATAAGTCCACCCTATCTTAATAATTCTGCCAACTCCAAGTTTTGAAATTGTTTCCAAATTGAGGGAAATCGGATAATCGAAAAATTTCCTTAAAAAGAAAATTCTAGACAACCTATTTCGAATCAACATCACCTTATCTGTTTTCTCAGGATCTGGTCCATTAGGAGATAATTTAACCTGCGTTTTTTTCTTTCTATAATAAATTTCTTTGAGAATATCGTCCTTAGAATCAGAACCTTGAATTGGCAATATTTCTTGCCACCATTTCATAACTTTATCAGATTTAGAGAAAAATCTATGACCACCAATATCTATTCTATTTCCATTGTGGACCACGGTTTTTGAAATACCGCCAATATCATTAGATCTTTCAATAATTATTGGTTTTATATCAGTTCTTGTAACTAACTCATAAGCTGCGGTTAATCCCGCTGGACCAGCTCCAATTATTATTGCTGTTTTAGTCATTCTATGGGTTTTTATTTATTAAAAAGTAAATATTTTCTAGCAAAGAAATTCCAAAAATACACTATTATCGTTGTAATTATTTTGGAATATAAATAATAAAATACAAATAAATCTGTAAGAATCCATAATAAGACTTCTGTGATGCCTAATCCAAAGAGTCCAATCAAAGAAAAAAATATAAATTCATTCATTACATTCTTTATTTTTCTAGAATTGAAAACCCAAAGAATGCTTAGTAAATAATTTACTAAAAGTCCGAAAATAAAAGAAATTCCAGCGGAAACTAAATAGTGAATTTTGAATAAATCTGTTAATAAATATAATAATGAAAAATCAACTATAAAAGCTATTCCGCCCACAAAAGTGTATCGGAAAATCTGCACAAATAAATTATCTGTTTTACTTTTTAAAAGAAGGCTAATCACTTCAAATCTCAATAAATTCATAAATTAATTAGGAGAAACCTTTAAAATGAAAACCAATATAGAATTTATAGTAACTTCGAGAATATAACTTAAAAACATATTTATATTTGGGGCAATATTACAAAAAAAACTGAGAACCTATTTTAGGTTTGTATTTATTAATCTCTGTTTATAAAATCAGTAATTTATAATTTAAACAGGGTTATTCATTATCTAATCTCAATGAATATTCCTGCAAAAATTTTAAACTATTTGCTATGTCGATATGTAATACCCGGTCGTTTTCTACGAAACTTACCTCATTTCTGTAGTCGTTAACCAATTGTTGAATTTGAGGTGATGTTGCTGTGTTTTTTCTAAAGTGAATTGCTTGAGAAGCGGTAAAAAGTTCTATAGCAATTAGCTTTTCTAAGTTTTCAAAAATTCTATAAGCTTTTGTTGCTGCATTTGCCCCCATACTCACATGATCTTCTTGCCCCGCAGAAGAGTCAATGGTATCAATAGAGGCTGGTGTGCATAATTGTTTGTTTTGACTCACTATAGAGGCGGCAGTGTATTGTGGAATCATTAAACCCGAATTCAATCCCGGGTTGGCAACTAAAAAAGGAGGCAAATCTCGTTTTCCGGAAATTAATTGATACACCCTTCTTTCGGAAATGCTGCCTAACTCATGCATGGCAATGCTTAAGTAATCTAGAGCCATTGCCAATGGTTGACCGTGAAAATTCCCTCCCGAAAGTATGAGGTCTTCATCAGGAAAAATTGTTGGATTATCAGTAACGGCATTTATTTCATTGGTAAATACTTGTTTTACATGTTGCAAAACATCCCAAGATGCACCAATTACTTGAGGAATGCATCGAAATGAATAAGGATCTTGTACTGCTTTTTTGGGCTGATTAATGAGTTCACTACCCTTAAGCCATTTCCTTATTTGTGAAGCAATTTCTTGTTGTCCTTTATGATGTCGAATGGTATGAAGACTTGGATGAAATGGGTCTAAACGTGCATCAAAAGCTTCAATACTAATGGCCGCAATTGCTGTTGCCCATTCAATAATCCTTTCAAACTTAGTTACCAGAAATGCGCCATAAGCGGCCATAAACTGAGTGCCATTGAGCAAGGCAAGGCCTTCTTTCGATTGCAATTTTAGAGAAGCCCAATTCATTTTTTTGTTGAGATCGGAGGCTGGTATTTTTGTACCATTTAACATCATTTCACCTTCACCAATTAACGGTAGCGATAAGTGAGCTAAGGGAGCTAAATCTCCAGATGCTCCAAGCGAACCTTGCTGATAAATAACCGGTAGGAAATCTCCATTAAAGTAATCTACCAATCTTTGCACAGTTGAAAGTTGTACACCTGATAAACCGTAAGAGAGCGATTGAATTTTAAGGAGTAACATCCATTTTACAACTTCTTCAGGAACAGTTTCTCCCATACCACAAGCATGTGAGCGCACTAAATTTTCCTGTAATTGAACCAGAAACTCATTTTCAATTTTAACATCACATAAGGCACCAAAGCCAGTATTTATGCCGTAAATTGGTTCTTCAGTCCTTTTTAATTTGTCGTCTAGAAACTTTCTTCCTGCAACTATTTTTTGGCTGACTTCAGAAGAAAGAAGAATAGAGGTTTTAGTTTGAATGATTTTAGCAAACTCTTCAATTGAATGGAATTCGGGCGTAATGGGTGTACCCAACATTGTAGCGGTAAATTAGATTTCGTGCCGCAAATTGCATAAAATAAATGAAGTGTTAATTAACAAGCATTAACGAAAAATAGAAATTTTCTCACGAGTTAACTGCTCGTTTCCGGAAAGTTTTAGAAAATAATATCCATTTGCAATGGAAGACGGAACTTGAAATGTTGCGTTATTCGCGCCTTCCGAAACTTTAATGGCATCAAAAGAATGTACAATTCTTCCAGATAAATCAAACAAAGAGATTGTGATTAACTCTTGGATTTTTGTATTAATTGATAGCGTGAAAGCATCACAAACTGGATTTGGAAATATTCCAACAATTTTTTTCTCATTTTTTACAGAAATAGAGTTTGGAATATCCGTAAGACTTCCATTTGGAAAAACAATCCAATCTATCCAAGTGGCATCTTCGCCTGCAGATACCATATCATCTTTTTCATAGGCCCATTTAAGTGTGTGAGCACCAGCAGATATTACAAACTTTTCCTTCAGCCAATCTGAAGTGCCTGACCATTCGGCAAGTAATGCATTATCCAAATAAAATCTTAAAAAGTCATAACCATCTTCACAAGATATTCTTCTAACAAAACTCAAAGTATCGTCTTCTAAAACTGTATAATTGATTGTTAACTCTGAAACTTCATTGTCGCCAATATTGCCAGAAACAAAACTATTATCTCCTTGAAATTTGTTAACAGCATCAATTTCCCATGGAATTTCACTTTGATTCAGCCAAGGAAAATTAGTAAAGTCTGCTGATTCTGCATCTTCAACTATTAGTCCTATTTTCTCAATAACTGACAGATTAGCAGCATAAAATCCAAAAGCATTTTGAAAATCAAACTGAACTGAACTTCCTACGGGAGCATTTGAGTTAACTTGAAACGAAAAGCTATTAGAATTTTCAGCATTTATGTCTAAATCAAGCAGGTTCTGGGAATTAGTTAATGGTGCGATAAAAGCATTTGCTGTAATACTGCCATTTCCATTTAAAGCCTTACTGTGCCCAATATTCTTGTAGTTAACGGTTATAGTTGCATTTTCTCCAATATCTAATCTATTGTTGTTATTCCCGTTAACATCAGTAATCTCATAATTAGTGATAATAATTTTAGGAGCTTGGATAACCACAGAAACAACATTACTCCATTGGTTTCCATTATTATCAGATACCAGCACATCAAAATTTACAACTGTTTGGTCTTCAATTTCACTACTTACTACAAATTGAATACAAGAAGCAATATCGAAACTTCCACCTCCAACAATGGATGGAATTATGCAGGTATTGTTAAGAATTGTAATTCCTTGTGAAATGGTAGAAACTGTCGCTAAAATCTCTCCTGTAGGCATTCCTCCTTGATTAATCAAGGCTAAGCCAAGATTAACGGTTTCGTTATAATCTGCCAATTGATTTTGATTACCCAAAGGATCGTTAATTGGAGCAACGTCAACAACAACAAAAGCAGCTGAAGGTTGAATAATTGCCACTTTTCCTTGGTAAGGAATTCTATTAAATGCTGTAACTGTAACAGTTAAAGAATCAAGACTGTTAATTGCATCAAAGTTAACAATAGCAACACTTCCCGCAACATTCGCTTTTCCAAGAAGTATTCCATTTTGTGAAATAGCCACTAATGCATTTTCAATATTCACATTTACTGGAAAAACTGTAGCACCAAGATTCGTTGAAGTTGCATGATTTACTTGCATGGCTAATGGCTGAGCAGTTCTGACCATTAAAGTTGGGTCTCCGAAAATATGCCAAGTATTGGTCATTTCATCTCCAGCAGCGCCATAATCATCGTTCATTTTTAAACATCCACTGATGCTTATTCCTCCAAAGGTGCGTGAATTAATCTCAGAAATATTCTCAGTTAAAATATCAACCATTTCATCTTGAGCCGCCATTGGCGGATTCCAACTCTGGTTAATAGAAGACATAAATGCTCCCACTGCACCCGTTAAATTGCCATTATTATTAGCACGCAACCAGGTTTCTCCGAAACAGGTTCCATTATCAAATTCTCCATTAACACAGGCTACAGACCAAATAAACGGCAACTTATCCGTATTTGTTAATTGATTTATATTAGAATTACTAAAACCAGAAGAACCCCAAGATCCGCTTGAACCGTGTCCGCAATAATTTACAACACCAACACCAGCATTCAAAGCAGGAAAAATTGTACTAGCATTTGGGTTTCCGGCTCCATCTGCTTCTCCTTGAGAACCATCGTAAAATTCTAATTTCTCGCTATAAGTATACGTGAGTAGCTTATTTTGTATGTTTCTAATATGCTCCCAGTCCAATTCGTTATCATCACCTGGTCCTTGATCTGAAGCAATACCCATTGTTTTGGTGTAAAATGAAGAAATATTTGGCGTTTTTTCATATTGTAGAAATTTTTGCACTTGGGTGGCAACATGTGCTTCTGTTTCTGCGGATATTCTGCCTACAATAACTTCCGGATAAGAATCATTTCCTAAAATATAACCATAAGATGGATCGGACTTCCCGCCTGAGAGTGTTGGTGAAGCAATTTGAGCTATGTCGCCAACCAGCATTACATAAGCAAGTGGATGATTTTGATAATAATCAGCAATATAATTCTTGATGCTATTGCTGTTATTTCCTATATCAGCAACATTTACCATAGTTGTTTTTATTCCTTTTTCATTTTTCCATTTAATGGAAGGAAGCATAGCATTCATAAATGGTCCATGTGCTATTATCAGCAATTCCCCATCTTCTTCTAAAGCTGTATATCTTGAACTTGAATAATTCAAAAATTGTCTTTCGTACATTTGAGTTGACTCATTTGTAATTGCAAAAGGTTTGATTCTATTAAGAGCGTTGACTGGAGCCAAAGAATTTTGCTTTACCAGAATTGAAATTTGAGTATGAACTCTCAAAATATGTGTTATTGGATTATATTGAAAAGGGTAAATGGTAAGTGTTGCCCCTCGAAAATCATTGATTATAAAAGGATTTCTTAAAGACGCAATTTGAGAAGGAAAGAATTCATTTTGTTGATATACAGCACCTTTTGTTCTGTTATTATCATTAGGTAAAATAGTTCGGCTAAGATTACCAAGAGATGGGGCAATTGAAACGTTTTCATAATCAGTGTATTCATCTGAAAGTATCTCCACTTCCATACTTGCTAAATCTGGAATAATTAAAGATTTAGAAAACTTAGGTAAGTCTGGAGCTCCTGCCCTTAAAATAGGTGTTGCAGCTGATGCCAATAAAATTTGAGCTTCACCCGAAGACGTATTTACATTTTTAAAAGTGAAATCATTAACACTTACAAGTATATTGCTTGAAGAATAATCAGCAGCAGAGTGGATTAAAGTAATATCGTTTTGTTGTGCAGATGTTATACCTGCAGACATAAAAACAAAAAAGGCAACTTTCAAAAATTCAGCTTTCATAAGAAATTATCAGTTAGCTAAAGTAAGGTTTTATACTTAGAAATCAGCCACTATAAAGAGAAGTTATAAAATCCAAATTTATTTAACCATAGCTTAGAATTGGGTACAACTGTCATTTTACATTATTGAAGAAAATCGTATTTCAAGTAAAAATCTATTGTAAAGTAATAAAGGAAGCTAAAAATTACATAGAAAGCACAGTGGCCTATAATCAAATTCACAGTAAAATGAATGCTTCTAATAAAATAAATATCACAAAGCCTGTTGATTCTTGCATGTATCAGATTTGAGTTAAAACTTAAAAAATAGACTTGTGATACGCGTGTAGTTTTGATTCCATAATAGAAATACCAAGAAACACCTAAATTCAAATCACATGAAATCCTTACTTTACACATTTATTCTGCTACTCTCTGGAAGTTATTTTCAGGAATTATCAGCAGCAACCAAAACCTGGACAGGTTCGGTTAGTAATAGTTGGAATGAATCAAATAATTGGCAACCTTCAGGGGTGCCCACTGCAAACGACGACGTTTTTTTTAATGGAGAAGTGAGCAGTATAAATTGTCAGTTAAGTACCAACAAATCAGCAAAATCTATCACAATTGAGTCGAATTATACAGGAATATTGTTTGGTGCTGATAATCCTAACAGAATCCTAACAGTTATAGAAGGAATCAACTTAAACGGAGGAACTTTAAATATGAATCGCTCCCGTTTAAAAGTCTCCGGAAGTTTTGTTGTAAATGGAGGAACATTCGTAAAAGGTATTACTGGAATTCTATCATTAAACAATTATCTGCAAAATGGAGGTTTAACTCAAATTGGAAATGCGTCAACAACAATCTCTGGTGATTTTAACTTATCCGATGGAAGTGTTACAATTGGAACAAGCAATTTCTCTGTTACAGGAAATTATTCCCAAACAGGAGGAACTTTCTCTAAATCAGGAGGGTTTCTATATTTATCTACAGCAAATACAGTTACAATAAGTGCTGGAAATTTTAATTGTAACAACACTGCCGCAAGCTTTGGAACTTTTAATCAAACGGGCGGAACCTTTGATGGAGGAATAAATTCAATTTATTTTACTAACAACGCAAGTATTCTAAACGGAACACTTATAAAAAACTCTGGCTTCCTATATAACAACAACAATACACTCAGCTTAACAAATGCAACATTAACATTGACTTCTGCTATAGTTAACTTAAAAAATTTAACTGCTACAGGTTCAGATTTACAATTAGGTAGTGGAGCTATGTTTGTGGAAACAAATACAACTTTCAACAATTGTATTATTAATAAACTTAGTGGTGACGCAAGGTATTCAGTTGGTAATCTTTTTGAAATCAACAATTCTACGTTTACCCATGGCAATGGTCTACTAAATTTTGGAATTGTAAATGGTACACAATCTGATTTTATTATTGGAAATGGCACTTTTAATGCTGCTTCTGGATTCAATCTAAGTGATTCAAGTTCACTCACAAAAAGTGGTGGATTTGTAAACATTGCCACAGATGGTGGAGCCACAATACAAAATTCGACAGTTAATTTTTCATCTTGTGCAAGCACAACTACCGGAAATTTAACCATCGACGGCGGTCAAATTCAATTTGGAGCTTGTCCGCTTTATTTAAATGGAACATTAGAACTAACTAATGAAGCGACATTTAATGCGCCGAATAGCTTTTTAGAGTTAAAAGGAAATTTTAGAAACATTTCAGGAACATTTAATCACCAATTAGGAACCATTCGTTTTGTAGGAAGCAGCACAGTACCCTATTCTATTCTTGGATTTCCTACTTTTTACAAAATGGAGATTCAGAACCTGAGTGGAATTGACAATAAAAAGATTGAGATTTTCGGAAATATACTCGTTGAAAATACTTTAACTTTTAACAATGGAGCTTCAGCTCGTCGTGCAATTCTTATAGAAAATGGTTTTGCACAATTGGGAAACAATTTTAATGTAACCAATTACAGAACTACTGAAACAGTTTCAGGATCTGGAATTCTTAGATTTATTGGTGGTTCGAGCCAAACTATTGTTGGTTTGCCTGCGGTTGAATCTACTTGCGTTCTTCCAAAAATAGAGATAGATAAAAATGGAGGAGTATTTACCATGAATGGAATTTACAATTTTGGAAATGGATTAAATGTATTCGATTCTAATGTTGATATTTCAGATAACTCTGTTATATGTCTTTTAGGCGGAGAATTCAATTTTGGAGCTTTATTCGTTCCTACTGTAAAAGTTCTTGGAGTAGCTGATTTAAGAAGCAACCTTCTAGTACTTAACAATTTTGAGATTACTCCAAACGGATTATTAAACAATTTAGATAACCTTGTAAATGTTTCTGGAACTTTTCTAAATGAAGGATCTTTCCTGAATTACAACGGAACATTTAATGCAAGTGGCACATTTTTAAATCGAGGTTCATTTAATGCTAATCTTGGAGCAGTGAATGCATTACAAGGTATTGAACAAGAATTAGGTATTTTTGCTTGTAACCA
>Ga0247831_1004206_pt1 | contig 19642 bp, 21 predicted proteins | sample LaCruzMarch2015__9_FD_192406 | JGI IMG/M metagenome (GOLD analysis project Ga0247831, IMG submission 192406) | Freshwater microbial communities from meromictic Lake La Cruz, Castile-La Mancha, Spain - LaCruzMarch2015_1m | ecosystem: Environmental > Aquatic > Freshwater > Lake | place: Spain... | reverse complement strand
CGCCCGCCAGAATCGCGACGAGGCGGTCGATGCCGAACGCGAAGCCGCCGTGCGGCGGGGCACCGTACTTGAACGGGTTGAGGAAGAAGCCGAACCGCTTGTCGGCCTCCTCCGGCGAGATGCCGAGCAGACCGAAGATGCGGGCCTGGAGCTCGGGCTGGTGGATTCGGATCGACCCCGAGCCCAGCTCCCAACCGTTGAGCACGAGGTCGTACGCCTGGCTGCGCACCTTGAGCGGCTCGGTGTCGAGCAGGTGGAGGTCGTCCGGGTGCGGCTGCGTGAACGGGTGGTGGCCCGACTTCAGGTTGCCGGTGGTCTCGTCGACGCCGATGAACTGCGGGAAGTCGACGACCCACAGGTACCGGTACGGGCCCTCGTGCACCGGCGGGCGGCCGATGTCGTTGCGCAGCGTGCCGAGCACCTCGCACGCCGTCTCCCACTCGTCGGCGACGATGAGGACGAGGTCGCCCGGCTTCGCGTCGAAGCGGGCGGTCAGCTCGGTCTGCTCGGCCTCGCTGAGGAACTTCGCAACGGGCGACTCGAACGAGCCGTCAGCGGTGACCTTGAGCCACACGAGGCCCTTGGCGCCCATCTTCTTGGCCTTGTCGGTCATGCCGTCGAGCTTGTTGCGGCCGTAGTCGTCGGCCTTGCCGACGGCGTTGATGCCCTTGATGCAGGCGGCGCCGGCGAATGCCTTGAACTCGGTGCCGGCGAACACGTCGGTGAGCTCGGTGAGCTCCATGCCGAAGCGCAGGTCGGGCTTGTCGATGCCGAAGCGGTTCATCGCCTCGTGCCAGGTGATCTTCACGATCTCGCCGGGGTCCTGGCCGACGGCCTGGGCGGCGGCCAGCACAGCGGCGCCGATGGCCTCGTGCACGTCGTCCTGCGAGCCGAAGCTCATCTCGGCGTCGAGCTGCATGAACTCGTACTGGCGGTCGGCGCGCAGGTCCTCGTCGCGCAGGCAGCGGGCGATCTGGTAGTAGCGGTCGATGCCCGCCACCATGAGCAGCTGCTTGAAGAGCTGCGGGCTCTGCGGCAGCGCGTAGAACGAGCCGGGCTGCTGACGGCTGGGCACGATGAACTCGCGGGCGCCCTCCGGCGTGGACGGCACGAGCATCGGGGTCTCGACCTCGACGAAGCCCTGGTCCTCCATGGCCGAACGGATGGCCGAGTTGACCCTCGAACGGATGCGCAGGTTGCGCTGCATGCGCTCGCGCCGGATGTCGAGGTAGCGGTACTGGAGCCGCGTGGTCTCGGCGACCTGGTCGGCTCGCTCGCTGATCGGGAACGGCGGCGGCTCGGCCGCGTTCAGCACCTCGACGACGCAGTCCTGCAGCTCGATGCCACCGGTGGGCAGCCGGTCGTTCAGGTTCTCGGGGGGCCGTGCAGCCACCACGCCGGTGACGCGCACGACGTACTCGCCGCGCACGTCGACCTGGTTGTCGACCACGCACTGCGTGACCCCGGTGTGGTCGCGGAGGTCGACGAAGGCCAGCTTGTCGCCGTGCTCGCGGCGGGTGGCGACCCAGCCGCAGAGGCTCACAGTGGTGCCGATGTGCTCGGGTCGGAGCTGGCCGCACTGGTGGGTGCGCATGGAGGTGCTGCTGCTCATGAGAGGGCTTTCTGGAGGGTGGGGATGAGATCGGTGCGGGCGATGGTGGACTGTCCGTCGCCGGTGCGCTCGGCACGGAGCGGCCGGAGCACGACGCTGCCGGACTCGAGCTCGTTCGTGCCGATGATGACAGCGAAGGCGGCGCCGCTGCGGTCTGCCGCCTTCATCTGGCTCTTCATGCTCCGGTTCTCGAACGCCCGGTCGGACGAGATGCCAGCGGCCCGTAGCTCGGCGCCGAGGCGCACGGCCTCGAGCCCGCCGGTGGTGTCGACGACGAACACGGCGACCTCGGTGGCCGGTGGGGCGAACACGCCCTCGTCGTCGCAGGCGAGCAGGGTGCGGTCGAGCCCGAGCGCGAAGCCGACGCCCGGCGTGGCCGGACCACCGAGCGACTCGACGAGGCCGTCGTAGCGGCCGCCTCCGCCGAGCGCGTTCTGCGCCGAGTCGAGGGTGAGGCCCTGGAACTCGAACGTGGTCCGGCGGTAGTAGTCGAGCCCGCGCACGAGCTTCGAGTCGATCGTCAACGGGATGTCGAGGGCACGGAGGCCCGTCTGGACGGCCTCGAAGTGTGCACCCGCCTCGTCGCTGTAGAAGTCGGCGATGCGGGGCGCCGAGGCGATGACCTCTGCGTCCTGGGGCCGCTTCGAGTCGAGCACGCGCAGCGGGTTCTTCTGCAGCGTCTCGTGGCTCTGCGGCGACAGCGCGCCGAGGTTCGCCTCGAAGTGCGCCCGCAGCGCAGCCACGTAGCGAGCACGGTCGTCCGGTTCGCCGAGCGAGTTGAGGAGCAACTTCACCTGGCTGAGGCCGAGCGCCCGGTAGAACTCCCAGCCCAGCGCGATGACCTCGACGTCGAGGTACGGGTCGTCGGCGCCGAGTACCTCGATGCCCACCTGGTCGAACTGCCGGTAGCGCCCGCGCTGCGGCTTCTCGTAGCGGAACTGCGAGCCGGTGTACCAGACCTTCCACGGGGCCTGCGGGCGGTGCTGCACGAACGCCCTGCACACCGATGCGGTCAGCTCGGGCCGCAGTGCGATGTGGCGCCCGCCCTTGTCGACGAAGTCGTACATCTCCTTGGTGACGACGTCGGTGGCGTCACCGAGGCGCTGGAAGACGCCGAGGTCCTCGAGCAATGGCGAGATCACCTGGCCGTAGCCCGCCTGTTCGGTGATGTCGGCGAACACCTGCACGAACCGGCGCCAACGCGCCGACTCGGGAGGCAGGATGTCGCGCATCCCGGGGCTGGTCTGGAACTCGGGCACGGTCGCCCATGCTACCGGCGGGGCCGTTGCGGCCAGGTGGAATACGTCAGGCCAGCAGACGCAGGGCCGTGAACACGCCCATGCCGACGACCATCATGGCCAGCATGTTGCGTGTCTTCGCGAACACGAGCGATGCTGCGATGAGCGCCCACATCTGGTTGTTCCCCCAACCGATGGTGACGTGCTTGTCGTGCGACAGGACGCCGGGCGCGATGATCGCGGCGAGGGCGCACGCCGGGGCGTAACGCAGCGCACGCTCGACCCGCTCGGGCAACTGGATGCGTGCTGGCAGCACGAAGAAGCTCGACCGGGTCACCACCGTGCCGAGGGTGAGGCCGGCGATCGCGGCCAGCATGTACGACCAGTCGTGGAGCGCATCCATCAGGCGCCACTCCTCTGCGACGTCTGCCACCGCTCGGCCACCATGGCGATGCAGACACCAGCAGCGACCGACACGAGCGACCCCAGGCGGAGCGGCATCCGAACGGTCACGAGCGACAGCACGACCGCGACGACCACGCCCACGACCGCCGGGAACTTCGTCGCCATGGGCACCAGCACGGCGACCAGCGCCAGGTAGGCCGCCAGCTCGAGCCCCCAGTCGGTGGGCGCGAGGCCGCCGAGCAACAGCCCGGCGATCGAGGCCACCTGCCACACCACCCAGTTCACGACCGCACCGCCGTAGAAGAACCCCCACTGGACGGGTGTGCCGCGCTCGGGGTCGTCGGCGAAGCGCAGTGAGAACAGGGCGAAGCCCAGGTCACCGTTCAGGTAGCCGGCGAGTACGCGCTGGCGCAGCGGCAGGTGCACGAACGCTGATCGGCTGCTCGCAGCGAAGATCACGAACCGCAGGTTGACGATGAGCGCCGTGACCCACACCACCGGCAGCGGCGCCCCGACGGCCAGCAGGGGCAGCACGGCCAGCTGCGCCGACCCGGCGAACACCGTGAGGGTCATCAGCACGCCGACCGGGATCGGCATGCCGCTGTTCACCATCGCGACCCCGGTGACGAACCCCCAGACGGCGATGGCCAGGGCGAACGGGGCCATCGCCCGCACGCCCTCGCGGTACGACCGATGGTCGACGGGTGCGAGCCACTGGTGTCGCACCGCCGTCGTGAACTGCACAGGGTCAGGATGCCTTGGCAGACGAGGCGCAGCAAACCTGGCGTCTCAGGCTGGCGTCTCAGGCGGCCGGATCGGGCACCGGCTCCCGGCGTGCTACCAGTGAACGACGCACGGCGGTGTCGGCCCACAGCCCGAGCCACAGCAGGGCGATCGCCACCAGGCCGTCGAGCCACCAGTGGTGGCCCGTGGCCGAGACAGCGATCAGGGTGATGACGACGTGCAGCAGGAAGACCCAACGCCACCGGCTCGTGCTGGTGGCGACGATGCCGAACGACACGACAGCCGCCCAGCCGACGTGGATCGACGGCATCGCCGCGAGTTGGTCGGAGACGCCGGTGCCAACCGGGCCGTAGACCGAGAAGCCGAAGATGTCCGCGAGGTCGATGTAGCCGAGGCCGGGCACCAGGCGCGGTGGGGCCACGCGCAGGAACCGAATGACGAGGCACGCTCCGGTGAGGAAGGCGAGGCCGTTGCGCCAGTGCGGGAACGAGTCGCGGTGACGCACGTACAGCCACACCAGGAACGCCAGCAGCGCTGGCACGTGCATGGCCGCGTCGTAGGTGTTGAGGAAACGCCCGATCCAGGCGTGATCGAGCACGAAGTGCTGCAGTGACAACTCCGACGGCATGAAGGTCGCGCGTTCGAACCGGTCGATCCAGATGGCCCGCTCGATCGCTCCCTCGGTGGTGGCGAACGGCAGTTTCCGGGCGATGCGCCAGATCGCGAAGAGCGCGGCGAGGATGCCGACCTCGACCGTCACGGCGCGCACACCGTTGCGCCGGCTCGGCCCTGCCCAGCACGAACAGCAGCACACCCGACGCGGTCGCAAGCGCCATCGCCTGTTGCCACGTGGGCCACATCATCGAACGCTCCGGACGGTCAGTCGCCCTTGCCGGGCACCAGGCGGTAGGCGTCGTACACGCCGTCGATCGTCTTGATCGTGCGCAGGACCGATTCCAGGTGGGACGGGTCTGCCATCTCGAACTCGAAGCGCATCTTGGCGACACGGTCGTTGCCCGTGTGGGTGGAGCAGGCGACGATGTTGACGTGCTGCTCGCTCAGCGAGTTGGCGACGTCACGCAGCAGCCGGGAACGATCGAACGCGATGACCTCGACGCCCGCACGGAACAGGGTGCCGCGCTGGTCGCCGTCCCATTCGACCTCGATGAGCCGCGATGCCTGCTCGCTCATGAGGCTCTCGGCGTTCGCACAGTCGGCCCGGTGCACGCTGACACCGCGGCCTCGTGTGACGAAGCCGATGATCTCGTCGCCCGGCACCGGCGTGCAGCACTTCGACAGCCGGATGAGGACGTCGTCGAGGCCCTCGACGTGGACACCGGGGCTCTTCTTCGGGCGAGCGTGGCTGCGGAGGTTGAGCACGCTCGTCGACATCTGGTCGTCGTCGCTCGACTGGTACGCACGAGCAACCTTTTGCGCAAAGCCATGGGCCGACACGTGGCCCTCGCCGATCGCTGCGAGCAGGCCCTCGAGGTCGCCCAGGCCGACGGCCTCGATCTCGTCGCTCATCGCCTCGCTCTTCCACGCCCGCGACAGCGGCACGCCCTCGCGACGGAGCTCCTTGGTGAGCTCTTCGCGACCCGCTTCGATCATGTCGACGCGGCGCTCGCGAGAGAACCACTGTCGGATCTTGTTGCGTGCCCGGGGCGACACCGCGAACTGCAACCAGTCGCGCGACGGCGCCGCTGACTCGAGCTTGGAGGTGAAGACCTCGCAGGTGTCGCCGCTGCGCAGCTTGTTGTCGAGCGACACGAGGCGACCGTTGATCTTGGCCCCGATGCACGCGTGCCCGACCTCGGTGTGCACCGCGTACGCGAAGTCGACGCACGTCGCGCCGATCGGCAACGTGATGACGCGCCCCTTCGGTGTGAACACGAAGACCTCGTCCTGTTCGAGGTCGGTCTTCAGGTTCTCCATGAAGGCCGCCGGATCGAGGACGTCGGCCTGCCAGTCGATGATGCGGTTCAGCCAGTCGATGTCGGCGCCCGGCCCATCGTCTTTGTAGGCCCAGTGCGCAGCAACGCCCCACTCGGCCCGCTGGTGCATCTCGCGGCTGCGGATCTGGACCTCGATGACCTTGCCGCCCGGCCCGATGACCGTGGTGTGCAAGCTCTGGTAGAGGTTGAACTTGGGCATCGCGATGTAGTCCTTGAACCGCCCGACGACCGGCTTGTACCGGCCGTGGATCGATCCGAGGGCCGCGTAGCAGTCCTTCACCGAGTCGACGACGACACGAACGGCGACGAGGTCGAAGATCTCGTCGAACTCCTTGCCCTTCTGGACCATCTTTTCGTAGATGCTCCACAGGTGCTTGCCGCGACCGGTGACCTCGGCCTCGACACCGACCTCAGCAAGGCGGCCGCGCACCTCGGCGATCGCCTTGGCGAGGTACACGTCGCGCTCGGGCGAACGGGTGCCGACCAGATAGTCGAGCTCGGCGTACCGCTTGGGGTAGAGCGACGCGAACGCGAGGTCCTCGAGCTGTTGGCGCAGTTCCTGGATGCCCAGGCGATGGGCCAGCGGCGCGTAGATGTCGAGGGTCTCCTGGGCGATGCGGCGCTGCTTCTCGCTCGGCATCGCCGCGATGGTGCGCATGTTGTGCAGCCGGTCGGCGAGCTTGATGATGAGGACCCGCAGGTCCTTGGCCATCGCCACCAGCATCTTGCGCATCGTGGCGGCCTGCTGGGCCTCCTTCGAGTCGAACTGCAGTCGCTCGAGCTTGGTGACGCCATCGACGATGGCGGCGACCTCGGCACCGAACCCGAGTTCGACGTCGGCGAGGCTGATCTCGGTGTCCTCGACAGCGTCGTGCAGCAGCGCCGCGGCGAGGCTGATCTCGTCGAGGCCGATGTCGGCAACGATGCGCGCAACCGCGAGCGGGTGGTTGATGTAGCTCTCACCGCTCGACCGCAGCTGGTGGCGGTGCGCTTCACAGGCGGTCTCGTACGCCCGGTTGATGAGCGTGACCGATGCCTTCGGCCGGCGCTTGCGGTAGGCGGTGAGCAGCGGCGTCAGCTCTTCTGCCGGCGCGTTCTGGTGCCGCCGCCAGGGAAGGACTCGGTCGACGGTGGCCATCGGCTCAGTACCGGTGCAGGCTCTCGACCACTCGTTCGCCAAGGCGGCCGCGGCCCCCGAGGCCACCGATCTCGATGAGGAACCCGAGCCCGACCACCACACCGCCGAGTTCTTCGACGAGGCGACAGGTGGCGGCTGCGGTGCCGCCGGTGGCGAGCACGTCGTCGATCACCAGCACGCGCTCTCCGGGGTGGATCGCGTCGCGGTGCATCTCGAGCTTGTCGCTGCCGTACTCGAGCGAGTACTCCTCACGCACGACGGCCCACGGCAGCTTGCCGGCCTTGCGGACCGGCACGAAGCCGGCGCCGATCTCCTTGGCGACGGGGGCGGCGACGATGAAACCGCGAGCCTCCATACCGAGCACCCGGTCGACCTCGATGCCAACGAATCGCTCGACGAGCGCGTCGATGGCACGGCCGAACGCCGGGCCGTCGCCGAGCAACGGTGTGATGTCGCGGAAGGTGACACCGGGCGACGGGTAGTCGGCGATGTCACGGACGAGATTCGAGAGCCACGAGCTGTCGGCCGACATGGGCACAGGGTACCTCCGAGGCCCGACGCGTCAGCGACGCTTCTTCTTGCGCGGCCGAGGCGGGTGCGAGAGCACGGATTCGGGCGTGGAAGAAGCGATGACGATGGTGTCGCCCTCGGCGCCGGCGCTGGTGGCCGCTCGCCGAGCGCGGGCGATCTCGCGACGATGGCCATCGGGTGACCCGCCGAGCACCAGGCGCTCGAGCTCGGGGCCCGTGGCGTGGTCGCCGCGCAGAGCCCGGAACTTCGGCTCGCGGTCTTTCAACATGCCGAGCACCGGCGCAGCGATGAAGATCGACGAGTACGAACCGGTGAGCAGACCGACGAGCAGTGCGAGCGCAAACTCGCGCAGTGCAACGGCCCCCATCAGGCCGGAGCCGATGACGAGCAGCGAGAGCACCGGCAGCACCGCAGCGAGGCTGGTGTTCAGCGACCGCATCAGCACCTGGTTCATCGACACGTTCGAGATGTCGGCGAACGGCACCCGGCTACCGGCGAAGCGCTCGGTGTTCTCGTTCACCTTGTCGAACACGACGATGGTGTCGTACAGCGAGAACCCGAGGATGGTGAGGAACGCGACCACCGTCGCCGGCGTCACCTCGAACCGGAAGACCGAGTAGACACCCACGCTGATCAGCACGTCGTGCACCATGGCGACGATGGCGGCGAGCGCCATCCGCCACTCGAACCGCCAGCTGATGAACAACGCGACGAGGACGAGGAAGATGACGAGGGCCCGGATCGCCTTCTCGGTGATGCTGCGTCCCCACGACGAGCTGACCGACGTGGTCGACACCTCGTTCACGTCGACCCCGGCCTGCGTGGCGAGCGCTGCCTGGACGGTCTGCACCGTCTCGGGCGACTGGTCGGTCACCTGGACGTTGATCCGGCTGTCGGTGGAACCCACCGTCGACAGGGTGCGGAGCTTGGCGGTCTGGCCGTCGATCCCGTTGTCGTCGAGGATCTGCCTGATGTCGTCATAGGTGATCGACTCGGTCGCCGGCACCTCCCACGCAACACCGCCCTTGAAGTCGATGCCGAGGTTGAGGCCCTGGGCAACGAGCGACACGACCGTGACGACGAGCAGCAAGGCCGACACGAGCAGGCCGATGTTGCGCCTGCCGTAGAAGTCGATCGAGGTCTCGCCGTGGTACAGCCGTCCCCAGACGTTGCGTCGGGCCACCAGCGTCGCCGCGGCGCTGGGCCGATCGGACGGGTCCGACGGTGCGGGAGGTGTGGAGAGGTCGGTCATGATGCGCTCCCTGCGACGGTGCGGCCCGACACGGTGGTGCCCGGCGCGGTGGTGGCCGGCGAGGCGACCTCGAGGCCCATCACCTTGCGGTTGGCCATCCAGTCGGTGCGGGCCAGCAGCAGCACCGCTGGCCTGGTGAAGAAGTACGAGACCACGAGGTCGATCAGGGTGGACAGGCCCAGGAAGAACGCGAAGTTCCGGACCGAGCCGACGGTGAGGTACCACAGCGTGAACGCACCGATGAGCGACACGATGTCGGCGATGAGGATGGTCCGCCACGCACCCTGGAAGCCCCGCTGCGCGCTGTTGCGGAGTGTTCGGCCGTGGCGGATCTCATCCTTCAACCGTTCGAAGAAGACCACGTAGGAGTCGACGGTGACGCCCACCGACACGATGATGCCCGCCACACCCGACAGCGACAGGGCGAGGCCCTGCGTGCGGGACAGGAGCGAGACGATCGAGTAGAGCAGGCTGCCCGAGATGAGGATGCCGACGACCACGACGAAACCGAGCGAGCCGTAGTAGGCGATCAGCAGCAGCAGCACCAGGGCCACACCGATGATGCCGGAGATGACGGCTGCGCGCAGCGAATCCTTGCCGAGCGTCGGCGACACGTTCTGCACCGACTGGGTCTCCATCTTCACCGGCAGCGAACCGCTCTTCAGCACACGGGCGAGGTCACGCGCCTCGCTCTCGGAGAACTGGCCGGTGATGTCGACACCCGTGGTGAAGTTGGGCTGGTTGACCGTCGGCGCCGAGATGATCTCGCCGTCGAGCTCGATCGCGAGGCGCCTGGTGGGGCACGTCGCCGCGCCGGCGTTGCAACTGGCTGCGAGGGCATTCCACGTGTCGCGGCCGTCGGGGCCGTCGCGCAGGCCGACCGAGACGCCCCACCCACCCTGGATGATGTTGGCCGATGCGTCGTTCTTGAAGACGGCGCCGGTGCCCTCGGCAGGGCCGACGAGGCACTCGCCGCCCCCACGCAGCGGGATGACCTGCTGCTGGGTGGGATCGGACAGGACCGGCGTCGTGGCGCCGGTGGTGGTGGCCGCAACCGTCGTGGTCGTCGCGCCGTCGACCGTCGTGGTCGGATCGCCGTCGACCGTCGTGGTCGGATCGGTGGGCGGCACGCTGCCGACGCGGCGGCCGGGGCCGGGCGCAGCAGTCGTCGACGTCGCTCCGGGCTCGGTGGTGCTGGTGGTGCCCGTGTCCTGGACGCCCTCGTTCTGGCAGCCGAGCACCGGTCGCAGGTACACCTGGCCGGTGACCTTCACGAGGTCGATGGCCTCCTGCTGGTTCTTCACACCGGGCAGGTTGACGACGATCGCGTCGCCCTGGCGCAGGATCTCGGGTTCGGCGACGCCGAGGCTGTCGACACGGTCGCGGATCCGCTCGACAGCGAGGTCGAGCGCTTCGGGGTCGTATTCGCCCACGGGTTGCTGGGTGACCGAGATGCCGCCCTGCAGGTCGAGGCCGAGGGCGGGCTTGTTGCCGGCCGCCACGCTGATGATGACCCCGCCGAACGCCACCGTGATGATGGCCACCAGCGAGATGACGAGCTTGCGCTTGTTGCTCACGGCTTGCTGATGTCGTCGATCGACGTGCTGCTGGCCGGCTCGATCGTCGGGGCCTTGCCCGATCCGTCGTCGGTGGGGACGGCGGTGTCGCCGGCGGAGGTGTCGACCTTGCGCTGGACCGCGGCGCGAGCGACGCGGATCTGGACGTTGTCGTCGATCTCGAGCCACACGATGTCACCGTCGAAGCCGGTGATGAAGCCGTAGAGGCCCGACGTGGTCATGACCTCGTCGCCCACGTCGATGGCGGACTGCATCGCGGCCTGTTCGCGCTGGCGGCGGCGCTGCGGCCGGATGAGGAGGAAGTACATCGCCACGGGGATGAGCAGGAAGATGCCCAACTGGACGATGGCGGCGCTACCGGAGCTGCCGCCGGACTCAGCGGCGAGGATCGAGAGGGTGTGCATGATGTCCCATTGTGAACGGTGCGTCGGAAGGGGTCCGACCGGCGCCGAATCCTACCCACTCGTCACCCGTCCCGGCAGTTCACCTCCTGGTGGGGCGACGGACACCTAGCCCCAGACGGCCAGAACCTGCCGACGGAGGTCGTCGAACGTGCCGGCCTCGATCGCCGACCGCATGCGGCCCATCAGCTGCAGCGTCCACGCGATGTTGTGGATGCTGACCAGGCGCGCCGCGGTCGGCTCGCCCACCTGGAACAGGTGCCGGATGTAGCCGCGGCTGTGGCGGGCGCACACCTCGCACGAACACCCTGCGTCGAGGGGCTCGTCGCTGTGGACGTGCTTGGCGTTCTTGACGTGCAGGCGACCGTGGTCGGTGAGCGCCGTGCCGTGGCGGCCGATGCGCGTCTGCATGACGCAGTCGAACTGGTCGACACCGAGGGCGACCGCTTCGATCAGGCTGGCCGGGTCGCCGACACCCATCAGGTAGCGCGGGCGGTCTTGCGGGAGGTGCTCGATCGCCGCGGCCAGCGCCGGCAGCATCTCGGCCCGGGTCTCCCCCACGCTGAGGCCACCGATGCCGTATCCGTCGAACTGCAGCTCGACGGTGCGCTGGGCGCTCTCGGCCCGCATCACCTCGTCGATGCCGCCCTGCACGATGCCGAACAGCGCCTGGTCGGGCCTCGAGTGCGCGTCACGGGCACGTGCCGCCCAGGCGCTGGTGCGTTCGAGTGCCACCCTGATGACCTCTGGCGACGACGGCAGCGGGGCACACACGTCGAGCACCATCTGGATGTCGGCGCCCAGCAGCTCTTGCGTCGCGATCGCGATCTCGGGCGTGAACCGATGCGACGAACCGTCGTAGGTACTGCGGAACGTGACGCCGTCGTCGTCGACCTTCGGGTCGAGCGAGAACACCTGGAACCCGCCGCTGTCGGTGAGGGTGAGTCCGCCCCAGCCGGCGAACTTCCCGAGGCCGCCGAACCCGGCCACCGTCTCGGCACCCGGCCGCAGCATGAGGTGGTACGTGTTGCCGAGCACGATCTCGGCGCCGAGGCGCTCGTAGTCGGCAGCACTGAGGTACTTGATCGCGCCACGGGTGCCCACCGGCATGAAACACGGCGTGCGGTACGAACCGCGGGCCGTGTGCGCCGTGGTGGCGCGGGCAGCGCCGTCGCGGTGATGGACGGTGACGGAGACGGGGTTCATGGCGAACGCCGGACGTTAGCGCGCCTGCGACTCGCCCTGACAGAGGAACCTTCGCGCTATCACGGTCAACTGCCCAAAAGGATGAGAAGGTGGGGGGATGAATCCGGAACGCATCCTCAAGGGAACCTTCATGCTGGCGGCCCTCGCCAGCCTTGTCCTCAGCATCAGCCTCTACTTCTCGGCAGGTGACGACATCGCAGGACGGCTGAACGGCATCTACGTCGGGGTCTGGGTGCCGTCGATCCTGGCGCTCGGCGCCTTTGTTCTCGCACACAAGGCGCCAACAAAGTGAGCCAGTCGATGTTGTTCGTGTGTGGTGCCGTGGTCACCATCGTCGTCTTCACCGGGGGCTTCCTCTACGCCATGCTCAGCTTCGGCCGATGGGCCGACAAGGCCGACGACTGACGCGTCAGGCCCGCCGGTCGAGCAGCATCGCGTCACCGAAGCTCAGGAATCGGTAGTCCTCGGCGAGCGCCGTCTCGTACAGGCGGCGCCACCGCTCGCCCACGAACGCCTCGATCATCAGCAGCAACGTCGTGCGGGGCATGTGGAAGTTGGTCATCAGCAGGTCGACCACCTTCCAGTCGTACGGGCGATGGATGAACAGTCGCGTCCGGCCCTCGAGCTCACCGAAGGTGGTGGCACTCTCGAGGGCGCGCACGCTCGTGGTGCCGACTGCAACCACGCGTCGGGCGGCCCGGCACTGCTCGAGGACCTCGCCGGTCACCCGGTATCGCTCGCTGTGGATCTGGTGCTGCGTGGGGTCGTCCTCGCTGACGGGCTTGAAGGTGTCGAGGCCGACCACCAGCTCCACCCGTGCCGTCTCGATCCCCATGGCGGCGATGCGGTCGAGCAGCTCCGGCGTGAAGTGGAGCCCGGCGGTCGGCGCTGCGGCCGACGCCGGCTCGGCCGCGTAGACCGTCTGGTACCGATCGCGTTCGGGCAGCGCGGTCGTGATGTACGGCGGCAGCGGCATCTCGCCGAAGCGCTCGAGCAGGTCGAGCGGCTCGCCCTCGCCGAGGATCGTGACCTCCGACGTGTCGCCCGCCGCAGTGCGGCCGCCGACCTCGATCAGCTCGATCCCGGTGGAGGTGAGCAGCCGCTCCCCCACGCGCAGCTTGCGTGCGGGCCGCACCATGGCCTCCCAGTGCCGTCTGGTCGGCTCGAGCGGCTCGAGCAGCAGCACCTCTGCGCTGCCACCGCTGGCCCGCTCGAGGCGCAGTCGGGCCGGGATGACCTTCGAGTCGTTGACCACCAGCAGATCGCCGGGGCGCAGCTCGTCGGTGAGGTCGCGGACATACCGGTGCTCGGGGTCGGCGGCGCCGCGATCCACCAACAACCGGGCCGAGTCACGGGGCTCGACGGGCACCTGGGCGATCCGTTCGTCGGGGAGCTCGTAGTCGAAGTCGGCCAGCCGCATGATCCCTGATGCTACGAGCCGACCGCATCGGCGAGCCACGTGCGACGATGTCGCCATGCGTACTGAGCAGGTGCCGTGCGGAGACGCCGGGTCGATGTCGTTGTTCGTGTGGGAGCCGGCCGGTGCCCCCGTGGGGTCCGTGCTGCTGATCCAGGAGATCTTCGGCGTCGGCCCCTACATCCGAGCGGTGGCCGAGCGTCTCGCCGCTGCCGGCTACCTCGTGGCCGCCCCCGACGTGTTCTGGCGCTTCGCCCCGAACTGGGAGAGCACCCACGACCAGGCGGGCCTCGGCGCCTCGATGCAGGCCGTGGGTCAACTCGACTTCCCGCAGGCCATCGGCGACTGCGTCACCGCGCTCGGCACCCTGGCGGCGATGTCACCGTCCGGCCCGAAGCCCGCGGTGATGGGCTTCTGCCTCGGCGGCACGCTGGCCTTCGCCGTGGCGGCCGCCGGTGACCCGTCGTGCTGCGTCAGCTACTACGGCTCGGGTGTGCCGAGCATGATCGACATGCTGCCGTCGATCAGCTGCCCCACCCTGCTGCACTTCGGCAATGCCGACGCGTTCATCCCCAACGAGGGCGTCGATGCGGTGTCGGCCGCCATCGCCGGTAACGACCGTGTGCTGCTGAACGTCGAAGACGCCGGGCACGCGTTCGACAACCACGAGAGCGAGATGTTCTGGAACGAGTCGGCAGCGAAGGCAGCGTGGGCCAAGACGATGTCGTTCCTGACCGAGCACGCCACGGCCTGAGCGACGTCAGTCGAACAACGACCCGGGCAGGCCACGGTCGGCCGGAAGCGGTAGGCCGAGGTGCGCCCATGCCGCAGGCATCGCGATGCGCCCGCGCGGCGTGCGGGCGATCATGCCCTGCTGGATGAGAAACGGCTCGTACATGTCTTCGACGGTCTCGGGCTGTTCGCCCACGCTGATGGCCACCGTGCTGAGGCCCACGGGCCCACCGCGAAACTGCTGGCAGATCGACGTCAGGATGGCGCGGTCGACCTTGTCGAGCCCGAGTGCGTCGACCCCGAACAGCTTCAGCCCGCGCTTGGCGGTGGACTCGCTGATCGTGCCGTCACCGCGCACCTCGGCGTAGTCGCGCACCCGGCGCAGCAGCCGGTTGGCGATGCGTGGTGTGCCACGAGAGCGGCGTGCGATCTCCCACGCGCCCTCGGTCTCGATGTCGACGTGCAGGATGCTGGCGGCTCGCACGACGATCGCTTCGAGCTCGTCGTCGGTGTAGTAGTCGAGCCGGGCGACGAGGCCGAAGCGGTCGCGCAGCGGGCCCGTGATCATGCCCGTGCGCGTGGTGGCGCCGATGAGCGTGAACGGCGGGAGCGTGAGCCGGATGCTCGACGCCGCCGGCCCCTTGCCCACCACGATGTCGAGCTGGAAGTCCTCCATCGCCGGATAGAGGATCTCCTCGACGGCGCGCGACAACCGGTGGATCTCGTCGATGAACAGCACGTCGCCCTCTTCGAGCTTGGTGAGGATCGCGGCGAGGTCACCGGCCCGCTCGAGCGCCGGGCCGGAGGTGATGTGCAGGTGCACGCCCATCTCGGCCGCGACGATGCCCGCCATCGACGTCTTGCCGAGGCCGGGCGGCCCGGCGAGCAGCAGGTGGTCGGCCGGCTGCCCGCGCTTCTTGGCGGCCTCGAGCACGATCGTGAGGTGCTCTTTCAGCTCGCTCTGGCCGACGAACTCGGCGAGGCGCCGCGGGCGCAGGCCGACATCGTCGACATGGTCGGTGTCGTTCACCGCCTGCGGGTCGAGGAACTCGTCACGCACGCTTGGCCCCGAGCAGCTTCAGTGCGTCTCTGAGCAGCGACGACGCGTCACCCGTGGCCGGCAGTTCGCGCAGCGCGTCGCGGACCTCGTCGGGCCCGTAACCGAGCCCGGCGAGGGCCTCGCGCACATCGCCCACCACGGTGCCACCGCCACCGCCACCGCCACCCACCGGGTCGAGCATCGGCAGGTTGAGCCGGTTGCGCAGCTCGACGAGCAGGCGCTCGGCGGTCTTCTTGCCGACGCCCGGCACCAGGGTGAGCGCACCGAGGTCACTGGTGGCCACGATGTCGACCAGCGCCGATGGTGCATGCGTGCCGAGGATGGCGATGGCGAGCGCCGGGCCGATGCCGTGCGTGGCGATGAGCACCTCGAACGTCGACCGCTCGTCGCGCTGGCGGAAACCGTAGAGCGTCTGGGCGTCCTCGCGGATGTGGTGGTGGATGTACAGGAACGCCGGCGACCCCGGCTCGAGCTCGGCCAGTGTGCGGGGTGTGACCGTGACGACGTAGCCGACGCCACCGACCTCGACCAGGACCGAGGTGTCGTTCGTGCGTTCGAGCACCGCCCCGCGCAGCGAGCCGATCATCGGACCGCCGCCGCACGGGAGTGGGCCATGCTGGCAGCGAGCGGCGCCATGGCGAGGTAGCACAACGCCAACGCTGCGGCATCGGCGGCATCGGGTGGCTCGGGCACGCGAGAGAGGCCCAGCCGCTGCTGCACCATCTTCTGCACCTGCAGCTTGTCGGCGCCGCCATAGCCGGCCACGGCGTTCTTCACCTGGTTCGGGGTGTACTGCATGACGTCACAACCGGCGGCAGCCGCCTCGGCGAGTGCGAGCCCGCTGGCCTGGCCGACGCTCATGGCGGTGCGCACGTTCACCTGGAAGAACACCTGCTCGACCGCGACGGCGTGCGGCTGGAACTCGGCGATGAGCGCTGCGAGTTCGAGCTTCAGTGCGGCCAACCGCTGGGGCAGCGCGTCGGTGGGTGGCGTGCGGATGACGCCGAGCGCCAACGCGGTGAGTTGCCGGCTGCCCCGGGCCTCGATGACGGCGTAGCCGCACCGCGTGAGCCCGGGGTCGATGCCGAGCACGCGTACGGGTGCGGCGGTGGTCACGAGCGATCGGATCCGAGGTCGAACACGCGTACGACCATAGCAGTCGGGTCAGAGCTTCTGGAGGACGTCGACCAACTCGCTCACGGGGCGGTACGTGAGGCCGGCGATGGCCCGGTGCGCGTACCGCAGCACGCCCTGGCCGTCGACGATGAACACGCTGCGGCGCGGAAAGCCGATGGGGCCGAGCGTGCCGTACAGCCCGGCCACCTTCTTGTCGGTGTCTGCCAAGAGCGGGAACTTGAAGCCGTGCTTGCCGGAGAACTTCTCGTGGCTCTCGAGGCCCTGCGCCGAGATGCCGAGCACGTGCGCGTCGAGTTGCTCGAACTGCGCGAACTCGTCGTTGTACGTGTTCAGCTGCTTGGTGCACACCGGGGTGTCGTCACCCGGGTAGAAGACGAGCACGACCGGATGACCGGTGAAGTCGTGCAGGGAGACGGTGCCACCGCCGGTGGCCGGCAGGGTGAAGTCGGGCGCCGCGTCGCCCACGCCGACGGCCATCAGCCGACCGCTTCCATGAGCTCGTCACTGATGTCGAAGTTGCCGTAGACGTCCTGCACGTCATCATTGTCCTCCAACGCATCGATGATGCGGAGGATCTTGCGGACATCCTCGGGATCGGTGACCTCGATGGTGGTGGACGAGACCATGGTCGACTCGGCCGACTCGACGTGCAGACCGGCCGCCACGAGCGCGTCACGCACCTCGAACACGATCGACGGTTCGCAGGTGATGCGCCACTGCTCGCCGTCTGCCGACACGTCGTCGGCCCCGGCGTCGAGCGCCGCCATCATGACCTCGTCCTCGCCGCCGGCGGCCATCAGGACGCCCCTGCGGCTGAACTGCCAGCCGACTGCGCCGGGCTCGGCCAGTGAGCCACCGAGCTTGCTGAAGACGTTGCGCACGTCGGCGCTGGTGCGGTTGCGGTTGTCGGTGAGCGCATCGATGAGCAGCCCCACGCCGCCCGGCGCGTAGCCCTCGTAGGTGATCGATTCGTAGGTGCCACCGTCGGTCTGGCCGGTGCCCCGCTTGATCGCCCGATCGATGAGGTCGTTGTTCATCGAGGCGGCCTTGGCCTTGAGCACCTGGGTGCGCAGGGTGGCGTTGGTCGACGGGTCACCGCCACCGTCACGGGCGGCAACCTCGAGCTGCCTCGCGAGCTTGGCGAACACCTTCGCCCGGCGCGCGTCGGCGGCGCCCTTCTTGTGCTTGATCGTTGCCCATTTGGAGTGGCCGGACATGGTGGGAATTCTCCGTGAGGTGGATGGATGGGTGAAGGGTCAGGCGGATGGCCGAGCTGCAGCAACTGCAGTATGGACCATGTCGAGGAACGCAGCGTGCAGGCGGTGGTCGTCGGTGAGCTCGGGGTGGAACGAGGCGACGAGCACGGCACCTTCCCGGGCGAGCACCGGCACACCCTCGTGGCGGGCGAGCACGTGCACGCCGGGCTCGACCGACTCGACCTTGGGCGCCCGGATGAAGACGGCGTGGAGCGGCCCGTCGAGACCCTCGACCTCGATGTCGCTCTCGAAGCTGTCGACCTGGCGGCCGTACCCGTTGCGCCGCACCGACAGGTGGATCGCGCCGAACCGACGCTGGTCGGGGCGGCCGTCGAGGACGTCGGTGGCAAGCAGGATCATGCCGGCGCACGTGCCGAACACCGGCATCTGGTCGGCGATGCGACGAGCGATCGGGTCGAACAGCTCGGTCGACTCGAGCAGCATCGACATCGTCGTGCTCTCGCCGCCCGGCATGACGAGCGCGTCGACAGTCGCGAGGTCGATCGCGTTGCGGACCTGTCTGGTGTCGGCGCCGAGGTCAGCGAGGACGCGCTGGTGCGCGGCGAACGCGCCCTGCAGCGCGAGCACACCGATGACGGGCTTCCGTTGCGGATCGCGGTGAACGTCGTGCTGCACCGGGTGCACCTGGGGGCTGCTCCCCCGCCGAACGACTCATCTCACCAGCCGCGCTCGGCGTAGCGCTGGTTGATCTCGTCCATGCCGATACCGGTCATGGGGGCGCCGAGCGCGCGGCTGACCTTGGCCAGGATGTGGGCGTCGTTGAAGTGCGTGGTGGCCTCGACGATCGCCTTCGCACGCAATGCGGGGTCGTCGCTCTTGAAGATGCCCGAACCGACGAACACGGCCTCGGCACCCAGTTGCATGGCGAGCGCTGCGTCGGCCGGAGTGGCGATGCCCCCGGCGCAGAACAGCGGCACGGGCAGCTTGCCGGTCTCGGCGATCTCCTGCACGAGCGGCAGCGGCGCCTGCAGCTTCTTCGCCCACTCGAACAGTTCGGCCGAGTCGTTGGCGGCGCCGATGCGCTTGATGTCACCGAGGATGCTGCGCAGGTGGCGCACGGCCTCGACGATGTTGCCGGTGCCGGCCTCGCCCTTCGAGCGGATCATGCAGGCACCCTCGCTGATGCGGCGCAACGCCTCGCCGAGGTTGGTGGCGCCACACACGAACGGCACGGTGAACGCGAACTTGTCGATGTGGTGCGCCTCGTCGGCCGGGGTGAGCACCTCGCTCTCGTCGACGTAGTCGACGCCGAGCGCCTCGAGGATCTGCGCCTCGACGAAGTGGCCGATGCGCGCCTTGGCCATGACGGGGATGGTGACCGCGGCCTTGATGCCCTCGATCATCTCCGGATCGCTCATGCGGGCGACGCCGCCATCACGGCGAATGTCTGCCGGGACACGCTCGAGCGCCATGACGGCACACGCACCAGCGTCCTCGGCGACCTTCGCCTGCCCTGGGGTGACGACGTCCATGATGACGCCGCCCTTCATCATCTCGGCGAGGCCGCGCTTGACGCGGAAGGTGCCGGTGGCTTCGGAGTTCGAGCTCATGTGAGCCATGGTACCCGTACGTCCTCCGGCGACCCACAGCCAATCCCGGGTGCCATGGGTGACAGTCTCCGGGTGGACAAAGTCAGCCAGGTGTGGTCTTGCCCACCCGCGCCAGCTCGACCCAGGTGCGGCCCGGCGTCAGCTCGATGACCGAGCCGTCGTCGGCGGTGAGCTCGAACGGTTGCAGCCGGTCGTCGCGCTCCCAGGTGCCACGCACCAACGAGCCGCCGGTGAACACGTACGCCACGCCGGTGCCGATGGTCTGGGCCTCCGGGCTGCGCGCGTCGGCGGGGCTCGGCCGGTAGTCGACCTCGAGCACCACGACATTCGCAGCGTTGACCTGGCCGAGCTCGGCGTCCATGTGCGGTTTGCCGTCCTGATCGCGGAGGTAGCTCGACGTCGCGGCGTCC
>Ga0247831_1004200_pt1 | contig 19657 bp, 17 predicted proteins | sample LaCruzMarch2015__9_FD_192406 | JGI IMG/M metagenome (GOLD analysis project Ga0247831, IMG submission 192406) | Freshwater microbial communities from meromictic Lake La Cruz, Castile-La Mancha, Spain - LaCruzMarch2015_1m | ecosystem: Environmental > Aquatic > Freshwater > Lake | place: Spain... | reverse complement strand
GTGACGGTTTCAGGGTTGAGCCATTCGATCTGGTCCCACCACGGCAGCCATTCGCTTGCGGCCTTGTGCTTGGCCTCGGTAGAGCTGTGAGCCGTGATGCACCCGATGACGTTGGCGCTGCGGATCTGGAAGTAGAAGCGGCGTGGGCGGGTCACTTGCGCACCTCCAGCTGCGTGCCGCTGTAGGTCATGCCGGGCTGGGTGCTGGCATCGAGGCCGATGTTCGCAAACACGGCCGCGGCGATCAGGAAGCAGATGATGTTGTTGATGCTGTTGATCATGATGCGAGCGCCCGGCGGACGCGGTGACGGGTGATGTTGAGGCGGGTGGCAATCTGCAGCTGGCTGAGACCAGTGCGGCGCAGGATGCGAATACGGCGATCGTCAGAGGCGGTGAGCCAGTCGATCACTGCGACCACAACCAGCAGCGGCAGGAGCAGCTTCCAGATCAACAGCAAGGTGGTGGTAAGCATGTTTCGGTAAGCGGTGGCCTCGTCGGCCGTCCCCGAAGTATGCCCCGCCCACGGTCCACCCTGCCGTTTCGCTGTGACAGTTCTTCACACGGCCTCCTTGCCCACCGCCTGGTCCACCGGCACACGCAGCACCGGCACGGACTTCCCCGTCTTGCGCGTCCAGCCGATCACTGCCACGCTCACCGGCAGCTCCACCGTGAACCAGGTGCGCCGGCACACCAGGCACCCCCGCTGACGGGTCACCCTGCCTGCCTCCGTGCCGTTCGTTTTGATCGTCCTGATCTCGCCGCTGGCGCACCGTGGACACTCCATCGGTATAATTCCAAAGTGCCCCGCCATTGTGGCACCATGCGGCTGCTCTCCTCAAGCAAGCCTGCTGCTGATGGGTCGTTAGAACATATCCGCATCCAGCACTTTCCCATCCACCGCCTGAGCCAGGCTCTGCGCGGCGCTCTGTGCGTTCAAAGGCGGCGCCCAGTCGCGCGGCGGCTGCGCCACTGCGCTTATATACTCCAGACCCTTCTGGCTGGTCTTCTTCCACCCGCTGATGGAAAGCTGGACTGAGCCGTACTGGTCCGGCGTCTGGCTCATCACGAACTCGCAGAACGAATCCAGCTCATCCACCTTCACGTTCATCATTCCGGTGAAGTCCGCCTTTCTCTCAGGCTTGGTGCTCTTGAAGATGAACAGGTTTAACTTGAAGGTCATCGGTTGGGTTGCGAGAGATTGTTAGGCAGGCCGCGCAGGTTGCGCTGTTCGTAGGCTTCGACCTCCACCACTGGGTAGAGAACTCGGCCGCCGATCTTCACGAACCGCGGGCCACGGTTCTGGCTGCTGCGCCAGTTGTCGAGCGTGCTGAGCGAAACGATGTTCCGCCATCGCGCAGCCAGCTCGCGCGGTGTCAGGTATCCAAACTCAGAAGATCTCGTCATCAGCACGCTCCTCCACAGGTGTGCTCACCACCGACGGTGAGTTGGCGATCTCTTGGTTCAGGGTTTGCAAGCTGGCCTTCGGTGCTACCGGCTCGGCAGCGCGCACCGTCACCAGCTCGACATCCACCACTTCCTCCTCGGTCTGGATGCCAACCAGCAGCTCTGGGATGTACAGCTGGCCCCAGAAGGCCGCGGCCCGGTAACGGATCATCAGCTCGGGCATCGTCTGCCACTTGCTGCCGCTCTTGGTGACCCAGCCTTCTTGCTTGGCCATCGCCATGCTCACCGCCGGTCCCTTCAGATCGTCGCCGGTGGCCAGCTCGGTGGCGAAGCAGAAGCAGGCAAGGCTGTCGCCGGTGCCGGTCATCTCGTAGTCCAGCGGGCTAAAACGGCCGCAGCCGTTGACCAGGCCGATGATGAACTGGTCGCTCCAGCTCGGCCGGCCGTTGATGATGTGCAGGTTCTGAACCACGACGATTGGACTTATCCGCATCCGGCTGGCGATCTCCAGCGCCACAAGGCAGTTGGCAAAACCCCGCTGCCCTTGGAACTGGGGCGGCAGCAAGGTGGAACTGGCCAAGGACTTCGCCATCCGCTGAGCATCCTCGAACGCTTGAATCCCTGAAAAGGGAGAACCGCTGGTGGTAGTGAGTGCTGTGGAGTGGTCAGACATGAGCGTATTCACCAAAGAGTTGAGTTTGGTCGCACCAGGTGGTGTTCGCGATCGAGATGAGGTTGGCAATCTGATCCATCAGAAGGCCTCGATCTCGGCTGGCGCTGCCGGCACCGAACCATCAGGCCGCGGCCGCATCCAAGGCGGCAGGTCGAGCACCTCGATCTGGTTCGAGTACCCCGGCCATTCGTTCGACTTGCGGCACAGCGCCAGCCTGGCAAGGTCACCCTCGGCCGTGAGCGCGCCGGTGGCCACCATCTCCACGCTGGCGGCATAGACCGCCACCGCGTGCGGTGGTTTCTTCTCCACGCAGACGAAGATGAAATGCTCGGGCCGGCGGCCGTTGACGCGCTCGACTCCGTCGAGGTACCAGGCCGCCTGCACGTGGTAGCGGAAGTTGGCCACCGACTTGCGGAACCCTGCAGGGCTTGCATCCTCGGTGGTCTTCAGATCCACGATCAGCTGCCCGTCGCACGTCATCCAATCCGGCCGGCACTTGCACTCCAGCCCGGTCGCATCATCCGTCCAGAGGTAGGTCTGCTCGGCCAGGCCGGGGCGCTGCAGCAGGAACGCCGCAGCAGGGTGCGCATAGATCGCCTGACCCATCCGCATCACCAGATCAGCGTCGGCCTTGCTCAGCACCGTGCGGTTGCTGCTGGCCACAGAGAACACTTCCCATTCGGCCTTCCCTTGCTTGGTGCGCCGGTCGATCCCTTCAGGGGAGGTGACGTAGTACCGGTCCCATTTGTCGAGCTCGAGGACGTGGGTGTGCAGAGCTGAGCCGATCACCATCGCGGGCGTTGCCTCGCGTGGCTGGCGGTTGGGGTCCAAGTATGCCGCCCAGTAGTGGAGCGGGCTCCGTGCCACCTGGTCGAGGTGGCTTTTTGATACCGCCGTGTGGCGGTGGTAGTCGGCGATCTCCATAGGCAGGCCGCAGTGAATGCTCCCAGAACTTACCACAATTTCCCGGCGCGTCATCCCTTCCCCCAGTAGTTCTAAGTATTTCCCCCTCGGCCGGCTAGCATCCGGCCGCGCACCTTGGCATTTATTCCCGGCAGCTCAGGTCAAGTCCCATGGCTCTCACGCTTCGCGACTATCAGACCCGCGCAATACAAGATCTCCGCATTGCTTACCGGCAGGGCGCACGCTCGCCGTTGCTGGTAATGGCCACCGGTAGCGGCAAGACCGTGTGTTTCGCGGCCATCACTAAGGGCGCCGTCGATCGCGGCCGCCGCGTGCTGATCCTGGTTCACCGGCGTCAGCTCATCCGACAGGCCAGCGCCAAGCTGACAGCCGCCGGCGTGCCGCACGGCATCATCGCCGCGGGCTTCACCGCTTCAGATCAGCTGGTGCAGGTGGCGTCCGTTCAGACGTTGGTGCGCAGGTTGAGTGGCATTGACTGGAATCCTGATCTGATCGTCATCGACGAAGCCCATCACGCAGTCGCGGGCTCTTGGTCTCAGACTCTCACCCACTGGCCCCAGGCTTACCGGCTCGGTGTCACCGCCACCCCAGTGAGACGCGATGGCCGCGGCCTCGGCGCAATGTTCGACCGCCTGGTGCTCGGTCCCTCGGTGACAGATCTAACCGCCCAAGGATTCCTCGCAGAGGCGAAAATTTATGCCCCGGCACTGAGATTCCAAGCGGAAAAAATTCGAGTCCAATCAGGTGATTACGCCCCAGAAGAAGCTGCCGCTGAGCTCGACCGCCCAACAGTGACCGGCGACGCGATTGAGCATTATCAACGCCTTGGCCGTGGCTGCTCAACTATCGCCTTCTGCTGCACCATGGCTCACGCCGAGCATGTGGCATCACAGTTCCGTTCCTGCGGCATTGCGGCGCAGACTGTTCTAGGTACGACTCCGACCGAAGAACGCGAACAAGCCATCCACGACCTTGGCTCCGGCCGGTTACAAGTTCTCGTTTCTGTTGACGTGATCAGCGAAGGCACCGACGTGCCATCCGTGGGCGCTGCCATCCTGCTCCGCCCCACGCAATCCGAAGGCCTCTACCTGCAGCAGGTCGGCCGTGTGCTGCGCCCCGCCCCGGGTAAGACCCACGCGCTGATCCTCGATCACGTCGGCAACGTCCACCGCCATGGCTTCCCGGATGATCTGCGTGAGTGGTCCCTGGACGATGCGCGCAAGCGAGGCCGATCGGGTGGACCGCCAGCCCCGTCAGTGCGCACCTGCGAGGTGTGCTTCGCGGCGTTCAAGCCGGCGCCGATCTGCCCGTGCTGTGGCGCCGAGTGCGTGACGCAGGGCCGGCAGCTCAAGCAGGTGGATGGTGACCTGCAGGAGCTCAAGCGCGAAGGCATCCGCCAGCGGGTCGCCGAACGCAAGAAGGCCCGCACCCTCACCGATCTCATCCAGGTCGGCATCGCCCGCGGCATGAAGAACCCCGCCGGCTGGGCCAAACACGTCTACCTTGCGCGGCAGCAGCGCGCATGATCGTGGCCAACGCCGAAACCGACCTCCAGCAGCGCATCAGGCTCGCGCTTGCCACCCAGCCCGAGGCCAGGCTGTTCCGTAACCAGGTCGGGTCGCTCCCCGATCCACGCACCGGTCGGCTGGTCACCTTCGGCCTCGCGCGCGGCTCAGCAGATCTGATCGGCTGGCGCACGATCGTGGTCACCCCCGACATCGTGGGCCGCCGCATCGCTGTGTTCTGCAGCATCGAGATCAAGACCCCCACAGGCCGCCTCGCACCCGCGCAGCGCAACTGGCTCCACGCCGTCGAGCAGGCCGGTGGCATCGCTGGCGTGGCGCGGTCGGTGGGTGACGCTTTGGAAATCGTCACAGCCACCTTCCAACCTCGCTAACCTTCGCCCAACATCTGCAGCGCATGAGACACATGAATGCATCTTCTCGACCAGCTCGCTGCACTCCCTGACACATGGGCGCTCGTCGCCGTGGGTCACGACAAGCGCCCGTATAAGCCCGAATGGCAGAAGCACCCCATCAGCCGCGCCGATCTCACCGCTGAGATCCAGGTCGGCCGCGCCGTCGCGATCGGTGTCATCGCTGGCCCGCAGTCCGGTGGCCTCCTCTTCGTCGATCACGACGGCCTCGGTGCTTCCGAAGTGCTCGAGCAGCTCGGCGCACCGCTGCGCGATTTGCCCAAGTCATGGGCCGTCACCTCCGGCCGCGACGGCCGCCTCCAGATCATCTACCAGGTGCCCGAACCCTTCTGGAGCACCATCAAGACCACCAAGCTGCGCAGCTCCATCAAGGGTGAGCAGCTCGAACTCCGCTGGGCTGGGTGCCAGTCCGTCGTCGCAGGCGCTCACCCCATCACCGGCGCCTACCGCTGGCTCAAGGGCCGCGGCCCCGGCAGCATGCCCCTCGCCGAGGCGCCATCCGTCCTGCTCCAGCAGATGCAGCGCCATCAGCCGGAGCCCGCTCCCCTGCTCCGCCTGCCCGACACCGACGCCATTCGCGCTCGCGAGTTCCTCGCATCCATCCCACCCGCCGCCGCCGACGACTACGACACCTGGATCCAGGTCGGCATGGCGCTGCACAGCGTCGGGGATGACTCCCTCCTCACCGATTGGATCGAATGGTCAGCCACATCCGGCAAGTTCGAGCCCCGCGCCTGCGATGAAAAGTGGCGAACCTTCAACGGCCACGGCGTCACCCTCGGCACCCTTGCCCACCTCGCCGGCCATCAGAAGGCCTCGCGGCCCACCCCAGCCCAGCCCAAGCGCCAGGCCGCGCAGGCTGAACCCACCATTACCCCGTCGCAGGGCAAGCTCCTCAAACTCGAATCCAACGAGCTGCTCCAGCTGCTCCGCCAGCAGATGGGGGATCGCCTGCGCTGGAACACCTACACCCAAGCCATTGAGCTCGACCAGAAGCCCATCGAGCACATCGAGCACTTCTACCTCAAGCTCGCGCAGGATGGCGTCAAGGTCACCAAGGAGCTCGCCGCCGACGCTGTTCACGTCGTGGCCGTCGAGAACCCCTACGACCCCGTGCGCGAATACCTGGAGCACGTCGCAGACAACGTGCCGCCAGTCCCGATTGACCACCTCGCCACCGCATACCTGCGCCCCGGCGATCAGCCCGGCAGCCTCTACGACGCGATGCTCAAGGCCACCCTCATCGCTGCAGTGCGTCGCATCTTTGAGCCCGGCTGCAAGCACGACTCAGCCTGCGTGCTCATGGGACTACAGGGCTGCGGCAAGTCCACCTTCTGGCGCAACCTCGGCGGCCTCTGGTTCAGTGATGCCCTGCGCGACATCGGCAGCAAGGACGACCTCATGGTGCTCCACCGCTCCTGGCTGATGGAGTGGGCCGAGCTCGACCACATCACCGGCCGCAAGCACGCCGGTCAGGTAAAGGCGTTCCTCACCCAGCAGACCGACATGTTCCGCGCGCCCTACCAGCGCACCACCGAGTCGTTCCCGCGCCGCTGCATCATCGTCGGCAGCACCAACCGCGACACCGGCTTCCTCGTTGACGACACCGGCAACCGCCGCTTCTGGGTCATCCCCGTCACCGTTGCCCCGCACATCCCCGTCGATGGCCTGCTGCTCGAACGCGACGCGATCTGGTCCGCTGCCGTCGCTGCCTACAGGGCCGGCGAGCCCAACCACCTCGGCGCCCACCATGCCCAGCAGGTGGACCAGGAGAACGAGGCCTATCTGGTGGACAGCCCGTGGAAGGCGGCCATCCAGGAGTGGCTCAGCGCCCCGCGCAATGCCGGCCGACACATCATCAGCGAGCTGCTGCTGACCGAGGCGATCATGAAGCCGGTCGAGCGCCAAGGCCGCGCGGACCAGATGCAGGTTGCGTCCATCATGAGAGAGCTGGGATACGAAAAGAAGCGCGCATGGTTGGAAGGTCGGAACAAATGGGTGTTTGTCCAACCTCCCGGATGAGGTTGGAAGGCGAAAATCCCTGTGATTTCAAGGGCCTTACTATCCTTACTAACCTTCTAACCTTTTATTTATTTATAAGAGAAGAGAGAGGGTACAGGGGAAATACCCCCTAAGGCGCGCGAGGGGGAGGTTGGACAGGTTGGCAGGTGGGCTAAAGGCTTGCTGTCTTGCTAAGGAGCTACTGATGGGTGTCTTTCGTCAAGTTGATGGCGCACCCTTTGGATCTGCCGTCAGGCCTACCCCAAGCCCGTTTGGCCCTTCGCCTCCCTGGCGCCCGGCAAGTCGTTCTTCATCCCCATGACCGATGGCGTGGATGCCACAGGCCGATCCGAGCCCGTCATCCGCGCCTACGTCACCCGCTACTCCCGCACCAACTACACGCGCCATCACGTCCACCGCGTTGACGGCGGACTCTTGGTTGTGCGAAGCGCTAGCCCGCACATCCGCCGCTCACGCCTACGGTGACCCCATGAGCACCGTCCGCCTCGACCTCGACGCTTCCGCGTTCAATGCGCTGGATCGCCGCGCTCGCCTGCTCACCGACACCAACCTCCGTTTCGCCGTCGCCAAGGCGCTCACCGAGTCGGCCCGCGCCGCTCAGCAGCATCTGCGCCAGCAGATGCCCCGCTACATCGACCAGCCCACCCGCTGGACGCTGAACGGCACCTACGTGCGCTTCGCCAAGGCCAACGACCTCACCGCCGAGGTGGGCTTCAAGTCCAATCCCCAAGGCCGCGGCAACCCCGCAGGCCGCTACCTGCGCCCGATCATCAAGGGCACCACGCCCAAGCTCAAGGCCGTTGACCTCGCCGCCACCAAGATCGCCCGCGAAAGCCCAGGCGCCGTGCTCATCCCAGCCCGTGGCTCGGGCCTGCTGAACAGCGCCGGCAACGTGCCGCTCAGCAAGTACGCCACCATCCTCAGCGGCGCACGCCAGGGCGGTGGCCAATACTTCATCGGCCCGGTCAAGCGGGGCAGCAACGTCAAGGCCGTGTTCGAGCGGAAGAAGGGCTTCCTCGGCCGCACTTCCACGCTGGAGAGCACCAGGCGCCGGCTGTTCACGATTGACCCCAACCCGAAGCAGAGGCGCCAGCAGTTCCCCGCGCGCCAGCTGCTGCGCCAGGGCTTCGAGCAGGCATGGCCTGCGCAGGTGCGGTCCTCGGTGCAGGCCGAGCTGGTCAGGCGGCTGGGAGGCCGCTAGCGTTAGTGGAACCGTAAAACGTGAGGCAATGGCGCAAACCGACCGCCAACAGCAGACAACGGCCCGGCAGGTGATCGCAAATCTGCGCGTCACCGCCACGGAACGGGCCCACCTCCAGCAGGTGGCATCCGCTCGCTCCACCACCGTCAGCGACCTGATGCGTCAGGCCCTGCGCCGTGATGGGGCGCTGCCCGCTCAATAACGCCTGAAAAGGCGAAAGGCCCCCGGGTGCAACCGGGAGCCTTCCTGAAAACCCAGACCCCCGACTGATTGATACCGGGAAGGGGTGCTGGAATCACCAGTGAGTAAGCACCGATGTTTGATTCAGCAGTGGCAGGGGGGGCAACCCTTGCCGCTACCGAGGGGGATACCCCCCGTTCCCCGGAGCGTAACCCGAACGGAATACCCCGTCGACGGTGTACGGCTGATACACCGCGAGTCTCAAAAGATCGACAACCGCTGCAACCGGGGGAGATCCCTGTTGCTGCCTCCATTCTGCCGGATCAAGCGGTGGCCGCGGCCTGTGACGGTGCCTGCCGTGTCAGCACTGGAGCCGGTGGCTGGGGCTACCTGATCCGCCTGGCCGATGGCCGCGTGATCGAGCAAGGGGGCCACCACCCGGCCACCACCAACAACCGGATGGAGATGACCGCGGCGCTGGAGCTGCTGCGGGCCCTGGAGCGCCTGGAGCTGCCCGCCGAGGGGCTGCGAATCAAGACCGATTCCCGCTACCTGCTGGACGGCCTGACGCGCTGGCTGGGTGGCTGGAAGCGCCGGGGGTGGCGCACCGCCGAAGGGGAGCTGGTGAAGAACCGGGACCTGTGGGAGCTGCTGGAGCAGGCCGCCGCGGCCCTGCCTGCGGTGTCGTTTGAGTGGGTGAAGGGCCACAACGGCGACCCGCTCAACGAAGCCGCCGACCGGATCGCCACCGACTGGGTTGATGGTCCGCAGACTTCGCGGATTCTGCGAAATGGTTTGGAAAACAGGGGGGACGCCGTGCCCACCGGCAGCGGCTGGGATGTGGCCGCATCCCCCGATGGGGTGATTCCTGCCCACCTGATCGAGTGGGTGCAGGGGAGCGCCGTGGCCCCCGAGCTGGCCGCGGCCAACCTCCAGAGCCTCCGCGGCCCCGAGGTGATCGAGGCCCTCGCCGGTGATCGCTGGCAGGCCCTGGGCGGCCATGCCCAGCAATACGCCACCGGAGCGGTGCAACGGATGCTCCGCCCGCTGGAGCCCCTCGCTGAGGCCGGTGGGTGGTGGTGCGCTGGCCTGGACCCGCTGGCCGACTGGGCGCCGATGGCCTGGGGCCAGTTCAAGGCCGACCGGCCCCGCTGGGATACCGAGCGCAACCGCGCCCGCAAGTACGAAGCGCCCCTGGGGGTGCCGACCCGCTCCACCTGGCTGCGGGTGCCTGCTGCTGTGGCCCAGACCGTGGCGCATCGCTGGGGGCTGCCCCTGCCGTCCGCGGTGTCTGCGGACTCCACGGGCGCCACCGGAGCGTTCTGGCGCTGGGTGGCAGCAGAGCCCCGCCTACCGGTGGTGGTGACGGAAGGGGCCAAGAAAGCCGCGGCCCTGCTGACCGCCGGGCTGCCTGCTGTGGCGTTGCCCGGTGTCGACAACGGGGCCAAGCGCACCGGAGAGAAAGGCCCCGACGGGCGCCGCACTGGCCCGGTGGAGCTGCTGAGCGATCTGGCCGCCCTGAGCTGGGGCAAGCGCCGCGCCTGGGTGCTGTTCGACTGGAGCGAGAGCGAACGGGGCCGCCGTGATGTGGCCCGCGCTGCCCGCCGCCTGGGCCGCCACCTGCGGGCCGCTGGAGCCGTGGTGGAGGTGGGCACCTGCCCCGGCCCTGCCAAGGGTGCTGACGATCACCTGGCCGCCGGGGGAACCTGGGAGCAACTGGCCGCGGCCCTCGGCCCGATCACCGCAGAACCGGAGCTGCCCCGCATCCGCCGCCCGGATGTGATCGCCCCGGCTGGGCAACTGCTGGAGCACACCGCGCCGATCCCTGCCCCTGAGGTGGCCCCGGTGGTGGCGATGGCCGCGCCAATGGGCACCGGCAAGACCCGGAGCACCGCCGCCGCTGTGGCCCCGTTCCTGGGTGAAGGGGTGCCGGTGCTGAACCTCACCCACCGCACAAGCCTGGGCCGGGCGCAATCGGAAGCCCTGGGGCTGCCCTGGGCCGATGAGGCCAAGCCCGGCACCGTGGAGCGGATGCAGGGGCTGGGGCTGTGCTTTGACTCCGCCTGCCCCTCCAGCGGCCTACGGATCAACCCTGCCGACTGGAGCGGCCCCGATGGCCGCGGCCCGGTGGTGGTGGTGGATGAGTGGGCCCAGGGAGTGGAACACCTGCTGTTCGGCACTGGAACCGCTGTGGCGGCCCGCCGTGTGGAGGTGCTGGAGACCGTGGGCCACCTGATCGGCAGCGCCCGGCAGGTGATCGCCGCCGACGCCCAACTGAGCGGCCCGGCCCTGCAACTGCTGGAAGACCTCACCGGCAAGCGTGCCCACCTGATCGGCAGCGCCCATCGGCCCTTTGCTGGCCGCCGCTTCCATTGCCCCGAGGGGCTGAGCACGAAGCAAGCCAACCAACAGGCCCGCGCCAAGCTGGCCGAGCTGATCGAGGGGGGCCGACCCTTCCTCTGCTGGACAACCGCCCAACAGGCCGGAAGCAAGAACAGCGCCCAGAACCTGGCCCGCCTCCACCTCCAGCACCGCCCCGACGCTCGGGTGCTGGTGATCGACTCGGAGAACCCTGACGATGCTGCCCGGCTGGCCGCCGATCCCAACGGTGTGGCCGCGGCCTATGACGCGCTCTATTGCTCCCCCGCGATCAGCTCCGGCCTGTCCATCGAGCTACAGGGGCACTTCGCCGCCGTCCTGCTGCTGAGTGGTGGCACCGTGGCCCCGGAGCATGTGGCCCAGGCCGCGGCCCGCGTCCGTGATGCCGCCTGCCCGGTGTGGTGCTTCGCGCCGGAGCGGAGCCCAGGCGATCACCTGCGGATCGGATCGGGCGACCTGGAGCCCGCCGCCCTGCTGCGGAGCCTGGGGCACTCGGAGCGCCACCTGCTGGCCGATCTGATCGCCGCCGGGGGCTACGACCCCGAGACCAACAACCCCGGCCCCTGGCTGCGCTGCTGGGCTGCCCTGGCCGCCAGCCGCAACCGTGCCCGCCTGGCCTACTCCGCCACCGTCCGCGGACTCTGCGAACGGGAGGGGTGGGAGGTGATCGCCACCGCCGAAGCCCCGAGCGTGGAGCTGGAGGTGATCGCCCAGGCCGTGAGTGTGGAGCTGGAGATGATCGCCACCGAAGCCCTGGCCGCCGAAGACCGGGCTGTGATCGAGGCCGAACCGCTCACCACCGCCGAAGCCGCCGAACTGAGCAAGCGCCGCCACCTCAGCCCCGCCGACCGGGCCAAGCTCCAGCGCCACCGGATCGCCGCGGCCTGGGGGCTGGGGGCCATCGACCCGACCCCCGAGCTGCTGGAGGCCCACCGGGACCGCCGGAGCGAACGGGGCCGCCTGGGGTGGCTGCTGGGCTGCCTGGAGGCCCGTCAGCAGGTGGCCGCCCACGATGCCCGCCGCCGTCAGCAACTGGCCCCCCGTGGCCGCGGCTGGGCGCCGGACATGGCCCTCGAGCTGCTGGGGCACAAGATCACCGCCGCCGATGCCCTGGGGCTGCCCGCCTGGCTGAACCGCCGGGAGTGGTTCGATGCGGAAGATGCCGAGCTGCTGAAGCTCCACGCCACCGCCGAAGCGCACCGGAGCGACCTGACCCAGACCCTCGGGGAGAGCCCCGGCAAGCGGGCCACCACCACGCTGCGGGCGCTGCTGCGTGCCTGCGGCCACCGTCTGGAAGCCCGCCGCACTGGCCGCGGCAAGGGCCGAGCCTGGGAGTACCGAATCAGCCCCGAGCCACTGCCTGCTGGAGCCTCAGAACCCAGGCTGCAACTGGCCTGGATGGCGCAACTGGCCGACCCAGGGGGGGGTATGAGCTGACCTCAAAAATCCCCTTAAAGAAAAGGGCGATTCCGACCTCCGCCATACCCCCCCCCGAGATGCCGAACCGTGAACCAACCAACCCCCCTCGCGCCCTTCGCCGGAGCCCTTAAGCACCTGCCCCAGGGATGCCGCCTCCACGCCCCGAGCTGGAGCGACCGCCACGCCGCCGCCCTGGCCCAGGAGGTGGCAATCCACCGCCTCCACATCACACCCGCCAAGGGCCGGACGCCCTGGCCGCCCGGTGGCCCGACCTGGGGCCGCGAGCGGTTCTGCCGCCGCCGCACCGCTGCGGGACTGGTGGCCTACTCCACCGATTCACGGGGCCGGATTATCCGCGGATGGTTCACCAACCCCACCGATCAGCACGCCTACCTGGCCGGTGGCGGTGGGATGCCTGGCCCGCTGACCTGCCCCATCGAGGGGGTGTGGCTGGAGCTGCTGGCCCCAGGACTGCCCGGATTCCCGGGGCACCTATTCATCGGGGCCGAGCGCCAATGGCCGGGCTACTGCGCTGTGGCCGCCGACCTGCGCTCGATCTGGCAGGAGCACTACGCCACCCAGACCGCCGCGGCCCCGCTGCTGATCGCTGGCTGAGGGGTGCCCTCGCCACCCGTAGGGGCTACCGTCCGCGCACTCCGCGCACTACCTCCAGTGGCCCCCGGTGCTGTTGATGCGACCCCGTCCGGGGTGCTGGTGTCGGACTGGATCAAGGAGAGGGGCTGCGCCAAGTCCAGCGCCTACAAATGGCTGGGCGCCTGCGTGATCCGCCCCCGCCGTGAGGTGAACCGCATCACCGGCAAGGTGGAGAGCTGGCTGACCGATGAGCAGGCCGCGACCCTGACCGCCTACGCCGACGCCCTGGGTAAGGGGGCCAAGCCGAGCGAGGCCCTGGCTGTGATCGGACGCGGGCCGATGGTGCCCCCGCCGCAGGTGCCGGGGTGGATGCCCCCTGCCGGATGGGAGCCGCTGGCCCCGGAGCCGGAGTCCGCGGATTCTGAAGACGACGCCTACGACGCCCTGGAGCTGCTGGGAAAGCGCCTGCGGGCGCTGCGGGATGCGGTGGAGCTGGGCGCCCCGCTCACCACCCGCGAGGTGCGCCTGCTGCTGGGTGCCAACCCTGGGGCCGAACAGGTGACGCGGGCCGGGGTGAGCGCCCGCCGCATCGCTCGCAACCTGTGGCAGCTCAGTACGGACCCCGCGGCTGGGTCCCGGCACGGAAGGACCCGCTAGGGGGGGGGTAGCCGTGGAGTCCGCGGAGTTTGTGAACAATCCCCCAACTGGCCCATCCCCCTATGCGTACCAGCCACAACGTCCGTAGTCTGTTGGTACAGCAGACGGGGCACCGTGGAACTGATCGCCTACTACCGAGTCAGCACCGCCCGTCAGGGTGAGAGCGGCCTGGGTCTGGAAGCGCAACGGGCCAAGGTGGAGGCAATGGCCGCCGAGCGTGGCGCCGTGGTGGTGGCCGAGTTCGTGGAGATCGAGTCAGGCCGCAAGGCCGACCGCCCGCAACTGGCCGCGGCCCTGGCCGAAGCCCGCAAGCGTGGCGCCGTGGTGGCCGTTGCCAAGCTCGACCGTATCGCTCGGGATGCGGAGTTAGTGCTGCGCCTGAGCCGGGAGGCCGCGGCCAACGGGATGGGCGGATTCCTGTTCTGTGATCTGCCGGACGTGGACGCCACCACCGCCGCGGGCCGGATGGTGCTGACCGTGATGGCATCCGTTGCGGAGTTTGAGGCCCGCCGGATCAGTGAGCGCACCCGCGAGGCCCTGGCCGCCGCTGCTGCCCGTGGCGTGAAGCTCGGGGGGCTGCGCCCCGGAACGATCAAGACCAACGAAGCGGCCAAGACCAAGGCCGCGGCAGACGCTGAGCAGCTCCGCCCGGTGCTGGAGGCCCTGGCCGCCAAGGGGGCAAGCCTGCGGGAGATGGCCCAGGCCCTGGCCGGTGCTGGCCGCCGCACCCGTAACGGCGAGCCCCTAAGCCCCACCCAGGTGCGCCGCCTGCTGGAGCGGCTGGGTCTGAGCTGACAGATCCGCGACCGCGAACAGCGCGAACAGCGGAGACCGCTCAGTGGTGGCCTGGAGTTTGCTCTACGGATTCCCCCGATAACCTGTAGGGAGTTCGCGTGAGTGGCGATGGTGCAACACCGCCCCCAGCCCTTCCAGCTGATCGAGCAACGGGCGCCCGGGCGCCCGATGCGCCCGGTCAACCTGAAACTCCCCGCCGATGTGGTGGAGCAGCTCCACGCCCAGGCCGAGAGGATGCGCTGTTACCCCTCCGCCCTGGGCCGTGCCCTGATCGCTCGGGGGCTGGCCGATCTGGCCGCGGCTGAGCAGGATGGCTGAGGCCGCGGAGTCCATGCACTCCGCGAACAGGTGAAAACCACCGCGCCGGAGAAAGTATCAACTAGCGGGCGATGTTTGCCTGTTGTTGATAATTAACGGGTCCCTGTTGTTGTATTAAGTGCGGTTTGTTTCGCAGCCGCACTGTTCACCTACTGTCAGCAATCAATGTTTGCGACATACAAAAGGGCCGCAAACAGACGCGGAAGCTGACAACAACCCCCTCCCCGTGTCTCAGCCGCAACGGGGCCACCACAACCACGCTACGGAGGTGTCTCAAATGGCAGCCGTTCCCATTGCCGAAGCCGCCCGCCGAATCGGGCACCGGAGCCGGAGTCAGCTCTACCGGCTGATCGAAGCCGGAAGCCTGCGGGACTACCTGCGCCGCGCCCCCGATGGCGCCCGACGGCTGGAGCTGAAGCCGCCGGGGCTGCCCTCGCTGGCCGAGCGTGTGGCCCAGTGCACCGCCGAACGGATCAATAGCGCCCCCAGGCCGAAGCCGACCCCCTCACCCGCAGACGATGGGCCGCGACCCTTCGATGTGATCGCAGAGCTGTGGGGGCCGATCACGCCGCGGATCAACCGGGAGCTGATCGCTCAGGGTTTCGTGCCCTTAAGCCCGGAGAACGTGCTGGCCGTTGTGCGGGCCGCGGATGATGCGATCACCGCCGGGGCACCGGAGTACGACCCCGAGACGCGGGAGTGGTGGGCCGCCACGTTGGAAGACGCCAGCCCCGACGATCCCTGCCCCGATCCGTGGCGCTGTGAGCACTGCGGGGAGCCGTGGCAGGTGAACCACCCGGAGCACCATCGGAGCCCTGCAATGGCGGCCTATGTGGCCGAGCTGCGGAAACGTCACGGAGTCGCGTCCGTGGAGTCCGTGAACGCCGCGGCCTAAGCCCTAGGGGTGGTGGCTCGGGGCTGCCCTTGCACCCGCCGCTAGCGTTAGTGGCTCGGGGCTGCTGTGTCGACCCTTGCACCCGCCGCTAGCGTTAGTGGAACCGTAAAACGTGAGGCAATGGCGCAAACCGACCGCCAACAGCAGACAACGGCCCGGCAGGTGATCGCAAATCTGCGCGTCACCGCCACGGAACGGGCCCACCTCCAGCAGGTGGCATCCGCTCGCTCCACCACCGTCAGCGACCTGATGCGTCAGGCCCTGCGCCGTGATGGGGCGCTGCCCGCTCAATAACGCCTGAAAAGGCGAAAGGCCCCCGGGTGCAACCGGGAGCCTTCCTGAAAACCCAGACCCCCGACTGATTGATACCGGGAAGGGGTGCTGGAATCACCAGTGAGTAAGCACCGATGTTTGATTCAGCAGTGGCAGGGGGGGCAACCCTTGCCGCTACCGAGGGGGATACCCCCCGTTCCCCGGAGCGTAACCCGAACGGAATACCCCGTCGACGGTGTACGGCTGATACACCGCGAGTCTCAAAAGATCGACAACCGCTGCAACCGGGGGAGATCCCTGTTGCTGCCTCCATTCTGCCGGATCAAGCGGTGGCCGCGGCCTGTGACGGTGCCTGCCGTGTCAGCACTGGAGCCGGTGGCTGGGGCTACCTGATCCGCCTGGCCGATGGCCGCGTGATCGAGCAAGGGGGCCACCACCCGGCCACCACCAACAACCGGATGGAGATGACCGCGGCGCTGGAGCTGCTGCGGGCCCTGGAGCGCCTGGAGCTGCCCGCCGAGGGGCTGCGAATCAAGACCGATTCCCGCTACCTGCTGGACGGCCTGACGCGCTGGCTGGGTGGCTGGAAGCGCCGGGGGTGGCGCACCGCCGAAGGGGAGCTGGTGAAGAACCGGGACCTGTGGGAGCTGCTGGAGCAGGCCGCCGCGGCCCTGCCTGCGGTGTCGTTTGAGTGGGTGAAGGGCCACAACGGCGACCCGCTCAACGAAGCCGCCGACCGGATCGCCACCGACTGGGTTGATGGTCCGCAGACTTCGCGGATTCTGCGAAATGGTTTGGAAAACAGGGGGGACGCCGTGCCCACCGGCAGCGGCTGGGATGTGGCCGCATCCCCCGATGGGGTGATTCCTGCCCACCTGATCGAGTGGGTGCAGGGGAGCGCCGTGGCCCCCGAGCTGGCCGCGGCCAACCTCCAGAGCCTCCGCGGCCCCGAGGTGATCGAGGCCCTCGCCGGTGATCGCTGGCAGGCCCTGGGCGGCCATGCCCAGCAATACGCCACCGGAGCGGTGCAACGGATGCTCCGCCCGCTGGAGCCCCTCGCTGAGGCCGGTGGGTGGTGGTGCGCTGGCCTGGACCCGCTGGCCGACTGGGCGCCGATGGCCTGGGGCCAGTTCAAGGCCGACCGGCCCCGCTGGGATACCGAGCGCAACCGCGCCCGCAAGTACGAAGCGCCCCTGGGGGTGCCGACCCGCTCCACCTGGCTGCGGGTGCCTGCTGCTGTGGCCCAGACCGTGGCGCATCGCTGGGGGCTGCCCCTGCCGTCCGCGGTGTCTGCGGACTCCACGGGCGCCACCGGAGCGTTCTGGCGCTGGGTGGCAGCAGAGCCCCGCCTACCGGTGGTGGTGACGGAAGGGGCCAAGAAAGCCGCGGCCCTGCTGACCGCCGGGCTGCCTGCTGTGGCGTTGCCCGGTGTCGACAACGGGGCCAAGCGCACCGGAGAGAAAGGCCCCGACGGGCGCCGCACTGGCCCGGTGGAGCTGCTGAGCGATCTGGCCGCCCTGAGCTGGGGCAAGCGCCGCGCCTGGGTGCTGTTCGACTGGAGCGAGAGCGAACGGGGCCGCCGTGATGTGGCCCGCGCTGCCCGCCGCCTGGGCCGCCACCTGCGGGCCGCTGGAGCCGTGGTGGAGGTGGGCACCTGCCCCGGCCCTGCCAAGGGTGCTGACGATCACCTGGCCGCCGGGGGAACCTGGGAGCAACTGGCCGCGGCCCTCGGCCCGATCACCGCAGAACCGGAGCTGCCCCGCATCCGCCGCCCGGATGTGATCGCCCCGGCTGGGCAACTGCTGGAGCACACCGCGCCGATCCCTGCCCCTGAGGTGGCCCCGGTGGTGGCGATGGCCGCGCCAATGGGCACCGGCAAGACCCGGAGCACCGCCGCCGCTGTGGCCCCGTTCCTGGGTGAAGGGGTGCCGGTGCTGAACCTCACCCACCGCACAAGCCTGGGCCGGGCGCAATCGGAAGCCCTGGGGCTGCCCTGGGCCGATGAGGCCAAGCCCGGCACCGTGGAGCGGATGCAGGGGCTGGGGCTGTGCTTTGACTCCGCCTGCCCCTCCAGCGGCCTACGGATCAACCCTGCCGACTGGAGCGGCCCCGATGGCCGCGGCCCGGTGGTGGTGGTGGATGAGTGGGCCCAGGGAGTGGAACACCTGCTGTTCGGCACTGGAACCGCTGTGGCGGCCCGCCGTGTGGAGGTGCTGGAGACCGTGGGCCACCTGATCGGCAGCGCCCGGCAGGTGATCGCCGCCGACGCCCAACTGAGCGGCCCGGCCCTGCAACTGCTGGAAGACCTCACCGGCAAGCGTGCCCACCTGATCGGCAGCGCCCATCGGCCCTTTGCTGGCCGCCGCTTCCATTGCCCCGAGGGGCTGAGCACGAAGCAAGCCAACCAACAGGCCCGCGCCAAGCTGGCCGAGCTGATCGAGGGGGGCCGACCCTTCCTCTGCTGGACAACCGCCCAACAGGCCGGAAGCAAGAACAGCGCCCAGAACCTGGCCCGCCTCCACCTCCAGCACCGCCCCGACGCTCGGGTGCTGGTGATCGACTCGGAGAACCCTGACGATGCTGCCCGGCTGGCCGCCGATCCCAACGGTGTGGCCGCGGCCTATGACGCGCTCTATTGCTCCCCCGCGATCAGCTCCGGCCTGTCCATCGAGCTACAGGGGCACTTCGCCGCCGTCCTGCTGCTGAGTGGTGGCACCGTGGCCCCGGAGCATGTGGCCCAGGCCGCGGCCCGCGTCCGTGATGCCGCCTGCCCGGTGTGGTGCTTCGCGCCGGAGCGGAGCCCAGGCGATCACCTGCGGATCGGATCGGGCGACCTGGAGCCCGCCGCCCTGCTGCGGAGCCTGGGGCACTCGGAGCGCCACCTGCTGGCCGATCTGATCGCCGCCGGGGGCTACGACCCCGAGACCAACAACCCCGGCCCCTGGCTGCGCTGCTGGGCTGCCCTGGCCGCCAGCCGCAACCGTGCCCGCCTGGCCTACTCCGCCACCGTCCGCGGACTCTGCGAACGGGAGGGGTGGGAGGTGATCGCCACCGCCGAAGCCCCGAGCGTGGAGCTGGAGGTGATCGCCCAGGCCGTGAGTGTGGAGCTGGAGATGATCGCCACCGAAGCCCTGGCCGCCGAAGACCGGGCTGTGATCGAGGCCGAACCGCTCACCACCGCCGAAGCCGCCGAACTGAGCAAGCGCCGCCACCTCAGCCCCGCCGACCGGGCCAAGCTCCAGCGCCACCGGATCGCCGCGGCCTGGGGGCTGGGGGCCATCGACCCGACCCCCGAGCTGCTGGAGGCCCACCGGGACCGCCGGAGCGAACGGGGCCGCCTGGGGTGGCTGCTGGGCTGCCTGGAGGCCCGTCAGCAGGTGGCCGCCCACGATGCCCGCCGCCGTCAGCAACTGGCCCCCCGTGGCCGCGGCTGGGCGCCGGACATGGCCCTCGAGCTGCTGGGGCACAAGATCACCGCCGCCGATGCCCTGGGGCTGCCCGCCTGGCTGAACCGCCGGGAGTGGTTCGATGCGGAAGATGCCGAGCTGCTGAAGCTCCACGCCACCGCCGAAGCGCACCGGAGCGACCTGACCCAGACCCTCGGGGAGAGCCCCGGCAAGCGGGCCACCACCACGCTGCGGGCGCTGCTGCGTGCCTGCGGCCACCGTCTGGAAGCCCGCCGCACTGGCCGCGGCAAGGGCCGAGCCTGGGAGTACCGAATCAGCCCCGAGCCACTGCCTGCTGGAGCCTCAGAACCCAGGCTGCAACTGGCCTGGATGGCGCAACTGGCCGACCCAGGGGGGGGTATGAGCTGACCTCAAAAATCCCCTTAAAGAAAAGGGCGATTCCGACCTCCGCCATACCCCCCCCCGAGATGCCGAACCGTGAACCAACCAACCCCCCTCGCGCCCTTCGCCGGAGCCCTTAAGCACCTGCCCCAGGGATGCCGCCTCCACGCCCCGAGCTGGAGCGACCGCCACGCCGCCGC
>Ga0247831_1004199_pt1 | contig 19661 bp, 17 predicted proteins | sample LaCruzMarch2015__9_FD_192406 | JGI IMG/M metagenome (GOLD analysis project Ga0247831, IMG submission 192406) | Freshwater microbial communities from meromictic Lake La Cruz, Castile-La Mancha, Spain - LaCruzMarch2015_1m | ecosystem: Environmental > Aquatic > Freshwater > Lake | place: Spain... | reverse complement strand
CGAGGGTAGCACGTATTTTTTGAGTTGCCGCCTCTACAGACATGCCGGCAACCTTAATAGGGCCAACATTGGGAACAGAAATTGAACCCTCAGCTGATACCGTCAATTCTCCATTGTACTCCTGAATACCGAAAACGGATAATTGGATTGCATCATCCGGACCTAAAATATAATTGAGCGGCGTAGCCATTTTCATATTGGGCTCAAAGCTGGGAGACAGGGATGTATAGAGTTCTGCCCCAAAAATGAGCGGGTTGATTAGGGGTTTCGCAGCTTTGGCTGCATATTTTTCTGTATCTAAGCTATCGGTTCCATTATACTGCCGATCTGCAGATGGAGGTGGGATTGCTGCTCCGGATTTAAGCTTTCCGGTTCCTGAATTAGGGGTTGTAGATGATACTCTTTGCTTCAACTTGTTGAATTCCGTCACACTCATCCCTTTGGATAAGGCCATTGGCTCGGCTTGATCGATGGTGATGCCTGCTGCATTTAACTGAGCCTTTAGTTTGGCAATATCTCCATCACTGAGCTCATCTACCCGAACCTGCTTTAGATCTTTCCCTTTTAAAATATCCTGTGCAATGGTGATCGTTCCAATTGCCATTAAAAGACTGAAAATCAGCGTGATTTTTTTAATCATATTGTAATTCATTAATTGAGAAAACCTCAATGTATTTAACAATTTATTGATATTCATTAATGAAAATTTCTTTGCCAATCGGGTACGAAAAGTTACAAAAAAATATGGCGCTGCCTTTGTCAATCACAGTTAAATGATGACTTACCCACTTGGTAAAGGCAGAAATAGAATTATTACAATATATTCAATTGATAATCAATCAAATACTTATACAAATAAATATGTTTTATCACTAATTTGTATATGCGGTAAAGATAGTTTTTTATACATTCGAATCCATAGAAAAATTACTAAGTTATACCCATAAAAACGAAAAAAATGATAAGTCAATATATGAATATGAAAAAAACTTATTGCCACTCAACTCCCGTTAACCCGGCATACACCTGCGCAATTCCGTTAGGAAGTTGGATGCGATGCTGCCAGCCTAAAGCATGTAACTTACTAACATCCAATAACTTACGGGGGGTTCCATCTGGTTTCGAGGGGTCGGTTTCTATGGTTCCGTTGTAATCAACAACCTCAGCAATCAATTGAGCCAACTCAAGGATGGATACATCTGTACCGCAACCTACATTTACCAGCCCCCCTTGATTGTAATGATTCATCAAAAAAACGGAAGCATCTGCCATATCGTCTACATGTAAGAATTCTCGTCGGGGTGTTCCGCTTCCCCAGATGGTTACTGTAGAGAGCTGATCTCGCTTGGCTGTAATAATTTTCCTTAATAATGCAGGCAACACATGGGAATTGGCTAAATCATAATTATCATTTGGCCCATATAAATTCGTAGGCATAGCCGAAATAAAATTGCAACCATACTGTGCACGGTATGCATCACACATTTCTATTCCAGCAATTTTGGCAATGGCATAGGATTGATTGGTAGGTTCCAAATATCCAGATAGCAGATACTCCTCTTTCAGTGGCTGAGGTGCCAACTTGGGATAAATACAAGAAGATCCTAAGAATAATAATTTAACTGCCTCATTCCGAAAGGCTGCGTTGATAATATTCGCCTCTATCATCAAATTATCATAGACGAATTCCGCCCGATAAGTGTTATTGGCATGGATACCGCCTACTTTTGCCGCAGCTAGAAAAACATATTCAGGCTTTTCGATTACAAAAAAATCATTCACAGCCTGCTGGTTTCGTAAATCTAATTCAGTTGAGCTGCGGGTAATAATCGAAGTATATCCTTGTTGTTTTAGATTTCGGCAAATAGCGCTTCCAACCATTCCCCGGTGGCCGGCTACAAAAATTCTGGAGGTTAACTGCATATAATAAAATTAAATTTATTCAAACTCATTGGCATATTCAAAACCATGTGCCCGCAAGATTTGATGTTTTGTAAATGACCTTACATCAGAAGCAACCATTTCATTCACTAATTCAGCTAATGTATAGGTCGGTTTCCATCCTAATTTATTGAAAGCCTTACTCGCATCGCCAATTAACAAATCCACTTCAGTTGGACGAAAATATCGTGGGTCCACCTTAACTACTACCTGACCAACAGGCAGCGTATAAATTCCAGAAGTTTTTGCTACGATTGCAATCTCATTAATACCTTCCCCCTCGAATTTCAATTCAATTCCCAATTCACCGAATGCCATACTTACAAAATCCCGAATGCAAGTGGTTACACCCGTTGCAAGTACAAAATCTTCCGGTTCACTATGTTGCAAAATTCTCCACATGCCCTCAACATAATCTTTAGCATGCCCCCAGTCACGTTGTGCATCCAGATTACCCAAATACAAACAATCCTGCAACCCTAACGCAATTTTAGCAGCAGCCCGGGTAATCTTTCGAGTTACAAAGGTTTCTCCTCGTAAAGGTGACTCATGATTAAACAAGATACCGTTACAAGCAAACATACCATACGCTTCTCTATAATTTACCGTTATCCAGTAGGCATACATTTTGGCAACTGCATAGGGAGAACGTGGATAAAAAGGGGTAGTTTCTGATTGAGGTACAGCCTGCACTAAGCCATAAAGTTCAGAAGTGGATGCCTGATAAATCTTGGTTGTTTTGGTTAATCCTAATAATCTTACTGCCTCTAATATGCGCAAAGTACCAATGCCATCCGCATTAGCTGTATACTCGGGCGTTTCGAAACTTACCTGCACATGGCTCATAGCAGCCAAATTATAAATTTCATCCGGCTGAACCTCTTGTATAATCCGAATGAGATTAGTGGAATCAGTTAAATCACCATAATGTAAAATTAAATTCCTATTAGACACATGTGGATCCTCATATAAATGATCAATTCTTCCAGTATTAAATAAAGAACTTCTCCGCTTAATGCCATGTACTTCATAACCCTTAGCCAATAATAATTCAGCTAAATAGGCACCATCTTGTCCGGTTATACCCGTAATGATTGCTTTTTTCATTTATTCTGTAGTTTGAGTAAAATAATTATTAAAGAGACGTTGTTTACCCTCCATTGAAAGGCGGGCACAAACATAAACTAAAATTAAAAATACATAGAATAATAGTGCAAGGAAAAATCCAGCCCTCCATAAAATAACCGACAATAGGAATTGACAAATAGCGTAAATCAAAGAAACCTGTATATGTGAATACTTTTTTTCATTAACCAAAAATTGATAAAAATGCGTCCGGTGTGGCATCCATACTTTTTCACCTCTGATTAGTCTTAACACAATTGTACCTACAGAATCAAGTCCGTAAACGCCAAAAAGTAAAATCCATACAGCACTGTCTGTTGCAATCATTACTTGAATAATCATTAAAGACACTATGTAAGCAATGGATATACTTCCTACATCCCCCGAAAAACAAAGTGCCTTCTTTCGTGCATTAAAAAAAGAAAAAGCCAATAAAGCAGACATCAAACTATAAAAAACTTCGGGAATAGGAAGTATAACTATTCCCGAATTTCTTAAAATCCATAAAAAACCAATCAATGAAATTGAATAAAAAGCATTCATTCCATTAATACCATCCATAAAATTATATGAGTTGATAATTCCTACAACTAGAATAAATCCGGGTAAAATTTGCCAAGGCTTCATTTTGAACAATCCACCGGTTTGCCAAAGCAAAAGCGAAACGGCAATTACCTGAACAGTTACTCTTATTACCGGATGAACAGATTTTAGGTCATCCGAAAAACTCACCAGTGAGATAAGTAGCAGACCCGTTAATGTAGATCTATAATGAATGAATTCTCCAGTATAGGCTAAAGGCAGAAAAAATGCAATCGGAAAAATAAATCCGGCGGCAGTAATAGTAATATCCTGATGAGAACTTCGTAAGGAAGGAGCATCAGTTAACTGTAATTTTTTGGCAATCATGATATATAAAAAAATCATGCCTGCATAGAAAAAAGTTAAATAAATAATATAACTCCAATGACCATGGCTCATAGACTGACTAATAAAAAATTCAGCAGTTTTTCAATGAAAATAACTTCCGGAAACAAAATTAAAAATAAAAGAGCTGATTAACCGCTTCGTTTTTTTTATTAAAATTTTCAATAGGAATGAATAATACGGATAGGCAAACCACTATCACATACCATGCTTCTTGTTTGCTCCAAAAGAAAGAAGGGTTTTCATAAGGCCCTCTTCAGCTGATAATGGAAATGGTTTACCAATAGCCTTATGCAGCTTCTGGTTACTTACCATATAGGTTTGCGTTAATTTATTTAGGCGCTCAGTATTGAGGGGAAGATGAATCCAATCTCCCAAACGTGCTATCCATTTAATGAAACTTACTGGTATATATAAAAAGTGGGGTTGACGTGACTGAGATCTAGCTATGCAACGAATGAGCTCATTTGTAGAAAGGGGTTGATCGTCTGCTATATTATATATTCCCGAAGGGATATCTTCCCGTTCTACAATTTCCTTAATTACAAAACAAAGGTTATCGATGCTACAGAAAGAGCGTTTATTATTAAAAGCTGCCAGGGGCCAGGGTAGTCCTTTGCTTACCAAATTAAAAAGTAGATTCAGGTTACCTTTATTTCCTGGACCATGAATCATACAAGGTCTCAGTATATATACACGTTTTCCCGCAGGTAAAGGTTTTGAAAGTATGTATTGTTCAGCCAGCAATTTGCTCTTGCCATAATGTGTTTGGGGATTAGGGATAACCTCCTCTGTAAGGGTACTTTCCAACTCATCCACTACTGCTTTTACAGAGCTTAGCACAATAAATACTCGAGCAGAAGAAACAAGAAAGGCATCATATATTTCTTGAGTCAACTCGGTATTCACTTGATAGTATGCCTCGGGTTTTGAAACATTCCTAGTATCGTGTGCTTTGCCAGCCAAGTGAATAACGAACTCTTCCCTAATATCCGGTTTTGTATCCCTTATATAATTAGTGAACTGATAGTCCATCGACAAATACAACCTAAGATTGGTTCCCACAAAGCCGCTACTACCTGTTAAATAAATGGATTTCATCAAAATTCAGAAAAAAACATTATTGCTTACTTCATCAACAGCAATTCATCCAATTGATCAAGTATTTTATTTCGTTCAAAATGTTTTAAAAAATAAGCCCGGGCATTATCACCCCATGTTACTCTTTGTTCGGAAGTGGTTTCCATGAATTTTTCTACTATGGAAATAAACTCGGGCAAATCACCCGCTGTAGCTACCAAACCACATTTCGCATCTGATATGATGCCGGCAGCCTCACCATCAATGGAAGCAAGTATGGGCTTACCGCAGGCCATATAACTTTGTAAACGATTAGGAACCGTGATTGCAAAGATGGGTTCTTTTTTCAGGGTGAGTAAGCTGGCATCCGCCCTGGCAATGAGTGCGGGCATAACAGTAGCAGGAAAACGCCCCGGAAATAAAACTAGCTGGGTTAAGCCTTTATCCTTTACTAACTGTTCCAGTTCCCGTCGGCTTCGCCCCTCGCCTACTAAAAGCCAGCGGAGACCCGGATATTTGATCTTTAGGTGATTGGCTGCATCAATAATCAGAGTAATGCCCTGTGCTTCTCCCAAATTGCCGGTGAGTAAAAGATGCGTATCTCCGGTAAACAGATGCTCGAACTGAGGGTCCGGTGAAACGGGAAGGAAAAAATCGTCTATGGAATTGGGCAGGTAACTCATTTGATCAGAAGAGATACCTCTTTGTTCTAGAATCGGCTGGCAAGATTTAAAAGGGAGTAACAAAAAATCAGCTTTTCTATACAGATAATCAGAAATAGCACTAACCCATTTGAGAAGTAAAGGGTTTTTACCCTGCCTTGTAGAGGCCAGTGTTTCTGGCCAAAGATCCTGTACATTAACGAAAAGCGGCTTATCAAAACGCCATGCAGCAAACAGTGCAGGTATAATTTGAAAAATTGGTGAAACCTGGTAAACCAATATCCTATCGAATTTTTTAGGTAGCCAAAGTACTTTCCAAGTAGCGAAAATTACAAATGAAAGATAATTCAAAGCCAATAGTATTGAATTATTTTTACCCCGAGGCACTTGACTACAACGGTGGATGGTTATATCGTGCCACATTTCTTTTGAAGGGCCGAAAAATGAGTACCCCGGAAAGAATTTTCCCTCCGGATAATTGGGAATACTGGTTAAAACAGCTACCTCATGTCCCCGTTCTTTTAACCCCAGCGCCATGTCGTTTATTCGAAAATTTTCCGGCCAGAAATATTGCGTAACAATTAAAATTCGCATTCCTTTTATTGAAAATCCCGGGTTTTGTTGCCACGCTTATCTGTAAAGTTTCTTTTTTTCCAGAGGGCAGAATGTGGGTCATTAATGCTAATCTGATCAGATGGCCTAGACTCTTTGGTGTAGTAATATAAAATGATAGATTGTCTTGCCCTATTTTCGGGAAAATTTAAAGGGTCGGGAAGCCCATGAAAACTGAAATCATTGGTATCGAAAATTACAAGGCGGTTATGAAAGGGAGGGATTTTTTTTACTAGATTTTCTCCAGTAGCATCATAAAAACCAATCTCTCCTCCCCAGCCCTCCTGCCATCCCGGATTGAGATAAAGAATCGCATTGATGCGACGATTTAATCCGGAAGCGTCGTGGTAATTGCCATCTACATGTACATCAAGTAACCCATTTCGCACCGTAGCATTTAAGCCCCCACCTGAAAAATAGGGATCGGGCATTAATTTTGGAATGCTAAATAATGCAGCCATTGCTTTCAGCATGTAAGATGAATTCATGATGCGAATAGCATCAATGATTCCTTCTGGAATATCAAATTCACTTTCCCATTTTGTTCTCAGCTTAATTTCAATATCCTCATCATGCGTTCTTTCCCAAACTGGCGATTCCGGAGCCGGAAATTGATTAAGTAATTCATTTGCTAATGCTGATGGAAAAAAGTCATCAATTACTGCATGCTTAAAAGGTTCAGTAAAGAATTGCTCTCCCTGAATAGCATGGTCTATTTTTTGTGTTGCTTGAATTGCTAATTCCTTAAGTTGTTCCTGTTCCATATTAAAACAATTATTATTTGCTAAATTGCGCTTCCCAATTTTTCAATTCTTCAATCATTACTTGATAAACGGGAACCGTATAGTTAACATCCACCCGGGTATTAATAAAAGATTTATTGCTCTGATAGTCAGCATAAGGAACTACTGAGATAGCGTTCAGTTGATATACTTTTTTAATTATCTCAAGTAAATCGAATTTACTGATGGGCCGATTATTAGTCAAATGTAAAATTCCCGACAATCTACTTCCCTGCAAATAGCTGTAAATATATTTAGCTAGTTCCAGTGTTGTAACCCCACTCCAGATAGCTTGGGTGTACCCCCGCACTTCTCCTGATTGCTTAAGAAACCAACCCAATAATCCGATACCATTATTTTTCAGCTCCGGTCCAATTATAGAAGTTCGTATAGTTAGGTCTTTATCATTTATTACTTCACCAAGTGCCTTAGATTGAGCGTAATATCCCTTCCCATCTTTTACATCACTTTCCTTATAATTTCCACCCGTACCTGAAAAAACACAGTCGGTACTTATGTGTATCAATTGAGTGTAAGTGTGTTTTGTTATTGTTTCAAGGTAATGGGGTAAATAAGCATTAATCAGAATTGCCTTATCAATATTATCTTCGGCATCCCGGTTAAGCATTCCAATACAATTAATTATGAAATCGGGCTGAGTTTGTTGAATAACTTTACTTAATTCATCAAAATTGGTAACATCCAATTGAAAATCCGGAATAAATAATTGATTTTCTCTAGCAATGGTAATTACATCATAAGAAGAAGTATTTTTTAGGTAGGCGGTAATTATATGACCTGCCATACCGGCTGCACCTAGAATTAACACCTTTTGTTTCATGCTTTGCTCCAGATTTCTCTATTAATTACTGAACAATAACTCTGAATAATTCGAATCACTTTATTAGAAACATCGGGTACCTGGTATTCGGAGGGGATGGACGGAATGCCTACTTGGAAAGTTTGCTTACAAATATGAATGGCATTCAAAATTTCATTTTCAGAAATATCGCCTAAAATAATTGATCCAGCATCTATTGCTTCAGGTCGCTCTGTACTTGTGCGAATGCTAACCGCCGGGAAATTACAAATAGCAGATTCTTCACTAATGGTCCCACTGTCGGAAAGTACGATGAAAGCATTCTGTTGTAAACAAACATAATCTATCATGCCAAAAGGAGGCATTCTTATTACAAGCGGATGGAAAGATATATTGTTTTCGTCGATCTTCTTTTTTGTTCGGGGATGAGTAGAAAAAATAACAGGCATTTGGTATTTGTCTGCAACTGCATTAAGTGCTTGGGTTAGTTGATGGAAAGTATCGGGAAAGTCGATATTTTCTTCCCGGTGAGCACTTACCAAAATATAATTGCCTTTTCTTACATCAAGCTGATGCAGCACCTGACTTTGTTCTATCTGTTTAAGATGTTGCTGAATCACTTCATATAAGGGTGAACCCACTACAAATACATGATCTTTCCGAAAACCCTCACTCAGCAGATATCTTCTAGAATGTTCAGTGTAAGCAATATTGATATCACTTATATGATCAGAAATTTTTCGGTTGATTTCTTCAGGAACATTTTGATCGAAGCACCTGTTGCCAGCTTCCATGTGAAAGATGGGAATTTTTAAGCGCTTGGCGGCTATGGTAGAGAGCACACTATTGGTATCACCCAAAACTAACAATGCATCAGGCATAATTTCTGCCAGCAATTCATAAGATTGTGCTATGATGTTACCGATGGTGGTTCCAACATTGTTTCCAGCTACTTTCAGATAATGGTCAGGCTTTCTGATACCCAGTTCTTCGAAAAAAATTTCATTAAGAGTATAATCATAGTTTTGCCCAGTATGTATCAATATATGCTCAAAACAAGCATCAGCTTTTTTAATGATTTCAGACAAGCGAATGATTTCAGGTCTTGTACCTACTATGGTGGCTAATTTAATGGGACGCATAGAATGGAATTAAAAGTTCGGATAACCTATACTTTTCAACAGGCTGATTAGTTCTTGTTCTGATAATTGAGTTGTATTGTGCGAGTCATAGTCTATTAATGGTTTGGCAATTTTACTTCCTTCAAAGAAATATTTACTATAATTCAAATCGCGGTTATCAGACGGAATTCTGAAGTAATTACCCATATCATCTGCATTTTGCATCTCTTCGCGGGTAAGTAATGTTTCATATAGCTTTTCTGCATGGCGGGTTCCGATTGTAATAATTTCCACATTGGACTGATAAATTTTTCGGAGGGTTTCTGCCAACAAACCAATGGTTGCCGCCGGAGACTTTTGAACAAATATATCTCCGGAGTTACCATGTTGAAATGCATACAGCACGAGATCAACCGCCTCATCGAGGGTCATCATAAAGCGAGTCATGGTAGGCTCGGTGATAGTGATGGGTAAATTCTTTTGAATCTGTTCTACAAAAAGGGGAATAACAGAACCCCTAGATGCCATCACATTTCCATAACGGGTACCTACTAAAATGGTTTTATCTGAATCACGGGATTTGGCTACCATAACTTTTTCCATCAACGCCTTAGAAATACCCATGGCATTGATTGGATATACAGCTTTGTCGGTACTTAGGCAAATTACTTTTTCTACTTGCTGAGCGATGGCTGCATTTAACATATTTTCAGTACCAATCACATTGGTTCTAACTGCCTCCATCGGATAAAACTCACAGGAGGGAACTTGTTTAAGGGCAGCAGCATGAAAAACATAATGAACACCCTTTAAAGCAGGAAGAATACTATCATAATTGCGCACATCGCCAATGTAAAATTTTACTTTAGGGTTCTGAATTTCTAGGCGCATATCATACTGCTTTTTCTCATCGCGGCTAAAAATTCGAATTTCTCTGATATCGGTATCCAGAAATTTTTTGAGCACTGCGTTACCGAATGAACCGGTACCACCGGTGATTAAAAGAACTTTATCTGTAAACATATAGAACGATTAAATAAATAGGGTAAGATCTACATTAATTCGGCTGACATAAATAATATGTACTATTTAAAAACAGTATGAATAATTCAGAAAATTAATTACCAGAAGTAAAAAACAAACTAATCAATTCCTGAACCCTGTTTTGAATTAAAATATTTGCAGGAACTAAATCGCTCTTTGTTGTTACTTGAGCAACCAAGGCAGCAATCGATATAGCATCAGTAGGATTAAAAACAGCAGAAGGCTGAATTACAGCATATACATATGGCAAGTCAGCCGCTAAAACACCACATCCTGCCTGTACGGCTTCAATTAAGGGCAAACCAAAGCTCTCTCGCAATGAAGGAAATATAAGATAGCCACATTGCTCATACAATAAATTCAAATCGGCTTTATTGATAACACCATGATTAATTATCTTGATCCCTTTTACTTTCAATAGTTCCACAGCAGCATTCAACTCAGTAAAACGGGTGGGTATAGTTAAATGTAATTCAGGCATTAAATGGTAGGTATCGTATAAATACTCCCAGGCCTTTAATAAAATGGTATGATTCTTTTGGGGCACCCCATCAGCTACATAAATAAACTTATCAGTTTGATGGGCGTTCTGGTGGACGCTAACTTCTTCCCGAAAAAAGGGTAACACATACACCTGATTCTTAATCAGACTAAAGCAATTTGAAAGCTCCTGCTTAACTCGTTCACTTTGTACAATCCAATGATAGGCGGGCTTATTCTTCCAATGTATATAACTACGCTTTGCTAGTAAAATAAATTTTCTGCCTATCGAGTAATGATTATCATCGAAAAAATGAGACAACAACAAAACATTCTGAAAATAAATAAAAACAGGAATTTTTAAAATTGGTATCGGTGGTGGAACATTTGCGAAACAGAAAATGGTGGTTATCTGATTACTTACTGACTTATAAACTTTTTTCCGACTTTTCTCAGAAGCGGTAACAAAATGATATTGATTAGGTGATAGCTGGTGGATACAGGAAGAAGTTAAACGCTTATCAAATAAAATAAAAAAATCTTTTCGCTGGTCGATTAGTTTTTCGATAAAATATTCCAAAAGAGCTTTACCGCCGCTTTCATGGATATAGATAGAATCAAGTAGCAGCATAACTCAAATAGTAAAAGTTCAAAATGAATATTATGGATTTATTATTCAGTTAAAATATTTTAGTATATGAATGTCGATTTTGCACAGCAAGATAAAATTTCATATCCAATCACTTTATAAATTTTAATAAATACAGGATATTTTAATACTACAAGAATAATAAAATTCAAAGTCATTAAATTTATTTTAATACAAACCAAAATTCTAAAAATTTTTAGTAATACTTATGGCTCAATAAATATGCTTAATTCAAAGAACATAATGAGTAATTTGGGTATCTAAAAGAGATGAGGAAACAGGTTTATTCAATTTTTTTTAATATAAACTGAATCATAGTTGTGATTGAATTGAAGAAATTATAGAATTTACACGACTTTCTATATCATTATTGTTCGAAATAATTTTTAAATATGATTCATGTCGAAGATCATACAAATCGCTTTTAGTGTATCGAGATAAAATTTTATCTATTTCAAGATTAATGGATTCGGGATTAAATGAATCAAAATAAAAAGCATAATCGTTCAAATATGCATGTATCGTTTGAGTATAATCAGTAAGCATTAAACCATAGGAGGCAGGTATTTCAAATATTTTAAGATTAGTAACATCCCTGTTCTCTTTAGTTAATATATTTAAATTAATTAAGGATTGAGACATTATTTCAGGAAACATACTTTGAGAAAGTATTTTTTTGTGAATCATCACGTTGTCATTCATTAATATTTTAGAATTCTCCCATTGACTTCCCCATATTTCGATTGGAATATTATTAACAATCTTTCTAATTATACTTTCTCTATGAGCTGAAAAAGTACCAATAAATGTTATTTTATTTTTTATGGGTAAAATTTCATTTGGTTTTTTATGTAACCAAGGGAGATAATACCACTCTAAATATAGTGGATTCCGAATGCCCTTGGCTTTATATTCATCAAATAAATGGGGCCTTGCAGAAAAAACCAAATCATAAATAGATAAGGAATTGATTAAATGATTACTCGTGTTTTTTTTATTAAAAAAATCATCTGGATTCCAATTTATAATAAGTACAGAAAGCTTTTTAGCGTAATGAAGTGTTTCAGGATAAATATTAAGTCCTTTTGAAATTATAAATACATTGGGTTTAAACTTATCAATTCTCGTTATTAGATTCTTATTTAAGATATTTTCATTAATCTTAAGAAATACTCTCCTATAAATACCATTAATTATTTTACTAACAGTGTCAATATAAATAAAAGGATAGAAATCGAATTTTTCAAAAATGATATTTTTGATGCTTAAGACTTTAGAGATTGAGTCGACATGGGTTCCTTCCCAATCTTCTCCGTATAATAAAATACGCAATGACATCTATTTTTTTGTAATTGTCAAATAAATATGAGATGCTAGAAAACCTTCAAAAATTCTAAAAGTAAACACATTAAACCAATAGCTTTTAGATTTTTTTTGAATTACCCACTTAATGAAGGTAATATTAAAGTTATTTTTCTTTAAATGAGAGTTGATTGATTTCTTAGTGAAAAATCTAAGATGTGTTTCATCTAAAATTCCCCATTCTTGATATTCCCATGAATCATTAAAAATTAATTTTTTTAAAACCTTCCAATTTCGGATATTAGGTACACTAATATGAAATTTTCCATTTTCTTTTAAAAAAGAATCGATTTTGTCTAAAACAGAAACAGGACTTATCAAATGCTCTAAAACATCGCCCATTATAATAACATCAAAAAAATTATTAGTGAAAGGCAAATCAATACTTTCTACATTTCCATATACTACAAAATCTAGACTCTTACAGGCCTCTTCATAAGCTGATAAGTTAATTTCAACACCGGCAACATAACAATTTTGATTTCGTTTAAAATAAGAACCCAATATACCATAACCGCATCCGATATCAAGTATTTTGAGATTATTCTCCTTAACCTGCTCCTTAAATAATTCTCTTTCTAAGGAAAAATAATTACTTTTTTTATTGAGATACATTTTCTCTACAACATCGAATTTCATAATCTAGATTCTGTTAAAAAGATAAACCAATTGACAGTTAAGAAATATCAGGAGATTAAAATAATTGCAATTGGCAAAAGGTTTATTGAAAATTACATTTTTTTGTGTATATTTTTTTTTAAATGTAAACAACTAATACAAGTTCCTATAAAAAAGAGTATGGAAAATTACTTTAATTGGTAAAAGTATTTAGCTGGCTCTTTAAAAACAAAATTCTAGATTCCCAACTACAAAACTTAAGAGCTCTCTTGTAACCAGCAATACGAATACGCTTAGCCAAAACTGGGTTGTTTTGAATGAAATTAATTTGATCAATACAATCTTTGAAAGAAGTATATACCAATATCTCATTTTCAATGTCATAATATTCTTTTAATCCTTGTGAAAATTGAGTTATATATAAACCACCCCAGAGCGGGATTTCAAAATCACGACCTTTTAAAGTTGTTATTTGTTTTGTATAACCAACTGCAGAAAAACCAAGAGTTAAAGGAGCATTAAACACTTGTTTCTGTAATTGCAACTGATCTATTTCTCCATTATCCCATCCTTTCCCATAACAGATGACATTAATACCAGTCTCCTTAATTTGATTAATAAATTTTTCACGCCATCCATATTTAGATCCAACAAATAATACATAGAAAGAATCAGTATAGTTAGCATCATTAATTTTACTAAGTAATTGATTATTAAGATTAACCTCAATTGGAATTGAGTTCCAAAAATAGCATGCGGCCTTATTAAAATTATACCTAGGAATAATCTCAGGTGAAAAAGTATAATTGAAATCAACATCTTGGGATAGATTATATACTCCAACTGGTTGACTTTTAACAACTGATTTAAAATATAAAATATCATCCCAACAGAAACTAATCGAAATTGTATTTTTTCTATTTAAATATTTAACAGAGTCAACACTAATTGAAAAATCAGAGGCATAATAAAAAACAATAAAATTATCCGTCTCATTATAAAATTTATCAAATTCAAATTTTAAACGAGAGTTTAGAATAGTATAAAAATTCATCCATTCCTCTTTAGTCTTAAAGAAATTTGAGGTTTTATCCCAAGTGAAGAAATATGTATTTCCTAGAACGGATAGCTCATCTACAAGAAGTTTTTCCCAATTATTGATTGATAGGATAATAAATATTTTTGTTTTTTCATTTTTATCCCATCGAAAATTCCTCCTTAGCAGTTTACTTTTAACTAAATCATCTTGATTTACAGATTTACAAAATATTTTATAAAAATTAATTTCAGCTAAAATTTTAAGTGTTTGGTATATAGATTTTAATTCAAATGAAAATGATTTGGGAAATTGAGGTTTAAAATTTAAAAATCGATTATTCGTTATTGACATTAAACTGCTATAAATAAAATTATGATAAATATATTTTAAAGCTTAAACAGCTTTAAATTTTCAAACATTGATAAAAATGTCGTACTATAACGTCAGTAGTAATTTTATCTTAGTGATAAAAGAATAAGCGACAATATATCAGTTAACCAATATATAAAAATAGAATTGATTCAGTTTTTTATACAAAAATTAAATAATAATAATAAAATTATGATTGAATAGGGATAGAAAACAAAGTACTACTCAAGAAAGAAAATGTTTTTTTAAAAAATATCTAAAATTCCATGCCATACTTTTTATAAGCAAATAACTATTATAAAAAATCCCATTTCGAGTCACACGAAGGTTACTGTTATTTTGGGACACATAAAATGGATTATAAATCTGATTCAAGAAGGATAGGAATATTTTTGTAAAACCCACAATGCCTAGATTCTTTTGTGCGAACAAAAAAGCATTACGATATACATACCAAGATGTCAATTTGCTGTTTATTGATGATCCCTCTGAATAATGCATTACCGGTAAATTCGTATTATAAATACTGAAACCCGCTTTAAGTGTTCGAACAAAATAATCATTGTCTTCTCCGTACATAAAATATTCTTCATCCATATATCCTATCTCGTCTAATAAATACTTACTAATAATAAAAAAACAGCCAGGCAAAGAATTAGATTTAGAAAATTGATTAGGTGAATATGTTATATAATCAAATGCCAAATAATCATTTTGATTATTATAAAACATTTCGTTAAATCCAATTAGACCAACTTTAGAATCTCTAATAGAAATTTCCTGTATCACTTTTTTTAATTTAGGCAATAGATATCGAGAGATTTGAACATCATTGTTAGCTATTATAAAATAATCAATTTGATCTTGTGCTTTAGCAAACTTCACTCCATTATTTACGTTAGCCGCAAAGCCATGGTGAACACTTTGATTAATTGTAAATTTAATTTGAGCTGCTTTAAGAAATTCTATGGAACCATCAGTTGATTGATCATCGGTAACTAGAAGTGAAATGCCACTTTCGTTACAATACTTTGCAATATCTGGGAGATATACTGGTAGAAATTTTTCTCCGTTATAATTAACAATAATGAGAGATATATTCAAAGCAAATGGATGTTAAGAATAACCAATTAAAGGTTTTTTAAATTAACCCTGATCCAGCTTTGAACCGGCAGCTCAAAAAATCTATAAATAAGATACCCCAGTAAGCAGGTACCTCCTAGGTAAAGAACAAAAAAGGGAGTTGAATTATAAAATTCAATCCCATGCTGATTGAATAATAAAATCATGAGGATGGATATTGAAACATGAATCATATAAATAGAATAAGTCATGTTACCAATTTCACGTAAAACATTTTTCCATTTAAGATCAACCCGTGAGAAAATTCTACCAAAACTGCCTATGAGAAAGGTGAATACTCCAGTTTTTATCATTAAATCAAGAATTCTAATGAAATAAAAATTATTGCGTAGTCCTGGGAACTGGTATTTAGCCATTAATAGAAGAAAAGCGAAACTTAGAATAACTGTTAGCCATCCAAAATGGATTTTATTATAGAATTGTGCTAATAAGCAGCCTGCAAAAAAATAAAATAGGCAATCATAAAAAGGGCTTATAATTCCCAAACAATAAAAACAAAAGAATAGCAGGGTAATAACTATAAAATTGACCACTTTTTTAAATAACCCTGTAAAAGTCAATAAGAAAAAAATCATATATACGAAAATTTCTACAGAAACACTCCAAAATGGTCCATTAAAAGAGAGCCCGAATTTTGCATTCCAAAAACCAATCATGAAAATATTTAATACAAAATGAAGAATATCATTATTGCTATAAATAAATGTGGTATCAAAATTTTTAAAATACAGATACTGTAAAAAAGCAATACTTATAAGTGTAACTAGGTGTAAGGGATATAGTCTAGAAAAGCGTAACCCCATAAAATGTATGAATGAAATTTTTTTATCCTGAATATCAGTTAAATAAAAATAAAAAAAGATAACGCCAGAAATCATCCAAAACGTTTCAACAGCCAGGCCACCATATTGATATATTAGTTTTAAGAAACCTGCAAAAGGTAAAACTGTTTTGACAACAGCACCCATGTTCATAAATGGGGTACTAAAGAAGGGAAAATGAACAATTAAAATAGAAACGGATAATAAGAATCGCAATAGATCCAGACCAATTAAATCTTTTGATTGAATGCGTGTATCCATTTATCAATTAATTGAGGATATACTTAATCCGGATTTTTTACTTGATATCACAATAATGCCAACATTGAATTTACAGCATAGTCTGGTGTGTACCTACTAATAACAACCGGATGAGTTATATCGGCTAAATTTGCATTCAAATGAACCAAAATATCTTTGATTCCATTTATATCATCTGCCTGACAAACCCAGTGTCCGTGGGTAGTCAACATGTTGTCAATTTCGTCATTTCTATAAGTAAGCGCAAGAATTCTTTTTCCAGTATGGAGATAGTCATAAGTTTTAAAAGGAATCGTATTTATGCTTCTGTCGTCGATATTTTGTACCAGCAATAAAACATCGGCCATTAAAGCCCTTTGCATTGCTTCCTCTCTACTGATTAAACCATGGATAATAAAAATACCGGGATATTTAAAATGTAATATTCTTTCTCTGATATCTGCATTCATATTACCATAAATATTCACTTCAATATTAGTTACCGGGTTTCCTTCTTTTGCCAATTCATGAAAGGCCTCCATCAAGGCATCTAGGTTTCTGGTTAGATATAGAGAACCCAGATAGGTAATATTTATTTTTTCATTAAGAACTTTTTCTAATGTTTGGATATTTGCATGCTGTAAATATTGCTCAACAGCAATAGACCCAGGATATACAAAGGAAATTCTTTCTGCTATTGATGGATACCTGGTTTGTGCATCCACCATGGCATTCTTAGTGCAGTAAATAGTAAAATCCGCATTCCAGATAATAAGTTTTTCAAATATAGCCAATCCAAATTTTGAAAAATTATTTCGTCCAATATCCGAGCCACTTAATGGATCCTGAAACTCGCAGAGCAGTTTTTTACGAAAAAGTTTCGAAAGTACAATGCCTGTCAGGTGCGCCCCAGCCGGTCCACCACTGGTGTAAATAAAATCAAATTCTTTTACCCGTATTTTAATTAAACTGATCCATAAAGATGAGATAAACCAACTCCAGCGACCTTCCCCTGATTGCAAATGAATTTTTCCCAAAAGCCGATCAAGCATCGACATAAATTGGATATAGCTGTAAGTAATGCCTTTTTTAGTATCTAGGTTTCTCCTTTTCGATTCGTCATATTCATAAGCAGCAGCATGTGGGCTTAAGGCTGGAATTCTGATATGCGTTATTTGCCTATCCTGATGTTGGATACAGCAACTAGCACTTACAATAGTTATCGCATATCCTCTGCGGATAAAGGCCTGTATTCGATCATCAATCCACTCAGCTTGGCATGCACCGGGCATATTACTATAATAAGAAAAAACTAAAATTGATTTTTTCACTAAAATTGAGGCGTTAATTCTTTGAAGTAAATTATAATACGTTCACTAGCCTTACCATCTCCATAGGGGTTTATTTTCCTGGAAAATTCCTGATAGAAATTAGTATCATCTAGAAGCTGCAGCGTGTAAGATTTAATTTTTTCCTTGTCCGTCCCCACAATTAATACAGTACCCGCTTCTACCGCTTCCGGTCGTTCGGTAACTTCTCTCAATACCAGAACAGGTTTTCCTAGAGAAGGGGCTTCTTCCTGGATGCCACCGCTGTCGGTCATAATCAAATAAGATTGCTGCATCAGCCAAGTGAAGGGCCCATAACTCAGGGGTGCTATCAACTTAATTTTTTCACTGTGAGCAAAATACTTTTCAGCCAGTAGTTTTACATTGGGATTCGGATGCACCGGATAAACGATTTGCACATCATCTCGATTTTCGGTAAGTTCCTTGAGTGCTGCAAATATTTGTTCAAATCCTGCTCCGAAATTTTCTCTACGGTGCCCCGTGAATAAAATTAGTTTCTTAGAAAAATCGATTGTTTGCTTAAGTTGAACAACTTCATCATTCTCAACATCCATTAACTGGATGGCATCGTATAAAGCATCAATCACTGTATTTCCAGTTACAATAACCTGCTGGGTAATGCCCTCTTTCGCTAAATTCTGGGCTGCTAAGGGGGTAGGAGCAAAATGTACATCTGCTAGCCGTGCCGTTAAACTCCGGTTGATTTCTTCCGGAAAAGGAGCCTGTTTATTAAAAGTTCTAAGTCCAGCTTCTACGTGAGCAACTTTTATCCCCGAATAAAAGGCTGCTAGGGAAACTGCAAAGGAAGTAGTGGTATCGCCATGCACTAAAACGTAATCAGGCAAATATTCATCAAATACAAACTGAATACTTGTAATAATGTTAGCTGTTAACTGATGCAAACTTTGTTTAGGCAGCATCACATCCAAGGAATAGTCAACCCCAGTCTTAAAAAAATCCAAAATAGGGTTAAGCAAATCCTTGTGTTGGCCTGTATTGCAAACTTTGCAAACTATACCATCCACCTTACCCAATTTTCTAATTAGCGGAGCCATTTTGATAGCTTCTGGTCGGGTTCCTATAACAACAAGTACTTTCATTAAAATAAATAATACAGAATAGGGGTCAACAAAAATTAAACAGGCAGCAGATATTTCTGTAAATAAAAGGATAATTTCCTTCTCAAAACAGTGATTCCATAAGAAAACAAATTGGCCTTAACAATTTTTGCTGGCATTTGGTAAGGCCCTAATAAATTTCCCAGGAACAAGCAGGCATCATACGAATTTTGAACAGAAAATTTGCTGGCATCCAAAAAAAGGTAACCGGAAACTGAATTAGAAATAGTCTGTTGAGTTGAAACAGAATTGGCTGATATAGTTTCAGTTCGAGTTGCATTACAAATGGCTGCCTCCACCTGCCTGTGTAAAGATGAACTCAGCTGCATGCCTAAAAGTGTTTGTAAACCATAACTGCG
>Ga0247831_1004194_pt1 | contig 19678 bp, 13 predicted proteins | sample LaCruzMarch2015__9_FD_192406 | JGI IMG/M metagenome (GOLD analysis project Ga0247831, IMG submission 192406) | Freshwater microbial communities from meromictic Lake La Cruz, Castile-La Mancha, Spain - LaCruzMarch2015_1m | ecosystem: Environmental > Aquatic > Freshwater > Lake | place: Spain... | reverse complement strand
CTCCAACCACCACGTTACACCAATGACGGCGGGCTTTCACCCGCCGCTACAATTGCACCGTCGCTAAGCGACTATATTTTCGGAAGCTTAAAATTTGGTCAACTTATATGGAGTTTCAGGTTTTCTTTGATCCAATTGTATCAGTCTTTATGGGATCTAATGCCTGAATTTCAATTATAAATCTGATTTGCGGTTTTGTGGGTAATCGACAGGTCTGAAGTGGCTAAGGTGGTGAAAAATCAAAGCAGTGAAGCTGCCTACGTAATGTGAGTTATTTAGTTGCAGTTGATGTTTTCTTGACCTGGCTGTAAAAAACCAAAATCGCCAAAGACAGGAAAACCGAAGGCAGGAACAAATTCCGGATGGGAACAATCAGCAGATTGAGGAAAACCACCAGCGTCAATTTGAGCACGCCAATGGCAAACAATTCAGGATTGAATGCCGCCCGAAAACGGTAATACAAGGCAAAAACCAGCGCCGGAACGGCAAAAGTGAGGCCAATGTTCAAGCGGTGCAAAATGGGCAATTGATCTTTGGTCACAAATTTGGCCAAACCTGGGCCATTCTGAATGAAGCCCAGAATTTTTTCGTAATCCTTGCCCATCGCCGCCGTGATGTAATGCTTGGGCAAGCTCATGAACATTTCCAACTCCGCAATGGCACCCGTTGAAATCATCAACAGCAATCCCACCACCACCGAAGATCCAGTGATGATATAGGCGTCTTTCCGGGATTGAAAAAACCATACCCACAAGCCATAACACGGAATCCAGGGCAGCAAACTGTACCGCGTTAGCACACTCAAGGCCAAGGCAATCCCGATAAACCAGGGATTTTTGTGCCAAATGGCCCAAACCAGAAGTACGTAAAAAGCGATCACCGGCCCTTCGTCGGCCATGGTCAAATCGCGGGTATCCCAAACCATGATGGAGTAAATGCACACCGCCGCAGGTAGGTAGGCGGCCAAAGATACCCAACTGAACTGCAAGGCTTTGGGCTTCCAGACATAAATCAAACCCAATGCTCCGAAAACACAGAGCACCGTCACCCAACGCAAATCCACCCCCAACTCGGTAGCAATCAAATAAGGCAACCACATGGCGGGCAGGTAAATGGGCTGCATGCCCTCCCAAATCTCTGGAATGATGCGGTATACCCCCGTGCCATTGACAAAGCGCCGACACATGATGTCCATGATCGGCAACATGTCGGCAATTTTGTAATCAACCGGGATGCTGCTGAAAAGCACCCCGATTTTCGGGATCGACCAAGCCAGCAACAACAGCAGCGGCAACAGCATGATCCAAAAGGCGTATCGCGGGATGGGCTTGAAATCGTGCTGAGGTTTGAGTAATGCCAATATGCCCACCGCCAAACCGCAGGCCATAAACACCAAGGAAACTGGTTTGGGAGGCAAGTGGTTGATTCCGTAACTCATGCACAGTGATTCCAGCAGCGTGGCCGAAAAGAGGAAAACAAATCTAGTGTTTGTTGTTTTTAGCATGAGCGTGAGTTACAGAATCAGACAATATAGAAAGTTTATTGAAACAACTCCACCCGCATGTCATCCAGGTAAATGGCCTGACGCAGTGGGTTGTGTACAAAGCATCTGATTTCGTGGTTGCCAGCATACAAACCGACCAAGCTCAATTCTGCGCTTACTTCTACCCATTTGTTTTGACCGATGTCGGAAGCTTTCACGATTTTGGACTCGACTTTCAATGGATTGCCTGCACCGTCCCAGATTTGGATGGTCAAGGCTACGCTGTTGTCTGCATCGGGCATCAACACGAAAGTAGAGTATTTTACTTTCGCGTAACTGTTGGTTGACAGTTTGTTGAAAGTCTTCATGAAAGTAAGACTGTACTCAGTGGTCGAGTCCATGGCGTAAAAACATTCGCCAGAATGACCTTTGCCCTTTTCAACATGAGGGGTATATCCAAAATGGGATTCAAAATCGTTGTTGTACACATTGGCTGAATTGCCACCCTTGTTGCCGTCTTTTTGGCATGCAGTGAAACTCAACAGTGATGAAATCACAATGGCAATGTAAAGCAGTACTCTAGTCATTTTTGTGAAATTTTGTTTTCGGGCGCAAAGTTAAATAGTTTCGGTACAATTCATAAACAGCTGAACGTATCTACACTTTAAACAACCCATATTTTAAAATGCAATAAATCGCTCTCATCCCGTCACGCCAGCCAATTTTTTTTCCTTCCTCATAGGTGCGCCCGTAATAGGAAATTCCTACTTCGTAAATGCGTACCCCTTTAATGCGGGCAATTTTGGCGGTGACCTCTGGCTCAAATCCAAAGCGTTTCTCTACCAGTTGTAAACTTTGCAGCATCTGGGTATTGAATAGCTTGTAGCCCGTTTCCATATCGGTCAAGTTCAGATTGGTAAATAGGTTGGAGAGAAAAGTCAAAAACTTATTCCCGATGGAATGCCAAAAGAACAACACCCGATGCGGCTTACTGCCCATAAATCGAGAACCATACACCACGTCGGCTTTGCCTTTGAGCACCGGAAGCAATAATTCGTTGTACTCATCCGGATCGTATTCCAAATCGGCATCCTGAACCACCAGAAAATCGCCTTTGGCATGGGCTATCCCGGTATGCAATGCCGCACCTTTTCCAGCATTTACCTCGTGTTTGAGGTACTGCACATCCATTGTGGGATTATCTGAAATGAATTGCAGGATGGCGCTTTCTGTATCATCTTTAGAGCAATCATTGACCAGAATGATTTCTTTCTCCACTCCGTGAATCAACTGAACCGCTGCAACTTTTTGCAAAACCGAATGAATCGTTTTCCCTTCGTTGTAAGCAGGAATCACTATAGAAAGTTTGCGCATCAGGTTCAATTTGGCTTTTCATCAAAAGCTTCTATTTGGAGTTGATCAACTGCCAAGGGGAAAACACTTCCCCCACTCTGAACGGATGCTTCTACTCTGTCAAAAGCTGCCTTGGGAGCCTTTACATCGAGAAATAACCCTTTGGTTTCTCCTTCATTCAAAAGGCGAGACACTTTAATGTATTTGGCTTTGATCAGTTCATCTCCTTTAAAAAAAATCAAGTTCAATCGCCAGCTCAGCCAGATGTTCCATTCCTTGTTGCGGCAACGAAAAACGGCGCTTACTCGCACCCATTTAGCCTTGGATTCAGATAGTTTTGCCCTAAAAATCAGGGTATTGGTGTGTTTGGCATCAAGACATCCGCTGCGTTGTCCCTGAATTGCGGGCAATTCGCAATTGTTGAATACAGTGTCTTTTTCAAAATCTTCATAATACAATTCCCGTACATTCTCACGCAAGCCTGCAAACCCGGCCTCGTTGGTATCCAACAACTTCAGGGTTTCCTCATCGCGGGCTTTGAGCCGACCTACCACGTTCCAATAATAAGCGCCATTCATTTCTTCTACCATAAACAGACCTCCGAGGTGCGCCTGGTGCGTCCACCAGAGATTGAGGTAAACAAACAACAGGCTCAATGCTGCAAAAACGTATTTCCAAAAACGGGTTTTATGTACCGCTTCAACAAAAGCGGCAATCGGCAACGCCAGTACAGGATACACTTGCACCATGGCCCGTTGCCCAAGGCTGCCCCCGTACCACCAGATGTTCCAGGCAAAGGTGATGTAAATGAACAAGACGCTATAAATCAGTGCAGTTAGAAACAAAGGTTTTTGCTGCTTGTACAAATGCCTGAACCCGATCAAGGAAAAAACCATCATGGGCGAATACATCAACCAGCCACTTTTGTAGCTCATCAAACCTTCCCAAATATGGGGACTGAACCAGTCAAAACCTTGCTCATCGCCATATGAGTACACCAGCCAATCGCCAGATACACTTTTCCAATAGATCAATTGCAAGGATCCGATCAGTATGCAGGTCGCCACGGCCAATGTCAATTTGGGCAGATTTGATTTGAAAAAAAGTAATTTTTCAGCAATCGAAGTCCGAAGATCGGGCCTGATTCCCCACAAAACCGGAATCAAGGCCGTCATGATTTCCGTAGGGCGTACCAATGCCGCCAGCCCAATTATCACGCCAATGCCAAGTGCAGCCCTATAACCAGGTTTTTCATAAAAACGAATGGTGCTGGCCAAAAGAAGAGCATACAAGGTGAACAAATAATTGTGGGTCATCGCCCCGGTGATGCTGGCATACTCCAGGTAATTGCTGCCCAGCACCAACAACAGCAAAGTTATTGCTGTACTTTGATCCGAAAAATAGCGCAAGAGAACCCGACGCAAAACAAAAAGCCCCAGAAATGCCACCAATAAACTTCCGAAAGCAATCATAAACTGGTAAGGAAGCGAGAATCCATCTGCTGGATATTGTCCACTCCAGGAGGCATAGGCGTGTGCCACAAAAAAGAAAGGGGCATACAAAATGGCTTGCCCGCAGGAGTATTTCAGTACAAAATTGCCATTGGGAAGTTGATACCCCTGTTGAAAATCTCCCGTGGGTCGGTATTGCTGCAGGATTTGATCCTTGAAAGACAAATGCTCGAGATCCTGGTAAATGAACGTCGCTGGCAAGTAATAATAATATCCCGAAACATCCCAACTGATGGTAGCTTCAGTGTAGCCTTTGTTCCATTTTGGATAATAGAAAAACAGCGCTGCAAAGAGGGCGGCCCAACAAAGAACCAAACTGAGGAGGGATTTTGGGTTTTGCATTCTTGGTTTTGATTCAGTTATTTATCATTCTTTCACCGTCAAATTCAATTCCTCAATGGCATACAATTCAGATCCAACAAAAACTACAATCCAGGCACTAAGGGGAACCTTAACTCCAGCAACTGCTTTGAGATCAGGGTAACTAAGGTACTCTTTTAACTGTTTTCGGGCTTCATTCAAGACGATTGGAGCTTGTGAGATGTCTCTTTTTTTTACATATTTCAATTCAATAGCATATTGAAAGGCCACTTCAATATTGGGTCGAGAAAGCAACAGTAAATCAATGTAACCTTTTCCAAGTGGATATTCACTGCGTACAAAATAGACATTGGTAGCAAACAAAAACGAGGCCGCAATACTTTTGACGTGTTTTTCATCCAATTTCCGATAGTCCCGATTGTCTAGGCTCTTTAAAACGTTGGCCACTGCTTCGAAGAACGGACGGGGATCTTTTTGCAATGCCATGTTAACCATCTTACCATTGATGTCTACCTGATCCGACAGCAAATTTGCCCTGTTCAAAATGGTTTCCCGAAACATTTTGAAATACAATTCCAGAATCACCTGATTGGGAATCTGAAAACGAATCAACCCGAGCTGATCAGAATGAATGGTAATCAACCCGTTGTAAAACAGTAAACTCAATGAATCATCTCTGGTCCAAACTTTATCCATGCTGAACTGGATGGTCAACGCGCCACTTACCGTTTTCTCTTCTACCAAATCCTGAAGTACAGATATATTGTCTGAATAATTGCCGATGGCAAAAGTCTGAGAAATACGGCTATAATCGCTGGCAATATTGACATCGAGCATAGATTCTGGATAACGCTGATAAGCCTGGTACTCCCGCGCAAAATAAAACAACATATCGGGGTTGTAAAGCCGTTGCTTTGCCCTTGGATTGAACAAATATCCATTGTACCAAGTCTGAACATCTGAAAGAATCAAAGGTAAATCTGACTCAGCAACCCCAGAACCCATTAAGATGTCTGTTGTTTCTGATTCCGAAAAGCCAAATAAATCATGAAAACTCAAATCGAGAGTCAAATTGTGGCCAATATTAAAACCGCTGGTCAAGCTATCCAGGGTAACCGGAGAGATTCCTGTTGCAAAAATTCTTCCAATCATTCCTGATTGGGTTCCGGTTTTTACTGCTTCAAAAAAAGCACGGTAAAAACCATCCCTACCCACCAGTTTTTTGAATTGATCGTGATCATTCACCAAAAGTCGATTGGTAAAGTGATCGTATTCATCAATAAGCAAAAAAATCTTCGGAAGGTTCTTTTTTTTACTGGCAATGACAAACAGCTCAGCCATAGCCTCTGCTGGGGTTTGGCTAGCATTGATGACCGTATGGTCTTCTTTGTCAAAATACTGAGGGTAAGCGTTCATGCACCGCTCAAGTCCTGTTTTGACTTGAATCCAAAAACCCCGTGACACTGATTCGAAAGTAGAAGTATCGATCCCGCTAAAATCCAGGGCAAGTACCAAGTATTGGTTGGCTTTGGATGTTGGTTGATACCCTATTTCCAAATCTCCAAATAGCGTCTGAAATTGTTTGGCTTGTCGCTGATCGTAATAATATTCCAATACTGAAAGCCAAAGGCTTTTTCCAAAACGTCTTGGGCGCAAAAAAAAATGATAAAGGGTAGGCAATTTCTCAAGCCTGGCAATAAAACCAGTACGGTCTACGAAGTAGTAACCTTCCTTTCGCAGCAGTTCAAAATTACTTATGCCATATGGTACCTTAATCATTGTCTACAATTCTGTACACAAATATAAACCAATCCAACTTCAATTGGGTAGTCAGCGTGGATACCCAATGAAAAAATAGTTCAACTTCTGAAAAAACTGTTGCTCAAATGCAGTTTTGTCCAATGCAGTTCCCCCATTCAACCATGCTTTAAGCGTACTGATCTGATAACCAAGCCCTTCAAAATAGGCAAAAACCTGCTCTGGACCTGCGCCATAAAAGTCTGAAGCCCCCAGGCCATGCTCAAACAGCACGATTGGGCGGTGTTTGTTCAAGGTCTCGCGAGCACCTTCCAGCACCAGCATTTCCCCCCCTTCCACGTCAATCTTGATGAGATCGACTTTCAAATCAGCAGGCAGCACCTCGTCCATTTTGGCCGTACGCACGGTGATCGAGGTATCTTGTTCATCAGGGCGATCGTATTTGCGTTTTTGCAGGCCGCTGTACGATGGATTGGACACCACATAATTGAAGGTAGCTTCGCCAGCCTCTTTACTGAGTGCAATGTCCAGGATGGTACATTGGCTGCTGCGGTATTTTTCCTGCAATGCTGCAAACATGACGGGGATGGGTTCAAAACCAAAATGGCGTCCGTTGGGCGCGTATTTTAGTATGACGTCCAACACTTCGCCTTTGTGGCAACCCACGTCAATGCAATTGCTATCGGCTCGGCATACTTTTTTGATTACCGCCTGGGTTTGGCGGTCGTAGCGTTGGTTTTGGGTAAAGGCAATCGGCAGTTTCTTCAGCAGTTGCTTGATGGCATTTTTCATAACCTAATGAGTGCTTTTAATTTATCACCGTACTCAGTTGTGAGCAGGATCTCGGCGTTTTTTGGGGCGCGTTTTAAGGGGATCAAATAAAAATCGCCTTTTTGCAGGCGGTCTTTGCGTTTGACCACCCGGCTGCGCAATTGGTTCAGGTATACAATGGTGGTATAAGCCACCACTTTTTCTTGAAAAGCAGTATACAGCGGGGCATCCTTTACAATTTTATCAATGCGTTGGGCCAACTTGCGGTCGCGTTGAGCGCCACCTTCCTGGTTGCGTTGCGGCAACACCGTCACATCAAAAACCAATCTAGCGGTGGCAAAACCTACCAATAATAGCGGCAGCGCCAGATCTGGTTTGCGAAAACTGCTCCAAAAACATGCCCCAAAAACCAAGGCAGTAGCCAGGGCCAACGGGAAAACGCTGGTTTTCATAAATTGCAGGTCGGGAATCCACGGCAAGGCCAATGCACCGAGGGCAAATACCCCCAGAAGAATCAGCGCCATAATGCGAAAAACGCGTCCTGCCCAAACTGGAGCACTGCTGCGCTGCTGATACACCCAAGCCAATATTATGCAGGCCAAAGGATACAACATGTATACATAACGCATCCGGGTACCCGGCGAAACCCAGTACGGCAGCGCATTGAACACCAACATCAAGGTACAAAAACGAATGAAGCGATTTTGGGACAAAAGCACCGCTTTCCAGTCCTTGCGCCACAAAAAAACCAGGAGCAAACTGGCAGGCGCCATATCCCCCACCCAATTCAATGGAAACAAGATCAAATGGGTGAAAAAATCTCCCCAGGAATTGTTGGCCACCGTGCGGTCACCCGATTCGGTCAGCATGCGCATCCATACCCGGCTCAAATCGTGGTACTGGGCATATTGGTAGTAATAAGTAAATAAAATCAAGCCCAATAGACCAATCCCGGCAAAATGCGCAGGATGAAACAAGGCTTTAAAGCGCTTTTTGTCTACAAAATACAGCAACAAGGAAACGGCGGTGAATACAAAAGAAGGCAAACCCTTGGTAAGTACGCCCAATGCACAACTCAGGTACACAAGCAAAAACAAAGGCCAATAGCGCTCTTTTTCACCAAAATGAAAAATGGCCAAAATCCCAACAAAGACGATCATACTGTACACCATATCGATCTCGGCCAACATCGAAAAAAACAACAAAATCCCCGATGCAGTCAAAAACAGCAAAGCACTCAAAAAGCCCAATTGCTTGTTTTGCAACTGTTTCTTTGCCGCGCCGTACATCAACCCGGCTATCCCGAATGTGGACAAAACGGTAGGCAAACGCAGATTGAACTCCGAGAACCCTCCCAGGAGTTTTACAAATCCGATCAATATCCAGTTGTAAAAAGGAGGCTTGTTGTAATAGTATTCCCCAATTAAGGTAGGCACCCACCAATTGTGGTTTTCCAGCAGCTCCATGGCAATGATGCTGCGCCTTGGTTCTTCCATGTACAACGGCTGAACCCCCAAATTCAGAAAGTACCCGATGAGCAACAGCAGTCCTGCAAGCAAATAGAGTAAATTGGCGCTGATGCGAATTCCTTGCATAGGTGAAATTGAATCGATTTGCCTAAAAAAATGAGAGAAATGCAAATTTTACCGCATTACCCTTAATTTAGGCGGGTCAAATTTACTCAAACGAATATGAAAAGCGGAAGAAATTACGATTTAGCCTTGCTTTTGCTGAGACTTGCTTTTGGCGGATTGATGATGGGATTGTGGGGACAGAACAAATTTTTGAAATTACTGACCGAAAATCCTGTGCAATTTCTGGATCCTTTTGGCCTAGGCGATCAAGTTACTTTAGGGCTTTGCGTTTTTGCCGAGGTCTTTTGTGCTGCTTTAATCGCTTTGGGTTTGTACACTCGACTGGCCTGTATACCGCTGATATTCAACATGGTGATGGCCATTACTTACGGTGAGGCTGGTAGGCCATTCGTTGAGCGCGAACATGCCATTACCTACCTGGTGCCTTATGTAGTCATCTTTTTGATGGGCCCCGGATGGTATTCCTTAGACGCTCAAATTCGCAAAACCCTGGATTAATCCATACCTTAGTATGACGCAAAAAATTACTTCCCGATTTTTTGTGAGGGTTTTGAAAAGGAAGCTCACTTGAAATGAACCGTTCTGCTTCCTTTTCAAAACCCAAAATCAGGAAGTTAATTTTTCTGCGTTACTTTACATTTCACCTTTCATTCTACTTTAATGAACCTGAATCTAGATCGAGACCTCTGCTTTTTTGATATTGAAGCGACCGGACTCAATGTAGTAAGCGACCGCATAGTGCAAATTGCCATCATCAAATACCTCAAAGATGGCCGTGAGCCTCAGGAGTTGTCCTTGATGATCAATCCGGGCATTCCGATTTCACTGGAAGCCATGTTGGTGCACGGCATCCAGCCCAAGGACGTGGCCAACAAGCCTACTTTCCAACAATTGTCCAAAAAGATCTGGGACTTCATTGGCAATGCCGATCTGGCCGGATACAACTCCAACCGCTTTGACATTCCGATGTTGATGGAAGAATTTGCCCGGGTTGGAATGGAATTCGACATCAGCAAGCGCCGATTGATTGATGTGCAACGGATTTTCTATAAAATGGAGCCTCGCACGCTCAAAGCGGCCCTCAAGTTCTATTGCGAAAAAGAACACGAAGATGCCCATGATGCCATGGCCGATGTACGCGCCACCATCGACGTATTTAAAGGGCAATTGGACAAATACGAAAACATAGATTACCTCGATGAAGACGGCAACCGCATAGAGGCCCCCATCAAAAATGATGTGCAAGTCTTGCACGAATTCACCAACGACAACCGTTTTGTAGATGCCACCCAAAAATTGCGCAGCGATGTCAACGGCGAAATCGTTTTCAATTTTGGCAAATACATCAACAAACCCGTAGGCGAAACCTTGTACGAAGACCGCCAGTACTACAACTGGATTCTCAACAAGGAATTCACATCGCAGGTCAAACAAATGGTTAAAAAGCTGGTTCGCGATTACGAAAAAGGCTTAAAGGCCAAAGAGAAGGAAACCGGAAACCAGGAATAATGCGTACGATGGATCTATTTTTGAAGCGTTGCAGTGCTGTTTTTATTTTGGGAATCATGCTACTTTTGACGGCATGTGCCACTCGCGAAGAAGGCTGCAACGATGCCTTCGCCAATAATTTTTCTTTTGGCGCAGACAAACCCTGTAGCGGCTGCTGTATATACCCTGGCTTGCGGATTCGCCTGAGCCACAAGTACAATGGTACAGCAATGGTGTACAACCAGAAGATTTTTAGCGATGGAGCTGGAAATAAGTTTGGATTTGGAGACTTGCGCTTTTACCTCTCTAATTTTCAAATCGTTTCCGTAGGCAACAAGGTGATCAATGTACAAGAGCCCTTGGATGTGTACGTAGAAAAATCAGCCGGGGATACCGCCAAAATCAGTATTGCCAACAGTTTTGCCCTGGCACGCGGCGTCAACCAGGCAGACATGAACATTTCTTCTTACCGCGACACTTCCAGCGTCACGAAGCTTCGATTCACCATTGGGGTCGGGGGCGAGATGAACCAGGCCAATCCCTTGCGTTTGCCCAGCGACCATCCCCTGCGCAGCAGCAAATACGACGGCATGTACCTGGGGGCGCAAAACGGGTATGTGTTTTCGCAGTTTTTGTATTATGCCAAAGATACCGTTGATGTCAAAATCAGCGCTCCAACCAATCTGAGGACGATTGAACTGACTTTCAGCCCTCAAAAAATCAAACGCGGCTACTTTCTGAACATCTTGATGGACGTAGATTATGCAGTTTGGTTTCAGGGGGTCAATGTCAACACCGACACCCCCAGCCAGGTAAGCGAAAAAATAATCAAAAATATTTCGCAAAAAGCCTTCACCGTGACACAAATCAGCACAAGTTTGTGATCTTTTTTTGTAAATTAGGCATTCATATTGTAAGAATCATGAGTTTGACGTTTACGAAACCTTGGAGGTTTCGTAAACGTCAGCATTAACTAAATATGCCATCCATGCAAAAATTGATCATCCTTTGTTGTGTATTTATCAGCATCAGTTTATTTACTTGCGACAAGGATACCGAAACCTCCGATACTGGAGGGGAAGTGACACTTACTTTCAAGGGTCTCTTTGACAAGTCTGCACTGAAAATGTTCAACGCAAATTATCCTTATGAATCCAATATGAATCTGCGTTTTCAACTTTTCCAGTTTTACATTTCGGACCTGTCTTTGCTAAAAACAACCAACCCTTCAGGAGACAGCACCAAACTCATCGATGTTGAATTGGTTTCATTTAAAAACATTCAATCTGACGATGCAGCAAAAAAAGGCATCAGTTTCACCATCAAAAACGTTCCTCCGGGCAGCTACAAAGGCATCAAAATTGGCCTAGGTGTATCCGCAGACCTGAATGCCTTCGGCCCCAGCAAATATACGCCTCCACACCCTCTGGATGACAATTACTGGTCATGGGCGTCCGGGTACGTCTTCACCAAAATTGAAGGCAACGCCGACCTTGACAAGAGTGGAAAATTTGCCACCAAACTGACGTTCCACGTTGGTCAAAATAATTTCTATCGGCAAAAGGTAATGTGGCACGACATCGAAATCAAGGACAAATCCAGCACTCCAATCTCCTTTGATGTAGACTTGCATCGGGTTTTGGTAGCCGCACCAGGCTCGTTCCTCGATTTTCGGAAGGTGACCCAGGATCATACTATCGATCTTACGATTGCAAAATTCCTCAGCGACAACCTCGAACAGGCGTTGACGATCCACCATGAGTAAGAAAGTGAAATTTGGGTGGATCATCAAAGACTGGCAATGGCTGTGTCTGTTGCTGTTTGTGTTGAATGCTAGTTCTTGTCAAAATGTCCAAGATCAGCAAATCCAAAACACAGCTTTTCAGCCACATCTTATTCAGCCACCTCATCCACCTACCTTTCCAGTGATGGTGATTCCATCCGACAATCCACTCAGCCGGGAAGGGGTAGCCTTGGGGCGCAAGCTTTTTTTTGACCCCATCCTGTCCAGTACTGGCCAGATGTCGTGTAGTACTTGCCATCAACCCAAATTGGCGTTCACCGATGGACAGGCCTTGAGCAAAGGGGTAAGAGGGCAACTGGGCAAACGCAGTGCCATGTCCTTGCTCAATGTCGGTTTTTATGCCAAAGGATTGTTTTGGGATGGGCGAGTCGGCACATTGGAAGAACAGTCTTTGCATCCTGTGCGCGATACCAATGAAATGAATGCCTCTTGGCCAAAAATTGCCAAAAAAATTCAAAGGCATCTTTCATATCCGATGCTTTTCCGTAAAGCATTCGGCATAGCGTCGGTTCAGGAAATTGACAGCATCCTGATCGGCAAAGCGCTGGCACAATACGAACGCACCCTCATTAGCGCCGATACCAAATTTGATCGGGTGATGCGCAAGGAAGTACAATTTACACCTCAGGAAAAACGGGGCTGGACGATTTTTTTTGACGCTTCCCCCGCCGTTCCTACCTCCGAATGCAACCATTGCCATGTCGATCCATTATTCAGCACCCTGGGATTTGAAAACAATGGTCTGGTTGAGGCGTTATCACAGGATGATTACCCCGACAAAGGGCGGGGGGCAGTGACTGGAAACCGAAACGACAATGGCCAGTTTCGAGTGCCTACATTACGCAATTTAAAATACACTGCTCCATACATGCACGATGGTCGCTTCAAAACCCTGGAGGAAGTGTTGGATCATTACGCATCAGGTGGCCATCCAGGCATCAATGTAAGCCCCAATGTGCGGGTCTTGCACCTGAACAAAAAAGACCGCGCTGATCTAATCGCATTTTTAAACACGCTGAATGACCAGTATTGATATGCGTTACTCTATATTGCTTGTCCTGTTGCTGACTTTGCTTGGCTGCAAACCAGACAAAAATGAAGACCCCAAGCCCGATACAGATTTGATTTCGGGCAATTATGCTCCCGAAGCATATACCATTAGTATTCCCAAGTGGATGCCTCCGCTGCCGGCAACGCCAGCAAATGAATTGACCAAAGGAGGCGTTGCCTTGGGCCGAATGTTGTTTTATGATCCCATTCTTTCGCGAGACAGCACCCAGGCTTGCGCTACTTGCCACCAACAAACCTTGGGATTCACAGACGGCCTCGCCAATAGCAAAGGGATTCGTGGGCTGAATGGCACCCGTAATGCGATGGCCATTGTCAACCTGGCCTACAATACCCGAGGCTTCTTTTGGGATGGTCGTTCGGTTGATCTTGAAAAACAGGCGCTACTCCCCATTGAAGATCACCTGGAAATGGACGATACCTGGGAAAATGTAGAACGCAAATTGCGCAGACACAAGGATTACCCTACTCGCTTTCGAGAAGCTTTTGGTATTTCGCGCAAAACGGAGTTGACCAGAGACCTAGTGGTAAAAGCGATTTCCCAATTTGAACGCACCCTGATCAGTGCACAATCGCGCTATGATCGCATCGTTTGGGCCAAGGATGATTTCCCCAGCGATGAAGAGCAACGCGGGCTGGAACTCTTTTTTATTGAGTACGCCAATGGACAAGCACACCCGGGATGCTCCCATTGTCATTTCAATCCGCTGTTTACCGACAACAATTTCCACAACAATGGCCTCGACAATGTACCCAACCTCGGCGCTTTCAAAGACCTGGGAAGAGGCAAAATTACCAGTCTGCTGTCTGACAATGGCAAATTTCGCACCCCCACTTTGCGCAACATAGCTTTGTCTGCTCCCTACATGCACGATGGCCGCTTCAAAAACCTGGAAGAGGTACTAGAAAACTACAGCAAAGGAGGTCACGATGTAGCCAATGAAGACCCAAATATTGTTCCTTTTGCGCTCACCGCGCAGGATAAATCTGATTTGATTGCCTTTTTGAAAATGCTCACCGACACTTCTTTTGTGAACAATCCAGCTTTTTCAAATCCATTTAAGCGCTAATTCAGTTTTTTTTGGCTTTTTTTTAGTTAAAAAAAAGCGTTTTTGGAGAGGTTTTTTTCACAAATAACACTAAAAAAATGCCATATTATATCAAATAAAGCTTTATTTCACTCTTTTTATTTTTTCACAATACGCTTATTTTGTCCTTGTAAGCCCCTGTTCTTTGCCGCATATTTGTATTGTCAAACGAACGTAGCCGATGAATGAATCGGGTACAAATTTTGGATATGCATTATGGGATCTTTGTTTGCGAAAATAGTAAGTCAGGTTTAGGGATAAAGTCTGACTTACTATGCAAACCTTTCCCCACCAATTCGAAGTGTTTTCACTCAAAATATACCCACTAGGGAAAAGATTATTTTTTAAAGTTCATGGGATTATATGCAGTAAGTCGCGCTCATTCAGCGCGACTTATTTTTTTTTGACCAAATCTGAACCAGCCTCAAAGGTAAGTTGTTATTTTTTAGCATTCTGCAAAATAAAACTAAAAAATCCAGGTTTAATTAACTAGAATATTAAGGCTTTGCTTTAAATTCGTTAATTGATTTAAGAGGTATATTCATGGGATTATAATTTGTTAGTAGTTGGTCGTACTGCAACTGAGTAGTGCGACTTTTTTTTTAGAAAAGCAATATTAAAAAAACTTCTAATGTCTCCGCCATAGTAGTGGGCAAAAATAAGTGATCATTTTCCTGAGCCAGGGGATTAAATAAGACACTTGAAATGAAACGTTTACTCATCTAATCCTCCGGCAAAATGATTACTTATTTTTTTATCGCCCCAAAGCTTTGTTCATATCAAGAATATTTCGTTTATTTGCTCCACATAAAGCCATAACTACATTTTAGGAATCATTTCATTTTATTACTTCTTCATCCAGTAATAGTATCCTACCCATTTTTTCAGTCTTCAGCATTGGCCTCGTTGTGTGGTGTCCACACGACCGGGATCACTCTATTTTCATTGCTAACAAATTTTAATCCAATGTTCAAAAGACCAACCGCTGTTTTATCCCGAAACAATCGTGAACCGATTAAACTGATTTTATTGATTTGCTGCATGGCCATCGGTGGATTCAGCACCACAGCATTTGCCCAAATCACCCTCAATTTTGATCTTACCAACCCGATCTGTGCAGGACTGGGGGTTGGAAGCAGAATTTTGGTGACACCCAGCGGTGGTACCAGCCCTTATGCTTACAAATGGTCAAATGGGACTACTACAAATGAGCTCAGCAATGTTCTTGCGGGTAGTTATTCTGTAACGGTTACCGATGCTGCCAATCGCAGCATCAGCGGTACTGCAACCCTCAGTGATCCTGAGCGGGTCAGTGTGAGTTTCGAGTCCCAAAGTTGCACCTCCCCTGCCACAATAACGGCTACAGGAAGCGGTGGCTTTCCACCCTACACCTATACCTGGGACGGGATGGTGCCTGGACGAACCTATCAAGCTTCCCTTCCAGGAAAGTATTGTGTAACTGTCACCGACTCCAGGCTTTGTGGCCGAATTGCCTGTTTCACGGTTTCGATCAATCCAATGTTCCTGGATGTGAGTGCTCAAGCCATCAGTTGCCCTGGTGTTGATGATGGCAAGGCCAGCGTTAGCGCTTCAGGCGGTACAGCACCTTATTATTACACCTGGAGCAACGGTGCAACCACTTCCAGCATCAGCAACCTAAAGGCCGGCAATTACTCGGTGACCGTGGTTGACGCAGGAGGCTGCACCGAAATTGCCACGACGACCGTGGTCAACAAGTCACCCATCCAAATAACCCTGACCCCCACCCAACCATTGTGTTCGGGCGATGCCAACGGTGCCATTACGGCCATCGCTACTGGAGGAAACGGTGGTTTTCTTTACCGCTGGAATACTGGCGCTACTACTACCGCCATTACAGCTTTAGCCGCAGGCACCTACACCGTTACGGCCACCGATTCCAGGGGGTGTACGGCCAATTCATCGAGTACACTGATACCGGGATCCAACCTGACTCTCCTTCCAGCCGGTGTTCCCGAAACCTGTCCTGGCAACAACGACGGATTCGCGCTGGTGGAAGCTACTGGAGGTATTCAGCCTTTGAATTATACCTGGGCTGTAGGTGGATCTACAAATACCCTCAATCGTTTAGCACCAGGTACTTACCGCATTACCGTCAGCGATGCCAGAGGCTGCCAAAAAACAGCTGATGTAATCGTTAGGGCAGCAACCGCCATTACCATCAACGTTGCCTCCACCAATAACCCTACCTGTGGAGTAAGCTCGGGCAAAGCAAAAGTGACTGCTACTGGCGGAGTTACCCCTTATAAATACTTATGGAGCAATGCAGCAACCACCGATTCCATTTCCAACTTAGCAAGTGGAACCTACCGGGTTACGGTAACCGACCGCAATGGCTGTCAAAAATTTGGCGTAGCTACTATTACAGAGCCACCCAGTATGGTATTGACCCTGCAAACTCAACAAATCACTTGTAATGGCCTAAAAAATGGGCGCATTACTGCACTGGTAAGTGGTGGCACCTCTCCTTATACTTACATCTGGAACAACGGGAAAAGTACCCAAACCATCGATACTTTGGGCCCTGGCACCTATGGCATTATGGTACGGGATGCCAAAGCTTGTGTTGTGCAAACTTCATCCACCTTACTGGATCCACCCGGGGTAACGGGCACCCTTACTTTAACCAACTTCCTGTGTAGCAATACCCCAACGGGCACAGGACAAATCAGTATTTCCGGTGGCACAACGCCATATACTTACCTATGGAGCAATGGGGCAACCACTTCGGCAGTTGCCAATTTAACACCAGGCAATTATGCAGTGACCGTTACCGATGCGAATGGATGTGTAAAATCTTTCAGCGGTCAAATCAGTCTTAACTCAGGCTTAAATCTTTCTGCTTCTGTTTCGGATGTCAACTGCTTTGGTGAAAACAATGGCCGAATTGCCCTTACCGCAACTGGAGGTACTGGTGCATTGAGCTACAACTGGAGCAATGGAGACACAACTGCTATTGTCAATAATCTCGCCCCTGGAACCTATACTGTTACCGTGGCGGATCAAAACAATTGTAGCAATGACAGCAGTTTTGTCATCGTGCAACCAGCGGTACTGCGTGCCAATATGGATGGGAATGGACTCATCTGCGCTACACCTTTAAGCGGAGCAGCAAGTTGTACCCCCAATGGTGGTACGATGCCCTATTCTTTCAATTGGAGCAATGGCGCAACGACTTCTGCGATAACTGCTTTAAGCGGAGGAAAATATACCGTAACCTTAACCGATGCCCGCGAATGCGAGGTAATCGATACGTTCAGGGTAACTGACCCAGGAATACTGCTGTGCCAGGTCAGCATCCTAAAAGCAGTAAGTGTTCCAGGTGCCATGGATGGAGAGGCTGTAGTTACCGTAAACGGAGGTACTGGTCCATTCACTTATATTTGGAGCAATGGCGCAACCACCTCCGCAACCACCAACCTGAGCAGTGGAAACTACTCAGTGACCGTAACCGATGCGCTTGACTGCGAAACGAACTGTAGCGTCGCTTTAGCGCCAAGCAAAGCACTGATCGGCGACATGGTTTGGTTTGACCGGAATGAAAATGGCCTCATGGATGCTGGTGAACCCGGAATACCTGGGATCAAAGTAAGTCTGAACCGCATGGATACCATCAATGGTCCGGAGATGGCGGTCACCACTACCAATGCTGACGGGAAATACTATTTTGCAGTAAATCCGGGTTGTTATCGGGTTACCTTTGGCATACCCGACACCCTGCGGCCAACCCAGGCCAATGTTGGCAACAATGACGCCCTCGACAGCGATTGTGATCCATTTAGTTACATGACCGATACCATCTGTGTAGCGCCTGGCAGCAGCAACCTGATCTGGGATGCAGGGGTAACTTTTGGCCCCAAAGGGAGCACCCTGGGTACTTGTCGTTGTTTGAACAATGCGGTGGATGCCGGAACTGGGCAATTCCGTGAAACCATCACCATTGATGCAATCCCGGGCGAAACCTGGCGCATTGCCAGTGTCAGAGGGGTCTACAGAGACGACAGTGCCAATCCACCTGCTTTGCCCATCCCCTTAAATTCGGGAGTTACCCTGGCTACTTCGACTCCAGGTGTTTTCTCATTGACCTTCAAACACCTGGATGGACAAGGATACCGCATGAAAATCACCAATGGGGTTGATACAATGGTTTTCCAAAATACCTGCGCTTACCCAACCCTCAGCATTGGACGTTTGTCCAACGCAAGTGATACTTTCTGCGTCAATGCAGCACCTTTTGATTTGGTGGCAACCAGCTCGATTCCCGGAGAAATTTCCTTTACGCTCAATGGACAACCCGTAACCCGCATCAATCCTGCGACGTTGCCTCCTGGCACGTATGAATTGATTGCCCGTTTGTCTCCAAACGATGCAGAGGAATGTGAGGCAGTTTTGCGCCGACTCATTGTGATTACCCGTACCAATTGCCGTGCAATAATCGGAGATTTTGTGTGGAACGACTTGAATCAAAACGGCATTCAGGATCCAGGCGAACCTGGAATTCCAGGCGTTAAGATCATTGTATTGGTGGTACCCAAGGGTGGATTTACCACCCCAGATACCATCGTTACGGATGCCAATGGAAAATACTTGTACACTGGCCCTGCGGGCAAATACAAAATGACCATTATACTGCCTCCAGGATTTGTATTGGGCAAATCCAATGCCGGCATTGATGACCGCATCGACAGCGATTATGACTCTACTTCCTTGATGACCAACATCATTGATCTGGAAGAAGGCCAAATCGACTTGACCGTTGACGCTGGTCTGATCAAACCCTGTATCAATGTAACCAGTGCTGGTGTAATCGGTTACGATCAACGGTTATGCGCTCCTGGAATCGATCCGGCGCCCTTGGTCAACGTTGTTTCCCCCACGGGTGGCGTCGGAGAAGTGGAATACCTCTGGATGAAATCGGTGAGCAGCCCGCGCTTCGACAATGCTTTCTTTGAACCGATCCCCAACTCCAATGCGCCCGATTACGACCCAGGGCCACTGCAAACCACCACTTTTTATGCCCGTTGTGTGCGCATCAAAGGCGGTTGCGCTTACATTGAAAACAATGTGGTCAAAATTGAGGTAGGCAATGATGTGAAAATTGACTGGAAAAGCCCAACCGGGTTCTGCGCCAAAGACAATGCCGTATTGCGCATTGAAACGGGAACTGAATTCCCTGGGGTACGTTGGGATTTCGACTTGGGTGTTACACCAAGGGTGGCTTATGGCAAAGTAGCAACGGTTAGTTTTGTTGGGCCAGGTCGATTCGGGGTGACCCTTACGGTTTCAGAAAACAACTGCGTAGGCAGTTTCAGCACCTTCCTTTCCGTGACCGACAACCCGACAATATGCGGTAGTGGCGTCAATAGTTTTGGACTGGATGCTGTACCAATGAACAGTCA
>Ga0247831_1004190_pt1 | contig 19686 bp, 13 predicted proteins | sample LaCruzMarch2015__9_FD_192406 | JGI IMG/M metagenome (GOLD analysis project Ga0247831, IMG submission 192406) | Freshwater microbial communities from meromictic Lake La Cruz, Castile-La Mancha, Spain - LaCruzMarch2015_1m | ecosystem: Environmental > Aquatic > Freshwater > Lake | place: Spain... | reverse complement strand
GAGTGGCTGCCCCTCGTGCACGGCCAGGGCAAGCTGACCGCCGAGAACGGCTTCGCCAACCAGGGCGACGTGGTGATCTTTGCCCGCCTCGCCGCCGACCTGCTGGGTGCCACCAAGATGGACCGCCCGGAGGACATCGACGTCAACAAGAAGACCGACAAGGTCTACTTGATGCTGACCAACAACTCGCGCCGTAAGGCCGACCAGGTCGACCCGGCCAACCCGCGCGCCGACAACAAGTTCGGCCACATCATCGAGATGATGCCAGAGGGCGGCGACCACGCAGCAGCAAAGTTCAAGTGGGAAATCCTCGTCCGGTGCGGCGATCCTTCGATCGCAGCAGTCGGTGCGAGCTTCAACCCGGCGACTTCGAAGGACGGCTGGTTCGGCATGCCCGACAATGCCGTGGTCGACGCCATGGGCCGGCTGTGGATCGCCACCGACGGCAACGCGCCGTCGAAAACCGGCCGCGCCGACGGCGTGTGGGCGATGGAAACGGAAGGGCCGGCGCGCGGCACCTCGAAGCTGTTCTTCCGCTGCCCGAACGGCGCAGAGCTGTGCGGCCCCGAGTTGACGCCGGACATGGAGACGTTCTTCGTGGCCCTCCAGCATCCGGGCGAAGCCGACGACGATGATCCGAAGGCGGCACCGGCCACTTTCGAAAATCCGTCGACGCGCTGGCCGGACTTCAAGGACGGCATGCCGCCGCGTCCCTCGATCGTCGCCATCACCCGGAAGGGCGGCGGCAAGATCGCCGTCTGATCGAAGTGACATGACGTCCGGCCGCGACGTCGTCGCGGTCGGCGAGGATCGCCCTGCAACGCTGGCCCCGCGGCTCACACGCCGCGGGGCCTTTGAGTTGGTGGCTGCGGTGCCTCGGGTTGGAAGTGACGTGTAACCGCGCAGCCCCTGTCGGTCACCAATCAACGGGCCCTCTCGCGAGCCAGTCCAACTCAGGAGCGCTTGTCATTGTCGCGAGACGTGCCGCTGTTAGGGGGAGCGCGTTCCTTCAACGTGCGGAGCCCTACCCCATGCGGATTGCACTTTCCTGGATCGCAGTCGTCACCACGGCCTCTGCGGCTCTCGCTGCCGAGCCGCAGCAGTTCCCGGCGACGCTCGCCGGTCATGCCCTGGTCAAGGCCGATACGTCGGTGGCGGCCCCCGCCGATGCACCAGACGACCTCAAGGTCGCCGGCAAGTTCACCGGCCCCGGCGGCCGGCGCGTCGATACCCTCGGCAGTCTGCCCGGCACGTCCTTCCTGTCCGACAAGGCGGCGGCTCGAAACACCGGCTATGCCATGCCGATCAAGGGCCAGTCTGTGCAGGGCTTCTCCGGCATCAAGACGCAGCCCGACGGCACGTTCCTCCTGCTCACCGACAACGGCTTCGGCTCCAAGGGCAACTCGCCCGACGCCATGCTGATGTTCCACGTCGTCAAGCCCGACTGGACGAGTGGTTCCGTCGCTCTGATCAAGACGACCTTTCTCGCCGACCCCGACCGCAAGGTGCCGTTCCGCATCACCAACGAGGGCACGGCCACACGCTACCTGACTGGCGCCGACTTCGACATCGAGGCGATCCAGCCGATCGGCGACCACCTGTGGTTCGGCGACGAGTTCGGCCCCTACCTGATCCAAACCGACCGCAACGGTAAGGTGCTGGCCGTCCACGAGACCGAGGTCGACGGCAAGCCGGCGCGCTCGCCCGATCATTATGCGGTGTCGACGCCGGCGACACCCACCGCGCCGCTCGCCTTCAACGTGCGCCGCTCGCGCGGCTACGAGGGCATGGCCGCGTCCAAGGATGGCCGCTTGCTCTACCCGCTCCTCGAAGGGCCGATGTGGAACGCCGAGACGAAGGACTGGGAAAAGGTCGACGGCCGCGAGGTGCTTCGCGTGCTCGAGTTCTCGGTGGCCGAGGGCAAGTGGACCGGTCGCTCGTGGAAGTACCCGCTGGAGATCGCCGGCAACAACATCGGCGACTTCAACATGATCGATGCCACCACCGCCCTCGTCATCGAGCGCGACAATGGCGAAGGCACCGCCGACAAGGCCTGCCCGGCCGGCAAGCCGGCGCCGGACTGCTTCAACACGCCGGCGAAGTTCAAGCGCGTCTACAAGATCGAGATGAGCGTCGCCAACGCTGGCGGTCTCGTGCGCAAGATCGGCTTCATCGACCTGATGGACATCGCCGACCCCAAGGGCCTCGCCAAACAGGGCGCCAAGGATGGCAAGCTCGCCTTCCCGTTCGTCACCATCGAGAACGTGGACGTGGTCAACGCCACCCAGATCGTGGTCGCCAACGACAACAACTTCCCCTACTCGGCCGGCCGCGAGCCGCAGAAGCAGGATGACAACGAGTTCGTGCTGCTCGATGTCAAAGAGCTGCTCGCGGCGAAATGACCGAGTCCGCCTGAAAACCATGACCGCGACGTTCGGCGGCGCACGCACACGCGCGTGCGCCGCTCGCGGCATGGCACGCGGCATGGCACGTCTTGCTATGGCCCAACTGCCCGGGTAGCGGCTAGGATGACCGCATGGCGTGCCGGCACGACAGGTGCCCGGCGTCCAAGACCCCAGCAGGATACATGTTCCGCCACATCAGTCGCTTCCGCGATCCGTCTCGCTCCCTCGGCCCGTCTTACTCCCGCGGCCGCACTTGGCGCATGCGTGCCGCAGCCCTCGCGATGACAGCTGCAACCCTTGCTGCCGGATCGGCGGTGGGCGTTGCACCGGTAGCAGCCCAGGCTCCGACGCCCGCCTCGCTCAACGCTGCGGTGCCGGCGGCGACGTCGGAAAATGCCCGCGACGTGCTGGCCCGCGTCCGACCGTCCATCGTCCAGATCAAGGGCTTCTTCGGCACCAACACCGCGCACGAGTTTCATGGCACCGGCTTTGCCGTGGCCGACGGCGGTGTATTCATGACCAACTATCACGTGGTCGCGCGCAAGGTGCAGCACCCGACCAAGTATCGCCTCGAGTATCGCACACCGGACGGTACGACAGGCGCGCTGGAGGTGCTCGGCGTCGACGTGCGCCACGACCTCGCGATCGTGAAGGCCGCCGACCATGCGCCGACACCGCTCACCTTCGTCGCCGCCGAACCGGCCCGGGGCACGCGCGCCTACTCGGTCGGATTTCCGCTGGATGTCGGGCTGACCATCACCGAAGGCGTCTCCAACGGCATGGTGGAGGAGAGCTTCGAGCCGCGCATCCACTATTCCGGCGCGATCAATGGCGGCATGTCGGGCGGACCGGCGCTGGACGCGGCCGGCAACGTTTTCGGCGTCAACGTCTCCCACTACCGCTTCCAGCAATTGGTGAGTTTTCTGGTTCCTGGGCGCCACGCCGAGGCACTGCGCGCGATGGTGCCGGCCGCGCCACCGTTGCCTGCAGCCCTCGATGCGGCGATCGCCTCGCAGGCGCGCGCCCATTCAGCGAGTCTGATCGGCGCGCTGGCCGGACCGCTCGCCACACAGGTCGCCGCCGGCTACGTTCTGCCGGGCAAGCTGGCGCCATTCGTCCAATGCAATGCCTCGGGCACGCCCGATCCCAACCAGCCGGTGCAATCGGTGCGCATCAACTGCCAGACCAAAGCCGGGCTGTTCCTGCAATCGGGCCTGCAGAGCGGCGATCTCAGCTTCTCGCATTCGGTGCTCTCGACGGAAAAGCTCGACCCCTGGCGCTTTACCAATCGCCTGTCGTGGAACGGCGCCGGTTTCGCAGCATCGGGTCAACGCCAGCATGTCGGCCCGTTCGCCTGCCGCGACCGCTCTGTGAAGTTGAACGGCTTCGACGCGGCGCTGACGCTGTGCACGCGCAGCTACCGCAAGCTTGCCGACCTCTACGATTTCATCCTCGTGGTGAAGAGCCTCAATGGCACGCAGCGGGGTTTCGCCAGCCGGCTGACGATGACCGGCATGGAATTCGAGCCTGCCATGGCCTTCATCCAACGTTATGTCGCAGCAATGGAGTGGAAGCCGTGAACGCTTCCGCGACTACGCTCCCCGGCGTTGGCGAAACCAGGACGACCGTGCTGGTCGAAGTGCTCGACCGGCACGGCCACGTGCGGCTGATCGAGCGTATCCAGCTCGATGGCGCCCGCCGCACGTTCACCATCGGCCGCAGCGTCGACGCCGACGTGGTGCTCGACGACGAGCACGTGGCGCCCCTGCACGCGAGGGTCGAACTGACCGCCGACGGTCGCCTGCTCGCCGGCGATCTCGGCACCGTCAACGGCATCGTCGTCGACGGCGTGCGCCGCAAGGACGGCGGCGGGCTGCTGGTTGGCGGCACTCCGTTCCGGATCGGCCGCACACAGGTGCGCCTGCGCTCGTCCGCCGATCCGCTGGCGCCCGAGAAAGCCGACCGGCACGAGCACCGCCTGCACATCTCGAGTCCAGCGACGCTGGCCGGGCTGGCGGTCCTGTTGTTCCTCGCGCAGGAAAGCTATACGAGTTGGCTCGGCGCGCCGCGCGACCTGATGACCGCGTTCGCTTCGGCGGTGTCGCTCAAGGCGATCGTCGTCGCCGGCTGGGTTGCGGCATGGTCGCTGCTGTCGAAGATTCTGATCGGCGACTGGCGCTGGCTGCGCCACTTGGCCGTCGCCCTCGGCATCGCCATCGCCGCCACGGCGATCGATGCCGTCGTCACGATGGCGACGTTCGCATGGGCGCTGCCGTCGTGGCGCAACGCATCGATCTGGACGTCGGTGGTCGCGCTCGCCGTGGCACTCTACCTGCACCTGCGGAACGCCGCGCCGTTACCCCGGGGCCGCGCAATGGCGCTCGCCGCGATCGCGCCGCTGCTGCTCGGCATCGGCACGACCTGGTTCTACGAGCGTCTGGCGCGCGACGATGTTCGCCGCATCGCAACCCAAACCCGCATTTTTCCGCCCTACCTGCGCTTGCGGCCTGCTGAAACGACAGACGCATTCTTCAAAACGGCCGTTAGCCTGCGCGTCGAGGCCGACAGTGGCCGCAAGTCTATGTCCGCCGACGACGGCGACGGGACGACGGCAGACTGAGGAACCCGTCCTGTTCGCTGCTTGCCTGTGTCGCCACCCCGGTGCTAGGCCGATGAGGGTCGCGCTGCGGCCGACGGCAGGGGGAAGCCATGATCCGCGTAGTGCTGGCGACGACCAATATTCTCGCCTCGCTGGTGTTCGGCGCGCTCGCCATGGGTTTCGTCTGGTACCTCTCGCCCGACACCATTCAAACCCTGTTCCAGACCGCCAGCAGCTTCAAAGGCTGGGTGGTCAGCCGCGGACTGTCGTCGTCCTACAATAATTTCCTGTGGTTCCTCATTGAAGAGAAGCAGCTCGTCTTCATGGGTTTCGTCATGGCGACACGGATCGTGCTGGCGATCCTGGTGTCGATCATCATGAAAATGCTCGGGCACGAATAATCGCTGTCATTCATAGTTTACCGTCCCTTAGCACCTGTCCGACTACGCTCCGTCGACACGGCCCTGGAGTGGCCGTCGATGGGCGTTGGGGGAACGCGTGCTCTATCGTCGCGGCAATGACAGGGGCCCGGCGCTCGCCGACGAGGCGCGCGAGCGTGACGCGCCACCGCGCGAGCGCGAGCTTGTCGATTCTCCGCGCCGCGAGTTCCCCGTCGAATCCGGGCGAGATGTCCGTGCGGCAGACGACCGCGGCATCCATGAGTCGAGCCTCGGTTCCTACAGCGACGCAACAGCCTCACGAGATGCGTCGCGGCGCGACGCGGTGCTCGAGGCGGCATCGGTCGCCCGTCACGCCGACACGCTGAAGCGGGAACTGGAGGCGCACGCCTACGCGCTGCACCGCGATCTCGCCGACCGGGCGCGCGACCTCGGGGCGCCGCGTGAGGCGGCGCGCCCGCCCGTCGCCGCGCCTGCGCCGCAGACCAAGACCGAGCGCCGCCAGCGGCGTGGCGTATTCGCCTGGCTCGTCACGAGCCGTCGCGACGGGTCGGACGAGCGTCACGAACCCCGTCAAGGCGACGACGACCGTGACTCACGCGATCATCGGGATTTCGCCGAAGAGGCGGATCGCGAACGACCTCACCGGCGCCGGGGCTGGTTTGGCGTTGGGAGGCGCGAGCCTGCCGGTGAGGGTCACGATCACGATCGCGTGGACCGCTTCGAGACAGACCGCCTGCGCGATACGCCGAACCGGCGGTCGCCGCACCTCGACGAGGCCCATGACGCCCGGCCACACCGGCAGGACGGGCGAGACAGCCATCATCACGACCGGCCTGCCGGACGCGATGCCGGTGGCTCCGCCGACCGCGAGCTGGCTCCCGGTCGAGGCTTCTGGCACTGGCGCGCGGACCTCGGGCCGCTGCCACCGGGAGCCCATCGCCGACCGCCCGGCGACCTCCGCCTCGATATCGACGCGGGACAGGTCCGGGGCGCCGCCCGCGATGGCGATCGCAGCGACAACCGTCACTCCGACAAGCCGAAGCCGCGCCGCCCACACCGGCTCGACTGGCGCATCCGGCTGCCACTGAAGGGCCTCGGCGGTGCCTTGGCGTTGCTGGCCGTTTGTATCGTCAGCATGCTGGTCGTCTACACCATCCGCTATCCCGATCCGTTCGCGCTTGCTGCCGGCCAGCGCTCGCCAGTGATCCGCATCCTCGACCGCAACGGCCGGCTGCTCGCCGAGCGAGGCCGCCCACACGACTACATCCCGATCGCCCTGCTGCCCAAGCACGTTGTCGACGCCGTCATCGCAACAGAAGATCGGCGCTTCTACAGCCATTGGGGCATCGACCCGCTCGGCCTCGTCCGCGCGGCACTGGCCAACATGCGCGCCGGTCGAACCGTACAGGGCGGCTCGACACTCACCCAGCAACTCGCCAAGAACATGTTCCTCAGCCACGAGCGCACCTTCGCCCGCAAGGTCGAGGAGTTGACGCTGGCGGTCTGGCTTGAAGCACGACTGACCAAGTCCGAGATCCTCGAACTGTACCTGAACCGCGTCTATTTCGGTGCCGGCGCCTATGGCATCGAAGCCGCCGCCCAGCGCTATTTCGACAAGTCCGCGCGAGCACTTTCGCTCGCCGAGGCGGCGATGGTCGCCGGCATGTTGCAGGCGCCCTCGCGTTACTCGCCGTTCGCCAACCCCGGCATCGCCCGCTCGCGTGCCCGGACCGTGCTCACCAAAATGGGCGATGCCGGTCTCGTGCCGGATGCCGTCGTCAACCGCGCAAAGGGTGAAAGCCTTCTGTTCGCCAAAGAGGCCGTGGAGCGCGAACCGGCCGGGCTCGAATATGCCGTCGACCACGTGCTGGAGCACATGCCGCAGCTGTCCGGCATCAAGACCGGCACTATCGTCGTCGAGACGACTATAGACGCCGACCTGCAGCGGGCCGCGCAATCGATCGTGACGCGAACGCTGCGCGATGCCGATCCGCGCGCCCGCATCGGCCAGGCGGCGCTCGTCGTGCTCGACATGGACGGCGGTGTGCGCGCCATGGTCGGCGGTCGTTCGTACGAGCAGAGCCAGTTCAACCGCGTCACCCGCGCGCGGCGCCAGCCGGGCTCGGTGTTCAAGCCGTTCGTCTATCTCGCAGCCCTCGAACGCGGCATGACGCCCGATTCGACCACATACGACCTGCCGATCGACATCCGCGGCTGGGCGCCCAAGAACGCCGACGGCGGCTTCAACGGCACCGTGACGCTGCGACAAGGCCTCGCCCATTCGCTGAATACCGTTGCGGTACGCCTGCAGCAGGACATCGGCACCAAGACGGTGATCGAGATGGCGCGCCGCCTCGGCGTGACGTCGAGCCTGCGCGAGGACGCCTCGCTGGCGCTCGGCACCTCGGAGGTCAATCCCCTGGAGGTGGCGGGCGCCTACGCGGTGATCGCCAACGGCGGCGCCCGCATCCGGCCGCGCGCCATCCGCCGCGTGTTGACCGAACGCGGCCGTGTGATATCCGCCGAAACCAACGTGCGCAGCGAACCGATCATTGCTCCAGTTCATGTGGCGGCGATGAATGACATGCTCGGCGCGACGCTGCAGGTCGGTACCGGACGGCGGGCGCAGCTTTCGGGCCATCCCTCGGCCGGCAAGACCGGCACGACACAGGATTTCCGCGACGCCTGGTTCATCGGGTACACGGCGCAGCTGACCGGCGCGGTCTGGATCGGCAACGACGATGGCGCCGCCATGGACCGCATCACCGGCGGATCGCTGCCGGCAGAGATCTGGCGGGAAGTGATGGCCTACGCCCACCGTCAGCTGCCGAACGAGCCGTTGCAGGGGCTGAACAACGCCCCCGCGCGTTCGCGCCCGCCGCCGCGCGATGCTGCGCCGAGCGCAGGCTTGCCGATGGCGCGTGCCACCGACCGGGCCAGCGCAACGGCTCTGAACTCCAGGACCGCGCCAGACAGGCAATCCGATATCACAGGTCGTGCAAGAACCGATGGCAGCCCGCCGCTGCCGACGCGACGGGCAACAGCGACGAACGCGCCGGCACACTTACAAGCGCCCGACCGCAGTCAGCTCGACTTGCTCGTACGCCGCGACCTCGCCCACCCGACACAGCATCCGGCAGATCAGGCGGCACGCCGGCCATTGCCGTCGTCGTCTGCGACCGTGCAGGCAACGATAAGCGCAGCGCCCGGTCGGCCTGCGTCGGCGCAAGCCGCAGTGCCGCGCATGCCCGGCGAACGCATCGGCGAAGATTTCATTCGCCGCGCACTGGCTGCGAGCCCGGCAGGGCCCGAGCCGGACTATACGCGTGGGTATGATGTCGAGGAGGTTCGCCGGCGCCTGGCGAGGACGCCCGATCCGCGCACCGAGACGGGCCGTGGGCTGATGTCACTCGGCGCCCCGTGACGCACGCCCGTGACGCAGGCCCGCGTGAGACGCGTCCGAGGCGACCTGCCGACCACATTGCCGGCGGATATCAGTCTGCGACGAGGTCGACCTCGTCGCCTTCGATCATGCCGTAGCGATGCAGATCGAGGCCGTAGACGTCGAGCCAGCGGCGCGCTTCCGCCATCGCCGGCATCGTTTGAGCAACGAGCGCCCAGAACCGCCGCCCATGATTCATCTCCCGGAGGTGGGCGACCTCGTGGGCTGCGACGTAATCGAGGACCAGCGTCGGCGCCATGATCAACCGCCAGGAGAACGACAGGTTGCCGTTCGACGAACACGAGCCCCAGCGGCTCGACTGATCGCGGACGGTCAACCGGCCATAACGAACGGCGAGCCGGCCGGCATGGAAGGCGACGCGCGCTTCGAGGTCGCGCCGTGCTTCGCAGGTCAACCATGCCGCGAGGCGACGCGGGGCGTGATCCAAGTGACCGCGCACGAGGATGAGCGGGTGTCGATCGGTTGCACAGGCCGTGGCTGCCGCCACTCTCACTGCCGGCCCGCGGACAGGGCCTTCAAAACGAATGCGGTGCGGTTCACCGCGCAACGGAATCAAACCGCCGTCACGGAACGGCTGGGGTTCGGGCACCGCCACGAGACGCTCACGCACCCAGTCGATGTGGCTCGACAGGAACCGGCCGGCCTGCTGGAGATCGCAGCTCATCGGCAGCGTGACGACCACCGAGCGCCGCGTGCGACTGACGCGCAGCGTCATCCGGCGCGCGGCCGGGTGGCGCCTGACTTCGACCGGCGTCGCCAGTCCTTCGATATGAATTTCTTCGGACGGCCTCGCCGAACCCGAAGCCCTTGCGCTTCGCGCCATGCAATGCTCCCCCTGTCGAGCGTCACGCAACGACGCATGAACGTCGCCGCGCTCGAGGCGATACGCCGCCCCGGCAACTCGGAACTGGCTGGAACCGTTCGACGGCGGCAACGAACCATACCGCCCAGCGTGCCCTCTGCCTGACGACTTGACTGTCGTTCGAAGCAGCCTCCAGGCACTCCCGAATCCGTACCAACTTCGCTGGTTGGATGGCCAGCGCGAACCACATCGACGCTGCGCATCGAACCTGTGCTGTGTCCGTGCGGTTGCAGTGTGGCGAGACGGTGACGATCAGAGCACCGATCACCGCGGGGGCTCAAGCGGAGACGCAAAGGCTGCCTCTCCGACCCTCGCCCAAACGCAAAGGGACCGCTGGCGATTGCCAGCGGTCCCCGGACTGCGAAGAGCTTACAAGCGCGCCCGTATCGGGCGCTGCCGGTCAGCTTACTTCAGCTTGCCCTTGACTTCGTTGAAGGTGTTGGTGATGCCAGTGCCGACGGCCTCGACCGCGGTGATGATGGCAACGCCGATGAGCGAAGCGATGAGGCCGTACTCGATAGCCGTGGCGCCGGACTCGCACTTTGCGAAAGCAACAAGCGTCTTCATGGATAGTCTCCCACTAACTCTGACTGTCTCCCGTCCGGCTCTGCCGGAAACCGAAGGGTTGTTCGCCTCGGTTGATCCGAATATGCAGATCAAAACATAAGGGAGTCTTGAAAAACCTGATTAATGAAAAGTGCGCAGAAACATGATTAACAGAATACTTCTGAAAGCCGGCCGTTTACTCCGCGCCATTCCTTCAAGCGTAGCCGATCGACCTGTTCCGGCGCGCGCGTTTGCGGTTCGTTTAGATTTCTCTGGTGTGATGCACGGGAGCCGACCCCTGATGACTTCATCCATGATGATCTGGCCCGCCGACGATCTGGCCCCACACACAAGGCAGCCGCCCATGCCCGCCGAAACCGCCCATCACACACCTTCGATCGCCAATTCCGGCAGCACGGTCGGCTTCCTCGCCGCCGTCGCCGCCGCCACGCTGATCGCCGCCTTGACGCTTGAGGCGACAATGGCGCGCGCGAGCGACCTGTTCGTCAAGTACGACCAGTCGCAGCTGATGCGCCTGCCACGACCCGTCGCGGAAATCATCATCGGCAACCCGACGATCGCCGACGTCTCCGTGCAGGGCGGCACGCTGCTTGTGATCACCGGCAAGTCGTTCGGTATCACCAACATCATCGCTCTCGATTCGGAGCGCAATGTCATCCAGGACCAGCGCGTCATCGTGCAGCGCGACGAAGTGAAGATCGTCAACCTGCAAAAGGGCGGTAAGCGCGAGTCTTATAACTGCTCGCCCCAGTGCAACCCGACTGTCACGGTCGGCGACGACGCGGTGTACTTCGAACAGATGGCCAAGAACGCCGAGCGCAAGATGAAGATGTCGGACGGTGGCGGCGACGGCAACGCGAGCTCGGGACAGTAACCGAAACGCCGACCAAGACCACCTTTGCTGGCTCGCACAAAAAATTTTTCGAGCAAGGCCGGGATCTCCCGGCCTTGCTTATTTCGATAACGATTTATTCACCAACTCGCCCGTTCGCAAGGGCATTTAAAACAATATTCATGCAGATCACGTCTGATGATGGCAACCGCGGATCGAATATCGCGCGTCATTCAATCGAGGTGTCCGCCATGTCCGAGTTGATCGTTTCAAGCCCGGCCCCCGCCCACGCCGCGCGACCGGGGCTGCTGGCGCGACTGCGCCGCGACGAGAACGGCTTCACCGCCGTCGAGTTCGCGCTGGTGGCAACGCCGTTCCTCGCACTGCTGTTCGGCATCATCGCTGTCGGTCTCTACTTCTTCGTGCAGTTCTCGCTGGAGAACGCGGTCGAGCAGGCCTCGCGTATGATCCGCACGGGCCAGGCGCAAACGCGCGAGCCGCCGATGACGACGGCACAGTTCAAGACCGAGATCTGCAATCGCGCGCCCTCGTTCATCGACTGTGGCGGCAAGGTGCGCGTCAATGTGCAGGTGTTCAACAGCTTCGCGACGGTGACGGCGCCGTCGTGCACCGATGCCGGCGGCAACCTGGTCCCCGACCCGCCGGCCGCCAACGTCCCCGGCCAGTCCGGAGAGATCGTGTTCGTCAACGTCTGCTACGAGTGGGAACTGGCGGGCAAGATCCCGTTCCTGAAGCTCGGCAAGCTGGGTAACGGCGCCGCGCTGATCCAGGCGGCCACTACGTTCCGCACCGAGCCCTACAACTGATCGGTTCCCGCAAACCGGCGCCGACAAACCGAAGCGACTGAAAGTTTTCTGACTGTTCCGGGCGAGGTATGAGATGCGTGGTGAAATGACGATGCGAGCGGTGATGGCCGGCAAGCGACTGATCGCCCGATTCGCCGAGGCACGCGAGGGAGTGGCGGCGGTCGAGTTCGCGATGATCGTGCCGCTGATGGTGATGTTGTTCATCGGCTCCGTCGAGTTCAGCCAAGCGATCGGCGCCGACCGCCGCGTCACGCAGGTGGCAAGTTCGACGGCAGACCTCGTGGCGCGGGCGCGCACCACCAACAAGACCGAACTCGAAGGCATCCTCGACATCGCCTCGAAGCTGATGCCGGCGCCGGCCTACGACCCGACCCAGCTCAAGATCACGCTGGTCAGCGTCGAAGCCGACATCAACAACGCAGCCGCCACCAAGGTCGGCTGGAGCTGCAAGTTGAACGGCGGCGTCAACAGTTACACCAACGGGCAGGCCTACACGCTGCCGTCGGGCGTGACCGAGAAGGGCGACAGCGTGATCGTCGCCGAGGTCGAATACAATTACGTTGCGCCGATCTTCAACGAGTTCCTCGGCGGCTCGTTCAAGATGTCAGAAAAATTCTACCTGAAGCCTCGTCTGTCCGCGAAGGTCACGTACGAGGGTGCGGCCTGCTCGTAAGGCGCGCATGATCCGTGACGGGATCTATCGAGGCCTGCGGAAACCGGTTTCGTCGGGTCTCGCGCGCCGAGCTATCGCAAATAGACACAATAGTTTCGCCGCGTTAAGTAGCTGTCGTAGTTTGCGCGACAGGTTGAACCAAGTCTATGGTCCGCCTCGACAACTTCCGTCGAGGGGACCCCGCACGACAATGGCCCGCAGATCGAATCACGCGCCCGAGACGTTGCGCGAAATGATCCTCGATGCTGCTGAACAACTGATCCGGTCAGGTGGTCTCGCCGGTCTGTCCGCTCGCGAGATCGCCCGCATCATTGGTTATTCTCCCGGCACACTGTACAACGTTTACGCGAACCTCGACGATATCGTGCTGCACGTCGAAGCGCGCGTCCTCGATTCCATGTTGGTGACGCTGCAGGGCGTACCTCGCCACGGCGAACCGGAGGACGTGCTCTCGCGGCTGGTGGCGAGTTACCTCGCGTTCACCGAAGCGAACCCGAAGCTGTGGAACCTGTTGTTCGAGCACCACCTGCCGGACACGCTCGAAACGCCGCCCTGGTATTGCGAGAAGATCGAACGGCTGATGAGCGAATTGCGGGTGGTGCTGGCGCCGATCGTCAGCGCGGCCGGCGGCGACGACACGGCACTCGGCCGCGCCACCACCGTGCTGTGGGCGAGCGTACATGGCATCGCGTCTCTGTCGACCACAGGCAAGCTGAACAACGTGACGCGCGCCTCGGCGCCTGAACTCGCCAGCGACCTCGTCACTCGGTATCTGGCCGGACTCCGGCTCGCGGCCTGACCGCGCAGCAGACGGTTGTCGCGCCACGTTCCCCATCCACCCTCGACGATGCATGACCACGGCAGCAATTGCGCTATGATGCGCTGCGCCTCGTTCCGCGAGCGGGACGCGAGAACCGCCGGCAAGCAATGGAGCGCGCGTGGCACGCAAGGATCGCCCGAAAGCGGGTGGCGCGAAATCGAGAGGCGAAGGTGCGGTCGGCGGCCATGTGGGAAAACCTGGTGGCAAGCCGGGCGGCAAGCGGGCCGATCGCGCGCCGCGCCGCAGCCGGGAACAGCGTCGGGCCGGCGCCGACGGATCGGTGCCGACACGCGAAGAGATCCTCGAATTCCTGAAGACCGCCGGCGGTCGCGTCGGCAAGCGTGAGATCGCGCACGCCTTCGCCATCAAGGGCGACGCGCGCATCGGTCTCAAGCGGCTGATCGAGCAGATGACCGAGGAGGGTCTGCTCTCCGGCAATCGCAAGGAGTTCCGCCCACGCGGCGGCATGGCGCCGGTGACTGTGCTGGAGATCGTCGCCACCACGGCCGACGGCGATCTCGTCGCCGAGCCGGTGGTGTGGGATGCCGCCGAGGGCGAGCGGCCCAAAGTGCTGGTTATCGCAGGCCGGCAGACGGAGGGCGGCGCGGAGGGCGACACCCGCACACTCGGCACCGGCGACCGCATCCTCGCCCGCGTCAGCGAACTCGACGACGCCGACGTCGGCGGCTTCCGCTTCGAAGCGACGCCATTGAAGCGGCTGCCCAAGGAAAAACAACGCCTCGTCGGCATCTTCCGTGCCAATGCGCGCCACGGCGGCGGCACCATCGCGCCCGTCGACCGCAAGATGCTGAAGGACTGGCCGATCGCCAAGGGCAACGAGGGCGAGGCCCGCGACGGCGACCTCGTCCGCTTCGACATCGTCGGCCGCGGCCGCATCGGCGTACCCGAAGCGCGCGTCGCGGCCGTGCTTGGCAACCCGGCCGACCAGCGTCAGATTTCGCTGATCGCGGTGCACGCGCACGGCATTCCGGACGAGTTCCCCGAAGGCGTGCTTGACGAACTGAAGGACCTCGTGCCGCCGACGCTGAAGGGCCGCGAGGATCTGCGCGGTCTGCCGCTCGTCACCATCGATCCGAGCGACGCGCGCGACCATGACGACGCCGTCCACGCGACCCTCGACGACGACCCGGACAACAAGGGCGGGTGGGTCGTCACCGTCGCCATCGCCGACGTCGCCCACTACATCCGCCCCGGCACGCGGCTCGACGCGGAAGCCCAGAAGCGCGGCAATTCGGTCTACTTCCCCGACCGCGTCGTGCCCATGCTGCCGGAGCGCATCTCCAACGACCTCTGCTCGTTGCGCGAAGGGGAGGAGCGGCCCTGCCTCGCCATGCGCATGGTGTTCGACCGCTCCGGCACCAAGCGGCGCTCGACGGTGCTGCGCGGGCTGATGCGCTCGCGGGCGAAGCTCGCCTACGAGCAGGCGCAGGCGGCGATCGACGGCCACCCCGACGACAAGACCGGGCCGATCCTCGAGACCATCCTGAAGCCGCTGTGGGCCTGCTACGAGGCCCTCTCCAAAGCGCGCGACCGGCGCGGCCCGCTCGACCTCGACTTGCCCGAGCGGCGCATCCTGCTCGACAAGGAAGGCCGGGTGCGCGACGTGGTGATTCCGGAGCGCCTCGCGGCCCACCGGCTGATCGAGGAGTTCATGATCCAGGCCAACGTCGCCGCCGCCGAGCTGCTGGAAAGCAAGGCGACGCCGCTGGTCTACCGCGTGCACGAGCCGCCCTCGAAGGAAAAGCTGAAGGCGCTGCAGGATTTCCTCGCCTCGCTGGAACTCAAGCTGCCGACCGCCGGCAGCCTGAAGGCGTCCGACTTCAACCGCATGCTCGGCCAGGCCGCCGACCTGCCGGTGTCCGACCTCGTCAACGAGGTGGTGCTGCGCGCCCAGTCGCAAGCGGTCTATGCGAAAGACAACGCCGGCCACTTCGGCTTGCAGCTCAAACGCTACGCCCACTTCACCTCGCCGATCCGCCGCTATGCCGACCTCATCGTCCACCGCGCGCTGATCCGCGCCTGGAAGCTCGGCCCCGGCGGCATCGAGGACTACGAGATCGCCGACCTCACGCGCGTCTCGGAGGCGATCTCGCAGCTCGAGCGGCGCGCGATGGCGGCCGAGCGCGAGACCATCGACCGGCTGATCGCCGCCCACCTCGCCGACCGGGTGGGCGCGACGTTCAAGGCACGCATCTCCGGCGTGACGCGCTCGGGCCTGTTCGTGCGTCTCGCCGACACCGGCGCCGACGGCTTCGTGCCGGGCTCGGCGCTGTCGGGCGACTACTACCATCACGTCGAGGCGGCGCATGCCCTGGTCGGCTCACGCTCCGGCCTCGCCTACCGCCTCGGCGACCGCGTCGACGTCCGCCTCGTCGAAGCGATCCCGTCAGCCGGCGCGCTACGCTTCGAGATGCTGAGCGACCCGGTGAAAGGCACGCTGGCGATGACCAAGAGCCACAGGCCAGGGCGCGGGCTGAAGCCGAAGCGGCGGCCGATGAGGCGGTGAGGGGGGTGGTGCGCTCACCTTGATGCACGAAGCGGATTTCACGTGATGGGCTGCGCTGTCATGCACAGCACGCAGCGCGAATGGTCGCCATTCGGTCGGAGCCGGTGGGTCACTGTCCTCCCGTCTTTCGCGTCCCCGGCTCGGCGCGCCGCAGCGCGCCGAGCCGGGGCCTGCCCCGGTAGTTGCCTGGCGCAGAGACCAGCCACGAGCGGGTGAAGATCCCGGACAGCCGCGCTCAGGCGCGGCTTCCGGGAACGCAGAACCTTAGTGTTCTTGCACAACAAGGCATCGAATCCACGCACCAGCATCGAGCTTCAGGCGAAAGCCGCGCGCTCTGACGCATCCACGCGCCGAAGACCGGCCGCCGCCAGCGCCCTGCGATCCGGCCATCGGCCGCAGCAAGGCGCCAGCTATGACACCGGCTCGTGCAAATATGACAGGGGGCGGAACGGCCGCGCCTCAAAAGACTTTCATATTGGATACGGCACGAGCCGTTCCGCACATAGAGCTTGCGGTCGTCCCCGGCGCCCGATGCCGACATCCTCGCGGACGCCCTTATCGAGGGGCATGCATGCCGCCGCGCCAGTATCCTTGGCGCGACGCCGGCAGTATGTCCCGCGCCCTTTCGAACACGAGCCTTTCGCGCCATGCCCGGCGCTCCTGCCACCCGGTCGCCGCCTCCTTCAGCTGATGGAAGAAGGCCCGCAGCCTGATCCATCCTCCGTGGGTCCCAGCTCGAGCACGGCCCCTGTCGTCAGGAAGGTTTGAGGGAAGGATGGCATGGACTTGGGGAGAGGGGGATAACTTGGCGCGCCGGCCACCCGCAGGTCGTGGTCAAGCAAGCGCGTAGCGCGGCGCGACCCGACAGGAAAGAGCGCGCGAAGCGCACCGCCAAACCTTCACCAGCAGAAGGGAAGCCTCGAAACACACCTGAGCTTCGCACACAGTTCTGTCGGGCCGCGCCCTCGCGAATGGCAGGCCTTGACCGAACTCCGGCTCGGCACGACCAACCCGGGCACCACGGTCGTTGCGTAAGCGCCGCTGGCTGACTAGTCTCAGGCCATCAGACAAGTACTTGGCGAATGTCAGTTTAATATATCTTGATGTGACTGAATATTAGCCGAACCGAAGCACTCACACGCTTTTTCGACCCTACAATTCTGGCAAGCCACCGCTTCCCATCCAGAACCACAGCTGCAAAGGGCACGACCGGAGATGACCGAGCAAAGCCTTCCGAGTGTGACGGTTGTAACGTGCTATGAGCCGCACGTGAGTGGTTTGGAGATTACTGTCCCCGGAGGCGAGCCGATCTTCGCCGTCCCTTTCCGGGAACACGACATCGATTTTGCAATGGCGCTTTCGATCGACGAGATTCTTGTTTGCGGCAAACACGCAACAGCCGGCGGGCTTCGCCGCATTGGGATATACAGCACAACCAGACAACAGATCATTAGAAGTGCCTTGATACCGAACTTCGCAACCCACATGCTCAGTCGCGATAGAGGGAAGCTTTACACCAACGCTCTCGGAATCCTCTGCGTGATTGACTTGGCCACACTAACTGCAGGACCACTATTCAAGGGCGTCATTTGGCGCGACCAAGAAGGCAGACTGACGGATTGCACGGAATTTTTTGTTATCGACGAAAAAATCAAGGACCGAGACGCGAGAGTGTTCCACTCAGAAAAGCACCGCATCGCCTTCGAAGAGTTGTGCGATCGCGCAATGAACAGTATTCGTCAATTCTTGAACGAAAGCTCCGATGGCCGGATCATAGTTGATGCGAACCGGCAAATCGGCATGGGGTCAGGAGCATCGACCCAATTCTCCATTTGGTTTATAAATCCGGACGACTGGACCATCAAGCGCATCCCCCACCCGAGCATCAACGCCCCACATTCTAGCCAACCCTATTGGGTCTACGATCCCAAATCTGAGTATTGCGCCCGAACGACGGCCGATCAAATGCCCTTTGCAATCGGCAAAGGCTCGCAACCTCATCATGCCTACGGCGCCAGCTTGGACCAAGCGTCAGGACACCCCGATCTCCAAGACGATAGCCGCAAGAGATACGGCTTGATCCTGGAACTGCAGAAGATTGATCAGTCGTATCCCCCTATTCGCTGCATTGCGCGGATGTTCGCCATCGATCAACTTGGGCTGCACCCCTCAAACCACACTGCACATGCACAAGCACTCGAATTCCAAGCCATATGGCGAGCAAATGGTCGACAGCCTGCCATATTTGATCGGCGCCCTACCGAATGGAGCGATACTCTCGGTATTAACGTGGATCCTGTGCGGACCGTAGATGTCGATCGCACCCTTAACAGCTGCGTGTTGCGGATTACGCCCGATCCGGACGGCGGCTCGTTCTGGCTACTGTTTCGTGACGATAAAGTCAGGAATATAACAATAGATGGGACCGTCGGACCGTTGATCGACCGACGGGACCTTTCGCTCGCAGAAGTCCTGTGGCCGTCTTCGGTCGCCTTCAGCGAGAGATTCAATGCTTTTGCGAAATCAACATTCATCAATCGCATTACGGTCGAAAGCTGGAGCTCAGGCGCGGTGAATGATGCACTGCTCAGTTTGGCGGCGCAGATCGAGCGTGATATCCGATCCCTGCACTTGCGGGAATCACTAAATTTTGAGTTCCGCGTTAGCGATACAATAGTTTCCGAAAAGGACTTCTTTGATCGCCTCGCCAGTCAACATCCCTACGCTGGGAGAGCGCTCCGGACCCTCCTATCGGCTTTCAATGCGGCTGTCAGTGAACAACTGATGGGGCAGATGCCGTGGACTAGCGGAGAAAACGGCTGGAGTGCGCTTTGTTTTGCGCTGCGAGCGGCAGTCTGCAGCGATGAGGAAGCGCGTGATGTTTTTCGTGGATATCTCGCCTTGCGAGATGGGGAACATGAAAACTACTGCCTGGGCGTAGTCCTCCCTGGATATATAGCCAGATGGGGCTGGAGCGACGCACACGCAGTCCGCTTTGGCATTTTCGCGCTTTTGAACGCCATGTGGGGAACTTTCAATCAGTCGCGTGAACACTATCCAGCCGGCCTTATGAGCGCGGCAGCGAAATTCATGAAGCCCGACGAGTTCGTTGATGCCCTATGCGAAGAAGTTGCAGGTCTGAAGATGCCACCACAATGGCGCGACCAATCCGAAGCGTGGTATCTTGCAGGCGTCGGTGGTACCCTGGATAAGAATGACCCGTTCGAGAAGGCCGTGGCAACGGAACTCGCAAGACGACGGCCCGATATTCTGCGCTCCAGCGAGGACTGATCTGCCAACGGTGATCGTCCCAGGCTGACGTCGCAGCACGTAGGTTGGGTCAAGCGCAGCGCGACCCAACTTCCCTGCGCACGGCGTTGCTCATTCGCACCTCGTTGCTCAATCCGGGAGCGGCAGCATTCGATCGGAGCCCTATTGCATGAGATAGATTGTCCGTGCCGTGTGATTTTGGGTCGCGCATCCGTGCGGAGCCATGCTCCGCACGGACGCTTGACCCAACCTACAAAATATTCGTACGCGGATTTACCACCACTAACCACCCACACCACCCGCCATTCCCCCGCGCGCCGATTCCCGCTATCGAAGCGGCCGGAGGCACGTCCCATGAGCCCGAACGCCAGCCGACTTGCACGCCCGCACGACACGCTCCGCGCCCGCTACGACGCCATCGTCGTCGGCTCGGGCTATGG
>Ga0247831_1004188_pt1 | contig 19695 bp, 17 predicted proteins | sample LaCruzMarch2015__9_FD_192406 | JGI IMG/M metagenome (GOLD analysis project Ga0247831, IMG submission 192406) | Freshwater microbial communities from meromictic Lake La Cruz, Castile-La Mancha, Spain - LaCruzMarch2015_1m | ecosystem: Environmental > Aquatic > Freshwater > Lake | place: Spain... | reverse complement strand
CATGGCGCAGCCGCTGGACAGAAGGCCCCCTACCCCTGTGGCTGGTGGCTACCGCCGGCGGCATGGCCGTGATTTTTGTGGTGGGCTTGTTCTTCTATGGCGCCTATGTGGGCGTTGGTTCGGCCTAGGTTTTAACAAGCGGAAGTGCGCTATGCATACACCCACTGATTCTTCAGTTCTTGAATTGAAGGATGAAAAGCGAAAGCGCAGCCGCCCGAAACGGAGGGAATTGTTTTGCCCGGCCCACCCGGATGAAAAGCTAGAGGGAAATGGCAAGAAATATTTTCTACACCTACTAACTGCGGAGCAATTGATTCAGAGGGGCATGCGCGATAGCAAAGCCCGTCTTGTTATTAATGCCTACCCAGTCCTTGTACTTAGCGATGAATGGTTAGAAGAACTATTTTGCGCTGAATGTGGCTCTATGCGTTGGTGCCATGTGATTCGCCACGATAAAATTGCCCACACCGTGAAATGGGCACCCCGCGACCTATGGGAACAGGTGGCCCATGTGGATGGAGTGTATGGCAACCCAACTGTTAGCCAATTCACTTCAAGGGAAGCGAGGCGTCACCGCCAACAAAAAACAGCTAAGGGCAAAAAGTTATTTGATGCCGGTTAAGAATTTGACGCCGGTTAAATTGCATAAAATTGCCTATACCAGCTCACAAAATTTGCAATTCCAACAGCTATTGGTGTTGCCGGTTTAAAACCAACCCATTCCTCCAAGGAAGTTGTATCTGCTGCCGTTGCTTCCACATCACCAGGTTGCATGGGTTCAAATTGTTTAATAGCTTCAATTCCCAATGCTTGCTCAAGGGCAGAAATAAAAGTAAGCAAAGGCAATGGATTGCTATTGCCAATATTAAATATTCGATGGGGCGCCCAGCTAATAGAAGGATTAGGTGTAGAGCGATCAAAACTACTGTGTGGCATTGCGGGTTTGCGCAACACCCGCACTACACCCTCAACAATATCGCTGATATATGTGAAATCTCTAAACATCTTGCCATGGTTAAAAACCCGTATTGGTTCAGCCGCAAGTATTGCTTTAGCAAATAACATCGGCGACATGTCGGGTCGACCCCAGGGGCCATAAACCGTAAAAAAACGCAGCCCCGTAGCAGGTAAATCATAGAGATGGCTGTAGGTATGAGCCATCAACTCATTGGCTTTTTTGGTTGCGGCATAGAGGCTTACTGGGTGGTTAACAGCTTGAGTTTCCCTAAATGGAAGGTTTGTATTACCGCCATAAACACTGCTGCTAGATGCATACACAAAATGTTCAATGGCTTGGCTACGGCAACCTTCAAGAATATGGCCAAAACCCACCAGATTGCTCTGCACATAGGCATTTGGGTTTTCCAATGAATATCGCACTCCCGCCTGTGCTGCCAAGTGCACTACAGCCCGCGGTTGTTTAGTGGTAAATAAATTTGCCACACTTGGGCCATCAGCAATATCTAATAGCTCGAAATCCCATCTGCCATTTTGGGCATTTAGCTGTGCTAACCGGGCCCTTTTTAAATTTGGATCGTAGTAACTATTCAGATTATCCAAGCCGATCACATGTTCACCATCAGCCAAAAGTCTTTGAGCCACAGCAGCGCCAATAAATCCAGCTGCACCAGTAACTAAAATTGGCCTTATCACGGGTTATTGATGCGGCTCCTAAAACTCGCAATGGTTGGCTCTAATCCCTCCTGTAAGGAAACCTTGGGCTCCCACGCCAATACTTCACGGGCTAAATCAATTACTGGCTGGCGCTGCATTGGATCATCCTGGGGCAATGGGCGATATACCAAGTCCAATTGCGGATTAATGCGATCACGCACCAATTCAGCCAGTTGTTTAATCGTGAATTCACCTGGATTGCCAATATTTATTGGCCCCGTATGGGAGCATTCCATCAAACGCAAAAAGCCCTCCACTAAATCATCCACATAACAAAAAGAACGGGTTTGCATACCATCGCCATATAGGGTTAATGGTTCACCCCGCAGGGCCTGCACGATAAAATTACTAACTACCCTTCCATCATTTTCTAGCATGCGGGGGCCGTAGGTATTAAAAATACGCACCACTCTTATCTCCACCCCATGCATCCGTTGATAATCAAAACATAGGGTTTCGGCGATGCGCTTACCTTCGTCGTAGCAACTGCGAATGCCGATCGTATTTACACAACCGCGGTAGCTTTCCGGCTGGGGATGCACCTCGGGATCGCCATACACCTCACTGGTGCTAGCTAACATCAACCTTGCCCCAACTCGCCTTGCTAGGCCGAGCATATTGTAGGTACCAAGGAAACTTGTTTTAGCAGTTTTTATTGGATTAAATTGATAATGCACAGGTGAAGCAGGGCACGCCAAATGCCAAATACGATCCACCTCTAAGCGAATTGGTTCAGTTACATCATGGCGAATCAATTCAAAGTTCGGATGGCCGATCCACTGGCGAATATTATCTTTCCTACCGGTGAAATAATTATCTAAACAGATAACTTCCTCACCTGCGGCCATCAACCTATCAACTAAATGCGAACCCACAAAACCTGCACCACCGGTTACTAAATGACGCATTGTCATCTCAACCCTCCCCCACGGTCCAAACCTGCAAACCAGCGGCCCTTGCGGCCTTGGCATCGGCAATCGCTCGCGCGTCAAAAAGCCAGGCGGGTTTGCGCATCAACGCTGCAACCGCATGCCAATCGAGCTCTCGAAACTGATCCCATTCGGTGAGAATCAAAACCGCATCGGCCCCTTGGCATGCATCAAGGCTATCCGATGCCTCCCTCCAACTGGCCTCCCCCGATCCCGCCGGTTGGCCTAGATCAAGGCTGATTTGATCTGGGCTTACCTTTGGATCAAAAATTGCGAGCTGAGCTCCTTCATCTAGCAACTGTTTTGCAATACAAATAGATGGTGATTCACGGGTGTCGTTTGTGTTTGCCTTAAAGGCAAAACCAAGCATTGCAATCCGTTTACCAGTAACGGTATTAAATAATTTTTGCACCACCATTTGGGCGATGCGCTGCTGCTGCCAATTATTGAGATCCACCACCTGCTGCCAGTAGTGGGCCACTTCCTTGAGGCCGTAGTGGCCGCATAGATACACAAGATTGAGGATATCTTTTTGAAAGCAACTGCCACCAAATCCAGGCCCACTTTGCAAAAAGCGGGCACCGATGCGGCTATCGCTACCAATCGCCCGGGCCACTTCACGCACATCGGCGCCGGTTGCTTCACAGAGGGCCGCAATTGAATTAATCGATGAAATCCTTTGGGCCAGAAAAGCATTAGCAGTGAGCTTTGATAATTCACTACTCCATAGGTTGGTGCGCAGAATTCGCTCCACTGGCACCCAATTGGCGTAGATCGCCGCCAGGGCATCAAGGGCGCTGGGATCATTACCACCAATCAACACGCGATCGGGATTTTCCAGATCACTAATCGCAGTGCCCTCCGCCAAAAATTCAGGGTTGGATAACACCGAAAAGCTTTTTTGCGGCAGGGCTGGGTCCTGTTCTGCCGCCGCCAGGATCGCCGCCACGGTTTCAGCCGTGCGCACTGGCAGGGTGCTTTTTTCAACCACAATTGTGTGGCCGGTAGCTGCTGCTGCCACCTGGCGGGTGCAGGCTTCAATCCAACGCAAATCCGAAGCTTGGCCAGCCCCAACCCCCCGCTTTTTTGTTGGGGTATTAACCGATAGAAACACCATATCTGCACTGGCGATCGCTTGATCAACAGCGCTGCTGAAGTGCAAATTGCGGCCCCTTGCCCTGCCCACCACCGCATCTAAACCAGGTTCATAAACCGGCAGTTTGCTGAGGTCAGGGTGGTTCCAGGCGGCGATGCGCGCTTCATTTAGATCCACCACCGTTACCTGAATCCCAGGGCAGCGATCGGCAATCACAGCCATGGTGGGCCCACCCACATAGCCAGCCCCGATGCAGCAAATCTTGCGGGGGGTTGGGGTGTGCATGGGGTGGAGGCCGATGGGCGGCATTCTCACCCATAAAGTGATGGGCACTACTCACAACTCAAGAACAGTGCCGCCCAAAATTGCTTTAATAACCGGCATTACCGGCCAAGACGGCAGCTATCTCGCGGAATTACTGCTGCAAAAAGGTTATGAAGTGCATGGGATCAAACGGCGGGCCAGCAGCTTCAACACCCAAAGGATTGATCACCTTTACCAAGATCCCCACGAGCCTGATCCACGCCTCAAGCTCCACTACGGCGACCTCACCGACAGCAGCAACCTCACCCGCATCATTCAACAGGTGCAACCCGATGAGATCTACAACCTCGGCGCCCAAAGCCATGTGGCCGTGAGCTTTGAGGAGCCGGAATACACAGCTAATTGCGATGGCCTTGGCACCCTGCGCATCCTTGAGGCGGTGCGGCTGCTGGGGTTAACCACCAAAACCCGCATCTATCAAGCCAGCACCAGTGAGCTCTATGGCTTAGTGCAGCAAATACCCCAAACGGAAGCCACCCCCTTCTATCCCCGCAGCCCCTATGGCGTGGCAAAGCTCTATGGCTATTGGATCACGGTTAATTACCGCGAAAGCTATGGAATGTATTGCTGTAATGGCATTCTTTTTAACCATGAAAGCCCAAGGCGTGGTGAAACCTTTGTTACCCGCAAGATCACTAGGGGCCTTGCCCGCATCGATGCAGGTTTAGATCAATGTTTATTCATGGGTAACCTCGATTCATTAAGGGATTGGGGCCACGCCCGCGACTATGTGGAGATGCAATGGCGCATGTTGCAACAGGAGCAGCCGGAGGATTTTGTAATCGCCACAGGTAGGCAGGAATCGGTGCGTCGTTTTATTGAACTCAGCGCCGCTGAATTGGGTTGGGGGGCCATCAACTGGGATGGGGAAGGCCTTGAGGAAGTTGGCCGCCGCGCAGACACTGACGCTGTTGTGGTGCGCATTGATCCGCGCTATTTCAGGCCAGCTGAGGTGGAAACCCTTTTGGGAGACCCCAGCAGGGCCCATCAGAGATTGGGCTGGCAACCCACCACAACCTTGGAGGAATTGGTGGCGGAAATGATCGCAACAGACCGCGAGGAAGCAAAAAAAGAGGCCTATCTGCGCCGCAAGGGCTTTGCCGTGGTGGGGGCAGCCCAGGAATGAATCCCCCTCCGGCCTTAATTAATCAAAACGATCGCATTTTTGTCGCCGGCCATCGCGGCATGGCAGGTGGCGCCATATGTAGAGCCCTGAGTAATGCCCAATACACAAATCTGCTCACTGCCCCAAGGACGGAATTAAACCTGCTTGATGCAGCAGCAGTGCAGCAATGGTTCACAGAAAATAAACCCACAGTGGTGGTGCTAGCAGCGGCCAGGGTGGGCGGAATATTGGCAAATAATAGTTATCCAGCTGATTTTTTACTTGATAATCTAAAAATTCAAAATAATGTAATTGAAACCGCCTGGCGCAGTGGCGTGAGGCGGTTGTTATTTCTTGGTAGCAGCTGCATTTATCCAAAATTTGCTGAGCAACCAATCCAAGAAGAAGCGCTGTTAACAGGTGCCTTAGAAGCAACTAATGAATGGTATGCAATCGCCAAGATCGCTGGCATAAAGCTTTGCGCGGCCCTGCGTCAGCAGCATGGTTTTGATGCAATTAGCCTGATGCCAACCAATCTTTATGGACCTGGCGACAACTATCACCCCAGCCATAGCCATGTGATGGCAGCGCTGCTAAGGAGATTTTATGAAGCGCAGCAAAGCGGAGCACCAAGGGTTTGCTGTTGGGGTAGCGGCAAACCAAAGCGTGAATTTCTACATGTGGATGATCTGGCTTCCGCATCACTTTTTTGTTTAAAACATTGGGATCCCAGTAGAGCTGATGCCCCTAAAGATAGGCATGGCAACCCATTGCAATTTCTAAATGTGGGCAGTGGCCATGAAATCAGCATTAAAGAATTAGCAACACAAATTGCGGCCAGCATTGGTTTCAATGGTGAAATCGAATGGGATGTCAGCAAACCCGATGGCAGCCCCCGCAAACTGCTTGATTGCAGCCGGCTGCATCAGCTTGGCTGGCAGGCGGCAATTCCTCTTAAGGCTGGATTAGCTCAAGTTGCCTGCGATTTTCCAGCGGCTTTTGCCCAGCAACGCTGATGCAACTGCGGGCCCCATGGCTTCAAGAAAGGCTGCCGATGCTGGCATCAGCCGCCTGGGATGCCCTGATGGTGCCGCTTAGCTACGGCCTTGTTTATTTCTGGCACCACGGCAATTGGCCCCAGGGGGGACTTGCTGTGCCCAGTTATCTAGGGCTTTGGCTTGCCTTTTCCTATTTAATCGGCCGCTACTCCAAACCATCAGAGCAACCACGGGGTGAGCGCTATCAGGGATTGTTGTTGCTGCTGTTGATCCTGTTGCTGCTAACAACTGTTTTAGGGGGGTCGTGGTTGCTGGGGCTCCAGGTAACAGTTACGGGGTTGCGCAGCCAGCAAATTCCTTTTTTAGTGCTTGCTGGCCTGGCCTCATGGTTAGGTCAAAGGCTGCTGTTACACAACCAAAAGCCCAAACAACCTTGGCTGCTGGTGGTGGACAGCAGGGAAGAACAGGTGCTGCAAGGATTTTTAAAGCAGCCACAGGCGCAAATTTGGAGCCTCAGCCAATTAGAGCAATGCCAAGCCGATGGTTTGAACGCATTTCAGGGGGTAGCGCTTAGCGAGAATCTTTCCTTAAGCCTGGAGAAACTATCTGAGTTGATGTTTGCCCGCAGCCAGGGTTTGCCATGCATCAGCTTGGTTGGATGGTGTGAAGCCCAGCTGCAACGGGTACCACCGGATTTATTTTGCCGCCAAACGCTGCTGCTAGGGGATGGCTTTCAGTTGCAACCGGGGCGATTTATTTGGCGCTTGAAACGCAGCGCTGATGTGGTGGTAGCTGGCAGCTTGCTGCTGCTGGCAGCGCCACTGCTGTTAATGGCAGGCCTGCTAATCAAACTGCAAGACGGTGGACCTGTGCTCTATCGCCAGGTGCGTTCAGGTTTATATGGCCAAAAATTCACAATCGCCAAATTACGCAGCATGCGCCCAAACGCTGAGCAGCATGGTGCCCGTTGGGCAAGCCGCGGCGATGGCCGTATCACCCCGCTAGGGCACTGGTTACGGCGCACTCGAATTGATGAACTACCACAACTATGGGCAGTGCTGAGGGGCGACATGAGCCTGATTGGGCCTCGGCCTGAACGGCCTGAATTTGAGGAGGAATTGGAACGGGCTATTCCCCACTACAGGCTGCGGCATTGGCTGCGGCCTGGCCTGAGCGGTTGGGCCCAGGTGTGTTATCCCTATGGCGCCAGCCTTGAGGATGCCAGGGCCAAGCTCAGCTACGACCTCTACTACCTGCGCAATGGCAATCCTCTTTTAGATGGATTGATACTGCTGAAAACAATCCGGCTGGTGCTGCTGGCCCGGGGGGCGCTCCCCCTGGATACCAGCCCGCAGCACTGCCAGAATCCAAAGCAATGAAAATCCTTGGCCTCTCGGCTTACTACCACGACAGTGCCGCTGCCCTAGTGGTGGATGGTGAAATTCGCTGCGCCGCCCAAGAGGAACGCTTTAGCCGCATCAAACACGACCCTGCCTTTCCAAGCAACGCCATCCGCTGGTGCCTGGAAGAAGAAGGCATTGCCCTCACCAGCATCGATCGGGTGGTGTTCTACGAAAAACCACTACTTACGTTTGAAAGGTTGCTGGAAACCTACCTAGCTACGGCTCCACGGGGGTTGCGCTCATTTTTAAAAGCGATGCCGGTGTGGTTAAAAGAAAAGCTATACCTGAAAAGTGTGCTGCGGCGTGAATTAGCGGAATTGGCTAGCTGCCAGGAAAAACAGCTTCCGCCCCTGCTGTTCACCGAACACCATGAAGCCCATGCTGCTGCCGCCTATTACCCAAGCCCCTTTGATCAAGCGGCAGTGCTCTGCCTTGATGGCGTTGGCGAATGGGCCTGTGGTTCGGCTTGGGTGGGAGAAGGTGCCGAACTCAAATCTCTATGGCAGCTTGATTTCCCCCATTCCCTTGGCTTGCTTTATTCGGCCTTCACCTATTACTGCGGCTTCAAGGTGAATTCCGGTGAATACAAATTAATGGGGCTTGCCCCCTATGGCAGGCCGATATTTGCAGATGAAATCCGCAGCCAACTACTGGATGTGAAAGCAGATGGCAGTTTTCGCCTAAACCAACGCTTTTTCAATTACGCCAGTGGTTTAACAATGACGGCTGAACCATTTCACAAACTATTTGGAGCGCCGCCGCGGGCGCCTGAATCACCCCTAGAGCAACGTCATATGGATTTAGCCGCCTCCATTCAGCTGGTAACTGAGGATCTAGTGCTGCAACTAGCCCGCAGCCTGCAGGCGGAAACAGGCCTGCAAAACCTCTGCTTAGCGGGCGGGGTAGCCCTGAATTGTGTTGCTAACGGCCGTTTATTGCGGGAGGGAACGTTTAAACAAATTTGGATTCAACCAGCTGCCGGTGATGCCGGCAGTGCCCTTGGCGCTGCCCTTGCTGTTTGGCATCGCCATGAAAAGCAACCACGACCCAGTATTGCCGCCAGCGGTTTGCGCGATCGCCAGAGGGGCAGCTACTTGGGCCCGAGGCTCAACCCTGCCAGCACCGCCGCCGCCTTAAGGGAGCATGGCGCTGTGGGCAGGGAACTTGCGGATCAAGAACTCCTACCGGAAGTGGCAAAACTGTTGGCAGCTGAACAGGTGGTGGGCTGGTGCCAAGGGCCGATGGAATTTGGCCCAAGGGCCCTTGGGGGCCGCTCAATCCTTGGCGATCCAAGATCTGCAAAAATGCAAAGTGTTATGAACTTAAAAATTAAATATCGAGAAAGCTTCAGGCCATTTGCGCCTTCCGTTTTAGCGGAAAAAGCAAGTGAATGGTTTGAGCTGGAACCGGATCAAAGCAGCCCTTATATGTTGCTGGTGGCAGGCATAAGGAACCAACACCGGCGCCAAATGACAACTGCAGAAGAAAACTTATTTGGCATTGATAAATTAAATGTCCCCCGCTCCTCCCTGCCTTCCATAACCCATGTAGATTATTCAGCCAGAATCCAAACAGTTCATGCCGATACAAACCCCAGGTACCACGCCTTGATAACAGCTTTTGAAAAAATCAGCGGCTGCCCAGTGCTGGTAAATACCAGTTTCAATGTGCGCGGTGAACCAATTGTTTGCACAGCGGAAGATGCTTACCGTTGCTTTATGCGCACTGAAATGGATGCCCTAGTGATCGGCAATACCCTACTACTAAAAAATGAACAGCCCGATTTTGCCGATAGCGAACGCTGGCAAGACACCTTTGCGTTGGATTAATCTACCCATGGCACATAAATCACAAAAAATAAAACTTAGGGAATTTGGCTTTGTATTAGCCGGTGGCCTTAGCTTGATCTTTGCTGTAATCGGCCCATGGTTGCGCAATCATCCAGCACCAATTTGGTTGTGGATAGTTAATAGCATCTTAGTGGCATTAGCACTACTAGCACCACAAACCCTAGCGCCAATCGAGAAACTATGGCTGCGGCTTGGCAATGTGCTTGGTGCAATAAATAGCAGAATTATTTTAACTCTACTTTTTTATGGAATATTTACGCCCATGGGCTTGATCATGCGCGCCCGCGGCCTTGATCCGCTTAAACGTAAAACCAACGAACAAGCCAACAGCTACAGGTTGGCTTCAAAATCACGCCCAGGGAGCCACATGCTGAAACCCTGGTAAATTATTATGCATATAGGGTCCCAACAAAAAAGGCATTTGATAGCGATATTATGCTCACTCCTATCAATTGGAACAGGTATTTTAATTGTTGAGTTACTAAGCAAACTCCTTGGCCTTGGCACTCCCTTGCTTTATGAAGAGGATCATTTAGTTGGGTTTCGGCCCAGACCTAATCAAATGATATCCCGTAAACAAAATACAATGGTTACAATTAACCATGAGGGATTTCGCGTCTCGCGGGAGCAAGAGATCACCGATGATATCCCAATCGTATTCGTGGGAGACAGTGTTACGTTTGGTGGCACATCAATAGATGACAGGAAAATTTTTTCCCATATTTTGTGCCAACAACTCAAGCTAAAGGGTTGCATAAATGGAGCCGTAAATGGCTGGGGAACCCCTAACATGGGAAGGCTGATAAGCAATCTTTCTCTTTACACTAAAAGGCCTATTAAACAGGTGATACTAGTAATATTGCCTGGAGACGATGAGCGAAATTTAGCTCAATTAAAGGGAAGCCCATTCTGGAGTAATTATCCTTTACTTAAATCTGGATTAATAGAATTAACAGCATTTCTTATCAAGCTTCATTTGATTCCTGCCCTCGAAAGCAAAGACAATGTTAATAATTTAACTGTGAGCAGCATGGAATCGAGGCGTTGGGCATCACGCCAGCAGCACTGGGATGAATTACGGATTCAACTAGACAAAAGTTCGGTACCGATAATGCTTGCAATATCACCTCCACTCAATTGGTTTACAGAACCTGAGGCAAAGCAAAGAGAGAAATTATTCACTAATCTCCAACTAGATAAAACAAAAACAGTTCCAAAAGTAGAAAAAATATGCAATATTATTGATAAACTGCCAAAAACAAGCAACCCCGGCTTATGGTTTATTGATAACGCCCACCTTTCTATTGATGGGCACAAGGCTTGGGCAAGGGCACTTGCGAGCTGCATTAACAATGTATAATCAACACATCTATCCAATCCATAAGGCCATGGCAATATTCGAGCTACTTGCAGATGTGTGGGGCTTTTTAAATGAACGCAAAAAGTTTTGGTTGCTACCTCTAATTGTAACCTTGGTATTACTTGGCGGCCTAGTGGTGCTCACCCAGGGTTCGGCCTTAGCCCCATTCATTTACACATTATTCTAAAGAATTGGCCTTCAAGTTTGCCAGCCGTAGCTGTTTGATTCCCTTGCTGCGTTTGGGGGTGATGAATATTGCTGTTTTGTTGATATTTTTACTATTGGCAGAATTTGCATTGCGTTTAGCCGCCATTGAAAAGCCAGCTTTTTATCAATTTCACCCCGTGCGGGGCTTTAGCCATCGGCCAGGGGCAAAAGGGTGGTGGAATCAAGAGGGCCGCGGCTGGGTGAGTATTAATAAAGCGGGCTTCCGCGATAGCAACCATGCTGCCCTGCCAACAAAAGGGGTTTTGCGGCTGGCTGTATTGGGGGATTCATTTAGTGAAGCATTTCAGGTGAATCAAGAGCAAACCTGGTGGGCACAATTGCAAAAGCAGGTAATGAACAAGCCTGGTTGCACATTAATATCTAACTACCCAAAAGGTTTAGAAGTGATGAATTTTGGTGTTGGTGCCTATGGCACTGGTCAACAACTGCTTACCTGGAGATCTGATGCACGCCATAACAAAGCCAACCTGGTCATTCTTGCTGTATTTTTAGGTAATGACATTAATGACAATACACCTGCTGCCAGAAACGATAGACCTTACTTTTATTTAGATCAAAATGGCGAGCTGCAGATTAATAATGATTTTCGCCAATCTCCCGCAAGCATATTTCGTAATAGTTTACCTGGACGCAGCCTTAACTGGCTTGTAGAACATAGCCGCATAGCGCAATTGCTAAATGAAGCAAAAAACCGCAGTGCTAATCCAATAGATCCAAATTCTAAAAGCAACCAAAACGGACCGCCGAAAGTAGCACCAGCAAGCCCGAGCGGTTGGGCCCTCACCGAAGCTCTAATTAAGCAACTAAACACAGAAGTAGGAGCTGAAGGAGCAAAGCTGCTTGTGGTGAGCCTCACCAGCCCTGAGCAAGTTTGGCCTCGGCGCAACCAACGCCCAAGCCAGATATTCGCCAAGGAAAAACAACTCGCCGCTTTACTGCAACCCCTTGGAATTGATTACATTGCCCTGGCACCAACCATGCAGCAACAAGCTGATCAAAAAGGCCTGATATTGCATGGTTTTGGCACAGCACAAGGAATTGGCCATTGGAACGAAAATGGGCATCGCCTAGCAGCCGAAAGACTTGCGATAAGCTTGTGCACAGAATGAATCCAACAACCACTTTCCGCATAGCTATTACAGATGGCTTTCTAGTATTTACAAGTTGGGTTATTTTTTACTTTTTAAGATTTAACTCACTACCAAGCTTTAGCCGAGGCCCTACTGTAGTAATAATTAGCTGGCTATCCATTCACTACATACTAGGCACCTATAGAGACCTGAGCATAAAACAATTGAACTTTAGCCGTTATATGATAAATAACTTTCTAGCCTCTAGCCTAATACTTGCCTTAACATTTATCTACAAAAAGATGAACGAAGGGCATATTACAAGCACTATTGGATTGGATTTCATCCCAAAGGTACTAGTATTAGCAATGCTTGCTGGACAAATACTCCTATTCATTCAAAAACTTGAACACCTTTGGAGCCCTCAACAGAATTGGTTACTTATCACGGATCCCATAGAAAGGAAAATTATAGCGGCTGAAATTGAAGAAGATGGCTGTTCAATACCATGTAATATTGAGTGGCGATCATCTTATGGATTAGCATCCTTACCAAAAGAACTTGCATTATTACTGCGGCTCAATGGAGTTGCGATTGGGGATGAGCAAAAAATAAGCAAACAGGACAAGTTAACTTTGCAGCATTGGCAGTCTAATGGTATACGAATATTATCATTAGCTAGCTGGTGTGATAAATTTTTAGAGAGAATTGCACCAAGTTTAGTAACTGAATCATGGTCTATTCGCACAGAAGTCCTTGGAATTCTTCAAAGCGGAGCAAGCTTAAGAATAAAACGTTTTTTAGATATTTTCATGAGCCTTGCTTTTACCTTTATATCATTCCCTATTATATTAGGATTGCTTTGCCTCCATGTGTTCGGTCACAAAGTTCGCATCACAAGCAACGAATGCATTGGATTAAATGGTAATCCTTTTCAATCACTCAAACTTGATGCAATCAATTTAAACTCCCAAAATAGATCTAATCAAATAATAAAATATCTTGGTATTCACTGGCTTCCGCAATTATGGAACATTCTCAATGGAAGAATGAGCTTTGTGGGTCCCAGGCCCCGGTCGATTCCAGAGTACAAAGAGCTGCTACAGAAGTATCCAGAAGCTGAAATCATTACATCATTGCGACCCGGCATTGCGAGCTGGTATGGAATAAAAAATGGCTCATATAAAAACGAGGATTTGATTTACCGGGAACTCACAAGAGATTTGCATTACACAAGAAAGCATCACTTGGGCATTGACATGCAAATAATTGCCAAGTTAGCCTTAAATTCAATGAAGCTAAAATGAAATATTTACATGTCAAAAATCAGCAAAATTAGTATAAACATGAAAACCAAGCATGCGCGTCTAGCAGTTCTTCTCACTCACCCTGTGCAATATTTCAAACCTGTATTTAAAGCCTTAGCGGCGAGTAAAGAAGTTGAGATAAAAGTATTTTTTGGTTGCAACCATGGAGTTATATCTAGTCACGACCCAGACTTCGGCGTCTCTTTTGCATGGGATAGTTCACCCACGGAGGGATTTAATCATTGTTTTTTAAGCGAATACTCCCTTGTTAACCTTAGCAAACCAGCCACAGCAATCAGCCTTGCCTTGCATGGATGCTCACAAATTCGCAGTTGGAAGCCAGATGCAGTGTTGATATTTGCCTACAGCCCATTATTTATTACTCTTACCACACTACTACTAGCTCTCAATGGTGCAACGCTATTGCTGCGGGCAGATGGCACTGATCGCGCCTTCAAAAGGAGCCCTTGGAAAAGTTGGCTAAAGGATCAATTGCTTCATCGTTATTACAGATTATTTAGCCAGATATTTCCGATTGGCAGTGATTCAAATGACCATTTCGCCCGTTTGGGGGTGCCAAAACAACGCCGCCAAGCGGTGCCATTTGCCGTGGATGTGAGCTTTTTTGAAGAGCAAATACAACATTGGCTTCCTAAACAACATCAACTACGTGCCGAACTACAAATCCCAATTTCCGCAGAAGTACTTCTTATGGTAGGCAAGATTACAGAAGTAAAAGCACCCTTGCTGCTCGTGGATGCGTTGGCACAGCTACCTGCAAAACGCCTTAAACAGCTATGGCTAATTGTTGTGGGAGATGGTCCCCTCAAAAATGCAATGGCAGATGCACTCAAAACTGTTCTACCCAATCGTCATCTATTTGTTGGTTTCCAAAATCAATCGCAATTAGGCCGTTTTTATGCCGTTGCCGACAGCTTAGTATTTACTTCCGTACAGGGTGAAACTTGGGGGCTAGTGGTAAATGAAGCTCTGCAATTTGGATTACGGGTGGTTTCAAGTGATCACCCAGGCTGCGCACGTGACCTACTAAGAAAATCGCCCCATCAAATATTCCCCAGTGGTGAAGCTAAGGCTCTAACAAAAATTCTTTCTGAGCCTTGGAGAAAACTATTTATTAATACTATTCCAACTGCTTGTGATCTTCCTCACCCAAATCAACTTGCAAATGCTGTGATTAATTATTTGCTAAATTTAAATTAAGCCACTCACTAAGCACCACCCAACGCCAATAGGGCGCATAGCGTCTGGGGCTGACCTGCATTAAAAACCAACTGCGCCAAATTGCCTGGGGGGGGATACCGATTTGAGTGAGATTACGCATCAAACGGCTTGGGCTAAATCGTTTGTTACTAGTTAGCCAAGGTGCTAGTGGCAAGTTAAAACCACGTTTTGGAGCCCGTAAGATTTCAGGGGGCAATAGGGCCAAAGCCTCCTGGCGCAACAAAGTTTTAGGCCCTGCAACTAGATGCTCGGCAGCGCTTGTAGCTTGGGCAAAGGCAATTAGATCTGGATCAAGAAAAGGTACCCTAAGTTCAAGCCCTTGGGCCATGGTTACAGCATCGCAATCTCGCAAAAGGGTATCTACCATATAGGTACTGAATTCCTCAATCGAAGCACCACCATTACCGCAAAGCTCTGCACGATTACATAACAGAGATTGCTTACGCCAAGGAGTTAAACCACTGGCTGCAATGCGCCGACATGCTAACCGCCGCTGCTGATTAGTCCATTCCATATGGGAATAGCCATAAAATAATTCATCAGCCCCAAGCCCGGAGAAAGCAACAACCATGCCTTCTAACCTGGCGGCTTTGGCAACCAAAAAAGTATTAAAACCATCAATACTTGGTTGATCTATGGAATCAAGAAACGCATCAAACGAGGTATCCAAATCTTTTGCACCAATAGAAACTCTTTGGTGTTTTAAACCTAGGTGAGCTGCGGTAAGGGCTGCTTGATCACTTTCATCAACTGCACCAGATAACTGTTCAAAACCCACTGAAACACTATGGATTGCCCCTAGTTGTGATCGGCGCAACTGAGCAGCCAGCAGGCCAGAATCTAATCCACCACTAAGAAATAAACCAACGGGACGATCACCAATCGCCTGCCGACTTACCGCCTGCATCAAAAGATCTGACAATGGAACTTTAGCCGATAATGGCGCCTTAAAGGTGTGTAATTGGTTGGATTTTATGCCCTCATTGCTAATTACACAAACCACAAAATGTCCTGGCGGGAATACTTCCACCCCGTGCAACATGGTATTTGGTGCAGCCACTGCACCCCACAGAGCATAAGACTGCAATCCTTCAGGAGATAGCTGCCCGCGACTTGCTAAACCTGCCGCCTCGAAAGCACTTAGCTCAGAGCCAAATGCCAAACCGGTAGCACTTCTCTTCCAAAGCAATGGTTTAACACCACAGTTATCGCGAGCAAGGATTAATTCCGCCCTACGGCGATCCCATATAGCTACTGCAAAAATTCCATTTAAGCGACCCCAAAGAGCGTTACCCCAATGCTGATAACCATGCAATAAAACCTCTGTATCGCTATTAGAACTGAAACAGAATCCCAGCTGCTGTAGTTCTGCTCGCAAATGAAGCTGATTATAGATTTCACCATTAAAAACAAGACGTATATCACCACTCAAACTGGCCATTGGTTGATGGCCTAATGGGGATAGATCTTGAATTGCAAGGCGGGTATGAAAAAGGGTTAACCAGTGATCTTTGTCAGCGCTAACGTTTTCAAGATACAAACCTTGATCATCAGGGCCGCGACCTTTTAATGCAGAGAAAACCAACTGCTTTGAATTGTTGGAAAGTGGTTCGCCAAAATTTCCGAATAGACCGCACATAGTTCAATCGTACAAGGCATTTTCCAAAGCCGAGCGAAAAGGAATAAAGCCAAAATTGACTTTTGCTAATTGTATGGCCGCGTTTCCTCTATGGCGCAATTGCTCAGGATGTTCAAGAACCTCTCGCAGGACCTTTGCCAACGCTTCCGCATTAGGCTCAACCAACCAACCGGTTTCGCCATCGCTGATCAGATCAGTTTGTCCTCCATTGCAGCAGGCGATTGAAGCCCTTCCTGCTAAGGCTGCCTCTAAATATGTGATTCCAAAACCTTCCCCACTGGCGCGGCCATCAACAGAAACGCTGTAACTGCTTGGCATTACCAACAGATTGCAATTTAAGTAAGCTGCCCGTAAAGCATTATCATCCAAGGCACCAACAAAATCAATATTATTATTTAAATCAAGTTTTGCTGTTAATGCCTCCAGCCGCAATCGATCATTGCCATTACCCACAATTTTCCAGTGCCAAGAAGTTTTGCTTAAATCAACTTTAAGCAAATTAAGCGCTTGCAAAACAAGATCGTGACCTTTGTATCGCTCCTCGGCAGCCATTCGAGCCACGGTAAGCAAACGCAAGCCTTTTGTAATTTCAGCTGGCCGATGGGCTGCAATAGCTGAATTTTCCCATAAACGGGCAACTGGATTAAGAACAGTAATTTCAGGCCAAGGCCCACAAGAGGTATGAATCAACCGATCCCTAGTAAAACTGCTGCTGGCAAACAACCGCCTACATCGCTTTAAAGCTGGGGCAAGTGGAACTAATGCCTTTCCCCACACTTCCACCCCATGGAGCCAACAAAGCCGAGGCAAACGTCGCGGTAGCAACCATTCAACCTGGCTGAGAAGTAAGGCATGCATAGAAAACAATTGATCACAGCGGCGGCTGGCTATTGCTAAACGCACTAAAAATAAAAGCTGCCCAACTAACCGACCAGACCTACCTGCCCCAATATTTTTCGTGTAAATCACCACAACTTGATGCCCATTAAGCTGCAACGCTTCGATCACATCTAGACCGAGCCTTTCAATACCACCCTGACGCCTCAGATTATAGCTAATAAGCAACAACTTCATGGGTGTCAATCCAAAAGTAATGCGTACTGATCTATGGAACGCTCCTTACCAAAGCGGCTCTCGTAGAGATAGCGTGCTCGGCACCCCATTAACAAAACTCTATCAGGATCCAATTGCAAAGCTCGCAAAACCTGAGAGAGTTCATAGGCCTCGCCAGGTTCAACAACCACACCAATGTTCTCTGAGATTACCAACTGGGCTAAATCGCAATTGCGCCGTGCGATTAAAAGAACCGGACGTCCACTCGCTAAAATTCCATAAAACTTGCAGGGTGCAACAGTGTCTTCCGCTCCGGGGATTAGGCCAATAACCGAGATGTCGCATGCGCCTAAGCTTTCTGGCAAACGCGATCGACACTGGTAAGGCATTTTAACTATATTTGACAATCTCAAAACATCTAAGTATGAAATTATTTGATTAATCTTGCTACCATCTCCTATAAAAAGAAAGCGAATTGGCGCATCTTCGAGTAAACGTGCAGCCTCTAGTAACGTTAGCAAATCGTGCATCCGCCCAAAATTTCCAGAGTATTGAACAATAAAAAATCTTGAAATCCCTAGCTCGGCAGAAAACTTATTTTCAGCCCTGGAGATTGGCAAGGCTTGCTCAACAGCCCAATTATGAATCGAAACAGCATTTATTTTATCACCAAAATCCCTGGTCAATCTTTTGAGCATTGCTTTATTGAGCACTACTGTATACTTACTGTTCTTACATATAAAAGCCATGATTAATCTCCAAAAACTTGTAATTGGCCCAACGGCTGGAAGCACGCCACTAAGCACAGCAGACCGAGGGAAAAGATCCTGAAATATAAAGATATAACTCATTCCCTTTAGCTTTAGCAAAGGGCCTAGCAATCCAATAAAGGGGGGGTTAGACGCAATAAAGATCTGTTGGCCTGTGCGTCCATAAAAAACTCCCCAAGCAAATGCCCCGACAAGAAATAGAATTCCTTTTTTTATCTTATTGAAAACTTTTTTACTGTCATCTAAGTTGTTTGACAATCGTATAACTTCAAGCCCAACAGGTAAATCATTATTGAATTTGGGATTTGCAGCTGTTGCGGTAAGAACAGTTACGGGAATTCCCCGCGAAACCAAACCACACGCAAGGTCGCCCATCAATTGAGCCGTAGCACCGTGGCTAGGGGCGAAATGCTCAGTTATTAGCCATATCTTTCGCGTTGGCAATTTATTCAAAGTGGCAATCCACCCCGTTTACGCCGTAGTTCGATCACCTTCACCACTGTGATCAGGTCGTAGGTGGCCATTAGTAGGGCAAATAAAAATCCCTGCCAACCCTCTCGCCAGCCGCCCTGCAACAAATATTTTTGACCAAAGCGAGCTAAGGGCCGCAGGGGCCAAGCGATTGCCGCCAACTGCCGCAGGCGACGCCAACGCCTCGTGCCAAGGGCTTCCCTGCCGCCGCCATCTAGATAGGCGCTAATTTTTTCGGCTTCCCAATTGGCATAACGGCGGTGGCGCTCAAGCCAGCTGTCTATTCCTTTGCTAAAGGCATAGTGCTCATAGGGTTCTTGGATACGAGCCACTGGCCCTGGTGGGCCGCCATTAATGCTGCAAAAACTTTCCCAAACGCCGCCTTCAAAGCGAAGGCATTGGCGTTGCAACAAGCGGGGATGCCAATTGGGATAACCCTGGGTGTGGCGCAACCAACGGCCTAGGAACCAATAACGGGGCGTTAGTTCAAAACCAACAGGCGCCGCTGGCGATAGGGCAGCCTTTGCCAAAGCCTTTTTGATAGCAGCAGTAGCTGCGCTACTAAGTTCCTCATCCGCATCGAGAAATAACACCCAGCTGCTTTGCAGATTTCCATGGGTTAATGCCCAATTGCGTTGTTCACTAATCAAAAATTCACCAACTGGTTTATTAACCAGCACTTGGGCGCCTAGGGAAGCGGCAAGGGCGGTGGTGCCATCGTTGCTGCCGGAATCAAGCACCAATAGTTCCTGGCACCAGCTCAGGGAAGCTAGGGCCCGAGGCAGATCTGTTGCTTCATTTAGGGTGAGCACAACCCCTGCCACCGACGGTGTCACAACAGGGTGCGATAAAGGGCTTCGCAATTGGCTGCCACTGCGCTGCTTCCGTAATGATCCACTAACAGCTGCGGATCAAGCCTTAACGGTTTAGCCGCAAAATTTAAAAGCCAAGCCGCTAACCACTGGCTCCACAAATGTGAGCGGCGGGGTAACACTGCACCCCAGGGTTGTGTTGTAAGTAACCGTTCCAATTCCTCGCCCGCACCCACTCCATCACTTAACAACACTGGGCAACCGCAGGCCAGGGCTTCAAGGGCCACATTGCCGAAATTTTCATGGCGGCTTGGCATTAGTAAAAGATCGGCAGCGGCAAAAAGAGCTGGCAATTCAGTCGCCT
>Ga0247831_1004185_pt1 | contig 19713 bp, 17 predicted proteins | sample LaCruzMarch2015__9_FD_192406 | JGI IMG/M metagenome (GOLD analysis project Ga0247831, IMG submission 192406) | Freshwater microbial communities from meromictic Lake La Cruz, Castile-La Mancha, Spain - LaCruzMarch2015_1m | ecosystem: Environmental > Aquatic > Freshwater > Lake | place: Spain... | reverse complement strand
GGGTGTAGTAGCCTTCGACGAGAATCGGCAGTGTCGCGTTGTTCGAAATAAGCGAATTAAGCGGGACGCCCTCCGCCCGCGCACCGGACAAGGTAAAGGGGAATAAAGGCGCAGCGCAAACCAACGCAAGAAAAGCGCATTTGGTTTTCATGGGGACAGAGAAAGGTCGCCGTTTCTACTGGTCGGTGAAGATGACGCGGTAGAAATTGTTCGTGGCGCTCAGCGGGAGGGAGAACTCGCGGCGTTCGTAGGACAAGGGGAGAAGGAGACCGGTCTGATCGGACGAGAGGGTAGCAGGAATGCTGGTCGGAGCGAAGGCTGTGGTGCTGAGGTTTGTCGTGTTCTGCACCGTGTAATTGGCCTCTGCACCTTTGAGCCCGGTGAAGCGGAAGACCGCGGAACTGCCGTTGTTGGAAGAGGAAAGCAGAGACGGCGTTCCGACGGTCGGGTTGCCGTCAAAGGCGTATTCCTTGTTGTTGTCGAAGCCATCGCCGTCGGGATCGGCCGTGCGGTTGGTCTCGGCGCCGGTCAAGGTCGGGTAGTTGATCAGCCAGTTGCCGTAGGACAGGAAGGTCGGCGGCGGAGTTCCAAAATTGAACGTGATGGTATTGATGTTCGTCGCCGGCGCGCTGTTTTGGGGAGCATTGCTGCGCAGCACGTTGACCGCGTGGATGGTGGCGGTTATGGTGCCGGTGCCACCGGTCGGTGTGCCGACGATGGAGGCCTGCACGTCGGTGCCCGCGGAGTTGAGGTCAACACTCAAGGTCAGACCGGCGGGCAAGCCGGTCGCTTGCCAATAGGACGGAGTGTTGGAGTAAAATAGCGCGTTGCTGAAGACTTGGTTGTTCGTCGCATTGAAGGTCGTCACGCCGAAGGGAATCGGGGCAGCCGTGTTGGTGCTGGAGTTGGGGTAAGGAACATTTCCAGTACTGATCTCGAAAGCGAAATTTGTGTCGTTCGTTTCTCCTACCGGATTGAAAGCTGTGATTGTCGATGTCTGGGCGTAGGATTTTATAAACCTCGAACTAAACGAAAGAGGGAGTTGGTCGATCATCCGTCCGACGATGTAGCCCTGCCAGGAGTTGGTGATCCCGCTGAACTGGTTGTTGGTGATCCAGCGGTTCACCACATGCAGCCCGCGCGGAAGGTTGGTCGACGCATAGCCGCTCGCACCCTGAGTCGGGTCGGTCATGGACAGCGTGTAGTTGCCTACGGTCAGTTGGAGCGATGTTGACGCGTTGCCGTTGCCGTTCCAGCCATTGTTCGTTGTGTTGGTCAACGCCGTCCCGAGTCCGAAATTGGAGAAATCGTATGCTTTTGCAGAAGGCACCTTCCAGAAGTCCGATGGTGCCGGGATGACCGTGAAAACTTGCGTGCTCCCGACTCCCGTCAGCGCGCCTGCGTTATTGCTGGCCACCAAGATCGCACCGGTCGCTGCGCCCGAGGGCACTGTCGCGCTAATGGCGTTTGAGTCAACCGCCAAAGTCGAGGGGTTCGTGTAAGGCCAAGTGTATTGCGCATTGACCCAGGGGCTCTGGCCTCCGGACGGCGCGGAAAAATAGACTGCGTTGAAATTCTGCAATGCCGGACCTTCAGCTTGCTCCTTGATGAAGTTGGCCCCCCAGATTTTGACTTTGGTTCCTGGACCACCCTCCGTCGGATCGAAACCAAGGACGGTCGGCCCGGGTTGCGTGCCATTCACGAAGATCGGTATCTCATTGACGGTGACATCGAGCTCGCCCGACGAGTTGGTGCCGTAGGTCATCAATCCGATGCTGGCGACGGGCGACGCGCCGTTCGGCCCCATGCCGCTGTAGTTCACGACATTCACAGGTCCGGATTCGGATTGGGCAATGAAAGCTTGGGGAATGAGGCTGCCGAAAAAGGTGAGGGTGCCGTCGCCGTTGGTCGTGGCGGTGACACCGTAGGGCAAAGCGCTCACCCAGACGCCGCCGCTGTTGGTGTTGGTAAAAGCGACGGTGATCTCCGGAAGGGGCACATTGGTGAGACCCGTGCCGGCGGGCACTTGCTGGGAGGAGTTGGTCAGAAAAATCATGTTGTTCTGCCAGAACGCGGGCGAACTTCCTGTGTTGTTTTCGGTGGGGACAAAACCGAACGGGAGGGTGTTGGTCGGGATGATGCCTTCGGCGTTGGTGTTGGTGATGACGGTGCTGGTGCCCGAGGGCGAATAAAGCAGGCCGATGGGGAGGTTTGCGTTGGGGAAGGAAACCGAGGAGATGCCGGGGCGAGACGCGCCCGGAGTGATGGCAGTCGCCGCATTGGTAAAGCGGACCTCGAGCCAGACATTGGTGTTGGTATGGGCTTGGGAGAGCGGGACACCGGGGGTGTAAGCGACGTAGTTCATGCGGTCGCTGATCGGATGACTGTAAAGCGTGGGGCTGAGCAAAAAGATCTGGTTGCCCCAGGCGGAGTAGAAACCGTCGTCCGTGGTTCCGCGGTTGGCGCGGTAGAGACCGTTGGTTTGGTCCCACCACTGGGTCGAATTCATCCGTCCGATAAGGACATCGGGTGATCCGGTGTTCGAATTGTTGGTGATTTTTCCGTTGGCGGGATTGTATTGCCATCCGTTGGTCCAGCCGTTGACCGGGCTTTGCACAAAGCCCGCGGCGAAGCCGAAGGCAATCTCGTTGAGAAAGCGGTCGAGCACACTCGGGTAAAATTCGTCACTGCCCAAGGCGGCGACATTAGTGATCCAGTTGTTGGCGACGCCATTGGACGAGAAGCTGACATAGCCTTGGTTGCTGTTGCCAATGAAGCTGGCCGGCGCGCTATAGATGTAGCCGGAGAAGATCGCGTTTTGCGGATTGCCGGAATCGGGCGTGTATTGGATGGTCCACCCGAGGCTGGCGGGGAAAATGGTCACAGGTGGCTTGCCGTTGGTATAGTCGCCATAATTGGTGTAGACGCCGACGGACACATTGGTCAGCACCGGAACGGGCGTGACGAAATTGGTGTCGGCATAGGAGGCCAGAGCTTGGGCATTGGTGTTGGGCAGGAAGGTGAGGTCGGCATCCCACACGAAGAAATAAGCGTTGCCGCTGGGGTCGCCCACTTCGGCGTGGATCTTGGTCATGCCCCAAGGACTTCCGTCGGGCGCGTTGACGTTGTTGGTGGTGTTGGCCGCGACTTGGCGGACGTAGCGGGAAAGTGACGGGGCGCTGAACCCGGGCCAGCCTTGCAGGAAATTGACCGTGCCCTTGCCGTCGGAACCGAGATACGAACCCATGGGCATGGCCAATCCGGGGGCCGCCGCACTGCTGGGGCCAACGAGACGGACAGCCGTGTTGTTGGGCGCCGCGCTGAACCAGTTGACGCCGGGGATCTGACGCAGATTGGTCAGGACAGTTGGCAAGATCGCGCTGTTGGTCGCACCGGCCGGACCCTGCAAGGTCACGGGCGAAGCCGCATTCGAACGCAGGACAACCGAGGTCGGCACGGACAATTCATTGATCGCGGTCACGTCGACTGTGTCGAAGCCGCTGTCGAAGTAGGCATATTCCACCTGCACGAACGGAGCTGTGCCCCACTGGTTGGTGGATGGACCGACCGGCGACGGATTGCCACCCTTGTTGTCGCTTGTTCTGAACTGCTGGTTGGTCAGGCCGATCCAGAACGAGCCGCTCTTGGTGTATTGCACGTAGAGCTGGCGGTAGGTTCCGGTCGTGTCGGTGACTTGCGCGAGACTCGCCAACGAAACGGACGTGCCATTGGTCACCGGGGTGACGACTCCGTTGGAGACGTAAACGTTGAACTTCGTGGCATCATCCGGGTCGGTTCCGGTGACCAAAACCTGCACATCGTTGTCCGCATTCTCCGTGTCGTTGTAAAAACGCACTTCAAGCGGGTCGTAGTTGTAGGTGGTCGCGCGTGCCTGGGTGGAGAAAAGCAACGAAGCGAGCGCCAACAAAAAAGCCGCGCACAAGCGCGGCCGGACGGATGCGATGCGCTTCATGGCGACGCGAGGCGCGGTCGGGAGGATGTCCTTTGGTTTCATGATTTGTTTGTGGGCGGCCGCTGGTTACGCCGGCAAAACTGCTCAGCTGCCAACAGGACACGAGCGCGGCCCGAACCTGAGACGTTTATAGATGCAATAACTCATAGTCAAAGGGTGGCGCGGCGCAAGTGAATTCTACGAGAAGACTTCCCGAGCCCGGGTCAGCTCTGGACGGAACTCCCCGGAAAGCCCTTTGGTTCCTTCGTTTCCTTCTGTTCAAGCGACTTCCCTACCGCCTTGGCATCCAGGAACGCAGGCTCTAGTCTTCCGCCTTATGAACATGCCTCGCATTATCTTCACCTTCGCCGTCATCTTTGTCCTGCTGGGCATCGGGGCTTACCTGATCACCGGCGCCCAGTCTTGGACCGCGCTCATCCCGTCCATCTTTGGTCTTCTCCTCGCCATCGCCGGCGCGGTGTCGCTCAAGAGCCTGAAGCATGGTGGCCACATTGCGGCGCTGGTCGGACTGCTCGGGTTTCTCGGCACGGCCAAAAGCTTGGGTAAAGTTCCCGCCCTGCTCTCCGGGGAAACGGTCGATCGCGCCGCGGCCGTCGGTGTGCAGGCAGTTTTCGCGGTGCTCTCCCTGATTTTCGTCGCCCTCTGTGTGAAGTCGTTCATCGACGCACGTCGCGCCCGAACCTCTAATCCTTCCTGATTATGAAACATTCCATCTCCGGATCCACCGATGCCACACAGTTGGCCGGCAAATTCGCTCCGCTCTTCATTATTGTCATCCTGCTCCTCGTGGCCGCCGCCGGCGTCTTTGTCACCGTCGATGCCGGCACGGTCGGAGTGGTCAAACGCTTCGGCGCGGTCAAAGACGTGGCCCTACCCGAAGGCCTCCATTTCAAAATGCCCTTTGCCGAAGAGGTTGTGCCCATGACCACGCGCCTCACCGCGAGCGAAGCCAAAGCCACCGCCGCCTCGCGCGACCTGCAGATTGTCACGACCGACGTCACCACGACCTATGCGATCAACGGCGACCTCGCCCCCCTCACTTTCCAGCGGGTGGGCACGCCGGAAAAGATCGCCGCGACGATCGTCAATCCTGCCGTTCAGGAATCAGTCAAAGCGGTCACCGCAAAATTCACCGCCGAACAATTGGTGACCCAGAGGGAAGTGGTCAAACAGCAGATCCAACAAGCCATCGAATCGTTCATCAACACCACCCTCGATGAGAAGGATGTCGAAGGGGCCCTGAACATCGCCAACGTGGCCATCACTGACTTCAAATTCTCCGACGAATTCAACAAAGCGATCGAGTCCAAGGTGCAGGCTGAGCAAGCCGCTCTGCAGGCCAAGAACGAAAAGCTCCGCCGCGTGACCCAGGCCGAGGCCGCCGCCGAGGAAGTGAAACTGGCGGCCGCCGCCCAAGCCTTCACCATCGAGGCGGAGTCGATTGCCCGGGCCGAAGCGATCACACGCGAAGCGGAAGCCTTGAGCGGGCACCCGGAGGTGCTCCGTCTTCGCACCATCGAGCGTTGGGACGGCGAGATGCCCCGTATCACCAGCGGTGAAGGCGTGCTGCAAATGCTGCAGCTCGATCCCCAGATGCTCGAGGGATCCGCAAAGAAGCCGTGAACCCGGCCGGCGAGTCCTGTCGCATCCGCGCCGAGATCGACCACGGAGCCCTGCGCCACAACGCGGCCGCCGTGCGGAAGGCGGTCGGTGACAAGCCTGGTCTCATTGCCGTGGTCAAAGCCGACGGCTATGGCCATGGCGGACCCGAGGTGGCGCAGACCCTCGCGCCCTTCGCCGCGCAATTTGGGGTGGCCACTTTGGAGGAAGCGCGCGCGGTGCGCGCTGCGGCACCGGAGAAGGATCTCCTGATTTTAAGTCCGTGCCTGCCGGAGGAACGGGAAGCGGCGGTGCGCGAGGGTTTCATTTCCGTGGTGTCCAGCACGGCCGAAGCCAAGGCCTATGCGCGCTTGGTGCAGGGAAAGCCCGCGCGAATCCATCTCTGTGTCGACACCGGCATGGGTCGCATAGGTGTCTGGCAAGACGATGCGCTGAAAACAGCGCAAGAGATCGCAGCGATTGAAGGTCTCGACATCGAAAGCGTCTCAACGCATTTGCCGGTGGCCGACAGCGATCCGGCTTTCACCGTGGAGGAATTGCGCGCGTGGGAAACACTGATCGGTCAACTCCGTGCCATTTTGCCCACGGCCAAATTTCACGCCCTGAACAGCGCGGGCTCGCTCCAGCGACCGGAATACGCTGCCGACCGCGTGCGCCCCGGTCTCGCGCTCTACGGCATCTCTCCCCTCCCCGACTTTCAACAACTTTTGCGCCCGGCCATGACGCTCAAGACCCGTATCACCTTGGTCCGCGATGTCGGACCCGGCCGCGGAATCAGTTACGGACGCGATTTTATCACCGCGCAACCGATGCGCATTGCCACGCTGGCCATGGGTTATGCCGACGGCTATCCGCGGCAGACTTCAAACCAAGGCGCGCAGGTGCTCATTCGAGGAAAGCGCTGCCCGATCCTCGGCCGCATCACCATGGATCAATTCATGGTTGATGTGACCGATCTACCGCGCGACGTGGCGCCCGGCGAAGAGGTGGTGCTTTTTGGAAAACAGGGAGATGGGGAGATCACGGTCGGTGAGGTGGCTGCTTGGGCAGGGACGATTACTTGGGATGTTTTAACGAGGCTGGGGAAACGGATGGTGGTGGAGCATTTGGATTTTTTGAACAGAAGATAACGAAGGTATCGAAGGGTTCGGAAATGCATGTTCTCTACTCGAAAGCCGATGCGTTGAGCCGAGAGGTTATCGGGGCGGCGATCGAGGTGCACCGGATCATGGGACCCGGGCTGATTGAATCGGTTTATGAGAGGTGCCTGCACCGGGAACTTGAATTGCGCGGCATCGCGTTCACCCAACAAACGGCCGTGTCAGTCGAATACAAAGGCCTGATCTTCGAGGATACCCTGCGCTGCGACCTCCTTGTGGAGGACTGTCTGTTGGTTGAACTCAAGGCCGTCGAAACGCTTCATCCCGTGGGCAAGGCGCAACTCCTCAGCTACATGAAGCTTCTCGATATTCCCCTCGGTCTGCTGGTCAACTTCCACGAAGCACTACTCAAACAAGGCGTCCACCGACTTATGCTACCGGGCGCCAATTCACCTCCGTAACCCCTTCGTTTCCTTTGTTACCTTCTGTTAAAAAAAATCCCCACGTTCCTTCACCCCGCCCCGAGGTAAGCCTCGCGGACTCGGGGATTCGTGAGCAGTTCCGAGGCCGGACCCTCCAGCACGAGGTTGCCGGTTTCGAGCAGGCAGGCGCGGTGGGCGAGGCGGAGGGCCATGTTGGCGTTCTGTTCGACGAGGAGGATGGTCGTGCCTTTCTCGTTCAAACGGCGCAGGACGGCGAAGATTTCCTGCACGAGCTTGGGGGCCAGTCCCATGGAGGGTTCGTCGAGGATGAGGAGTTTCGCCTCGCTCATCAGGGCGCGGGCCACGGCGAGCATTTGCTGCTCACCGCCACTCAGCGTTCCGGCCAATTGCGTGACGCGTTCGCGCAGGCGCGGGAAAATATCCATGACCATTTCAAGGTCGCGCGCGCGGCCCGCTTTGTCGCGGCGGATCCAGGCGCCGAGTTGCAGGTTTTCCATCACGGTGAGTCCGCCAAAGATGCCGCGCCCTTCGGGCACATGGGCCATGCCGAGGCGCACGATGCGGTCGGCGGGGATGCCGGCCAGTTCGCGTCCTTCCAGCGTGACCGATCCTTCATAGGGCAGCATACCGGAGATGGCGCGGAGAGTGGTCGTCTTGCCGGCGCCATTGGCCCCGACCAGGGCGAGGATTTCGCCGCGCTGCACGTGAAAGGAGATGCCTTTGACCGCCCGGATGTCGCCGTAGCGCACCACGAGGTCATCCACCCGGAGCATAGTGTCACTCATGGCCGTCCTCCTGACCGAGGTAAGCTTCGATCACCTTCGGGTTTTTGCGGACCTCGTCCGCCGTGCCCTCGGCAATCGTCTTGCCGAAGTCGAGCACGGTGATGCGATCGCAGAAAGTCATGACCAACTGCATGTGGTGCTCGATGAGCAGCAGGGTGATCGAAAAATGGTCGCGCAGCCATCCGAGGAATTCGACGAGCTTGAGGGTCTCCGCCGAGTTCATGCCGGCGGCCGGTTCGTCGAGGAGGAGGAGTGATGGTTGCAGGGCCATGGCACGGGCGATCTCGAGCCGGCGTTGCGAACCGTAGGGCAGGTCGCCGGCGCGCTCATAGACCTCGTCACCGAGGCCGAATTTCTCAAGGAGGTCGGTGCAGTCGGCGATGGTTTCCGTTTCGGCCTGCCGGGCGGTCGGCAGTTGGATCATGGCGCCGGGCCACGAGTAGCGGGCGTGCGCGTCGCGAGCGATGCGAACGTTGTCGAGCACAGTGAGATCGCGAAAGAGGCGGATGTTTTGGAAAGTGCGGGCGATGCCGCGGTGCGCAATGGTGCTGGGACGGCAACCGGCGACGGACTCGCCGTGGAAGAGAACGTCGCCTTGAGTCGGGGCGTAGATGCCGGTGATGACGTTGAACGCGGTGGTTTTGCCCGCCCCGTTGGGGCCGATGATACCGTGGGCATGGCCCGGGGCGACATTGAAGGAAAGATCGGAAAGGGCAACGAGGCCGCCGAAGCGCATGGTCACGCCGCGCACCTCGAGAAGCGGTTTCATTTTTTGTCCTCCTTCTTGGGGAACTCCCGGCGCGGGACGAACCAGGCGAATTCGCGCATGCCCATGATGCCGCGCGGACGGAAGATCATGAGCAAAACAAGGATGAGCGGCAGGATGACCATCCTCCAGGTGCCAAGCGGTTGGAGGGCCTGGGAGAGAAAGGTGAAAGCCGTGGCGCCGAGGATTGAACCGGCCAGCGAGCCGACCCCACCAAGGTAAACCATGACAAGGATCTCGGTGGATTTGACGATGTCGAAGACCGACGGGTTGATGAACTGCAGTTGGTGGGCGAAGAGGGCTCCGGCCACACCGCCGAAGAACGAGGAGACGACGAAGGCAGTGAGCTTGGCCTTGCGGGTGTCGACACCCATGGCGTTGGCCGCGATTTCATCCTCGCGCACCGCGACAATGCCACGGCCGAAGCGCGAGTAGACGAGGTTGCGGATGGTCCAGAGGGTGAGAACCGTCCAAACCGCGGTCCAGAGCAGCGTGGTGTGGTTGTCGATGCCGAGGAACCCTCGAGGACCGCCGACATACGGGATGTTTTCAATCCCCGATTTCACGATCATGAGAAAGGCGAGCGTGATGATGGCGAGGTAGTCACCGCGTGTTTTGAAGGAGAGCAGACCAAGGAGAAATCCAACAGCGCCGGCCATGAGGCCGCCACCAATGACAGCGAGGGGGAACATCCAGAGCGGGTCGCCCCAGCTGAGCCATTTGGCCGAGACGCAGGCCGAGAGATAAGCACCGAGGGCCATGAAGCCGGCATGGCCGACGGAAAATTCCCCCATCCATCCGTTGACCAAGTTGAGGCTGACGCAGAGGATGATATTGATCCCGAGCGTGATGAGGACAAAACGCACGTAGTCGTCGACCAGACCAAACTGTTCGATGGCGAAGCAGGCAGCCAGCCCGGCGGCGAGAAGGGCGAGGAGCACGCCGCGCGGCGGCGGATGTTGCAGCCAGCGTGTCATACTTTCTGCACGGCGGGACGGCCGAGCAGCCCGTAGGGTTTGAAGATGAGGATGACCAGGAGCAAAGTATAGACGACGAGGTCGCGATAGGTGGAGGGAAGGACGGTGACGGTGAAGACTTCAACCGCTCCGAGCACGTAGGCACCGAGGACCGCACCGCGCACGCTGCCGATGCCGCCGATCACCGCGGCAACAAATGCTTTCCAGCCGACGAGCACTCCCATCGTCGCGCTGATCACGGGATAGGCCGAAGCGTAGAGCACGCCTGCCGCACCGCCCAGCGCGGCACCGATGGCGAAGGTCACGGCAATCACCTGGTTGACCGGCACGCCCATGAGCGGGACGGTGACGCGGTCCTGCGCGATGGCCCGCATGGCCATACCGTAGCGTGTTTTGCGGATGAAGAAATCCAGGGCGAGCATGAGCCCGACCGAGATCCCGACGATGAGGATTTGCAGGGACGAAATGGTCAGCCCGGCGAAGTTCCAAGTCACCGGCGTGAATAATTCCGGCATGCGCTGGGAGTAGGGGCTGATGCTCAGCGTCGTGTTTTGGATGACCAGACCGCAACCAAGGGCGGTGATGATGGCCGAAACGCGCGGAGCATTGCGCAACGGGCGGTAAGCAAGACGCTCGATGCAGACGCCGAGGATGGCGGTGGCGAGCATGACGATGAGCAGCGCGGCAATGAAGGGGACCGGCAGGACGAGAAGGAGGAGGAAGCAGAAGAACGAGCTGACCATGAAGACGTCGCCATGGGCGAAATTGATCATGACGAGCACGCCATAGACCATGCTGTAGCCCAAAGCGATGAGGGCGTAGATCGAGCCGAGCTGGATGGCGTTGATGGCCTGCTGCGCGAAGTAATCCATGCGCGCAGATCAGGCGATCAAGGCTGGGCGTTGGTCACCCACTGAAAAGCACCATCTTTGATCTGCAGGATGACCGCACTCTTGATCGGATCGCCCGAGCCGGGCTCGAAGCGGAAGGTGCCGGTCACCCCTTTGTATTCGCGGATCTTGGACAATGCCTCACGAAGCGCCTCACGTTCGTTTTTACCACCGGCTTTGAGCGCTTCGGTGATCAGTCCGCAGGAATCGAAGGTGAGCGCCGCCACGTCATCGGGGGGCTGTCCGTATTTCGCGGTGTAGTCGGCAATGAACTTTTTCGCCTCGTCGGTTGCGATCTGGGTCGAGAAGTGATTGCAGAAGTACGAGCCGTCCACGTCGGCCCCGCCGAGCTTGATGATTTCCGGCGAGCTCCAGGCATCGCTGCCGACGAATTTCGCGGTGATGCCGAGGCGACGCGCCTGCTGGGCGATGAGCGGGACGTCGTTGTAGTAGGTCGGGAGGAAGATGATGTCGGGGTCGGCCTCGCGGATGTTGGTCAATTGTGCGGAAAAATCTTTGTCGCCCGTGGTGAAGGTCTCGAAGGCGACAATTTCCCCTCCTTGGGCCGTAAAGGTGTCCCTGAACAAGGTGGCCTGGCCGAGCGGTGCCTCGGAGGAAACGTCATAAAGGACGGCGGCTTTCTTTGCCCCAAGATCGTTGAGGGCAAACTTGGCCAGCACGGTGGCTTGGAACGGATCGGTGAAGCAGCCGCGGAAGACGTAACGCCTCGGCTGGTTGGAATCTTGGTCCAGGGTGGTCTTCGGGTTGGTCGACCATGGGGAAATCATAACGCACTTGAGGCTCTCCGCGATTTGCCCGGCAGGGATGGCGCAGGCACTGGAATTGGGCCCGATCATGGCCACAACATCCTGACTTGAGATAAGTTGTTGTGCGACGGAAGCCGCTTGGTCGGCCTTGCCGCCGTTATCACGAATGACCAGAGCGACTTTCTTGGGTCCCTCGGCCAAGATCACTCCGCCTTGCTCGTTGAGGGCGTTGAAAAACAATTCGGCCGCATTTTTGCTCGAGGCGCCGACCGCAGGAATCTCGCCGGTCAGCTCGATGTTCATGCCAATCTTGACCGCATCGCGATTGGGGTCGGTGCAACCAGTCAGAAAAACGGCACACGTGGTGAGGAGAAGAAAGACGGACGCTTTAAGCATCCGATGTGTCTACGCGCCAGCTCTGCAGGCCGCAAGGGAATTAGCCTCAATCCCGGAACGGGACACCGCCGCAAAAGGCGGGTCATTTCCCGCTGGTAAGGCGGGGCCTCCGGGACCCGCCGCGTGCAGAAAAGCAATGCTGACGGCGCGTCGGGACGCCGCGCCCTACCTTGGTGATGATGAGAGCGGGGTTGTTGGCCTAAAGCGGGGGAACGAGCAGGCGGACCTTGGGGTCGAGCGCGCTGCGGTCGCGGTAAATAAACGGCGGGGTGGTCGAACGAACCTCGATGCCGGTCAGGACGAACTCGGGATAAAAGGAATTGCTGGCCGGCTCGTAGACTTTGCCGCCGGTGAAGCGGCCCTGCAGGCGGTATTCTGTGTTGTGGTCGACGCCGAGCGTTCCCGCCGCGCGATCGGGCGCCAGCTTGGTATTTTCGTTCAACATGACCAGTTGAGCGGTTTTCCAAGGTTGACCCGGCTTCCGCACCCAGCCCCACATTTTGTAGTCCTTTTTGTAGTAGCGGCGGCCGATGAAGTAATTGCCGGGCGCTTCAGCCGAAATTGAGGCGGCCACCGCGGGGTCGACCCGGGTGACCGTGGTAGTCTCGCAGCCGGCCAAGAGGGCCGCGACAAGGGTAGCGAGAAGGAGGCGGCGGACGGGCATGGGCGCCAAGGTAGATTCCCGCCGCGGCGGGTCAAGGCATCCCGCAGTGGATTCCGCCACGCGTCCGTGGCATGGTAAGCCGATGATTTCTTTGTTGGGCGAAACCCTCGGCTCGCTGACCGAAAAGCTCGGGGCGTTGGGTCACAAGCCGTACCGCGCACGGCAGATTGCGGATTGGGTGCACGAGAAACGGGTCGATGACTTCGCCGGCATGACCGACCTTCCGGCGGAATTGCGGGAACAGTTGGCAGGGATGTTTCCGCCGCAGCAGCTCGAACAAGTGCGCTTCACCGGATCCAAGGATACGACACGCAAGTTTCTCTTCCGCCTCCCGGACGGGCAATTCATCGAAAGTGTTTTCATCCCGGCCTCGCCGGCGCTTTATGGCCAGACATCCGACCGCCGCACGCTCTGTGTTTCGACGCAAGTGGGTTGTGCTTACGGCTGTAAATTCTGCGCGAGCGGATTGCGGGGCTGGAAGCGCAATCTGACGGCAGGCGAGATCACCGCGCAGGTCATGGTTGTGGAAAAGACCACCGGCGAGCGCGTGGACAACATCGTCTTCATGGGGATGGGCGAACCGCTGGCCAATTGGAAAAATTTGTCCGTCGCGATTGAAATCCTCAATGCCCCGTGGGGCTTCGAGATCGGAGCGCGCCACATCACCGTGTCGACCAGTGGCCTCGTGCCGCAGATCCGTGAATTGGCCGAGCACCCCGTCCCCGTGCGCCTGGCCATTTCGTTGCATGGCGCGACGGACGAGGTGCGCGAGCAGATCATGCCGGTGAACAAAAAGTATCCGTTGAAGGAACTTTTCGAGGCCTGCGCTTACTTTTCCTCCCGCCGCAAACAAAAGCTGGGCTTCGAATATATCCTTATCGCCGGAGTCAACGACGCCCCGGAACAGGCCCGGCTGCTCGCCGCACACGCGCGCCGGCTCGACGCCAAGGTCAATCTTATCCCCTACAACACGGTCGAAGGCCTGAGCTGGGAACGCCCGAGCGAGGCGCGCCAGCAGGAATTTGTCCGGGCCGTTCGCGCCGGCGGCGTAGTCGCCACCATCCGCCGCGAAAAAGGACACGATATTGATGCCGCTTGCGGGCAGTTGCGCCTCCGCGCCGAGGACGAACTCGCCGGGACGCCAGCATGAGTGATCCGGTCGAGACCTCGCGTGCGCAATTCGACCGCCAAGCCGCGTGCTACGGCCGCGCTCACATCCTGCGCGATGTGTCCGACGTGGCGGCGGCGCTGGATGGATTCGATACCGCCCGCCTTTCGCCTGCACTCGACGTCGCGACGGGCGCGGGACATACCGCGGCCTATCTGGCGGAACGCAGAGTGGCGGTGACGGCGGCGGACATTTCGGAGGGAATGCTCGAAGAGGTGCGCAAGCTGGCCGCGGAGCGCGGGCTGGACATCTCCACGCGGCAACACGCGGCGGAATCGCTGCCCTATGCCGACGCTTCGTTCCGGCTCGTCACCTGCCGGGTGGCGGCGCATCACTTTGCCAGCGTGGAGGATTTTCTCCGTGAAGCTTTCCGGGTGCTGCGTCCAGGTGGCCTGCTGCTGGTCATCGACGGAGCTTCGCCCGAAGGAGAGCCAGTGGCGGAAAAGTGGCTGCAAGGTGTGGAAAAATTGCGTGATCCGAGCCACGGGCGGTTCCTCCGGGCGGCCGAATGGCGCGAGTTGGCGGGGCAAACCGGCTTCAAGGTCCTGCACGGCGACTGTCTCCCCTTCAAGCAACCGGACCTCGAGTGGTATTTCCACACAGCGGGAACGCCGGGAGCGAACCGGTCCGAGGTGCGGCAAATGGTGGCGCAAGCGCCTGCCGAGGTGCGCCGCGTGCTTCGACTCGCCGAGGAGGAGGGAAAAGTCGTCTGGTGGTGGCCGCGGCTGACCTTCCTGGCCCAGCGTCCGGAAGTTGCCAAAACGGCCTCTCAACCGTAAGAATGAGACCGATGTCCACCGTTATCGAGTCACCCGATCCCGCCGCCCGCACCCTCGCGGCGGAGAACGAAGCACGCCGCCACGGTGAACTGCTCGGGGAGACCCTAACTATCAACATGGGTCCATCCCACCCGTCGACTCACGGCGTGCTGCGCATCGTGCTCGAACTCGACGGTGAGATCATCACCAAGGCGGACGCCGATATCGGCTACCTGCATCGTGGCGACGAGAAGATCGCGGAGAACATGCAATACAACCAGTTCGTGCCCTACACGGACCGGCTCGATTACCTTGCCCCGCTGGCCAACAACGTGGCCTATGCCCTGGCTGTGGAAAAGCTCATGGGGTGGGAGTTGCCGCCGCGCGGACAGGCCATCCGGGTTGTTTGTTGCGAGTTGGCCCGTATTTCCTCGCACCTCCTCGGCATCGGGGCCTACGCCATGGACATCGGGGCCATGACCGTCTTCCTCTACACCTTCAAGCACCGCGAAGTGGTTTACAATTTGACCGAACAACTGACCGGTGCGCGGTTCACCACGTCCTACACTCGCATCGGCGGGATGACTCGGGACATTCCTCCGGGTTTCGCGCAGCAGGTGCGCGCCTTCATCGACGGCTTGCTGCCCAGCCTAGATGAGGTCGACAACCTGCTGACCCGGAATCCTATCTGGCTCGACCGCACGAAAAACGTGGGCGTGATTTCGGGGGAAGATGCCATCGCCTACGGGTTGACCGGCCCAAACCTCCGCGGATCCGGCGTGGACTACGATTTGCGCAAGGCGCACCCCTACCTCGGCTACGAGCAATACGAATTTGACGTGCCGGTCGGCTCGGTCGGTGATTGTTACGACCGCTATCTGGTCCGCATGGCCGAGATGCGGCAAAGCGCGCGCATCCTCATCCAGGCACTGGACAAAATGCCTTCCGGCCCGATCCACGTCGACGATCCGAAGAATATCCTCCCACCCAAGACCGATGTGATGACCAAGATGGAGGAACTCATCCACCAGTTCATCATCACCACACAAGGTATCGATGCGCCCGCCGGGGAGGTTTACTTCGGTGCGGAAAATCCGAAAGGCGAGCTCGGTTTTTACATCCACAGCAAAGGTGGCGGAGTGCCCTACCGGCTGAAAATCCGCGCCCCGAGCTTTGCCAACCTGAGCATTGTTCCGTCCCTCCTGCCCGGCCACTACGTCAGCGACGTGCCGGCCATCCTCGGCAGCATCGACTTCGTGATGGGTGAGTGCGACCGGTAACCACCCCTCGCCATTAACTGGGAGGCAGAGCAGCCGCAGCCGTGGTCACCTCTCTCGGTAGGTGATCCGCGCCTTGGTCAGGTCGTAGGGCGAAATTTGGATCTGCACTTTGTCACCGGGAACGATGCGGACAAAGTGCTTGCGCATCTTGCCGCCGATGTGAGCGAGGACAATCCGGTCGTTCGCCAATTTCACGCGGAACATCGTGCCGGGGAGCACCTCAACAACGACGCCTTGGGCGGCAATAGATTCTTCTTTGGGCATGCGATCAGACAGTCAAGCTGCTCGACGGCTCGAAATCAACCCACTTGACCAAAGAAGCCAAACGCGGCACTCCGCCGTTGTGCCAAGTCCACGGCGGATCCTGCATGTTTCCGACGGGGCAAAACCGCGAGGGACCCAACGCCGCGAAGCGGTCGGCCAATTCCTCCGTGCATGGCCACAAACCGACCGCGCCGACGTAATCGACGGCCGGTCCCATCGCTCTGGCGAGGTCCTGCGGCAACGGTTTGACGAAAACCACGCGGTTGAGCGGCGAAGCAGTGAACCATGCGTCTTCCTCGTAAATGACGGTCCAATCCAGATGGGCCCCGCCCTCCCAGAGCGCCACGCGCAAATCGCCTGCCGCGCGGAACCGGTAAGCGGCGCGCAAATTGGCGATCGCGGCTTTCTCTTCGATAGCTAGCGGGCCTCGCGGATGGGTGCCACTGAATTGGTCCATGGCCGAGGCAAGTTTCTCCGCATACTGGCGGGCGGAGCCCGGATACTCCTCCCGCACGTAAAAGACCTGCGGTGACAGGCAACCCTGCTGGTCGAAGAGCGAGGCGTCGCGCGCCGCGCCGGGGCACGACTCGAAAAGCGGATCGTGCCAAATGACACCGAGACTCGATTTGTGACCGTGCCCGAGAAAAGTTTTGCCAGGCACGACGCGGGCGCGCAAAGCAGCGACCGTTTGCTCGGAGCCGTAGACCACGACCGCATCCGCAGAGGAGAGCCACCCGTCGGGGAGTTCGACCGAAACTTCCACCATGGCGCGTAATTCCGCCGGCAAGCGCGAGAGGAAGGCATCAACTTCGCCGAGGCCGCTGCCCGGAAGCTTGACCAGATTACGGCTGCCGAGCAACAGACCGCCGATGAGACTCTGCAGCGCGGCATGCGGCGTGTTGCCGCTGACCACATGCAGGATCACGTCCGGCGCTAGCGCCTTTGTGCGGGCCCCGCCATGGGTGAACCATCGATCCAGAGCGGAGGCGTCACCCAACTCCGCCGCAACCCAAGCAAGCAGGTCCCGGGCAGACGTCGGCCCGAGCAGCGGATGGAAGGGCTCCGCAGCGCAAGCGATGGATTCGGCCCGACGCGCCGTGCTCACGAGGTCAGCCATTCGTCCGCCGCGCGCGAGCATCCGCGCGGTAGGGCGGAAGGATCGCGGCCCAGTAATTCGAAAGCATTGCCGCGCTTGACCGCGAGATCCTGTGTGCGGATACCGACAACCGAACCGACATTTGCCCCGTCGTAGATGAGCAGGATACCAGTTTCACCTTCGGCCACGTCTTGCAAAGTGACCGGATCGACCACCACAGCACGCACCCACGGCGGGCTTTCCTGCAGGCCCCGCGGGCCCTTGGCGTAAAATTGCGAACTAAGCTCGGTCATGCCGTATTCATTGATGATGTTCCCGGGAGCGATACCGAGCTTCTCACCGATCATGGTGTAGAGATCGGCACGCTCAATATAACGACCACTGCCTTTGTATCCTCCTGTTTCCATGGCGGTCGAGCCAGCAGGAAGAACAATGCGCTCCGCACCAAGACGTTCGACCACGTGCAGAAATCCGAGGGCGGTGCCAAGCAGGCAAACCGGCGAGGACAAATCACGCAGACGGTTCAAATCGACCATTCCCCGTGGGGCAATAAACTCCTCTTTGGCGGCAAGCGTGGCCAGCATGTGGCTGAGTGAGGAATGTGGCGCTTCTTCGGGATGCGGAGCGATGACTAGAAATGGACCGGAAGGCAAACCGGCATGACGCCACCCCTCCCTCACTGCGGTCTCGTAAACCTCAAGCGTGCGGAAGTGGTGTTGACCAAAGCCTTCCCCGGTCGTCCCGCTGGTGCGGAATGTTTGGACCGTTTCCGTGGCGGGAAAGCTGCGCAAGTCGGCATGTTTGAAAGCCGACTGCGGAACGCAGGGGATATCCCGCCACCGTGCGACCAAAGAATCCACCCCGAGACTTTGACAAAAAGCACGATAGGGGGCGTTGTGAAGGTAGTGAAAATCGTGCAACCCGGGCAGGACCTCGTCGAAAGAACGGCTTTCCGGTTGGCGGATCCAAGCTTGGACCATGGTCTCGGGCGGCGAATGGTCAGGCATTTCCTGCATCTTGACATCGGGTGGCCCGGCGGAAACGTAATTTTGGCCTCGCGCGGCACCGCTTGGCGGGGTCAATTTCGCCGGGTGAGGTTCGCGACGACCAGATGGTGGATGGCTGCATCCATCGCACTCGCCGCCCTCATCGCGCCCCTGCCCGCGCAAAACAACTCGGAGCCCGCCCCGGAGACCGGCACCGCTCGCGACGTGATCATCAAGGCTGACAAGGCCTACAACGAGAAGCGCTACGACGAGGCGGTCGCCGGTTACGAGGGATTCCTGCGCGACTTCGGGAGCGCCAAGGAAGCCGCGCCGGATCTGCCGCATGTGCGCTACAATTTGGCGGCCGCGTTGATGCAGATCCAGAAGTTCGAGGAGGCGATCGAGGCCGTCGAGGAGGCGCAAAAACTAGGGAAACTCACCCCGGAAAAACAGGAAAACCTCGCGTTCTGGCTCGGCGTCGCACTCCTGCAAACGGGCCATAACACCGAAGCACGGGAGGTGCTCGGCGGATTCACCGCGCAATTTCCCGGCTCGCGGCGGGTCGGCGATGCAGCCCTGCTCTCGGCCACCGCCTTGATTGTCGAGGGTAAGAAAAAAGAAGCGGCCATCGCCCTTGCTGTAATCCGTGGCAACGAACAGAGCCCCCACCGCGGTCGCGCTGCCGTGCTTGAGTTGCACAGCTTGGTCGATACGGGTCAGGATGAAACCGCTCTCGAGTTGATCGCAGAGGAGGCTCCGCGGCAGGACCGCATCACGCAAATCGCGACCTTCCAGACGTTGGCCATGGCCCTCGGCGAAAAATTTCTCGAACAGGGCAAACCGCGCGAGGCAATCCGTGCCCTCCAAGCCATCTGGCCGCGCGAACGGCTCACCGCGCACCAACAACGCCGCTTGGAGGACATCAAGGCCCGTCTCGAGGACCTTGATGCCACCTCGGCCCCCGACATTTTTGAGCGCGCTCAAGCTCGTCAGGTGGCTCGCGAGACCGGTGAAGAGTTGAAGAACTTGGAAAAAATACCTTCCTTCGACGCTTCGGTACGCTTCCGTTTGGCCAGCGCTTTCCACCAGCAGGACCGCTTCCGCGAGTGCGCCCTCCTCCTTGATGACATGCTACGCGAGATGGATCCGGATCCGGTGGTCGAGCAGGCATCGCTCACCACCCTGCAGAGTTGGATCGCGATCGAGCGCTATGACAAAGCGATCGATACGGCACTTCTTTTTACCGGACGCTTCCCGCAGTCGAAGCAACTTCCGCTTGTTCTTTATCTGCAGGGTATGTCCCAACAGCAGGCCGGGGATCACGATTCCGCCGTGGAGACCTTTCGCGGGCTCGTTGACAAGTTCCCCGACACCGACCAGGCCCCGCGTGCTTTTTTTATGCAGGGATTCACCCAGCTGCTGGCCGAGCGCAACGACGAAGCCGCCGAATTGTTCGGACAATTTCCCGCGAAATACCCGGATCACGAACTCGGCGAGCCGGCCGCTTATTGGCACGGGTCGGCTTTGGCCTTCGCGAAAAAGTTCCCCGAGGCACGGGAGGTTCTGGCCGCCCTTCCCGGCAAATACCCCAAAGGCGTGCTCCACGGCCCCGCCGCCTTCCGTCACGCTTACAGCGCGCAATCCATGCGCGAGTACGAAACAGCCGAAAAGGAACTCAAGGCCTACCTGAAAGAATATCCCGACGGCGCGGAAAACGCCGAAGCGCGTATCCTCCTCGGCGACGCGCTGCTGGCTCAGGCCAAGTCGGACGAGGGCAAGG
>Ga0247831_1004183_pt1 | contig 19731 bp, 32 predicted proteins | sample LaCruzMarch2015__9_FD_192406 | JGI IMG/M metagenome (GOLD analysis project Ga0247831, IMG submission 192406) | Freshwater microbial communities from meromictic Lake La Cruz, Castile-La Mancha, Spain - LaCruzMarch2015_1m | ecosystem: Environmental > Aquatic > Freshwater > Lake | place: Spain... | reverse complement strand
CCGCGAGCGGCAGATCAGATGGCGCGAGTTCGAGGGGGAATAAAAAAAGAGCCAAAAAAAAGCGGGACTGCTTTCGCAGCCCCGCCAGGAGTTGATTTCAGAGCCTTTCGGCGTCCTCGTCACAAATGCCTTTCGGCTTAACTTTTTGGTTTTAATCCGCGCCCTTCGATTGCTCGAAGGGCGATGGCCAATACTTATCGCTGCCCGCGCTCACGCGCAAGTTTTTTTATTGTTCGAATCGCGCTACAGCGCCGCCGGTCTCCATGTCCCAGGGGTTCTCCGTGCCCTTCCAGGTGCCTTGCCATCCGCAGTCCTCGCAGCACACCTCGCCGGGCACCGACCCTGCCTCACGCGAAATGAGGATGCCGCCGCACTTTGGACAAGGTGCGTCTAAGTGGCTTCTTGCTCCAGCTGGTAGTTTGGATGTCAGTTCCGTTTGCGGTCCGTCGGGCCACTGGCGGCAGAAGGCTGCGGCGGCTTCCTGGAGTTCCATGTTGTCGGGGTGGTGCTTGGCAAAGCGTTGCACATGCTTCGCCGCAGGCCAGAGGTTGCCTCCGTATTCGAGCATGTCGGCGGGGCCGAGGCATGCAGGGATGCCTTCGAGGTCTGTCTGGTTCTTGTTGGTCACGAGCACGGGGATGCCGTGGCTGCTTGCGGGGTGGTCGGTGGTGAGTTGGAGCGATGGGGTGAGTTGATGTGTTTGCATGGGATTTTTGAGGGTTAGGTTTTAAGTTTCTTCATTCTTCGTCCTTGAGGTAGTTGGAGTAGAAGTCTCCCGCTTCGCGCATGAGGCGGGCTATGAGGAGGGTCGGTTCGCGGCCTGCCTTGAGTTCGGCGGCGATGATCTCCGCTTCGGGGTCGTAGAAGTGCGGCGTTCCCGCTCCGTCCACAAACTCCATGATGAAGCGTGGCCAGTGGTTGTGGATCACGAATTCGCGCGGGCCGTCTTCGGTGTAGTCGCCATCGTCGGCGAAGAGGAATTTTGGTAGGTTCATATCTGTGATTTCTTTCATATCTGTATCTTTCTATGGGTTTGTCCGAATGGGACGGGTTGTTGGGTTTCGTGTTCCTGGGGTTCCAGCGTCACTGAGCCGGTGCGGGTCAGGAGTTCTTGGGTGATTCTTTGGAGGGGGTAGTCTTCGCGGAGGATCGCTCCGTCGCGGCAGCGCACGATGGTGCATTTGAGTTTTCGGAGGCCGTCGAAGAGCACCGACTTGCCGCTCAGGGCGGGGTTCTTGGTTTCCTTGATTGTGAGCACGGGGGCGGGGCGGTGCTTGGCACGCGATGACCATCCGCCGCCGCCGTAGGCGCGGTTCCCGGCGGGGTATTCGTAGTAGTAGATGCGGTGGTTGCCGCGCAGGGTTTCGGTTTTCATGGTTGGATTTTGCGGTGCGTGCCGCCGTAGGGCGGCGGCGTGGCAGGGGCTGCGGGGATTGGTGTCTCCGTCTTCGCCATGCCGCGCGACAGGAGCCAGGCCACGGCATAGACCAGCGCGATGCCGATCAGGATGGGTGTGGCTCCGATCGCGAACGAGGCGATGAAGAAGACGGCGAAGACGGCGAGGTTTTTCATGCTTAGTGCAGGTAATAGAAGCCTGTTTCGTATTTCGCCACCTCGGGGATAAAGAGGTAGGTTCTCCCGATTTTTTCCATGAGCAAATCTATCATGACCCCGTAGGGTTTAGTCCGGTGGAATTTATCCATTTCTGTAAGGATCATTTTTTGCTCGTCGTCTCCGAGTGGGAAGTTGCAGCCTTTTATGTAGCTGGCTATGTGCTCGGGAACAAATAGCTGGCTGTGGTCATGGAGGTGGTGTTCCGCAGGGTCGATCTGCGAGAGGTCGAGTGGTGGCACGGCCTTCTGCACTATTTCCTCTTCCCGTTGTTTTTGGCGGGCTGCCCAGGAGTAGTTGTCTTGGTGCATGTCAAAGATGGTTTGAGCGATTTTCAGGGCTTCGGGGTCTTTGATGCTCTTGGCGAGCCTTCGAGCGCTGTCTTGTTCTTCGGGTGTCATATTATTTTTTCTTTCTGTTTTTTGCTGCCTTGTTTTTGGCGGCGAGGGCTGCGGTGAGTTGTTTGATTTTTTTGCCAGTGGGGATTTCGGTTTTGCCTTCGAGGAATTTCTTGCGGCAGATGTCCACGGTGAGTTGGGTGGGCGAGGGGATTTGGAGCGCCTCCATGGCTTGGCGCATTTCCTCTTCGGCGATACCTACTTCGATCTTGCGGTGCTCGGAGTATTGCATGCTTGCGGTGCGGAGTTGGCGCGAGGATGTCTCCCATTGCAGGATGAGGTCTTGCTCGTCCACCGTGTCGGTGATGCCGCTGAAGGATTGGATCGTCTCGGCGAGCATCTGCTCCAGATCGACATCCTGCTCCGGCTCGGTGAAGAGGCGGCCGTCGATGGCGAGGTTGGACGAGTCGGCTTTCTCCACGAAGATTTCGTGGAGCTTCTCGTCGATACTGCCGCGCATGACGATCGGGTAGATCGTGACGGGGCCTGGGCTGGTGAGCCGCCAGATGCGGTGTATGAATTGCTCGTTTTCATCGAAGGCGTAGGAGAGGCCGGGTAGGATGAGGTGGGCGCAGTTCTCGAGGCTGTGGCCTTCGCCCATGGCTTTGAGGCCCGCGATGAGCACGGCGTATTTGCCTTTTTTGAAGTCGTGGGCGAGCAGTCCGCGCTCCTCCGGGTCGGTGTCGCCATCGAGTAACACCGAGGGCACTTCGGCTTCTTGGAGCTTCTCTTGGAGGATGCGGCTGAACTCGCGGAAGGGCGAGCCGATGATGACCTGCTGGCCGTTGGAGAGGCGCTCGCGGATGATCTCCAGGCAGGCGAAGAGCTTCGGCGTCCACTCTGTCCACGAGCGGCGCGGGCCTTCTCCTGCGGTGAAGGCTTCGGCGAGCGCGGCGGTGCTGGGGCACAGGGCCGCGAGGCGCAGGTTGGTGATCTGCATGCCGACTTGGTTGCGGCGGTGCGCTATGGGCGAGCCTTTTTTCTTGCCGCGCAGCGGTGGGTTTTCGATGTGGTATTTGTAGACGGCGAGTTGCGAGGATCCGGGTTTGACGATGATGGGTTTCACTGTTTTTTGTGCTACTTCGATGCCGCAGTCTGCTTTTCTACGGCGGATTATGACTGGCGCAAGGATTTTCCAGAGGCGGTGAATCGAGCAGATACGATTCGACCGTTTGGTGGTGTTTCTGGCTTTTTGTCCGCGTTCCCTGGCTTGTATTTCGCGGGTTATGAAGCGTTCCTTTTTGAGAAAAGAATCGGCGAAACGCTCGCGCTCCGAGTCTTCTGGGGCATAGGGCCAGCGCCCGCAGTTGCCTGCCGCCCACGACGCGAGCCAGAAGACGCTTTCGAGGCGGTTCTTGATCGGTGTGCCGGTGAGCACGAGGCGGCAGCGAGGGTTGAGCAGGCGCACGCTGGCTCCGATACGGCTCTCGGTGCCTTGCAGGCGTGTGCCCTCGTCCACCACCACGCAATCGAATGCGTCGTGCGCAGCGATGACGCGGGCCATGGTGGGAGTCCACACGCAGGTTATGCCATTGCGGGTCTCGCCCACCCCGTCGCCTTGGTAGCGCACGCGGTGTTGCTTGCACCACGCTTTGCGGTGCTTGAGCAGGTTTTTGCTCGTGCGGGGCTGGCCCTTGTGGCCGAACTCCGGCGCCCACTCGTCGCCGCCATTGAGTCCGAGGGCTTGGTAGCTCGTGATGTAGAATTGCGGTGGCCCCGCGCAGCGCGGTTGCGAGTCGAGTCCCTTGGCGTAGAACTCCTCCACATTGCCCAGCGGGCGCAGCGACACATTGAAGAACTTCGCCGCCGAGATCGCGAGCTGGTGGTGCAGCGAGCCAGGGGCCACGATGAGTGTGCGGCGCGCTTTTTTGACAAGCGGCCACGCGATCGCTGCGAGGCTCTTGCCCATGCCGGGTTCCCAGGCGATGACCGCGCCGTCTTGCAGAGCGGCGCGGGCGAGGTCTTCGATTTGGAAGGGTTTGAGTTTCATGTTTGGAAGTTTTAAGGATTAAGTTTTTAAGTTTTAAGTTCGGGTTCACCGCCGTGCGCTCTGGCGTAGGCGACGGCCTCCTCGATGCTGGCAAAGGTGCCTTTATCGGCATTTTCGGGCCACATGTAGTGGCCGCGTTGCAAGTGCCAGACATCGCTCCAGTGGTTTTTCACCACGCATACCGGCTGGAAATCCATGCTGAGTTGGGTTGTCATGGTGCTTGGTTTTATTCGGTAGAAATGATGCCTCGCCCTGAGAGGGCGTGCACGGGGGGCCAGATATTAGTGATTGGCAGTCGCAGGAGTTGGCCGTTGTAGAGATCGGCGCATGGGGTGTTTGGCGGGTAGTCGATGCGGCATATCCACTCGTCATCCACTTCCATCAGGATTTCGCACGGGGCCATGTAGTGGTAGCCGTAGTCTCCCTGCGTCATGTTTCTCGCCATGATTTGGTGGACTTGGCAGCGGCCGCCTGCTTGGGGGCCGTCCCACTCGGGCCAGCAATTTCGCATGGACTTGATGTGTTCGGCTACTTGGTCGGGCGTGTCGGGTGGCGGGGCGGTGGCAGTCGGCGTTATAGAGGAGGCTTTTCTGCTGCGTTTACAGGGAGGAGAGGAAGGCGCGGTGCTTGGCATAGGTGGCGGGGTAGACTTTGGTGATGTCTGGTGCGTCGGGAACGGCGAAGTGGTTGAGGAGGTATTGGGTGTGGTGGAGTTTGTGGATTTCGATGTCGGTGGGTATGCCGGTGTGGCAGAAGGCGTGGAGTCGTTTGCGGGAGTCGCGCACGGTGACGAGGAGTTCGTGTCCTGTGATGAGCACTTCCTCGGTGCCGCCGTGCATGGTCTGGCGATCCGTGATGTGGGTGGTGGGAATGTCCATGCAGTTCACGCGGTAGGAGTCGCCTGGGGCGAAGTTGTCGCCCTCGAAGGCTGCGGTGCATTCGATATGGGTGTATTCATCGAGCCAGGCGATGCGCTGCATGGGGGCGAGTTCCGTGAGTGGCGAGGTGCGGCGCAGGCGCGAGCGCAGGAGCACTTCGATCGCGGTGACGAGATCCGGGTGCGTCTCCTCGCGCTTGTTGTGCAGGATGAGTTGCAGGAGGCGGCGCGTCTCGGCCATGATGATGAGTTCCTGCGGCCTCTTGCCGTTGAGCGGCGAAGGGCGAGAGGAAGCTATGGTGCCGTTTGGGCGTAGCCAGTAGGCGTGGTTGACTTTGGGTGTGGTTGGCATGAATCGGGTTGTATTTTTGGAGAGGTTGAGGGGGCTGGTGGAGTTAAGTCGTGCCGGATTGTCGGCCACGATGAAGGCGCTGCCCAAGCATTGGGATCACAGAGGCATTACGGCTCGCGCTGTCGCATCGGAATTTACGCCTTCAAACAACTTGGTGGGAGACCCTTCGCAGGGATTGAAGGTTGGCAATGGGCTGAGGGCTTTGCGCGAGCCATGGCGGCCCGGTATGCTCAAGAGCAAACGGCGCTTGCAACTCGTCACGCCAGATGGCACTACGATTACCACCATTACTCGGCCAAGGGCCAAGTCGTGGGTTGTGGAGAGCCTTGTGAACACGGAGAGACCGGGTTCGATTGATACGCAAAAGTTGGCCAAGTCTTACCAATCCACCATGGGATTTAAGCCAGATGCGGCTGAGATTGCGAAGATGGCGAAGGACTACGGGGTAAGCGGCGTTACGATCCCTGAGCTTGCAGAGAAGACAGGCGGGATTCCCATGATTCGTCGGCCCGTAAAAAAGAAACCTTCAGGTAAAGTTCCTTAGGCGCTCCTTCGGGGAAATACTTTCGCAGAGTCGAGCAGCACCAACCGGTGATCTGGATCTCGTTGGCGATATACCAATCTCCGCCAGCATCTTCATTTCGCCAGTCGAGGCGCAGGGAGTTCGGGAGGGGTTCATCCGAGAAGGCGAGATGGATGCCGCGCGAGAGCTTGCGCTTCTTGGCGCAGAGGATATCGAGGATCGTGTCCATGCCGTAGACAAACTCCTCGTCCACTATGCCGAGGCGAGGGTCGTCGAAGAGCCAGTGTCCGCGATGGCGGCGAGGAAAAATTTCGTGTATCATTTTTTTTATTTCTAAAATCCTTATTGTAAGGATTTTTCTTTTTGTCAATGTCAATTCTAAAACTCCCACCTGTGTTTCACCCAGTGGGGGCTTTCTAAGTTGGGAGAGCGGAGTTGGCGGGGGTATGGCGAGTCGGTGCGCTTGGCGACGAAGCCCTCGAAGACTTCGGCCCTCCACTCTTTGTTCAGGTCTTGCAGGCTTTGCCAATAGTGAGCGAGGTCGGATGCGGTGAATGGGCTTTGAAAAAGAAGCGCGCGATCTGCTGGCGGCGGCACGCGATCGAACTGCCACCGTTCAAACCCTGCGCGGGCTTCTCCGCATGGGTGTATCGCATCTGCGAGCAAGAGCTTGCGTTCATCGTAGGTCGCCTTGTCGGGGGCGAGGTAGTCGAGAATGACGAGGCTGCCGCGCCCGAGGTCGTGGCGGCGCTCCAGGGCTTCGCAGTCGAGCCATTCCATTTCGGGTGGCAAGTCGGCGGTGCGGATCGCTTCCAGCACGGCGGCAAACTCCTTCTCGATCGAGAGGCGTTCGCCGCGCCGGTTCCACATACGGCCTGTCGGCGCATGGACGAGGGCGCGCCAGCCGTTGATTTTGGGTTCGTAGGCCCACTGCCCGCGTTTGGGGCGGGCGAGGTGGAGAGGCCCGCCATTGGCGGGACGGAGAGGGTAGGATGGGATCATTGAGGGAGTTTTAAGTTTTAAGAATTAAGTGTTAAGTGCTTTTGCGATGGCCGCTCGCGCATTTGCTAATGCTTCGCAATTTACAAGTCCGTCATGCGTAGCAGCCTGATCCAGTTGCTCTTGGCTGATTTTCAAGAGTCTTCCTAATGCGGTGAGTAAATCCGGCGCAGCGCAGATGAGGTTAGCGGTTGCCACGGCTTCCGGTTTACAGTCATGGGTTATGGCTAATTGGTATCCTTGTCTTGATACTACTTCCAGAAGGTCAAATTCTTGTGGAGTGCCATCATGCCACTTTGAGAGGCGGCGAATCGTCCAAGGTGCTGGCGCGTGGAGTGGCTCGGGGATTCCAGCTTCGCCCCTTTCAATCGCTCCGCTAACATGATATTTTAGGAGTTCGAGCGGTGTCATTTTTTTCATGCTTTGCGGGCGGTGTAGTGCTTTGTTATGCTGCCGAGGTCGAAGTTGCTATGCCGATCAATCTCGTCGGCAATATGAACTAAGTCTTCAGGTTCTATTGATTGCATGGCTGTTGGAAGTGGTCACTTCCCCTTCCTCCCCTTGGTTTTGACCATGACAATGATCGGGCAGGCAGCTTCCATGGCCATGTTTTCCTCTACGGAGAGGGCGGTGTGGCGGGCGGTGTGGAAGTCGGGTGTGGGTTTGATGACGGCCTTGAGGCTGAGTGCCTCGGGGCAGTTGTGGCTTGCGAAGAGGGCTTGGATTTCTCCTACGAGTTCTTCAGCTCGGTCGGCGGGGATTTTGTCGCCGTCGATCTTGAGCTCGAAGCTCTGGCGGAAGAACTGGGCGGTGCGCTCGGCTCCGATCGCCTCGATCACAGGGGTCTCGTCGGTGAGGGTGGAGTAGCGACTGGAGAAGGTGACGAGCACTTTCTCCTCAGGGTTCTCGCCCTTGGCTTCGACGGAGCTGGGTATCTCGTGTTTGCCGTGGAGATGTTGGAAGAAAAACTCTTGCGACATGGCGCGGAGTTCGGCTTTCTTGATCTTGAGGCTGCCTTCGAGGGTTTCAAATTCCCGGCTCTCGGCGATGATCTCGCTGGAGAGTTTGGCGACATCGCCCGTGGGGTCGGGGAGGATCGGGTATTCGGTGACGGTTTTCTCAGCTTTGACGGCGATGCCGCCAAAGTTGATTTTACGGATTCCCACTGCGGGAGTGGGCGTGGATGCGGCTGGAGCCGACTTGGGTCTTGTTGCTGTTTTCATAAAATGTTAGTTGGAAGTGGATTTAACCACGGAGAACACGGAGGACACGGAGGGTGTTTTACAGGTTGATTTGTTTTCCGCCATCCATGGCCGTCTTCAGCGGATCCTTCTCCGTAGCCATCGAAGCGGAGATACAGACCGCTGTAGCATTCGTGCTGTGCTTCGCATTTGATCGTGTTCCCGCTCTCTTGGTCGGATAGCGTAAATTTTATTTGCTCCATAGGTCTTCAATGGCTTGCTCTTCTAAAAGTCCTTCGGCGTGGTTGTAGACTTCCATGGCTTCGTCGAGGTCTTCGTCGTGCGGGTGGATTGGATCGCGGAGATGATCGGTGATGCTGCGTTGGCAGTCTGTTCCTGCCGCGATGCTTTTCATAAGCTCGGAGAGAATGCGGGAGGAGATGGTCGTGCCGAACCTCGTGGTGTAAGGCGCGGGCTTTTGATTCGGTGGGTGGAATTCGTAGATCATAGGGTTTCCTTTTCGAAGACGGCCCAATACTCGTCGTGGCGAACCCAGCGGTAGCCTTGGGCGAGGAGATCGCGGAGGGCTGCGGTGGTGGCGTCTTCATTAGAGCATCGCCAGGCAGCGACATCGGGGTTGGTGAGCACTTGCAGGGCGGAGGCGACTTCCTCCATGGGCAGTGTGGCGTATTGGTATTTCTTGGGGGTTGATATGTTGGCGTTGAGTTGTTTGAGTTGATCCACGAGTTCGGGTAGCGTGGCGTCTACAAGGCGTGCGCCTCGGATTGTGTTGAAGAAGTCCATGGTTTTAAGTTGGTTGTTGCAGGTGATTGACCACAGAGGACACAGAGAGCACGGAGGGAGGAGGAAGGGATCGAAGGTTGTTTCGACTATTCGTTGCCTGCTTGGCGTGTTCTGGGGACTGCTGCCCCCATTCCCTGATGGCGTTTGAGTTGTGAAGGTGTATGCGCATTAACCTGTGCGCCTCGCTCCAGTTCGTGTGAATCGTGGCGTATTCTGCGTCTTCAGCCCAGGCGTCGTCGTCGGGGCGGTCGAACATATCGGACTCCCAAAAAGCAAAGATAATGTGCTTGGTTCCTTGGTCTTTGGCTTCGTTGAGTATGCGGATGGCTTCTGTGATGTTCATGATTTTATTGCTTGAGTCCTCTGTGGTTAATCATGCGGTGATTTTTCTATTGAAGATACCGAAGGGCATGGGGATGGCAGGGGTGGCGGCGTGGGGTTTTGTGTTGGTTGTGGTTTGTGTTTTGGTGGTGATGTGATCTGTGCGGTGGTGTGGGGGGACGAGGCGGATGAAGCTGGCGAGGCCTCGCCATTGGGCGCGGAGGATGTCGCCGAGGCGGTGCATGGTGAAGGGGTCGTCGCGGCGATAGCTCTCGGCTTGCTTGGTGAGTATCTTGCGCAGGTTGCGGCGGCGTAGGCCGTTTTTGATCTGGTGGGAGGCGGCGCGGAGTTTGCGGCGGGCGCGGCGGGGGGGCAGGATGCCGCTGGGGGTCACGGCGATGCCTGTCACGATGCGGTGTCCGGCGCGGGCGTGTTGGCGGGTGGTCTTGGCGGCGTTGATTGCAAACCCGTGGGCTGCGGCGAGGGCGGGGATTTCGGCAAGGAGCTTGGCGGCCACGACTTCGGAGTTCATGGAGAAAGTGAGGTCGTCGGCGTAGCGGGTGTAGATAAAGGCGGGGCCGCGACTGCCGAGGATACGGCGTTTGGGGGTCAGGCTGTCGCGCAGGGCGATCACGGCGGCATCGAACGGCGCGGCGGCGATGTTGGCGATGGCGGGGCTGGTCGGCAGACCTTGGCGGGCGGCTCCGTCGGGGAAGAGGGTTGAAAGGAAGGCGGGGCTGACGCTTGTTTGCAGTGTATTGGTCAGTTCGTCGGTGGGCTTTACCGAGTCGAAGAAATCCTCGAAGTCAAAGTGGAGTGTGATCTGCCAGTCGCCGACATGGGCAAGGGCGTTGGTGACAATGGATCGGCCTGGCAGGAATCCGTGTGCCACCTTGTGCGTGTCGAGCGTGATGGCGCGCTGGTTGATGCTTGGGAGGATGCTGCGAAGTGTGTGTTTTTCTGTCGGGCCGGGGCAGTAGATCGTGCGGAACTTGCCGTTACCTTTGGGGATTTTGGTGATTTGCATGATGAAGTTTTAAGTTTTAAGCATTAAGTTTTCAGTCTTTGCGAGGGCTGCGGCGTAGCGTTCCAGCATGAGGTCGAGGTTCCAGTAAGGTTTTGCGCGCGGGGAGTAGCCGCAGATTGACCGGCGACGCGTGCAGGGAGGCGCCGGATCGGGGTTGGGCAAGGCCGGCGTCACGCAGGACGCGTCGCCGGGCTGTCATGTTGGCTGTCGGAGAGTTTTGCGCACGCGGGGTGCCGCGAGGATCGTCATGCGGCGCTTTCCATCACAAACAGGCGGCGGGTTGGGCGAGACTGTTGTGTCGAAAGCGCCGAGGTAAGATCCGCGTGGACTGCGCGGAGAGTTTTGTGCGCGCGGGAGGCCGCGAGGCCCGCGGCTGCCTTCTGAAGATATGCCCGGCGGGTTGGGTTGGCCGGGTTATACTTCGAGAAGGCGGAGCAGGCCATGTGGCTGTGCGCGGTGAACTTTTGCGGCGCGGGGAGTGCCGCGAAGAAACCAGGTGGCGTGGATCTTGGAATCGAGTAGGGTTGGGTAACTCGTATTCGGAGATCTCACAAAACCTGTCGTTTCGTTGCGGGATACTCGGTGCGCTTTGTCGCTGGCCGGGCGAATCGCCTCGGGGCTGGCTCATCCGATAAAAAGCCGGCACTCCCACGCGCGCGGGGAACCATGCGGGGTTTTCGGCCTTGCCAAGTCTTTTGCACCCCCTCGTCTTTCGAGAAGGCAGCCTGCAGTGGGCAATACAGGCGGGGGGCGTGGACTTGGCGGAGGCTTTACTGGCCTTTTATGGCTACCGAAAGTGGTGTGGAAAGTTTTAAGTTTTAAGGATTAAGTTTTCAGTCTTTGCAAGGTTGGTGGCGTATTTCTGGAGCATGATCCTCTGTGCTCTCTGCCTCTATGAAACCGTTGTGGACGAAGTGCGCTCGGAATGCTATCTCGAGACCGGATGGCTCTCGTTGGCTTGTCGTCCAGATCATGTCGCTCATTTGATCGTGGACTGATGACCAATCTGTCTCGCTTTCTAAAAGTTCGGTGTCACTATGCCATCCTTCGTCGTCTTCTCGGCCAAATAAATCGGCCTTCCAGTAGGCTAAGACGATGCTCTGCGTCCCGTTGTTTTTTTCTTCGGTGAGTTGTGCGATTGCGTCTTCAATTTTCATGTGTGGTTAGTTCCTTTTGCTCGATGGGCTTGGATCGTCGTTAATGATTCGGCTCATTCTGTTAGTATTCTACCCCTTGGATAGCTCCCATGTGGTTGAGAAGGTATTCTTCGATATCGCAAAAGGATTGGGTGATCTGCTCGCGCCAGGCGAGGGCTTGCGGCCATGGCCCGTTGGTGTAGGGCAAGTAATCGCGGCTGTTGAACTCGATCTTGTCGAAGGCCTCGCGGGCGGCGACGATTGCCTCGTAGGCTTTGCCGTAGTCGTCGGAAAGTTGCACCTCGTTCGTGCCGCCGAGGTGGATGGTGGGGAATAAGTTCATGCGGCTTTGGCGATTTTGCGGGTTTTGGTTTCGGTGGCGGTGGGTTTGAGGGATGCCTCTACCCCTTGGATAGCTCCCATGTGGTTGAGAAGGTATGCGGCTTTGGCGATTTTGCGGGTTTTGGTTTCGGTGGCGGTGGGTTTGAGGGATGCCTCGGTGGCGCGGCCTTTGAGGCGGTCGCGGCGTGCTTGGATCGCTGCTCCCATGGTCTTGGAGGTGGCGATGGTGCGGGTGAGTGCGGCGAGGGCGTCTTCGGTGGTGGGCGGGCGTTTGCCGTCGTTGAATCCGGCGACGAGGGCATTCATCCACACGGCTTCGATCTGGCGACCGGAGTAGCCTTCGCTGGCTTCGGCGAGGCGTTGCAGGTCGAAGTCGTCGGCGTTCCATGGGGCGGCTTGGCGTCCGCGCAGTTTGGCGATGTGGATGCGCCAGATAGCCATGCGCTCCTCGTGGTGGGGCAAGTCCACAAGCCATGTCATAACGCGGTCGATCACGGGGTCTGGTATCTTGTCAATATCGTTCGCGGTGAAGACATAGAAGATGCCCTCGGAGTGGTCTTGCATATCTTGGATGATGGCTTTGATGACGCGATCGGAGGTGCCGCCGTCGGTGGTAGAACCTCCCGTGCTGCCGAAGAGGCCGTCCACTTCATCAATCCAGAGCACGCAGGGGGCTACGGCTTTGGCGGTGGCGTGGGCGGTGCGCCAGTTCTGCTCGCTCTCGCCGACATGGGAGGCAAAGAGGCGGCCTGCTTCGAGGCGCAGGAGCGGGAGGTTGAAGACATTTCCGCAGGCTTTGGCGATGAGACTTTTGCCAGTGCCGGGGTGTCCGCAGGCCAGGAAGCCGCGTGGGGGTATCGCGCCGAAGTCGGCGGCGGCGTCGGTGTAGAGGTGGCGGTTATCGGTGAGCCAGCCCTTGAGATTCTCCAAGCCGCCGATGCCGTCAAGGGTGGTGGGATAGTCCACGATCTCCAGGATGCCGTTTTTGCGGATGGTGTTGGCTTTCTCTCCCTGAATGGTTTTGCAAGAGATGTCGCCTGTCTCCACGATGGAGAGGGCGAAGGCATCCTCGGCCTCTCCCGTGGTGAGGCCCGAGGTAGCGGAAAGGACAGGTGTGAGATCCTCGGGGAGCATAATGTCGGCACTCTCGGCGATGGAGCGCAGCACCGTGGCGAGAGCTTCGCTGTCGGGTAGCGGGAACTCCACGGTGGTCATGAGCTTGGAGAGTTCAAGTGGGATCTTGATCTCGGGGGCGAGGATGAGCAGGGTGATGCCGCGTGCCTTGGCTTGGATACAGGCATCCTTGAAGCGGCGGATGAGCACGGCGTAGCCTGGGAAGTCGGGCGTGAGGAAGAGGTGGAAGTCACGCAGGAGTAGCAAGCTGTTGTCGGGCATGGTCTGCACGGATTCGATGATCTCCACAGGGTCGGTGATGCCTTCGACTGTGCCTGCCATGATCTCGTGGCGACCCTTGGCGATATCCCACGCAAAGAGGAGTCGGTCTGTGGCGGCAGCAGCCTGGGCGATAGTGCGCTCGATGCGGGCCTCCTCGTGGCTCACGAGGTAGAGGCAGGGGTAGCCTGCTTTGATGTAGTTGGTGATACGGGTTAGCATGGGAAGTATGAAGGTTGAAGGATGAAGTTTATGGGTTAAGCGTTAAGGGTTTTATGTTTTGTTTCATTTCTCTCAGAAGGGCGCGTGTTTGTTTCGCCCAGAGGTAGGTGGAGGAGTCGTCGCCCCACTGGGAGCGGAGTTTTTGCAGGGTGTCGCCGTCTGTGAGCATCGCGTCGGCGTCGCACAGGAGTTCGGTGATGGATTGGAGTGTTTCGAGGGGTAGGGCGAATTGTGTCATTTTATTGTAAAAATCCTTATTGTAAGGATTTTATAAGTCTTCATTGAAGGGCAGGTTGTAGGTTTGGAATATGGTTCTGGTGCGGTCAAGCACGGCTTGCTCGCAGGGGTGCGAGACGCTGCCGGTGAGGTGGAACGCAGCGGAGACTTTGTGCCGATAGGCTTGCTCGAAGAGGCTGTTCATGGGCGGCAGTCTGCTCATGATCCAGCGCAGGAGTTCCGGGATATCGTATTTGGTGACTGCTTTTGTGCCCACGGCTTTGGCGCTCGTTATGTTATCCATGAGGCACCAAGTAATAACGGTCAGGATCTCCAGCTCGGTGTTGGCGAAAAAAAGCAGGTAGGGCCACTCTTGGTCGAGCTTGCGGTAATACGCTCTGATCTCGGGGATTGAGTAAATCTCGTCTTCCGTGTCGTTGTAGCCATCCACCATAAACACAAACGCTCCGGCGTGGTGCGGCAGGGGGTTGGCGACGGCGGCAGCCATCCTCTCGATGAACGGCGCGGTATCGCACGCCTCCACTTCGCAGCGGGGCGTGCTCACCATGTCAAATACGGCTATCGCGCTCATAGTCTTTTCAAGAGCTTGATGGTTTTCCAAGCGGGGTGCTTTCTGTCGCCGCTCGGCTCGAACTCGGGCATGATGCCTTCGAGGTCGGCGTGGGCGCAGAGCAGGGCAGCTGTTACCTTGTCCCACGCCTTGTCGATGCTCTTTGCCTCGGATGGGCAATCTTGAACATAGGATTCAAGAGCGGTTTGTATCGTTTCTATTGGTTTCATGCCTTTACGCGCTGGGCTTGGGTGGTGGTGCCGAGGGCGTAGTATTCGGGCTTTTTCTTGCGCGCTTTTTTGAGGCCGAGGGCTTCTTCAATTTCTTTCGTGGCTTGCTCGCAGGCTCCACCTCGGAAGCCAGTAGCTTCCACGGTGACTGTGCCTGCGGCATCAATAGTGACTTCAATGGATCTGTGCATAGGAATAGTTCTGTGGCTAAGGTTGCGGCTGCGTGAACCGACATACGGATGATGCGGTCTTGGTCTTCGGGGCTGAGTCCTGGGAGGAGGGTGCGTTGGGTTGGCATGGGAGTTTTAAGGATTAAGTTTTCAGTTTTAAGTTTTAAGTTTTTAACTCCTCTGTGTTTTCTGTGTTCTCTGTGGTTAAACAGCGATTTGGAGTTTAATCGTGTCGCCGACTTGTTTACGGGTCACATAGTAGCCCTTGGCCTTGGCGGCGGCGGTGGCGGTGTGGACTCCATACATCTGCTTGAGCTTGGTGAGGCCGTCACCGAAGTGGGAGCGGAGCTTCTCGCCCGGCCCCCAGAAGTCGTAGAGGAGCGTGTAGGACTTGGGCTTGGCGGGGTTGCGCACGACGCCGATCTGGTAGGTCGTGCCGGGCAGGCCGATGGCGTGCTCGCACTTGCCGAGCATATCCTTGGTGAAGCCCGGAGGCAGCGGGAAGTCGCCGACATGGCGGCCATACCACTCGTAGTTTTTCTTGTCTCGCAGGAAGGTGCCGCCCATTTCTTGGATGGCGCTTTCGAGCGCGGTGAGGTTGCTGATCTCGATGTCGATGCTTGTGACGTGGCTCATGATTTAGTTTTCAGGTTGAAGTTTTGAAGTAAAATCCTTTTGTAAGGATTATGCTTCTTCGATGTATTGCGAGAAGCATTTCTCGATGGTGTCTGCAGCCAAGTGGAGTTGTGCCCACTCAAAGGCTGCGTGTTCGCTCATGGGGATGAGCTTGCTGCCGCTGCCCCGTGAGTTGCCCCAGTCTTCTCCGTATTCGGTCATGGCTCCGCCTCTGCCGTGCAGAAAAAAATTCCCCTTCGCGGTCTTGTAGAGCGTCTCGGACTTTTGTCGGAAGTCATTTGAGAAGTGGCCGTTGTCATATGAGCCGATGAGTTCGGCGGTTTCAGTATTGTAGGCTTTGCCTTCGATGATTTTTTTCATGGTGTCTTTTGGGTTTATGGTGTCTTTTGGGTTTAGTTAAAATCCTTATTGTAAGGATTCTTCGAACATTTTGTCGAAGTGGGTGCGCTCCCAATCCAAGCAGGCTTGGCGGGAGGGGTGGGAGTAGGCGGCGGTGGCGGCGTGGGGGTCGAAGCGCACCTCCCACTCTTGTGTGCCTTCGTGGAAGTCGATCCACGAGGCGCGGCGCGTGCGGCAGTGGCCGATGTCTTGCAAGGGGATGGCGTCGGTGTGCAGGCAGGTGGCGGTGGCGTCGGGTGAGAAGGTGAGGGTCATGGAGAAGGATGAAGGATGAAGTCGTTAGGAGTGGGCGTAGCCGTCGGGTTCGATGCCGATGGTGATGAACGGCCATTCGCAGATGAGGGTGCTGGTGTAAAAGGCGTTGTAGGTGTGAACCGGCGGGGATCCGTAGCGTTGCACAAGTTTGGCGAGTGCGGTCTTCTGCGGTTCAGTGGCGGTGTCGAGTGTGTCGTCTTCGATGGTCATAGTGAGTTTTAAGGATTAAGTTTTAAGTTTTCCCCTCCGTGTTTTCCGTGTCGCTCGGTTGTGGTTAAACCTTAAATTTGTTGGCGATGGCGTTGCTGAGGTTTGAGATTTCCTTGCGGAAGTCGTGGAGGATTTCGCCGTTGGGGAGGCGGATGGCGAGGGCGAGGCGGTTGCCGCGCGGCACGAGGATGGGGATGCCGCCGTGCTTCTTGGCGACGAGCAGGTGGTCGCGGTCGAAGGTCACGGAGGCACCTTGGAACTTGCGGGGGATGGGGAGTGGGTTTTTTACAGGCATAGGAAGAGGAATTCGTCTTAACGGAATCTTGGCTGGTAACTCCAAGGCAGGGTCTTGAGGCGGCAAGGCTGGTGCGCGGTGAGTGGGATGCTGTCGGCGGCGGCCTCGAGGGCTTCGAGGTCGGGGCCGCTGGGAATGTGAACTTGCAGGACGCGGTTGGCGGCTTCGGCGTGGAGCGCGGCGAGTTCCTGCTCGGCGATGCGGAGCTGGTGTTGCAGCTCGGCGACTTGGTTTTCGTTGGCGAGCATCTCGGCATGGAGGGCTTGGTTTTCCATGACGAGGCTGCTGATTTCGGTTTTGAGGAGCGCGGTGTTCATAGAGTCGTCTTCGTCTTCTCTAAGGGTAAATCGTCTCGTGCTCATGCAGCTTTGGCGATTTTGCGGGTGGTGGCTCCGAATTGCAGGGCGATGCCTTGGGCGTGTGCGGCGGCGAGTTGGCGGGTGACTTGGTTTTTTCGGAGTTCCTCGCTGGAGAAGGCGAGGTGGGTGCGGGCCTGCTCGGCGATGCGGGCTATGGCGGGGTCGCCCGTGATATTGAGCGCGGGGATGCGGTCGAGGTATTCGTGGAGCTTGGCGAAGGGGCCTTTGCGGTTCTCGCTGTCCACGATCGGGCCGTCGTTGGCGAGGCTCTCGGCGGTGTCGTTGATGAGGCCTATGAGGGTGTTGAGAACCTGGCGGCTGATCTGGGCGGTGGTGTTGGTGAGGCGTTCTTCGTAGTCGGCGGCGAGCCGCTTGCCGAGTTCGTCGGTGAGCTGGTCTTTTATGAACTGGTTTGGCTCGGGCATGGGGAGGATGGCGAAGGTGAAGCGGAACTTGCCTGCCAGCGTCTCGCGGGTGGGATAGTCGGCGATGTTGAACGCGCCGTTTTTGTCGTAGCGTTCCTGCTCCAGCCAGACATCGTATTTATCAAGCCAGTCTTGGGTGAGCTTGGCGTGCTCGACGGACATTTCCTGCATGAAGGTGAGCCAATTCTGCTTCTCGCCCTCGGTGCAGACGCGGATGGCGCCGATGGCTTCGAAGGTCATGTTGGAGTGGTATTTCCGCACCTTGCCTTCGAAGCTGGTGTGGGGCTTGAGGCTGTCGCCCCAAAGCTGCTTGACTCCGCGCACGGCTTTGCTGCCAGTGGAGTAGGACTGGATGAGGTGCGCGGTGAGTTCGTCGTCGGTCTTGCTTTGGCCGGGGTGGCCAAAGCTGGTGGTGGCTTGCCAGAGTGTGGTTTTCATAGAGTTTTGATTAAGTTTTAAGCCTCGCAGGGTTCTTCTTCGGGTTCGGGGGTGGTGGCGGCGGGTTGTGGTGTCGTCCTCATGGGCATGAGCACATGGGTGTTCTGCTTGACTCCGGTGATGCGGGCGGGGTGTAGCCCGTCGAAGTAGTTGAAGGTGTCGCCGCCGTTTTCGAGGGCGTCGATGAGGAACTTGGTGCTGAAGGTGATCTTCTGCGGGTCTCCGGTGAGCACGGCGGGCTGGGTGAAGCTGCCGATGGCTACTGAGTCTTTGCTGAGGTGAAAGGTGATGCGGCCTGGAGATGGCTCCAGCAGGGTGCTTTCGAGTTCCTTCTTGCGACCTGCAACGAGTTTATTGATCTTGCGGAGGTTGGCTGCAGCGTCTTGGTTATTGAAGCGCACCGAGTGGCTGGTGATCTCTGGCATGACTTGTCGCCAGTTTGGGTAATTGCCTTCCACAAGTTTCGAGAAAATCCTTATTGTAAGGATATTCTCTGTGGCCACGAAGGCGATATGGCGGCTGGACTCTTGATCCTTGGGCCGCTCCAGACTGATCGCGGCGCGGGGCGGGATCATGCGGCAGGCGGCGGAGGGGATGATAACCCCATCTTCGAGGGGCACAAACGGCTCGCTGTGCAGTCGCCGCCCATCGGTGGCGATGAGAAGTCCCTCTTTGTCCCAATAGATGCCGTTGAGGACATAGCGCGCTTCGTCGGTGCTGGCGCACCGCATGAGGCGCTTCAGGGCGTCGAGGTCGATCTGGCCGCCGACGGGCATCCAATCCACCACGGGCAGGTCGGGAAACTTGGCGGCGCTTTCCATGGTGATCGGGATGGTGGACACTTGCCCACCAATGGTGAGTTGCAGGCTATCGCGCTCGAGCTGCAGGAAGGTGCCTGCATCTGCCGACGCGGCGGCATTTGCCAGCACGCCAGCATCTACGAGGAATGACCCCGCGTTTTTGGCGCGGAGGGCGGCGAGCTTGGAGCCGGAGTTCGGCAGGCTCGCCACGACGGCTTGCTCAAGATTGGTCAAGGTGAATCGGGTTTCGTGGAGTCCCGGCTCGATGTGCACACAGGCCAGCACGGGTAATGTGGCGCGGGTATTTACGGCTCGCTGCAAGTGCTTGCAGGCGATGAGCAGGTGGTCTTTGTGGATGGTTATCATAGGAAAAAAAGTTGGATGGCGAGGATGCAGAGAATGGTGATGAAGACGGCGAGGAGGCGGAAGAACCGCGCCTTGGCGGCGCGGTATTCCGCTTGTTCCTTGTCTTCCCAGAGGATGTCTGAGATGTGGCGCATCAGAGTTTTCAGTTTTAAGTTTGAAGTTTGAAGAGTTGGAGCGAGGCGGAATTAAGTTTTATTACTTTGACCTCGCCTCACACCACCGCAATGCGGCTGGATTCGCTTTGGTGATTGCGGTTTGCGCTTGTCTAACCTCTGAGCATTTTTCCCACTTAATCTTGGAGTTAGGGTACACCCAGTATGGAAACATACGCTTGTGGTCTTCAAGCAAGTGTTCCAGAGCCGCAAGCAACTCCGGTGCAGCGGCGATGAGCAAGGCGTTGGCTTGGTCTTCGGCGGATACAAATTCCTCGTCATTTTCGATGCCGTTGGCTGTCCAGCAAATCGTCTGCGTGTCGGATTCGATGACGAATGCTTCGTGGTCGTTTAACGATAAGCCCGCGACTTTCCACGGGGCGGGTGTATGTGTAGCTTTCATTTCAGTGTCTTTCCTTTCGATGGGTGTGATTGAACTTCGTAGAGCACAAGGTTTCTAACCGCCGCGAGCGCGGCCTTGTTCGTCGTAAACGATGTATGTTTTCATTAGGGAAGCGATTTTAAGCGATTTTAAGCGGGGTTAAGCGGTATGCGAATGATTCGGTTAATTTCCGCATCCTCTGAATAGGAATCATATCGGGCGTTTGGGGATAGACCCATAAGGGCAGACTTTAGCCCCTCAGGCAGGGTTCCGCCATCCAAATCGACTTGGATGACATCTTTTGCAGGGGAGTCTACTGTGACGTGAATCCCGTTTTTTTCGCTATAATGATAAGAGGAAGAGGCACGGGGGACTCCTCTGCCCCAGAAGGGGGGGGATGGATACCGCTTTTTTAGGTCAGGCAAAGCGGAGTGGATAATGGCAAGGATATTTTCCAGGCGGATGATGAGGGTGTTGTTTTCGATGGTGGCTGGCATGGTGGTTTGGTTGGTGTTGGGATTGACCGATTCCCCGGCGAGCCATGATCTCAAGCGCCTCTTCGGTGAAATCCACGCGGGCGGACTCGATCTTGTAATCGAGCGTGTCGCGGGAACGGGCGAGGATGTCGTGGACGCGGGCGAGTTGTTGTCGG
>Ga0247831_1004182_pt1 | contig 19731 bp, 21 predicted proteins | sample LaCruzMarch2015__9_FD_192406 | JGI IMG/M metagenome (GOLD analysis project Ga0247831, IMG submission 192406) | Freshwater microbial communities from meromictic Lake La Cruz, Castile-La Mancha, Spain - LaCruzMarch2015_1m | ecosystem: Environmental > Aquatic > Freshwater > Lake | place: Spain... | reverse complement strand
AAAAAAAAAAAAAAAATAAAAAAAAAAAATTAAAAAAAAAAATAAAAAAATAAAAAAATTTATAATTAAAATTAATTTTAAAAAAAAAAAAAAAAATATTAAAATTAAAAAAAAAAATTTTAAAAAAAAAAAAAAATACAATAAAAAAATTATTAAAAAAAAAATTTATTTTTAATAACAAAAAAACAGTATACGCGGTTATTATACAATTAGTAATACTGTGTATAGTAGAGATCTCACAAAATGAGATGATCATATAAAAAAAAGAAATTATTAAAAAAAAAAAAATTAAAAAAATTAAATTCTAATAAGATTATTAAATAACTCATATCAGTAATTAACATCATGAGGTGTTAAAAAGATAGGAGGTAAGAATCAAAAAAATTTTAGAGCATATCAGCCTCCTGCAAAGAATACAACGAAATGAACAGACGAAATAATTAGATGTAAATATTCGCATAAAAAAAAAATCATAAGCATGGGACCGCTGTATTCCACTGCATATCCAGCAACAACTTCGGATTCAGTTTCTGAATGATCAAATGGAGCTCGTTTTGATTCTAAAAGTAAAACTACGATAAAGGCGGAAGCAGCAGGACTATATAAGAAAATAAATCAATATAAATTTTGAGCAGTAATAAAATCATGAAAATTAGCAGATTGAGAACTAAAAACTAATAAAGAATACAATATAGTTACAAAAATATCTAAAGAAATGGTATGCACCACTGCACGTATAGTACCTATAATTGCGTATCTGGATTGACTGAGTAAACCGACTAAAACTAAAAAGATATTACTAAATAAAACTAAAATTAAATGGTATAAAATTAAAGAATCAACATTTTCAAATATAAAAACAGAAGGACCTCATATAAAATTTTGAGAAAACATCAATTGTGTTCCGTATAAAATAGCTAAAAAAACAGGAGCAAGGGCTGAAGTAGGTCGAGGAATTAGAAAAATTTCTTTAGTTAGTAATTTAACTAGATCTAAAGCAATTTGAAAAGCTCCATTTCGTCCCATAACAGCAGGACCCATTCTTCTTTGGGCGTACGCGAGAAATTTTCGTTCAACTAGAACTACAAACAAACCTAATAAAATAGTAAAAAGGGCAAAAATTAAAGATACTTCACTCATATGCTTAAAACATTAATAAAAAAAAATAAAAAAAAATAAAAAAAAATAGGAAAAAAATAAAAAAAAAAATAGTTACGAAAAGAGTACTAGAGATGTTATTAAATTCAAAAATAAATAACTTATGCATGGGTCAAATTATTAAGTCTAAATAGAATCGTATTATTTTATCGAAAACTAATCTTTCACTAAATAAATATGCTGAAAAAATTAAAAATTTCTTCATTCAATTATCTGTTATTTTTTTTTGTAAAAAATCAATTAAAAAACCTTCTTGTCAAATTAGCTCATTTAAAGTATAATAATTTGTTATAAAATAGGTTTTAGCTATAAATTTATTTAAATAAAATAATTTTATATTTTTTAAATTATAAGTGAAGAAGTTATAAAAGTAGAAAAAATTAAACACGATCAAGGGTAAGAAGAAGGACTTGAACCTACAACCTTTGGAGCCACAATCCACTGTTCTACCAATTGAACTATACTTACCTTTATTTTTTTTTTAAATTTAAATCGTAATTTTTATTATTAAAAACTAACCCGTAGTAAGACTTATTAATATTAGAAAAGTTAATAAATTTAGAAACAGTATTTTTAGCGATTTTAATGTTTTTTTTATAAAGTTTTAGGCATTTTCTAACAAAAGTTTGAAAAAATTGAAAAATATAGTGATCAACTAAATCTAAATGATGTACAAATCAAGCCATATATAAGTATATGTATTGATAAGAAAATTTAACTCAAGGGTTTCCTACGTAACCTCCTTCAGGTTCGTAATAATAACGACCGCATGGTAACATACTGGCACTGCAATAAAGAGACATCATAAAAATAATAAAGGCAAAAGTTTGGATTAAAGAGTTTTGCATTGGAATTGTAGGTACGTGTTTGTTGTAAACATTATATCAATTATAAATAATAGGCAAAAAAGTTAATAAAACAAAAAATAAAGCCATTCACATTAAACCTTCATAATGTGTTGGGGAAATAACTAATAAACCCATTAGTGGTCTAAAGTATCAATGAGGTGCTACTCCATAAAATCTGATTTCATCTAATTCGGAGATGTTTCATCTTTCAAAGAAAAAATAATTTACAGTAGAGCCGTTAAAATGATGTAATCAGAAATAAACAAAAACGAATAGAGTTCAATATCAAGCATCTTGAATTTCTTTTAAAAAAGCATCATAGAATCAAGAAATGTAAGAACCTGATTTATCTTCGTAAATTGATTCTCCGCTGTCGGAATCTCATGATTCGTGACAAAACATGACATGTAATTGAACTAAGTATAAATAATATCAAGGGGTGAAATAATGCAAAACCATTAATCTAGTCATTTGATCTATGTTTAAATGTTTATTAGTAAAGATAATATAGTAAGTTTTATAAATATTATTAAAAACAGATCAATAAATATTGGCGATAATGGTTAAAGTCAAATCACTTAAGTGTGTAGCACTTAAAGAAATACCTAAAGCAACGATATAATGAAATCAGAAAAAAGCGTATCCACCTAAAATTCATCCATCAGATTCAGCGCTTATATAATTTTTTAAATAAATCTTTTTTAAAATATGCATATAAGATAAAACAAAAATTGTATCTACACCTCTTACGTGCATATAAAAAACTTCGGAACCGAAACGAGTATCGTTAAACATTTCTTCTCTTAATTCTATTACTAGTCCAGGTTCAGGAATGTAGTATCATCCTAAAAAAAAACCTGATAATAATTGTAAAATAATTGAAATTAAAAGCATAAAACCTATAATTGAAGTAACGCTGGAGAATGGTAAAACTAGACGATTTACAAAAAAATTTAAATAAGAAAAAAAAACTCCTGATAAAGAAACTAAATTTCAACCTCAGCTAGTTACCGCATCTACACCTTGAAAAATAGGGTGATAACCTCACTGTACCCGACGAAAATATCTACCTTCAAACAAAATAAATTAATATTGTCAATAGAGAGCATGGCGCTCGTAATCAACTATTAAACTTAGTAAAAAAAAAAAAAAAAAAAAAATTAATAAAATAAAATCATAAAAACCTGAAAAAACAACCCCAGAAACATAAGGAAACAAAAAAACTAACTCGATATCATAAAGTAGGAAAAAAACACATATCAACAAGAATTGAATAGGAAGTCGAATTGGTTTCTGAGTTTGAGGTCTAAAACCGCACTCGTAAAAATCTCTTCTAGATATTTTTATAAAACCAAATCTTCTAAGTAAATCTCTAAATGAGAAGGAATTAATTACATTATAAACTAAAACTCCTAAAAATAAAACAGAAAAATAATTAAAAAATACTTCAAAATCTCCCAAACTAACAAATGTTTTTCTAAATTAGAAAATATAAGAAAATAAAAAAAGTAAAACAATTATTTTATAAAAATATTTTTGTCAAAAAAAAAAAAAAAAATAAAAAACAATATTTTGATAAGAGGTGTAACTAAAAATCATTTTCATAATTAATCAAGTTTTTTTAAAAAAAAAATTTACAAACATTTCTGTAATTTACATAATTAAACAAAAAAAATTAATTAACGATAAGAGCTGACTTTACCGGTTTTTTTATAAATTACTTGACGAGAGAATCTAATACCTTTTCCTGTAAAGATATTTATTTTTTTAATGTTAAAAAGTGAATAACTTTTTTTTAAAATACTGGTGTAATTTGTTCCAAACATAAGAATTGTTGTTTTAGTAATAAACTTTACTGTAACAAAAAATGAATAAATGTACATCATGTGCGAGTATCCGAACTGAAGAGCTATAGTGTTACGGATATTTTTATAAATATAGTATCCTTTTCCTTTAAATTTGAGTTTTTTAAAAAAAATTTTAGAGAAACTAAAAAATAAAATTTTAAAATAACTTCAAAATAACAAAAAAAAATTATTTTTAAAGTAAAAACTTAAAACTATTACATTGATTGAATTATCATAGTTAAAACATAAAAATTTTTTAAAAAAGGGTAGTATAAAAAAATAATTAAGACTATACATGTATAGATTTAAAAAATTTAAATTGTTTTTCTGAAATAAAAGAAAATTTCAATTATACGGTAAATATAAAAAATATTTAAAATTTTTAAAAGAAAATTTTTTACTAATTAAAAATGAAGATTTTTTAAAAAGTTTATTTAATTTAATATTTCTATTTTTATTTGATTTTATTTTAGAATTAAAATAATTATAATTTCCATACCACTTCATTAAAAAAATTGTTATTTAAAAAAATAAATCATAAATTAAGAAGTCGTCCTTAAAGATGACATTAAACTTTTTCTAAAATTTTTAAAGACATAATTGTGGGAAAATATTTTTGACTTTCAAGAAAAACTTTTTTCAGGAGAAAAATAAAGATTTTCGAATGTTTTGACAAGTCTATCTTTAAATTTCCTACTTTGATAGAATTTTATATCTTTAACAATAAGTCGAGTAGATAATTTTATTCGTTTATAAGGAGCTACAAATTTTCATATAAAAGTATATTTACCAGATTTACCTCTAGAATATTTTCTTATATTTTTATCAACACTATAAATAAAATAACTAAAAATAGGAGAAATTTTAGCTAGTAAAAAATAAAGGTAATTTTTTAAAAAAAATGTGAAATTTAAAGTTTTTTCTAAAGTTGTTAAATTATTAGAATAATTTAAAGGAACGGGATTTTCAAAGTTATAATTAAATTTAAAATTACTATTTATAGAAAAATTAAAATTAAAAGAATTAGTTAAAGTATACAATGAAAATCAATTAGTAAATTCATTAGAGTTTTTTAATTTATTAAACTTAAAAAAATTAAAAAAAAATCTAAAAGAATTAAATAAAATTCTAACAATTTTCTCGCGTTTCCCTTCTCACATCAGGAAATTAGAAAATTTTAGTAAAGGTAATTCAAAATTTTTTGTCTTCAAAGAATTACTTTTTTTAAAACAAATGGGAACGTCGATCATGTTATTTAGAAAAAAATTTATAAAAGACGAATTTCGGATGTAGAGATAATCGTTTAAAAAAGAAATATCGTGAGATGAGTACTCTTGAGCTGACGGGAAAAGTTTTTTATAGTCTCTTAAATCATCGTAGTTGGTTAAACTAGAATTAGAGTAGTTTAAAAAAAAAGAGCTGAAACTACTATTTAATTGAAAAAAATTATTTACTAAAAAATAAAAATTAGAATTGTCGTAGTTAAGTTTGTACATATAACATCAGTGGGGTAATTTTGATAATAACGCATCTTCGTCGCTTTTGATATAATATTTAGTAGATATCAATTTTTGATGTAACAAAAAATTTTATTTAATTAAAAATAAATAAATAAAATCTGAAAAAATAGCATAATTTTAAAACTTATAATAATTTTTATTTTTTAAAAATAAATTTAAAAAATAAAATAAAAAAAATTTATATCGAAGAGTAAGCGAAGAGTTTTTAGTCTCATCTAAATAAAAATTTAAAGATTTTTTTTTTAGATTTTTTTTTATACTTTTATTAGTTAACGGTTGGAAACAATAAAAGTTGACAATAAATCATTTTTGATAACGTAAAATTCAAATTTTCGAATAAAACAAGTTTTTTATTTTATTTCTTATTTTATAAGATTTATACTCGTTTAAGACTTTATTTCTATATTCAACTATTCTAAAATATTTTAGATTATAACTATTTTGAGAAAATGTACTAAAGGTTTTAAGATTAATGAATCAGTATTTGTTGAGAAATATATTTTTAAAATGTAATAAACCGAAATGCGTGTAGATTAAAATTAATCTATTTATTAGATTATCTTGATTTATATTTAAAGCATTGACTTTATCATTATATCAAAATCGATATCAAAATAAATTTAAACCTCATCTGTTGATAGAAGGATTACTCATGTTTCCCAATTAAATAGCTTTAAATTTATCTAAGATAAAATTTTCAAATTAAAAAATTTGAATAGAAGTTAATTAAAAAATTTTTAATTTTACTTTTTATATTACAAAACGTAAAATAAAGCAATATTCGATAATTTTATTACAAAATTATAAAAAAATTACGACACCGGCTACGAAAAATAAAAGGAAAGCGAAACTTTCGACGAAAGCAAAACCTAAAACGGTATAATTGAATAAAATTTCTTCTAAATCAGGAGCATAAGAAATACTTTTGATTAAAGAAGCAAAAATTAAACCAGTGGCGACGGCGCAACCCATTAATGGCATGAAAACGAAACTTAAAGATAAAACTTTAGAAGCTTTAATGAATAACAAAACACATTAAAAAATACTAATAATAAAAAAAAAATAATCTTTCAAAATAATAAAAAAATTTCAGAATCAGGAACTTGAGTTTACTAATCATAAAAATTCAATAGGAAATCTTCAATAACATACTATAAAACTCATAAATATAAAAATATATAGTAAGAAAAAAAAGTAGTAAAACTGTTTTAAAGAAGAAATACAAAAAATAGTAAAAGTATAAGTAACTTCTTCGGTGGTGTAAACACGTCTCAATAAAGTAACTCAATAAATATATAAAAAAAAAATAGTAATAAAAAAAAAGATATGCATAGTTAAAAAAGCTCCTGCAAAAGGTCCATCGTTTTTAAATCAAAAAACAGTAGTTACTTTATGGTAGGTGAAGTGGTCTCTTTTAGCTGGACCTCAACCTCATTTTAAAGGTTCGTGACTTAGTTGAATGTAATCAACGAATCTAGTTCTTTGATATCATAAGGGATCAGTGAAATAACCAAAAAAAGTCATAATAAAGTGAGTAAACAATAAATAAACTAAAAAAAAATTGATAATTAATACAAAAAAAATTAGTTTTTTTCAATTTAGTCATCTAATGTTCAATTGTAACAAATGAGCAATTAAAATAATTATAGTAAAAATACTGATAAATTTAAAAAAAAAAACTCTAGTATACCAATTTCATCAATTAAATATAAAAGAAACGCTATAAGTTAATTCAAAATAAAAGGGAATGATGACAAATAAAGCAGCCAAACCGTATGAAATTGCATAAAATAAATCTATGAGTCAAAAACTTTTATATCAAGCTAATCAAACTCTCTTATCTCTACCAGTATAGCTACCGTAACGACTTGTTATTAAATTTTCAGCAATTCAAGCAAAAATAAATATAAAAAGTAATCAGGTTTGTACTAAACTTCATTCTATAGGTTCTCAAAGAGGCTCATCGTCCGTAATAGCGGCATCTATGAAAAAAATAATAAATAAACCTCTAAGGTAATAATAACCTTCTCCAAAAGTTCTTTTATATTGATCTAGCATGTATAGAGATAAATCCTTAAAAAATAAACTAAAAGTAAGATTAGTTTTTATAAAATTTAAAAAAAGACCGGTTAAAGTTTTATTAACGTTATTATAAAATAAAAAAATAACGAAATTATTTTTAATTAAATTAATTAACTTGTTTAATTTAAAACTATTTAAAAAACGGGAATTTACTAATTCTTTTTTAGTAGAAGTTTTAATTTTTTTAGCAAAAATTTTTTTTTTCTTTCTATTTATTCAAAAATTTATTTTAAAAATTTTTTCCCATAAGATGTAGGAATAATTAAATATTTTGTATAAAAAAAAATAGTTAAGAGATAAAAATAAGGATTTAAATTTTTTAAAAAAAATTATTTTTGTAAAAAAATAACTTTCGTAAATTGAGTAAAAAAATTTAGTTAAAATTTTATGCAATAATACACATTATAAAGTCTAAAATAATAATAATAATAATTATGGAAAAATCTACAAACATTGTTAATTATATTTTTTTCTATATATAATACTTTAAGATTAAAAAATTGAAAAAAACAGAACAAAAATTATGAATAAAAAATTAAAAATAAAATTTAATCTTTTTCTAACTATAAAAAGAATTGAGATTGGCATTGAATAAAAATTTAAATTTTTGAAATGATTTTTAAATTTAATTATAATTTTACTATTGTTCATTGTTACCGGTAAAACAATTTAGTTATGGAATTTATTAAAAAGAAAAAAATCCTAAAACAAGTCCACCTTTTTTGTCTTTTAAAGCACAATTGTGGGACATTATTCCCTTATCATTAGAAATAATAAAAATAGAAGAAGAAGTTCGTTTAGAGATAAGTCTTAAAGAGTCATGAGATAAAAAAAAATTTTTGGAAGGACTAGAGATAATTTTAAAATTGTTACAAATGATTTTGTTTTTATAATAGTATAAAAATATTTTTATGTAAGTTTTATTTTTAATTTTAATTAAAGTATACTTGTAAATAAAGTTGAAACTTTTTAAAAAATTAACAAAATAGAGATTTTTTTTTGTAAAAAAAACATTAAAAGTTAGATTTTTTTTTAATTTATTAATATTAATTAAATTTATAATATAAGAAATATTATAATTATACAACATGTGTTGGAAACACGGGATTCGAACCCATACTCGTTAAACCCAAAATTTAATGCTTTACCGATTAAGCTAGTTTCCAAAAATAAAACTAATTGTTGTTATACTTAGATAAGTATCGCAGTTCATGAAGTGATTTCTTATTACTATAAAAAAATCAATAGCCGTCAGCATAGTCAGAAATTTTTCAGCAAAAAAAATGATTTAAAAAAAAATAATTAGTTAAATTATTAACAAAATTAAAATAAAAAAATAATTTGAAATTAAAAAAATGATTTGATAAGTAATATAATTGTTCAAATTTCATATTTTTTTTTATTTTTAAAACAAAAAAAAAAATAAAACAGAAGTTAAAAAAACTGCTATAATAAAACCTAAGAATTTTAGTCATCCTAGTTTAGTTAAATAATCGTAACGGTATCTCGGAGTACCTCCTCTTATTAAAACAAGTAAAGCAATGCATAATGAGAATTTTATAGCAAAAAAAAAAACCATATTTTGGGGAAATTGGTAAAAAATTTTTGATGTATTTAGAAAGAATCCGCTTTGGAGAAATGGATCGAAAAAATTTAAAAATTTGAAAAAAAAATCATAAAAAAAAAAATTAAAATAAAAAAAAAAATCAATAAGGTATAATTTTAAATCTCACATATTTTATCAACTAGCTCTCTTAAAACCAGGTAAATTTCCGCAATTAGATTCATTTCTAAAAAAGAATCTTGAATAATTCGTGTTTTTTACAGTAGTTCAGACTCTTCCCGTTACTACACATTTATTTTTTTGTTGAGAAATTGATGAAAAACGAATTAATTTAGACTTATTATAGAGAGCGAAATATCTATAACTTAAAGGTAAGTGTGTATTTTTTATTAAACTTTTTAGTAAAATTTTCTTTAATTCATTTTTAATAAAAAGTTTTCTTCTAAAATTATCTATATATTTTCATCTATTTTCTCTAATCATTAACGATCAACATCTCCGAATACGATATCTTGAGACCCTAAAACCGTAACTAAATCAGCAAAAAAATGACCTTGAACAAGTCGAGGCATCACTTGCATGTGATGATAAGCTGGAGTTCTTATTTTGCATCTATAGGGCATGGACGTACCGTCAGAAATTAAAGAAACTCCAAACTCACCTTTAGGTGCTTCAACAGCTTTATATATAAAACCTCTTGGCACTTTAGTACCTTCACTGTAATGTTTAAAGTGATTAATCAGACTTTCCATTGAAGTGTATTTTGAATTATGATTTAATTTTTTAAATCTATGTGAATATAAAAAATCAAAAAAAGAAAAAAAATTTACTTTCTTATTTTTTACATTTACGATATTAGAGTTTTCATTTGTTAAATTTGTCAAATTTGTTAAAACTTGAAAAACTATATTCACACTTTCGAACATTTCTCTAATTCTAATTAAAAATCTATCATAACTGTCACCTCTTTTACCCAAATAACCTTGAATGGATAGAAATCAATAATGAGAGTAGGTTTCTGATTTTAAAAAACGGATATCTTTCTTGATACCAGCGCTTCTAATAACTGGTCCTGTAGCGCCATAAGAAAAAGCATCTGTAACGTTTAAGCTTCCTATATTAACTAAACGAGATTTTCAAATTCTGTTAGTAGCTAGAACAGTAAAAATTTCAGTTAAAGATTTAAAACAATCTCTTGCATACATAGAAACGTCTAAAAAAAACTGATAATCAAGACCTGTTCAATCAATTTCATTAGGTCGATAAAAGGCTGCGTGCATTCTTGCACCAGAAACTCTTTCATACAATTCCATAATCCTTTCCCGTTCTTCAAAAGCTCAAAGCATTGGAGACATATTACCGACATCTAAAGAATGGGTTGAAATAGCTAATAAGTGGTTTAATATTCTCGTTAACTCATCAAACAAAACTCTTATTTGAACGTAAAGGGAGGTGTAAGATACCGTTTTTAGTAAAGATTCGATAGCTATACAAAAGGCATGTTCTTGAGTCATCATAGAAACATAGTCTAATCTATCTAAGTAAGGTAAAGATTTCAAGTAATTTCTACTTTCCATTAACTTCTCTGTACCTCTATGTAAAAATCCTACGTGCGGATCCGCGCGTTCTACCAATTCTCCATTTAATTGAACAACTAATCTTAAGACACCGTGAGAAGCAGGATGTTGGGGACCAAAGTTTAAAATAAAACTTTTAATTTTTCTTTCTGAGTAAGAATTTTGTAAAAAATTTGGTTGTCAAAAATTAAAAATATTTGATTTCAATATTTAGAAAAATAATACTCATTTGAGTCTAAATTATGTTATATATTTTCAATTATATAAATTAATGATACTAAATTTTTGTTCTAATAAATTATAAGGATTGATATCGGCTCATAGGAAAGGTTCATATAAAACAAAAGAAGATAAAGTAAAATAATCAACCTCCAGATAATTAGCGCAATCGTCGAAAAGATTTTTATTAAATAGAATTCATTTAGGCATAGTGTAACTTTTTTTCTTTTCATCCGAATGAGAGTAAGAGGAATTTTTTTTTCTAAAAACATTTTTTATTTTATTTTTTTTTTTTAAATTTAAATTTAAAAATCATCTAGAAACGATGTAGTATTTTAAGTTCACAATTACCTGAATGAAATCTCCTACAAAGATTTGTAAATTTTGATTATTACATAAAATACCGTTTATGTAAATTAAATTGTATTTTATAAAAATGGATGCTAAATTCAAGTCGTTGAATAATCTTGATTTAATAAGAATATTTAGTAGTCTCATTTCTAAAAATAAAAAAGTTCTAAAGTTAATAAATTTTTTATATTTTGCTAAATAATTGGTTAACTTATACTGATATCTGAAACGTAACGATAGAGACTCTTTTAATATGGAACGAACATCTCTTCATAAAATCATATAACCTGGTTTAAATCTAATTCGTTTTATATTAAAATCTGAATTCTCTGAGTGGGTATTCTTATAATAATCAGTTTGATTATTATAACCAGTTCAATTGAAGAACGAAGATAAGTTTTTATTTAAAATTGATTGAACATGGTTATCTCTTTTATTGATATAATTAAAAAAATTAAAATTACTTTGATCATCAGATTTTAAAAAATTATTAAAAAAAGTATGATAGTCGCTACTCGCTAAAATATTATAAGAGTATAAGTAACTAGAGAAGATGGAATTCTTCATTAAAGAATCAACTAAAAAGTTGTTTTTTACATATTTTTTCAAAATAAATCTTTGTATTTCATTTTTATAAGAAAAAGAGTATAGAGATTTTTTCATGTTATAAGAAAATTTCTTGTTGTTTAAGTAGTTAGATATATTATTATTTAAAAACAAAAATCCATAAAATTTTAGAGAAAAATTTAACTTAGTTTTACTAAAGAAAAAGGGTTTTCGGGTTTTTTTTAGAATATTAGAATTATATGTTTTTTTTAAAAAAAAAAATGTATTTTTTTTAAAAAACATTTTACTTTTTTTTTTTTTTTTAAATTTTTTGAAATTTAGTACTTTTCATTTAAAAAAAAATACATAACGGGCATTTTTATTATACAAAAAAAATTTTAAATCTTTATTTTTATTTTTATTAAATTTTAGAAAAAAAAATTTCAAAGGTAATTTGCTATATTTATTTTTAAAATGTAAAATAACTCTGTTTTTAAGCTTATTACTGTTTTTTAAATTAAATTTATTAAATCTTATTTTAAAACGATATTTAAACTTAAATTTAGATTTAAATTTTTTTAATTTAAACGAAGATAAACGAGAGTTTAAGTTTTTTTTAATAATTTTAAAAGATTTTATGAAAATGTTTCTTTTTTTAGATTTACGAGAAAATTTAGTTAATTTTATTTTTTTTTTCAAAAAGATTCTGTAGTTGAACATTAATTTATTTTTTTTTAAAATTCTACCGTTATACATTAGTTTAAAAAATCAAAAATAAAGTATTTTTTTTTTTAATGATTTTTTTTTTATTTTAACTGACGGCAAAAAATTATAAAATTTAAAAAAAGATAAATTTTTTTTTAAATTTGAATAAATCTTGAAATATCTATTCTTATAAGATTTTGCTCTTAGATCTGAATTAAAAAAAATTTTAGAGAAGAAAAAATTATTAGTTTTTTTACGCTTTATATTGAAATTTAAACGTTTTAAAATATTAAAGAGCTTAAAATATTTTTTAAAAATAAAAATCACTAAATAATTGGAATAGTGTTTGTTTAATTTAAAATTTTTATAAGTATTTAAAAATAAATAAGGTTTAGACAAAAATCAATCATAGTTTTTTTTTTTAAATAATCGAAAATTGGGATTTATCTTTAAAATGTATTTAAAAGAGCTGTATTTGTATTTTTTATTAAAATTTTTTAAGTATAAATAATTATTTAAAATATACTTTTTAGTGAGATTTTTATGTTTTAATAAATTATATTTTCTAATTCTTTTTTTGTTATTATTTTTAGACAATCGATTAAAAAAATAACGATTATTTAAATAATTAAAGTTTAAATTTTTTCTTATTCAATTTTTTTTCGAATATAAATCTCATCAAAACGGGGATACAGAATAACCTATTAAAAAAGATCAATCTTTTAATAAAAATTTAAAGTATTTATTTAAAAAAGTAAATTTAAGAGTATTAAAATTTATTTGTGAAAAAAAAAGACGATTTAAAAAATTTTTTTTTAAATTTAGTTTAAAAAAATAAGTGTAATTGAATAATTTGTTAAATTTGAATTTAAATTTAATTAAATATTTAAAATAAAGTAAAAAATTTCTATATTTATTATTAATTTTGAAAAAAAAATGATTGTTTTTTTTAATACTAATTGACGAATTTCTGAAGTTATTGATTATTAAATTTTTATTTAAAAAAATTAATGAAAGAAGGTTGAGATTATTTATTAAAAAAAAGTTATTAGTTAAAAAAAAAAAAAATGAATTTATTTTTTTAAAATTTACAAAAATTTTATTAAAATTTAAAATATAGTAATGATTTTTTGTATTCAATTGTGGGAAATGCATAAATGCTTAAATCATTTTAAAATCATAAGTTTTTTTTTTTTTTAGTTATCACCATTTTTATTTTAGGTAAATTTCTTTTTAATTTTTTTTTAGTTAATTTGTTGTTTAAAGATTCGGTCTTTTTTTCAATAACGTTATTTTTTTTTACCTGTCTAATAAAAATTCTAATAACCCGATTTAATCTGTAAGCTGTAGAGGCGTTGGATCAAGTTCGCTGACCTCTAACTGGTTTACCTAATGCATGGCAACGGCCTCGAAAAGTTTTGATCAAATAAAGTCTAATCAAATTGTATTTTATTAATTCAAAAATATTGCTATTAATGCTGGATAATTGAGAAAGGTACATATTAATAATTTTCCTTCTGTCAAGTGATATATTCGTAAAAGTTTTTTCATTATCATAGAATAAAAAATTTAGTTCAAAACGTTTAATTAGTTTTTGTTTAGATTTAACCGATAAACCGATGTTTTCGTCAAAAAAATTTTTTAGATTTATGTTGAAATTTTTAACTTTACCACCGTATAAAAAACCTCTTGATCAATAAATTTGTAATAATTGTTCAAATTTCAATTTATTTTTTTTTTTTTTTTTTTTTTAATTGTTTGGCTTTATATAACGCTAGCTTTCTGTTTCAAGTAAATTCACCAAATTTAAAACCGATCATTCACTTATTTACGTTCCTTCTATGTCAAGATTTTCCTGAGTACACTTTAACAGAAGTATTCGAGAATATTTTAGGGATAACTGATGAACGGGACATTATTTTTTTTTCAGCATTTTTAAAAATGGGATGCTGTTTATATAAAAATATTTTTTTTCAAAAAAAAGGTGAACAAAAAATTAATTTTATGCTTGAATTAAATTGTTTTAAAAATCTCATTTATTTAAATTTGGTAGTTTTACCTCAAGGTGTTCTAGGATATCGAATAGATTTTGTTCGGCCACCGTGCGGGTGATCAACCGGATTCATAGCCACTCCCCGAACTAACGATTTAACTCCAAAAAGCCTCCAGTAACCCGCTTTACCGTTATTAAAGTTTTTATTTTCTTTTAAATATAATTGACCTAACATCACAAAAGAATAGTACGAAAAAATCTTTTTAACACCAGAAGATAATTTTATTAAGACAGAATGACTATCTTTGTCAAATTTAATTATTCGAGATTGTGTACCTGAGCTTCTAGAGTACTGGGATCCCTTTCCCGGGGTTATCTCTAAACAAGAGACAAAAGATAGTTTTTTTATTTGAAATAACATAAAAAAACTACTTTTAAGTTTTATTTTTTTTAAATTTTTATAAAAATTAAAATAGACAAGTGAAAAAAGTTTGTGATTCTCTGTTGTTAAATAGTAAGTAAATGCACCATTAGAGAATATTACAAAAGAAAGTAATTTATTTTTGAAAGGTAAAAAATTAAAAGAAGATATAAACCCAAGTTTATAATATCTTAAATTATAATTTATGTTAATATTTTTAATTTTTTTTAAAATAGAAGTTTTAGTTCTAATTATTATTTTACCTGAATCATTACGACCGGAATTTGACTTTTTACGTATCGATAATGATTTTTTTTTTAATATAAAATTAAGCTTATTGTGATATAAATAAGAGTTTCGACTAGCTGCTGATTTATAAGGAAGTTTTTTTAATGAATATAGTTCTAAAAACATATTTATTTAACTCTTTAAAATTTTAAAATAAAACAATAAAATAAAAATTTTTCTAATTTCAACATTTTTTTTTAAAAAAATATCAAATAAGTTATTAAAAATAACAGTAAAGTTAAAAAAATCATCGTTAGTATTAAAAGTTTTACATGTAAAAAAGGAGTCATCTCATTGATTGTATACCGGAATAATAGAGTTGCTCATAGAAGGATTATTTAAGAATCACGCTAAAAAAAGAGAGGTGTGGTTGTAAAAAGGAGGTTTATTATAAAAATAAGAGTATGTTTTATTTGTCAATATAGAAAAATAAAAATTAAAATTATAAAAAAAGTTTTCATTTCTATTTTTTATAAAATTAAAGTTGTAAAAAAAAAAATTATTTATAAAAATTTTATTAAAATATTGATATTTGATATAATGTTTATTAAACAAGTAATCTTTAATTCAAAATTTTAAAACATTAGTATACAGTAAGAAATTAGAACGATGTTTTAATCTAATAAAGGCTTTACGTTTAAATTTTGTCAATCGAAAAGTAAATCGTTTAAAATTAACAGAAGTTTTAAATAAATTTATTTTGTGTTTTAAAAAAAAAATTTTATTATTAGAAAAATTATTAGTTATATTTATTAAACATGATCACCGCCGTACCATTCGTTAGAAACATTTAATTCTGATAAAATAAACCCTATTTTTCCTTGTAATTGTATCATACCATACATTAAAGCTTCTGCGCTTGGTGGACATCCGGGAACGTATAAATCGACAGGAACTATTCTATCGCACCCTCTTACGACAGAATAAGAATAATGGTAGTAACCGCCCCCATTGGCGCAACTACCCATTGAAACGATTCAACGAGGATCTGGTAATTGTTCATAAAGTCTTCGTAAAACTGGGGCCATTTTATTGGTTAAAGTACCTGCAACTATAATTAAATCTGAGTGACGAGGAGAGGCTCGAAAAAGTACTCCGAATCGATCCATATCGTATCGACTGCAAGAGGCGTGCATCATTTCAACAGCACAGCAAGCTAACCCAAAGGTTAAAGGTCAAAAAGAACCTGATCTTGCTCATGCTATTATAGAAACAAGTTTTGTAGAAATTCATTCAAGTTTCATATTAAAAATTTAATTAAGATTTTTGAGATCTAAAGCAACGTCTGACGTGTTTTGTATGTCCGTCCGGTCTTGAGGTACCGTAAACGGATCTTCTTTTTCTTTTAAAGATTACAGGAGAAAAATCGTAAGCACCTCGTACTAAAGAATATCCGACTCCAGGTAAATCGTTTGCTCTACCCCCACTAACCAGTACTCTATTGTATTTTGAACAAACGTAACCAATTCCGGGTACTCTAGCTGTTACATTGTACTCATTAGTTAGTTTAACTTTTGCTATATGTCTAGAAGCGGAGTTAGGTTTTTTAGGGCTCATTGTTGTAACCTTACCCACTATTCCTTTTATTTGTGGTCGTTTTGTTAAAGCCGGAGTACGGGTAAAATTAATTGATTTATAGTAATATTTTCTAAAAACTGATTGTTTAATTGAAGCCAACAATACACATTAAAAGTAAAAATTAAAAAATGAAAGTTTGTCAAGTAAAACCTAATCAAAACATTAAAACAATTAAACCACCGTAAATTAAAATTTCTTTAGAATTTAGATCTAAGGGTATTTTTTTAAAAACATTTATAGATAAACCAAATAAAACATTAACTCAACTTCTAAAAAAAAAAGTTGGTCCTAGTAAATAAAGTAAAATTATTAAAAATAAGCACATCAGTGGAAACAAGTCAAAAAAAAAACTAAAGAACAAGAACTCTGCTATAAAAAAGATAGAGCCTGGGAAACCTAAGAAGATTAATAAGTTTACTAGACTTAATAAGAATAGTTTAGGACATAAAAAATTAACTCCACTAATTTCAGTTATTAATCTTGTTTTAAATCTTCTATTGATCGCATCGACTAAAAGAAACGAATTGGTAGATAAGAGAGCATGACTTATCAACATACAGAAGCTTGCTAGCATTAGGCATGATTGACCACTGATAACACACATAGTTAATCAGTGCATTTCGACAACAGTTGAATAAGCTACTAATTTTTTTAAATCGATTTGATAAAAAAGTTTAAAAACAGCATCTACTATACCTATAACTAAAAAGGGGTAAATATAGTAAAAAGTGGGTTCAATTTGAAGAGTTACTAAACATTTTAAAAGTCCAAAAAAGGCGAACTTAACTAAAACTCCACTTAAAAATATAGAAAAATTAGTGGAAGCTTCTACGTGAGCTTTGGGTAATCAACCGTAAAAGGGTCATATAGGTAATTTAACACCAAATCCTATAATTCAGCATATAAATAAAAAATTAGTTTCAAAAGTAGAAAAATTAAAAAAACTGACAATTCAAAATGAAGAACTTTCGCAAATAAAAAAAAGGTATAAAAAACTAAAAATTAAAAAAAGAGCACCGAATTGAGTTCAAAAAAACATTAGGTATGCAGCTTCTACGCATCTTCTAGTTTTAGCAAATTTATACAAGATAAAAAAAGAAGGTATCAAAAGCATTTCGTAAGATAAAAAAAATAAAATAAAAGAGTCTGTAAAAAAAAGAACGTATCCGAATAACAGTATAATAGAGCAATAGAACACGAATATTATCAGTTCGTTAACACTGTAAGATAAACAAAAAAGAATAGAAAGTACGGTAATTAAAATGAATATATATATAAAAGGAAAATAGTAAACATAAATTAAGTTTAGATTAAAATTATTTAAATTTAATAAAAAATTATAAGTAAAATTGTCAAAAAAAATTACCGAATAAGTAGAGTTTGTTAAATAACAAAAATTTGAAAAAAAGTCATAAATATAATATAAAATTGTTAAACATAGGAAAGAAAAAAATACAAAAAAACTAAGCATTATTTTAGTTAAATAATTGTATATGCTGAGTTTATTCAAAAAATTAATATAAAACAATCTTAAAAAAAAAATTATAAAAAAATAAAAAAAAAATAAAAAAAAAATAAAATAAATAAAACCATACCACAACATTATAATAAAAAAGTTATCAAATAGTTTTAAAAAAAATATTTTTAGATTTTTTTAAAGGGAAAGTGAAATAAAAATTTGTAGAATATAAAAATTTAGTAGGTACTCCTAGTTTATGAGTCATTTGTTTCATAAAAAAATCAGATCTCCCCTTTCTCAAGTTTCTAAACTCCATTAAAATCGATCCTCCCGACACGTTAGTGAATCAACACTCTAATTTACCTTTACCTTTACCCATTCTAATACCGTTAGGTTTTTTAGTTAAGGGTAAATGAGGAAATGCCAAAAACCAGGAAAATCGTCTAGTTTTATCTGATTTTTTTACAGCTTTTTTTAAAAACAATTTAAATCTAAATATTTGAGCGGCGGATAAATGCACCGGTTTAAGTATCATTAAACCTGATCCCCCGAAATTTAGTTTTTTTTTTAGATAAGAATTATTAAAAGATAATAAACTTCGATTTTTTTGTTTTCTTTTATAATAGAAATTTCTAGGTTGAAGGAGCAATTATACACGTAATAAATTTTTTAAATTTAATTAAATAGTCAATAAAAATATAAAACGATGTCATCCATAAAAGAAAAACCAAAAATCAATAAAAAAATAAAAATAAACGTAACATAAAAATATAGAGAAGAAATTCTAATATTATTAGCATTAGCGTAATTAATTTCGCCTACGCCCGTAGAATATAAAAATCTGATATTTTGTAGGTAAAAATACAGACCAAAGAATAATAAACCAAAAAAAAAAATATAAAAAAAAAAAAAACCTGAATTTAATAAAAGTATTAGTATTAGTAATTTTGAAAAAAATCCCAAGAAAGGGGGAACTCCGGCCATAGAAAACAAAGTAATGGATAAAGCGGTAACGAAGTAAAAATTAAATTTTAAATCAGTAAACGAGTAAACAGTTTTAAAATTAAAACTAATAAATTGAAAAAGAGTTCAAAATATAATTACTAATGATATATTATAAATGAACATATAAATAAATAAAATAACTAAAGCATCTAATGAATTATTAAAAAAAAGCATTTATACACTTGTTTGAAAAAATTAAATAAAGTCGTTTAAAAAGGTTTTTAAATTTAAAAAATTAAAAGGTTTATTGTTAATTTTATTATTTTCTTGAATTACGTTATTTTTAAGATAAAATTTTTTTGCTCATGTTTTTTTTTTTCTTAAATTTTTTCTACTTTTAAGTACAGCGATATTATACACAATAAAAAAAATTATAAAAAAAAAATAAAGTCTGTAATACTTAATCCGTTTAAAGCTAAAAAAACAAATAACGTGTTTAAAATACTACTCATCGCTAAAAAAGCCTTTATATAATAAGCTTCGCATATAATGAATAGTAATATAAAAAAACCTAATAAGAGTAAACTTATATTGACTGAAATAAAAAAATAAAATATTTCGTTAAGATAA
>Ga0247831_1004180_pt1 | contig 19736 bp, 15 predicted proteins | sample LaCruzMarch2015__9_FD_192406 | JGI IMG/M metagenome (GOLD analysis project Ga0247831, IMG submission 192406) | Freshwater microbial communities from meromictic Lake La Cruz, Castile-La Mancha, Spain - LaCruzMarch2015_1m | ecosystem: Environmental > Aquatic > Freshwater > Lake | place: Spain... | reverse complement strand
CGACCTTCACCGCACGGCGAGAATACGCGAGGGCAGCATCCCAGCGGCGCAGCGCCACGTAGCTGCCGGCAAGCTGGCGGAGGGGGGCGAGCAGCAAAGGATTTTCGGCGCCGACCGATCCCTCGATGATGGCAACCGCGCGTGTCAAAGTCGCGATCGCCGGCTCAAGCTGACCGCGCGCCCGCAGCACGTCCCCCAGATTGGAGAGGCCCGCGCCGACGAGATAGTGATCAGCGCCGAAGGCCTGCTCCTGCGTTGCTATGGCTGCCCGCATCAGCCGCTCGGCTTCCGCGAGATTGCCGAGCGCCTGCTCGGCCAGCGCCATGTTGTTCATCGCCTTGGCGGTCTCGGGGTGTGTGGGGCCGTGTGCCGCCGTCAGGTTCGCAAGAGCGCGCCCATAGATCGCCCGCGCTTGCTGGTAGCGCCCCGCACGCCGTTCGAGGCCGGCGTACTGATCGAGCAGCACGCCGATGCGCGGATCGTTTTGATGAACATGCTTCTGGTAGATGGCGAGCGCCCGTTCGTAGAGCGGGCGGGCCTCCGCGTCCCGACCCTGCACGTAGTAGAGCGTTGCGAGATTGGAGAGCCCGGTCGCCGTCGTGACGTGTTCACTGCCGAGTTTCGTCTCGAAGATGGCGAGCGCTTGGCGATGCAGGCGCTCGGCGTCGGCGCGGCGGCCGAGTTCGTTGTAGACGTAAGCGAGGTTGTCGAGCGTGATGCCGACGTTGGCGGCATCGTCTCCCTCGTGGCGGCGCAGGTTGGCGATTACCCGCAGATAGGTTGCCTCCGCATCTGCGAATCGGCCCATGACGCGTTGCAGCCCGCCGAGTTCCACCAGCGCGAAGCCGACCGAGCGATCGTCCGCCCCCTTCTCTCGCTCGCGGGTCGCAATAACCGCGCGCACGTGCTGGTCGGCTTCGGGAAAGCGTCCGCGCTGGCGCAACAGCGCTCCGAGTTTCAGGCGATAATAGCTGGCGTCGAACGTGTCGCCGCCGTTGGCAGCCGGCGACTTGAGGATATGCTCGTAGAGCGCGATGACCTGCTCTGGCTCGCCCGCCGCCATCCACGAGGCGGCGACGTTGCCGACGGCCTGTCTGTACTGATCGTGGCCGAGGCCGAAGAACTGTGAGGCGACGACAAGCGCCCGCAGATAGGCGCGCGCCGCGTCGCCATACCGCTTCATGCGATGGAGCAGCCCGCCGGCTTGCCGGCTCGCAGCCCCGACGTAGCCGTGTTGCGCACCGAATAGGGCTTCCGCGCGCCGTAATGTTTCGAGCGTGTAGGCGAGTGCCGCTTCGTCGCCGTCGCGCTGGGCGAGGCGTGCGGCCTCGGTGAGCCGGTGCTTGATATCGGACTCGGCGGCTTTGGCGTCTGGCATCGCGACAGTCGCGGGCGCGGGCGCGGGCGACGGTGGCCCGACCTCAGGTTCTGTGGGTGCAGCAGGTTCACCCGCCGCCGTTGTCCGCGTGCTCGGCTCGAGCTTCGGCGGTTCGCCGACGACGGGCGTTGCCATGGCGAGGCAGCAGGCCAACGCGCCGATGGTCGATCCGAGCCGCATTCTCCGTGCCATGTGCCTGCCCGCCCCCGCTGCGCGTCGCGGCGCACTTGAGCACAAAGCGGCTGGCGGGACAAAGCCTCGGCGTGACTATACCGAGAGCGTTTCGGGCGCGTCACTCGCGTTGCCACCCGACTTCAAGAGTTTGTAGTTGATACTGTCGAGCAGCGCCTCGAAGCTCGCGTCGACGATGTTCGGCGAGACGCCGACCGTGACCCAGCGTTCGCCGGTCGCGGTGTCGCGGCTCTCGACGAGCACGCGCGTGACGGCTTCGGTCCCGCCGGTCAGAATGCGGACCTTGTAGTCGACCAGTTCGAGCGAGGCGATGTCGGCCTGATAGCGCCCCAAGTCCTTGCGCAGCGCCTGATCGAGGGCATTGACGGGGCCGTTGCCCTCGGCGACCGACCACAACGGCTGCGGCTCGCCGTCGATGAACACTTTCACCGTCGCCTCCGACACGGTGACGAGTTGGCCGAGCGCGTTGTGGCGCCGCTCGACCATCACGCGGAAGCTGTCGACCGAGAAGAATTGCGGCACGTCGCCCATCAATCGGCGCGCGAGCAATTCGAACGACGCATCCGCCCCCTCGTAGGCATAGCCGACCGACTCGCGCGACTTCACCTCGTCGAGCAGGCGGCCAACGCGCGGATCGTCGCGATTGATGGCGATGCCAACCCGCTCGAGTTCGGCCATGATGTTCGATTTGCCGGCCTGGTCGGATATGAGCACCCGCCGCCGGTTGCCCACGCTTTCGGGCTTCACATGCTCGTAGGTCTGGGGCTCCTTGAGAATCGCAGAGGCGTGAATACCCGCCTTTGTGGCGAAGGCCGACTCGCCGACGTACGGCGCCTGCCGGTTCGGCGCGCGATTGAGGATTTCGTCGAGCACCCGGCTCGCATGCGTCAGTCGCATCAAGCGCTCTGGCGTCACCCTGGTCTCGAAGCGGTCGGCAAACTCGCTCTTCAGCAGCAGCGTCGGGATGATGGAGGTCAGGTTGGCATTGCCGCACCGTTCGCCGAGGCCATTGAGTGTGCCTTGGATCTGGCGGCAGCCGGCGCGCACGGCGGCGAACGTGTTGGCCACCGCGTTCTCGGTGTCGTTGTGGGTGTGGATGCCGAGATTGGAGCCCGGCACGAGCTTTGCCACGTCGGCGACGATCGCTGCGACCTCCTCGGGCAGCGTGCCGCCGTTTGTGTCGCACAGCACCACCCAGCGCGCGCCGGCTTCATAAGCCGTGCGTGCGACCGCGAGCGCATAATCGCGGTTGCCCTTCCAACCGTCGAAGAAGTGCTCGCAGTCGATCATCGACTCGCGGCCTGCCGCGCGCACCGCTTCGACCGACTGGACGAGCCCTGCGAGATTCTCCTCGTTGGTGATGCCGAGCGCGACGCGCACGTGATAGTCCCACGCCTTGGCGACGAGGCAGACCGCCTGCGCGGAGGATTGCAGCAGCGTCTGGAATCCCGGATCGTTCGACACGGAGCGGCCGGCCCGCTTGGTCATGCCGAAGGCTGTAAACGTGGCGTTGGCGAAGTCGGGCCGCGCGGCGAAGAACTCGGTGTCGGTCGGGTTTGCGCCAGGATAACCGCCCTCGATGTAGTCGACGCCGAGACTGTCGAGCACCATCGCGATGCGCCGCTTATCGTCGGCGGAGAAATCGACGCCGGTCGTCTGCGCGCCATCCCGCAGCGTAGTGTCGAACAGGTAGAGGCGCTCGCGCGTGGTCATGTCTGGTGTGGTCCGTTCAATGTGTCGCGACCGGTGCGGCAGGAGAGCCCCGGGCCGAGGGGATCGGGCTTCAGCACTTGGCCGAAGGCAATCCTGTGGCCGTCGGGATCGTCCATGGTGAAGTCCCGGCAGGCGTACTCGGTGTGCGTGATCGGGCCGTCCGGTAGGACGACGCCGTTGGCTGCGAGTTCGGCGTGCAATGCGTCGACGTCGGTCACGTAGATGTAGGCCGACCAGTGATGGGCGCTGATAGCGGGCGCACCCTTGGCTGGGACGAGCCCAAGCGTTGCCGTCCCGCGCTGCGCAATCGCGAAGCTCGCCGGCTCGCCCCAGGTGTCGACGTCGAAGCCGAGTTTCGAAGTATAGAAGGCGAGACTGCGCGCCATATCGGCGACCTCGAGCACGGGCATGGCGCGCAGAAGTTGGTGGACGCGCGGGGCACTGCTCATGGCGCGAAATTCATGTTGGCGAGATAGCGCAGCGCGAGCACCACGGCGACGGTCAGCACCAGCCACTTCATCATGATGTAGACAAACGGCGTGCGCTTGAACGGCGGATCGTTGCGGTGGGGATCGTTGGTCATGGCCTTTGGTCTCCACGTTGCAGTCGCTCGATCGCCGCAAGGAAGCGCGCCATATCGGCGAGCACAGTTTGGGCCGACTCGGCTTCCACCGCTTCTGGCTCGTAATCGGCGATCAGTCGTTCGGTCATTGCAATATTTAGTGCGCGTCCATGCGATGCATCAACGCCGTGCTGCAAAACAAGAATACGAGAAAAGTTTCGTATCACGCTGGCATGCCGCTTGGGCGGATCCTCTGACGGCGCAACCACCGCTAGAGCCCAGCGCGCGCCAAATAGCATCGCATAGTAAGCACGACTGACAGCACCATCGAAGTCATGGGCCCCCAGCAGCCGGTTCGCCGAGTCCTGGGCGCAATGAGCCTTAACGAGCAACCGATCCACGAAAACCCCCGTCAACTGGCGAAAGCGAATGCCGAAGCATGCCGCTTAAGTTCAGCAATAAGCGATGGATGATCCGAGTGCTGCGGTGATTCCCAATGGGTCTGGGCGACTACCCATGGCCGGATGTAGAGGTCGTGCGCGGATGAGATGCCGAAGGCGAGTTCTTCGATGGCCCGACGTTCCGTCGCTATGCTCCCCCCTCCGTCGACGAGCACAACGACAAGTTCGAGGTCGGCGGAGTCGTCCAACTCCAGCTTGGCGGCTCGCTCAATCGGTCGCACCGAAACCAGTTTCTCGCGATAGCGTCCTCGAACCGCCGCCACGAGTTCCTGCAGCGCTTCATCCGTCCTTACCGCACTCATCACTTAATCTCCGTCGCGCTAGCGGCGCGCGCTTCCCAAGTGGTGACGGCCTCGCCTGTCGCCGGATCCTTGCTGTCCTTGATGGCGACGCCCATGGCTGCGAGCGCGTCGCGGATTCGGTCGCTTTCTGCGAAGTTCTTCGCCCGGCGTGCGGCGAGGCGATCGGCGATCAGCGCCTCGACCTTGGCAGCATCGACCGCGACGACCGGAGCAAGATCGAGATCCGAGGCCGCCTCGCCCTGCCAGAGGCCGGCCAATTCGAGCGATGCGCGCAATTCGCTGGCGCGGGCCACATCGCCGCGCTTCGCACTCTTGGCGATGCCGTGCAGGATCGAGATCGCGCTGGGCGTGTTGAGGTCGTCGGCAAGTGCGGCAAGCACCTCCGTGTTCGGTGCGCCGCCCGCAGGGGCCTTGCAGGCAAGGTCTGCGAATTCCATCAGCGTCGCCTTGGCCTGAACGAGCCGCTCTGCCGTCCAGTCGATCGGCTGGCGGTAATGAGTTGCGAGCATGGCGAAGCGCAACACGCGCCCGTGCCATTTCTGGCCGGCGAATTTTTCGGTCGAAAGCAGGTCGTTGATGGTGATGAAGTTGCCGAGGCTCTTCGACATCTTCTCGCCTTCCACCTGCAGGAAGCCGTTGTGCATCCACACCTCGGCCATCGCACCCGAGCCGTGCGCGCAGCGGCTCTGCGCCACCTCGTTCTCGTGGTGGGGAAAGACCAGGTCGACGCCGCCGCCGTGAATGTCGAACACCTCGCCCAGATGCTTGCTCGCCATCGCCGAGCACTCGATGTGCCAACCTGGCCTGCCGGGCGTCGCGATGCCGGCGGGCGAGGGCCACGACGGCTCGCCGGGCTTCGAGGGCTTCCAGAGCACGAAGTCCATTGCGCCCTTTTTGTAGGGGGCGACGTCGACGCGGGCGCCGGCCTCCATCTCCTCCAGACTGCGGTTGGCAAGCCGGCCGTAGTCCGCCATCGACGACACGTCGAACAACACGTGGCCATCTGCGACGTAGGCATGACCACGCGTCAGGAGATCCTCGATCAGCGCACGCATCTCGGCGATGTGCTCGGTCGCCCGTGGCTCGACGCTCGGCGAAAGGCAGCCGAGCGCTGCGACGTCGGCCTTGTATTGCGCCTCGGTGGCAGCGGTGACCTTTGCGATCGCCTCGTTGAGCGGCACGCCTGGGAAATCGCGGGCGGCGCGCGCGTTGATCTTGTCGTCGACGTCGGTGATGTTGCGCGCGTAAGTCACGCGGCTCTCGCCATAGACGTGGCGCAGCACGCGATAAAGCAGATCGAACACGATGGCAGGGCGTGCGTTGCCGATATGGGCGTAGTCATAAACGGTCGGCCCACACACGTACATGCGCACGCGCCGCGTCGCCTCGGCGACACTCGCCTCCGGGCGCCAGTCGCGGGGCGTGAATGGCGCCTTCTGGCGCGTCAGCGTGTTGTAGAGTTTGAGCGGATGGTCTTCAGCCACGGATCGACCCCTGGGCTGGCGGGCGGGTCGTCCTTGTCTTGAAGAGGCAAAGATGGGGGCCACGCGCCAGCGATTGAGCTAGCTCGGAATAATGACGCCGCAACAGACGTCGACGGCGAGTGATTGCGCATGACGGTTCATCCCGGCGTTATGCGCGTTCGTCAGCCCATGCGTCAACCGCGCGAACCACACTCGGTCAAGTGAGAGTCAACTCCACCGCGCCGAGGGTGCCGAAGTCGGCACGCGCGGTCTGGCCGGGCTCCATCACGACGATGCCGGTGGTGGTCCCCGTGGAGATGATCTGGCCTGGCTCGATCGCGATGCCACGACGCCCAAGGTGGGCGACCGCCCAATCGAGCACCGTGAACGGATGGCCGAGCACGGCGGCGCCGGAACCTGTCGCGACCTCGCGGCCATCGATGGAGAGGCGCACGGGATGAGCTGCGAGATCAAGGTGTCGCCAATCCACAACTGGCGCACCCAGTACGAAGCCGGCATTCAGAACGCAGTCGGCAACCGCTGTCGTCACGTGATCGAACAGCAGCGAGGTGAATCGGGTCGAGACGATCTCGATGGCCGGCACCAGCGCGTCGACCGCCGCGAGGATCTCGTCGCGACTGTAACCGTCGGCGCGCGGCGCGAGCGAGCGGGCGAACCGGAACGCGAATTCGCTCTCGATGGCGCGCTGCGTGAAGGCACTGGCCGGGAGGCGCGCCGGGCTCGCGTGTGTCTCGGGCGCGAAGAAAGGACCGGCCATGGGCTCCGAGATCGCGAACTTCGCTTGCACCGGAGTGGCCGTCGCACCGATTTTCCAGCCGGAGACCGGGCTCGCCAGAAGTGTGCGAACGCGATCCTGAGTTGCATAAGCGGCTTCGAGGTCCGGTGGTGCCAGGGCCGCCGGCAACGCCGCCACACGCTCGCCAGTCTGCCTCAGACGCACGATGAAAGTTGCTGCTGCTTGTGGATCATGGGCCGTCATGGGGCACTCCTGCGATTGCTCAGCTGCACAATCCACATCTACAGCGAGTCCTTGGCAAGTGCCGCATTTGCGCTGCATTGACCCGCTACCCGGCCTTACCTAGGGTTCCACGTGATCGGTCGGCGAGCCGAGGACGCTGGGAGTTGGGGACAGAGTGGCAGGCAACGGCATGAACCGTCTTGAAACGGCACTGCGCGGCATAGCGGCGGCAGGGGTGCTTGTTGCTGTCGGCGCTGGCGTGATGGCAGCCGCCGGCGCCCCCGCTCTGGCGCAGGGATGGCAGATGCCCTGGGAGACGCGCGAGCGCCGTCCTGACCCGGTCCCGCGCGAGCCGGTGTTTCGGCCGCCTCCGCAGCCGATCAGCCCACCTGTCGGCGCCCCACCTGCGGGCCGCCCGGCCTACCCCGGTGGCACCGCCGGTTATGGCGGCAGTAGCGCTTCCGTCTGCCTGCAGCTCGAGCAGCGGCTTGCACTCGAGGCCAATCGCGGCCGGAGCGGCGCGGGCACCGTCGATCGTACGCAGCAGGTCCTGACTGATCTTCGCAATGCCGAACGCGAATTCGGCGAGGCGCAACGTCAATTGGAGCGTAACGACTGCTGGGAGTACTTCTTGTTCCAGAAGTCGCTCAGGCGCACGCGCACCTGCTATGATTTCAATCGGCGCTCGGAAGAGGCGCAGGGCCGTGTCCGCGAACTCGAGGCGCAGCGTCAGCAGAATTCCGCCAGCGGCAACCGCTCCTATGCAGACGAGATCATCCGTGAGCTCGCGCGCAACAACTGTGGTCCGGCCTACGCCCAGGAGGCGCGCCGACGCGACCAGCAGTCGAACCCGTTTGCCTCTCTGTGGCAGGACGAGGACAGTGGCCGAGGCACCGGCAACACCTTCGGCGGCTTACCGTTCGCCACCTACCGCACGCTGTGCGTGCGGCTCTGCGACGGTTACTATTTCCCGGTCAGCTTCTCGACATTGCCGACGCACTTCTCGCGCGATGCCGAGGATTGCCAGTCGAAATGCGCGGCGCCCGCCGAGTTGTTCTATTATCAAAACCCGGGTGGTGCGATCGAACAGATGGTCTCGCAGAGATCCACGCAGCCCTATACGAGCCTGAAGACGGCGTTCAAGTACCGCAAGGAGTTCGTCAAAGGCTGCTCGTGCAAGGTCGCCGAGTACGCGCCTGATCAGTTGCCACCAGGCACCCCGCAACGGGCAGAGATGCGCCCGGCCCAGCAACCCGGCGCCCAGCCGGCCAGCCAGGCCGCGGGTGCGTCGTCACCGGGTGCTTCGTCATGGAGCACCATAACGACTGGAACGATTTCGACTGAACGGGGCGATCCTCGCCAGCAGCCAAACTAGTCGTGTCATCGACGCAGTTCGTGGATATCGTCGTGAGGTTGGGGGTCCGCAAAGATCCGACCAACTTCGCACAACATCTGTTCGTCATGAATCCGATACCTTTGTGGTCTATCGCTCACCGTTAGCGTATCGTTTGATGGATCGGATATCCGAGCGACATCCGCCCGAGCGCAGTCGACGCGATCGACGATGGTACCGGATCCCGGAGTGGACGGACATCAATGGCGGATCATTCACCGAACCGGAAACTGTCGCGCGATTATGTTTTGATCGATCGGCTGGGCTTTGACGATCTGCCGAACGTTCGCTACATCCACGCCGCCTGCTACCGCCTGATCGCCGACCGCTTCAACAGTGAAGAGGACGGCGCGGCCGTCTCCCGTCACATTCTCGCGCCGCAGTACACCGACCGGCTGGCCGAAGCTGTCCGCAACGGCACACTGATCGGGGCGCGTTTCGAAGCCGAATTGGTGGGCGTCGCAGCCTGGACGCCGCGTTCGGGTGGCGTCAGGCTCGATTCGTTGTTCGTGCGACCTCTGATGACCGGCCTCGGTGTCGGCACGATGCTGCTCGACGCGGTCGAGGCAGCCGTGACAAAAGCCGGCTTCCGGGAAGTCGCCGTCAGCGGTCCGATCGATACCGCCTCGTTCTTCGAGGATCGCGGTTACACCACGCTGTCGCACGGTGCCTTGACGCCGACCGGGACCATCCAGATCCCCGTCGCGTTCATGCGCAAGCGGCTGGGCGGCCCGTCAGTGAGCAAGCCGATCACCGAGGCCGAAGAGCCGACGCCCGCGTCCTGACCGCCCTCTGCCGCGACGACCATACGACCCCGCCCTACGCCCGGGCGCTTCAGCCCGTTTTGCCGGATAACCGCGCTTCGGCGCGCGCTCGCCCGATCAATGGCAGCAGCTTGGCGAGTTCAGGCCCCGCCTCGCGCCCCGTGAGCGCGAGCCGCAAGGGGTGAAACAGGCCGCGCCCCTTGGCCCCGGTCTGCGCCTTCACCACGCTGGTCCACTCCGCCCAGGTGCCGGCGTGCCAGGGCTCCGGCGGCAGCAGCGCGGCGGCTCGCGCGAGAAATGCCGCGTCCTCGATCACCGGTGAGATGGGTGCGGCGACGATCGCCCACCAGCCGGCGGCATCGGATAGCACCGCGCAGTTGCCGCGCACCGCTTCCCAAAACTGGCTGCCGCCACCGACACCCAACGCTGCGAGACGTTCGGTCACCGCCTCGTGCGGCAATTGCGCGAGCAGGCGCGCATTGAGGTGGACGAGTTCGGCGTGATCGAAGCGCCCCGGTGCGCGGGAAATCTTGTGGAAGGCGAACCCCTGGATCAGCGGCGCAAGATCGGCGTGCACTTCGATCGCGTCGGAGGTGCCGAGCAGCGCCGCGTGGCAGACGATCGCCTGCGGTTCCAGTCCCTCGTCGCGCAAGCTCTCGATCGACAACGCGCCCAACCGCTTCGACAGTGCCGAACCGTCAGCCGCAACCAGCAGGCTGTGATGAGCGAACCGCGGCCGATCGGCGCCGAGCGCATCGAACAGTTGCAGTTGCACGCCCGTGTTGGTGACGTGGTCCTCGCCCCGCACGATGTGAGTCACGCCCATCTCGATGTCGTCGACGACGCTGGTGAACGTATATAGATAGCTGCCGTCTTCGCGGCGGACTACCGGATCAGACAGCGAGCCGACATCGACGGCCTGATCGTCGCGCACCAGATCCATCCAGTCGACCAGCGTCGGCACCGGAGCGCTGCGGTGCGCGGCATCCGTGTTGTCGAGGCGGAAGCGCCAATGCGGCCGGCGCCCTTCAGCCTCGAGCCGCTGCCGCTCGTCGGCCGAGAGCGTGAGCGCGGCGCGATCGTAGATCGGCGGCAGCCCACGCGCGCGCTGCAACCGGCGGCGGCGCTCCAGCTCATCCTCGGTTTCGTAGCAGGGATAGAGCCGGCCGCTCGCTTCCAGGCGTTCGGCTGCGGCATCATAGAGCGCCGTCCGTGCCGACTGGCGTGCCTCGTCGTCCCAGCCGAGACCGAGCCACGTCAGGTCGGTCCGAATGGCTGTGACGTGCTCCTCGCGCGAGCGCTCGATGTCGGTATCGTCGAAGCGCAGGATGAAGCGTCCGCCCGACTGGCGCGCATAAAGCCAGTTGAGCACGGCCGGGCGAATGTTGCCGATGTGCAGGCGGCCCGTCGGCGAAGGGGCGAAGCGCAGGACGGTCTGGCTCATCGATTGGTCTCGGCGTTGATCCATGGCGCGGACCCTAACGCCTCGCCCGCCGAGATCAAGCGCCGCGGAGGTATCCGAGCCAGCGATCGCGCTGCGCTTCGGTGTGGACGGCAAGCGGGATCGTCTCGCCCGTGTCGAGCGTCACGTCGATGCGCCAGTAGGCGAGGCGATTGGCAGTGATCACGTCGACCAGCGACATCAGTCCGACGGCTGCGAAAAACCCCGTCGCCAGGAGGAAGCGCGAGCGCCAGCCCATCTCGACGACGGCGATCAGGAACATGGCGGCGATCAGCAAATAGACCGAGAAATTCAACAATTGACCGTCGATATCGCGCTCGGTCTGGCGGATCACCACGACGGAGCGGATCGCGGCCCGCGCCACGAGGCGCCCGCCGATCACCACATGCGCGCCATCCCTGCCCGCCGCCGCGTGCGGCGCGTCGACCATCGCCTCAGCGGTGGCACGGATGGGACGGAACGGCATGGCGGGGCTCGCTCTCGGCGCACGAGGACTGCGCGCAGGCGAACGTTAACCGGCAATGCTGAGCAAGCCACTAACGCGTGCCACTCGAGAAATTCAGCGCCCTGTACCGCGCGAAACAGCCGGCGGCCATAGAGTGCGGCAATCTCCGGTCATCGACGGACGCCACGAGACACGGCGGCGGACGCGAGGCCCGGCAAGACCGCCGGTCCCCGGACGAACAACCCAACGGAGAGAGACAATGCTGCGCCGGATCATCGCCCTCGCCACCACCACCTTCGTCGCCATCGCCGGTTTCGTCATGAGCGCCGAGGCTGCCCCCTTCAACATCGCCGCAGGTGCCAGCGCCAAGGACGGCACCGAACTGGTCCAGGTTCGCGGCGGACGCGGCGGCGGTGGCGGCGGTTTCCGCGGCGGCATCTTGGGCGGCGGGCGCGGGTTTGGCGGCGGACACAAGTTCGGCGGCGGTTACAAGTTCAGCCAGGGCCACAAATTCGGCCACGGCTATCGCCACAACGGCCACCGTCACTGGAAGAAGCGCTTCGTCGTGGTCGGCGGCTACGGGGCCAGCCCGGATTGCAGCTACTCCTACAACCGCTGGCAGTACACCGGTTCGTATCACTGGAAAGCCAAGTACTACGCCTGCAGTGCCGAGTGAGGCGGGATTGAACGAAGAAGCCCCGATCCGCGCAAGGGGGGCGGGGGTTTCACGTACTTCGTGGCACACGAAGGGGGAGGCTCGCCGCTGCCGTGGCGCCTGACACGCCGAGCCCGCCGCCGGTCACCCCGAGCTGGCGCTTGCGCAGCTCCGACCAGATCCGCCATTCGCTGTCGGTCATGTCCCGACGCAGAGCGCGGGCTCGTTCGTTGGCCATCAGTGTAGCTTAGCGAGCGACGCGCCGCCGGTCACCTTTCGGGGGCGGCCATCGGGCTTGGCAGGGTCACGGACCCCAAGCGGCAGCTAAACCTCCCCCTTTCGAAGGGTGGGCGGACGGACGCCGCTATGCACCCCGCCCCGCCAGCGCTGCAAGCTCACCCACCAGTTTGGCGACGCCGTTGACGCGGGGTTTGCGGCCTTCCCAGTCGGCCTTGATCATCAAGCGGTGGTCGGGCTGCAGTTTGATCAGGCCCTTCGAGCGCTGCATGAATTGCACGAGGCCTTCGGGGTTGGCGAAGCGGTTGTTGCGCAGCGTGACGACGGCGCCCTTCGGCCCGGCGTCGATCTTGGCGATGCCCGCCTCGCGGCACAGCGCCTTGATCTCCATGACGTCGAGCAGGCCCGAGACCTCCACGGGAAGCGGCCCGAAGCGATCCACGAGTTCGGCACCGAAGGAATCGATCTCGTCGCGGCTCTGGAGGGACGAAAGCCGGCGATAGAGACCGAGGCGGAGTTGCAGGTCGGAGACGTACGTCTCCGGGATCAGCGTCGCGATGCCGAGCGCGATCTCCGGGCTCCACTGGTCGACCGTCTCGCCGAGATCGCCGCCTTTCAGCGACTGGATCGCCTCCTCCAGCATCGATTGATAGAGCTCGAAGCCGACTTCCTTGATGTGGCCGGACTGCTCCTCGCCCAACAGGTTGCCGCCACCACGGATGTCGAGATCGTGGCTCGCCAGCGAGAAGCCGGCGCCGAGCGTGTCGAGCGAATGCAGCACCTTCAGCCGCTTCTCGGCCCCCTCCGTCAGCTTCCGGCCGGGCGGCGTCGTCAGATACGCGTAAGCGCGCGTCTTGGAGCGCCCGACCCGGCCTCTCAGCTGATAGAGCTGGGCGAGGCCGAACATGTCGGCGCGGTGGACGATCATGGTGTTGGCGTTGGGCACGTCGAGCCCGGATTCGACGATCGCCGTCGACAGCAGTACATCGTATTCGCCCTCGTAGAAGGCGGTCATGATGTCTTCGAGTTCCGTTGCACCGAGCTGGCCGTGGGCACGGGCGACGCGCAAGTCCGGAACGGCTTCGCGAAGGAACTCGCCGATCTCGTCGAGATCAGCGAGGCGCGGCACCACGTAATACGTCTGCCCGCCACGATAGCGCTCGCGCTTCAGTGCCTCCTTGAGCGTGACCGGATCGAACGGCGAGATGTAAGTTCTGACCGCGAGGCGATCGACCGGCGGCGTGGTGATCAGCGACAGTTCGCGCACGCCGGTCAGCGCCAGCTGCAAAGTGCGCGGGATCGGCGTCGCCGACAGCGTCAGCACGTGCACGTCGTCCTTGAGCTGTTTGAGGCGTTCCTTGTGAGCGACGCCGAAGTGCTGCTCCTCGTCCACCACCAGCAGGCCGAGGCGGGCGAACTCGACACTCTTCGACAACAGCGCGTGCGTGCCGACGACGATATCGAGCGTACCCTTCTTGAGGCCGTCCTTGACCTCGGCGAGGTCTTTGGGCGTGACCAGCCGTGAGGCCTGCCCGATGCGCACGGGGAGCCCCTTGAAGCGCTCGGAGAAGGTGCGGAAATGTTGCCGCGCGAGCAGCGTCGTCGGCACCACCACCGCGACCTGCAGCCCGCTCATGGCGGCGACGAAGGCCGCCCGCAACGCCACTTCCGTCTTGCCGAAGCCGACGTCGCCGCACACCAGCCGGTCCATCGGTCGGCCGGCGGCCAAGTCCTCGATGACGGCGTCGATGGATGCCATCTGGTCGTCGGTCTCCTCGTAGGGGAAACGGGCGACGAACTCTTCCCAGGCGCCGTGCGGCGGGGTGATCTGCGGGGCGGCCTTGAGCTGGCGGAGGGCTGCAACCTTGATCAGTTCCTCGGCCATCTCGCGCAGGCGCTTCTTCATGCGCGCCTTGCGCGACTGCCAGGCGGCGCCGCCTAGCCGGTCGAGCTGCGCGCCTTCCGACTCCGAGCCGTAGCGCGTCAGCAGTTCGATGTTCTCGACGGGCAGAAACAGCTTGTCGCCGCCGTGGTAGACGATCTCCAGGCAGTCGTGGCGGTTGCCCAGCGCCTCTATGGTCTTCAGCCCGTCGAAACGGCCGATACCATGGTCGGTGTGTACGACGAGATCGCCGACCGACAGGCTGGTCGCCTCGGTCAGCACGTCGGCGGCGCGGCGTGGCTTCTTGCGCGGCCGCACGAGACGGTCGCCGAGGATGTCCTGCTCGCCGAGCACGACGAGGTCTGCGGTCTCGAAGCCCTGCTCCAGGCCGAGGACGCCGATGCCGGCGAGCCCCGGCGGCAACGCCAGCAGGTCCGCGTAGCTTTCCACCTTGCGGATGTCCTTCAGGCCGCGCTCGGAAAGTAAACCAATGAGCCGCTCGCGGGCGCCCGGTGTCCAAGTGGCGATCACCACCCGCCGCCGGCTCGACAACGCGGCCTTGATGTAGCCGATCACGGAGCCGAACAGATCGCCCGTCTCGCTCTGGCGCTCAGGCGCGAAGTTGCGGCCAGTCTTGCCGCCGAAGTCGCGCCGCTCGGTCTGCGGTGCCGAGCCAGCCTCCGCCTCGCGGAATGGCGTCAGGCGCCCGATGCGGCGCAGCCGCAGCAGCCGCTGCCATTCGTCGCCGGCGATGAACAGGCGATCCGGCGGCACCGGCTTGTAGGGGGCGGCCCCGAACGCCTGCGATTCGAGCCCGTCGACGCGCGCCTGGTAGTGCTCGGTGATCTGATCGAAGCGGCGGCGCAAGGCTTCGTCGGCGCGATGATCGAACGTCACCATGGCGTCGCCGACGTAGTCGAACAGCGTCTCGAGGCCCTCGTGGAACAGCGGCAGCCAGTGCTCCTGCCCGGGGTAGGGCTGGCCGGTGGAAACGGCCGCATAGAGCGGGTCTTCGGCAGTGTTGCCACCGAACAATTCCACATAGCCCTGGCGGAAGCGGCTCTCGGCTTCCGGCCCGAAGGCGGCTTCACTGATCGGCATCAGGATCAGCTTCTGGACGAGCTTGGTGGTGCGCTGCGTCTCGGCGTCGAACGCCTTGATGCTCTCCAGCGTATCGCCGAAGAAATCGAGCCGAACGGGGTTGGTACGGCCCGGCGGGAACAGATCGAGGATCCCGCCGCGCACCGCGAATTCGCCCGGCTCCATCACCGTGCCCGAACGGCGGAACCCGCCGAGCACGAGGCGCTGGATCAGCCGCGCCATGTCCATGCGCTGGCCGGCGGCGATCGGGCGCAGCGCGTTGCGCAGGAACGCGCGGGGCGGCAGGCGCTGGAGGACGGCGTTCACCGTGGTCAGCACGACCATCGGTTCCTTGCGCCCGCCGAGCACCAGCTTGGCGAGGTTGGTGATGCGCTTGGCGACGATCTCGGGATCGGGGCTGACGCGATCGTAAGGCACGGTGTCCCAGGCCGGCAGCGTGACGTAACGGATCTTCGGGGCGAAGAAGTCGAGCGAGGCTTCGAGCTGGGCGAGGCGGCGGTCGTCGCGGGCGATATGGATGACGGCGCCGGGCACGTCGTCGCGACTTTCCTCGCGCGCGAGCGTTTCCAGCACGCGCACGTCGAAGCCCTCCGGCACGCCGGTGAGCAGGATGTCGCGGCTGGTGGTCTCGCGCTGGTCGATGGGCACGTCTATCCGCTCGTCAGGCTCGAAGGTCGTGGAACCGCCGGATGGCGGCAAGCTCGGTCGCGTACTCCTGGCGGACAGCGTCGCCGTCGCCCTCGGCCGGATCGATCAGCCAGCGTTGGAGGTCTGGATCGGGCAACTGCAACAGCATTTCGAAGCGGGCGAGCTGGTCGGCCGACATGGCTGGCACCTGTGCCTCGGCGAAACGGCCGATCATGATGTCCATCTCCTTGGTGCCGCGATGGGTCGCACGCCAGATGGCCCGGCGGACACGCGCTTCGTGGGGCAGCGCGGCTGCGTCTGTCGACGACGGCGCCGCTGCGGCGTCCGGTGCTGCGGAGCCTGTCATGATGTAACCCTGCCTGAGTTGGACGATAGAACGGGGGGCTGGCATCGGATGCCCCCATGATGACGAGATAGCCGCATGATAAGGAGCCGGGCCGGCTTGACGCTCGACGCCGTCGCCGCCACCCTTCGTTCATATAACGTGCCCGACGGGTATGGCAAAGTACGCGATTGGGGCGGCTTCGGATCGCGATCATCCGGACGCATGCCGAATGCAGAGCAGAGACGATACCGGATGCGGCCGAACGAGATCACGCCCCTGTTTGCCGGCGCCCAGACGCTGGCTGGCATCGGCCCGCGGCTCGTCACGCTGCTGAAGAAGGCGTTGCGCCTGCCGCCGGGGGTGACGGCACCACGCGTGATCGACCTGCTTTGGCATCTGCCGACCGGCGTCATCGACCGCAGCGCCGAACCACGCCTCGCCGAGGCGGTGCCGGGCACCATCGCGACGTTCCAGCTGCGCGTGCTGCGCCACAAGCCCTCGCCGCGCGGCAATGCCAAGGCGCCTTACCGCGTCACCTGCGAGGACGACACCGGCCGCATCGACCTCGTATTCTTCCGTGCCGAGCGCGCCTTCATCGAGCGCCAGTTGCCCGAGAACGAGCTGCGCTACGTTTCGGGCCGCATCGAGCGCTATGGCGATGCGATGCAGATGGTGCACCCGGACTACATCGTGGCGCCGGAAGCGCGCGACAGCCTACCGCTGATCGAGCCGGTCTATGCGCTGACGGCCGGGCTCTCCGGCAAGGTGCTGGGCAAGGCGATCCGGCAGGGCGTCGGCATGGTGCCGCAGATGACGGAATGGCAGGAGCCGCACTGGCTCGCGAGCAAAGCGTGGCCGGCGTTCGGCACCGCGCTCGAACGCCTGCACAAGCCGACCGTAATCGGCGATGCCTCGAACGGTGGCGCACCCTGGCAGCGACTCGCCTACGACGAACTGCTCGCCGGCCAGCTGGCGCTCGCGCTGGTGCGCCAATCCTTGAAGCAGCAGCGCGGGCGCAGCATCACCGGCGATGGCCGCGTCCGCGCCCGCCTCGCAGCCGCCCTCCCCTTCCAGATGACCGGCTCGCAGCGCACGGCAATCGCCGAGGTTGCGGCCGATCTCGCGGCGCCCCACCGCATGTTGCGGTTGCTGCAGGGCGACGTCGGCTCCGGCAAGACGGTGGTCGCGCTGATGACGGCGGCCATCGCCATCGAGGAAGGTGCGCAGGCGGCCCTGATGGCGCCGACCGAGGTGCTCGCCCGCCAGCACGCCGAGACCATCGCCCCGCTTGCCGAGAAGGCCGGCCTCCGGATCGCCCTCATCACCGGCCGCGAGAAAGGCAAGCCACGCCGCGAGGTGCTGTCGCGGCTCGAGGCCGGCGAAATCGACCTGATCATCGGCACGCACGCGCTGTTTCAGGACGACGTGATCTTCCGCGACCTCGCCGTCGCGATCATCGACGAGCAGCACCGCTTCGGCGTACACCAGCGGCTCGCCCTGCAGGCCAAGGGCCGCGACGGCGGTGCCAACGTCCTCGTCATGACGGCGACGCCGATCCCGCGCACCCTGCTGATGACCCACTACGGCGACCTCGACGTGTCGCGGCTGACCGAGAAGCCCGCCGGCCGCAAGCCGGTCAAGACCACGCTCGCCAATCTCGAACGCATCGAGGATATCGTCGACGGGCTGCGCCGGGCGGTGTCCGAGGGCGCGCAGGTCTACTGGGTGTGCCCGCTGATCGAGAGTTCGGAGGTCTCGGAGCTGGCGGCAGCCGAGGAGCGCCACGGGCATCTGGCGCAGATCTTCGGCAGCCAGGTCGGGCTGCTGCATGGCGCCATGGCCGGCCCGGCCAAGGACGCGGTGATGGCGGCGTTCTCGTCGGGAGACCTGCGCCTGCTGGTGTCGACCACGGTGATCGAGGTCGGCGTCAACGTGCCCAACGCCACGATCATGGTGATCGAGCACGCCGAGCGCTTCGGCCTCGCGCAGCTCCACCAGCTCCGCGGCCGCGTCGGACGCAGCGACCGGCAGAGCTACTGCGTGCTCGCCTACAAGGGCCCGCTCGGCGAGACCGCCGAAGCCCGCCTCAAGATGATGCGCGACAGCGAGGACGGCTTTCTGATCGCCGAGAAGGACCTCGAGTTGCGCGGCGGCGGCGAAGTGCTCGGCGCCCGCCAGTCCGGCGCGCCCGAATTCCGCGTCGCCGACGTGCCGGGCTTCGAAGACCTGCTCGCCGCCGCCCGCGACGACGCCCAGATGGTGCTCGCGCAAGACCCGAAGCTGATGACCGCCAGGGGGCAAGCGCTGCGCGTGCTGCTGTACCTGTTCGAGTGCGACGAGGCGGTGCGGCTGTTCCGGGCGGCGTAGGGGGGGGTGGCGTGGGATGGTACGAACCGGGTAGATCCCTGACAGACTAGACCGGGAGCCTTCCTGACAGGTCAAGCTTGTTCGAATCAGCGGGAGATTCGAGCGATGCCCTTCGAGGAGACCTGTCGGGTGGAAGAGCGTATCGCGTTGTTCAGGGACTACGAGAGTGGAGCGTTCACGGTGGCTGATCTGTGCCGGCGGCACGGCATCAGCCGCGAGACGTTCTACGTCTGGCGGCGCCGTCGCGACGGCGGCGGCGAGCGCTGGTTCGAGGAGCGAAGCTGCGCGCCCGGCCACTGCCCGCACGCGACTAGGCCAGATGTGGTGGCGGCGGTGCTCGCACTGCGCGAGCGCTTTCCAAGCTACGGGCCGAAGAAGCTCGTGGCGCGTCTGCCGGTGGTCTATCCGGGCCTTGTGGTGCCGTCCGCCTCGACGGTCGGCGCGCTCCTGAAGCGCGCAGGCCTCGTCGCGGCGAAGCCGCGCCGCCGCCGGCCGATCGACCGGGGCGAGATCGTCGCGGGCGCGGAGGCGCCGAACGGCGAATGGTCGGTCGACTTCAAGGGCTGGTTCCGCACCCGCGATGGCACGCGCGTCGACCCGCTGACGGTCTCCGACACGGCGAGCCGCTATCTGCTGCAGGTGCGCATCACGCCGCCCACGCACGCTGGCGTGAAGGTCGTGCTGGAGCGGGTGTTCGCCGAGGTCGGGCTGCCGGATGCGATCCGCTCCGACAACGGCTCGCCGTTCGGTTCGTCCGGTGCGGGCGGGCTGTCGCGTCTTTCGGTGTGGCTCATCAAGCTCGGCGTCGAACCGCGCTTCATCCCGCCCTCATCGCCCCAGGACAACGGCCGCCACGAACGCATGCATCGCACGCTGAAGGCGGAGACGGCGCGCACGCCGGCGGACAGCTGGGAGCAGCAGCAGGTGCGCTTCAACCTGTTCCGCCGCGCCTACAACGAGGAGCGCCCGCACGAGGCGCTCGGCCAGGCGAGGCCGGCGAGCCGCTGGGCGCCGCCGTGTCGGTTCCTGCCGGCGCGCGTGCCGGAACCCTGGTGCGACGCCAACCACGAGGTGCGCCGCGTTCGCCCCGACGGCACGATCAAGTGGCACGGTGAGCACGTGTTCATCGGCGAGGCGCTGGCGCGCGAGACGATCGGCCTCGCCGAGCACGAACGCGGCCACGTGGTGCGGTTCTCGGACCGCGAACTCGGCCTCCTCGACGTCGCCGGCCGGTTCCACCGCTTCGCTCCGCCGCGCTGGCGGCTGCGCTCCGCGGTGGAACCGGCTAGAACACAGAGCGAATAGTGTCAGGGATGCTGCCGGTTCGAGGTGTCAGGGATGTGCCCGGTCGTTCAGGATGGGCCCGCCTGGATGCTTGCGCATCGACCGCTGATGGATAGTATAGCC
>Ga0247831_1004179_pt1 | contig 19744 bp, 18 predicted proteins | sample LaCruzMarch2015__9_FD_192406 | JGI IMG/M metagenome (GOLD analysis project Ga0247831, IMG submission 192406) | Freshwater microbial communities from meromictic Lake La Cruz, Castile-La Mancha, Spain - LaCruzMarch2015_1m | ecosystem: Environmental > Aquatic > Freshwater > Lake | place: Spain... | reverse complement strand
GTGTCCACATCAAACCGCTCAAGCTGCATATCAAAATTGATATCATCATCACCAAACATTGCATTATTCCCCGTTGCATCCAACTTCTCCAACTGATCACACATGATTCGCGACTGCTGTATCTTCGCTGAGACATACAAAATACTCCTCTTCTCCGTCGACTCCCCACTCATATGCAATCGTTTACCTGTCTTGATATTCTTAACTCCGCCCCACGACCTTTCTGCATACCTATCCCACAAAGCTTGGATGTAACATGACACCCCACAAATCCAAACACTATCATTCTCATGCCATAAAAACGAATTTCCTTGTGTGACATCAGCAGTGGCCCAGCGACTTGGCTCCGCAAAAGGATGTGTACATTGTTGGAATGACTTGAATTCATTCCAGAAGGTGTCAATAATGTCTGCAGGGGTCATACGAGCGATGTCAGGGTGAGTGTTAGGACAAGGCGTACAATGACGATAGCGCACAACTTCAGCTATAGCATCATGATGGGTCCCTGTCAACCGAGCGGCAACATCTTTCCTGACAGCATCGGCAGGCGCCGCGGCAGCATCGGCAGCAGCAGCAGTCGCTGTTACGACGTCCTTCCTCTTCTTCTTCTTCGGCGGCATGAGGTTTGTGGTGGGTTTGTTAGCTGTCGGAAGTTTTTGACAGAAAACTCAGATGTTGGAGCCCTCTCAGTGTCGGATAACATGCAATGTCGGCAAGAAATTGGCGACATAGTTGGCTAAGAGCATAAGATTGAGGCAGTCTTGGACTTGTGGCGTCAATCGGTCCCATAATTGCAGTAGGAACTCAGAGTCTGTTGTTGCCAGGGCTGCAATGAGTGCATCTTTCCACGTTAGGATGGCTCGTTCTGAGGCGTTTAATCTTTTATTACCCGGCTCGACTAGCTGCAATTTGCACTCATGTTCGGTAAGGAATTTCTTAAATGCTTTGTTGCTTGATTATGGCGTGTGAGGGTGCAATGGTCATGGCATTGATTGCGTCAATTTTTGGATTGACGTGCCTAGTTGAGTGTGATTGTGGGCGTTTTGCAACTTATGTGATTGTGGGCTTGTGATGAAGGTTTTTGTTGTGAGTATGTGATTGTGGGCGTTTTGCAACCTATGTGATTGTGGATTGACGTGTGGTGCCTAGTTGTTGCTATGGTGTGAGGGTTGGGGTTGGTCACACTATTGCTGGAGGTGGTATTTGATGTTGCTACTGTCTACTGTGACATCGTCATCCTCTACGTAAGATACTACATTGATTAATTGGATGGGGTCCAGAGAAATAGATAACGCATGCTTAATAGAATTAATTGCTACTACATTCTCTGCCCCACACCGTCAAAAGTTTGCCTGAGGGAACTGGTTCTTATGCTTTCCGACCATACTGGGAGCATGGCCTGCGGCCCGCGGCCACATACTGTTGCACATTGTTGCGTGTACACCCCTCCTGATGTCCAGCTTTACGCCATGCTGCTGGGCATGTCATTGACGTATGGTCTTCTGCAACGTCAAAACCACACAAGAAACAATAATTCCAATTTGCGAATTGTTTCACTGGATTGGGAACCGTCGTACGTGTTGTTTGGTTGACACCAGCGTAAGGGGCGATCTGGTTGGCACCTCCAAATAGTGGTGTGCCGACGGGCGGTGACATTCCAGGTTGTTGTTGGTTTGCTGCGGCGACTGTGCCATAATTTCTGCGCTGACGACTGACGACGACCACGTCCGCGTCCACCGCTGTGATTCCTACCTGTGGTAAAACCTCCCGTAGGTGGTGGAGCGCATCCAACGAATCCGGTGTTGGGTATATTATAGCTTGCTCCCCTGTCTACATATCCACAGTTGCCTCCTTGACCACCACGTCCGCCGCCCATATACTGTTGCTGTGGGATCATGATTTGTTGCATAGGAGGATGGGTTGGTGCAATTTGTAGTGCCGCCATGTGAGTCATCATCGCCGCCTGGTTCGAAGCCAACTGTGTCATTGCTCCTGATAACACCGGACACACAGTAGTGCCACCTAATGTACTGTTGGGTAGATTCACTGTCGCCACTGCGAAAGTGTTGTGGGTACCATCCAAGTTGGTACTAGCGTCATCGCCGATCGTAGTCGCCATGAACTCCCATGGGTTACGGTTGGTATACCCCTGTTGCCCCGCAGTCTGGCTGAGGCTGATTATTGAGGCGTTTCGTGTACGCCGCCTGGAAGTACGCCTTCATCGATGCCCATGTCTTATTCGTTTTTGGCTCCCAATCATCGAAATCCTTAGTTGAGAAGATATTCGATTTGCGTAGGATCATGACTGCCTGATTGATCAGTTGCTTGTCAGTGTATGGGATGTCGGCAAGGGGATAGCCACCTCTTGGCATTCTTCGTTCTTCGAGGCAAAGGAAGACAGACTCTGGAGTCTGGTTTGGTTGGATGAGCATACGAAACATGGCTTCGTTGGCCTCCGTTGTTTGGGCATCAGGTTTGCCATACGTCGATTTTAATTGTGCAAGGATGTCATGGATGGATATCGATGGATCCCAACCTGATAGCCCCGGAGTGGTGGACGCTTGGTATAGTAGGCCTACACTCTTTGTGAGTAGGTTATACAACGCTCGTTTGATGATGTTGGAATATGTCTGATAAAAATTCATATCGATGGTGAATTGAGCATCAATCATCTTCATCGCTGCCGCAAGTGCGTATTGTGGGTAGACTGCGATGCGGCCGGGATCCGCCGGTGGGGCGAATGGCGTGTTATTGATGAGGGCGAATAGGGCTGGTTGTAATACCATTCCCTTCCATCCATGTTGTGGGTAATTCGGAAGTAGAATTTGCGCCAAGATGTTAGCGTTGTATTTACACCATGCTCGAAGGCACATGCAGTTTGGGCGAGGGAGCAAACTGGGTTGATTTTCGAGCATCTTCATAAAATCTTCGTAGGATATTATTGCGTCCATTGTTGGTATCGACATTGTCGTATATTGCTTTTACTTAAGACTGTTGTTGCCTATTGGTGAAGACAAGTAGATCAAAGGTTGTCTTAAGTAAATTATTAGCTACATCACTTGCGAATACAAGTGGTTGTCAAAACCCGCCAAAAGCACTCTGTCTATGGGCTTGGGGATACTCTAGGTAAGGGTACTTTATGTATGTATCCAACAATAATGGTACAAGTGAAATGACAAGAAAGAAGATTTTTCATTAATGACTAGTCTTCATGGTTACAACAACAGCAGGAGGGAAAAAAGGAAGATGGCGGGGCTACAGAATTGGTTGTAGTAGGTACACGGAATGCCATTCCTGTACTGTAATGTAAACAAAACATTCTCTACCTACGATTATTCAAAAATAGTAGAATTCCATAATTCGGCTGCGTTTTTTTTGTGTCTCTTCTCGTCTTTGTTTCTTTCCATCCATCATCTGCACACACCATGATCAACTTCTTCCTTTCTTGATCCCCACGTCCAATTATTTTCAGCAATTTACTTGGCAGCCACACAAAGTGGTGACTAAAATACCCCACAGCCAATTATTATAGGATATATATATACATACACACACACACACACACACACACACACAACAGTTATTTGTATAATTATTTCCTTGTGGAAGCATTAACATCCATGGTAAAATCATAACTAATAGTGGGTATCATTGAACTAACAAACTTGAGGAATATAAATAGATACATTTCCACTGATGGTCCATCACTACTACTACTACTACTACTACCACCACCACTACTATCTTTTGACATATTACGTACAATAGCCTTCATCACATCTCCATGCTTACATGGATGTATACTAGCATACACACCCGGTAAATGTGGATGTGATTCCATGGTAACAGTCTTATTGACATAATCACTAATTACATCTTCCATCATTTCCTCACCAGTGAGTGGTTGATTCGATCCAGTTTCGTCATATCCCATTAACCATACACGTGGTGTTTGATAATATTTATCGTATGTTATATATACATCATATGATCGTACCTTGAGGATATTACTACTACTATTGTCGTCGTCGTTGGTATTGTTATCATTAGTTGTGGTTAATGATGATGAAGCCGCACCAACGACAGCTGTTGCCTCATCCATCATAATACTAGCATCCTCGAATTCGGCCATGTCGGTATATTCGTCATTCCTATTGTAAGTAGTAGTTGTTTCCGCCGCAGTGGTGGTTGCTTTGGCAGTCGCCGCTTTTGCCGTCGAGGAGGCAGCAGTTCCACGATGATGCTCTCCGCCAACGTCCTCCATATCCAATACATCAAACCCTTCCACCAATGCCTCCTCTTCTCTCGTTCGTTGTTCCTCCCTGGTAAGTATCCTACTAACCAACCAATCATCCTCGTCTCCCCCCTCCCCCCCCCCTCCGCCATCATCGCCACCTCCCAACCCGATCTTCTCGACCTCGTTCACGACGTTATCCTCCAACGCGCGCGCGCGCGACGTACACGGGACGTTCCGCGTCATCAAATATTGTTTCTCGGCCGGCAGGTGCTTCTTGCGCCTCGACGGCTCGCCGCCCTCCCACGTCCACGTGGGACATTTGTACGCCAATTCGTCCCCGGCGATTACGAATTCGTCCGGCGTGAGGACGCCCCGCGCGACGAAGGCGGAGGATTTCAGCGTCGGCGTGGCCCATTCGCGTGCCGTTTTCAATCCCGAGATCAATGATGGCATGATTAATCCTCTAGAAGTATAATCTTCTTTTTTCGTGTGTCGATAAAAAATTCAAGGGAATGACGTTGGTGCCGTCGTGTCGATTTTCTGAGCGTTCATGACTCACGAGTCACGGGTCCCCTCTTTGAAGACAACCGCTCTTTCGCCCGTCGCATGGTATATTTTATTGGTAGCATAAATATGGCGTTCTGATGTGAGACAACTCTCCATGATTTATTGGAGCGACAAGTATCAAAGTGATGTCCATCATTCGGTTATTATGCTGCTAGAATTATGGAATCTACGGTGATAAAGATCTGAAGTCTTAAGGTGAGTTGTGGAGGAAGAAATCATGATACGAAGGAACAAGATGACTGTGATTTGTGGGATGATGTGAGAGAGAGAGAAATGAGATCTTATCTCGCATCGGGGACAATTAGCCTACCTTCCCTTTCACCTCCAGTAGGTATGGTGAAAGATACCACACGACACGGCTGGACTGTGATAAATGGTAAAAACTGATCGCAATGGAAGTTAGGTTGACACCCCTGAATAGGAATGCAAGCTACTAGAAATTATTGTTGATATGAAGTTTTTTCATATTATGATGATGAATTCTTAGGCGAGTTTTTCGTGATTGATCCAAGTTCCGATTCTATTATGTTGGATTCGAATTTACTTCGGGTTTTATTTTACACGATACATGATTATATGTTCGAGGACCAAGGGATTGTTTATCTGAGATTTATTATTTAGTTGAAGACTCACAATACTTCTCTCTGCATTCTGCAATTTTACTATTTTGTATGTATATTATTTCTGCGCAATGCTGGAAGGACAATTTGATCCATATATAGAAATTAACCTACTCTCGAACATGTGCTACAACCTGCTAGTCTTCCACCTTGATGAAATACACAAGAATGTCAAACCCGACGATAATGTTGATCGTCATGATACCTCGCATGGAATGAAAACATCATTGTGTATTGTGGACATGATGTTCTGTTGGCATTCACGGATTTTTGGATTGACATATATATATCCCGAGGAGGTATGTAATGCAATCTATTACGCGATATCGGTATAATTCACACATAATAGTTCAATCTTGGGATTATTCAAAAATTTGGTCGCTTCCTCCCGAAGCAAGTCGAACACTATTTGTTGGGCTGCAATGACACTGTGGCATCAGTTTTATTGTGTATATATGCAGTCGCAATAGGGATGATAATTTAACGACAGAGGGTTCGATTCATTGATATTTGCTGTGCAAGAGTGGATTTAGTGCGGAGAAGAATTGATGGTGATTAAAATGTATTCTGACAAAGCATTTCTAACCTAGACAAAGCATTTCTAACTTATCCCCCCCCGCTATATGCTAACAGTGCCTAACAACTTTGATCTTACTAAAAACTTGTTCGATCCTTGAAACAATATCCTTGGTGGTTGTGGTATTGTGATCATGTTTCAATTATGTCACGGATACAAGCGTCTCTGGCTTCACTTCTCATCTCGGCACAGGAATCATTGTAAGCTGTCAAAGTTGAGTCAATTGATTCTCTCTGACAAAACCACTTTTGAAGAAAGTAATCAAATTATGCATGGCATGATAAGACCCAGCAGATGCCGCAATTATCCAATGATTCAAAGCAATTGTTATATGATTCATAGATCGTTCCGCTGTACCTGATGTATAATCCATGACTCCAAGCTGGTGTCTTGCGTCTTCGTGTCCAGCCATAGCCGCGGCCTCGAAGTGGAACTTGGCCTTCTTTGAATGTCTCCATCCCTCACCAGTCCCACCTAAGTTAAAATGCGACTTACTACAACCAAGATCTGCGGCATGAGTCCATAATTCTTTTGCTTTATCCTGATCCTGTTGCAAACCATCATGTCCACCATGGTGATACCAACCAGCCAGTACATATGTTGCGACAGCATCATTTGCTTTCACCCGCTTCATTAGTTCTTCAACATGATCTGCACCTGTTGTGCCCATTCTATTTGTCTTGCAAAATGGACAATTCAGAATACCTCCAGATTTATGGAAAGAGTGCACGCACCCTCCACAAATGCTCTTTCCGCAACATGAAAGATATGTTTCCGTTTCCATATTTGCCAGCTCCTCATTTGCCATGGCGAAATCGAAAATTGGCACGGATGATATAGTCGCGGGTGGAAGGGAGAAGCAACATATCAATTTCATCGGCATTGGTAGGAAGCAAATGGGACAATCCTCCTTCGGCGGCGGCGGGTCCTTGAACAGCGCTACAATGCGTAGCACGGCGGCTTGTAGTTTACATTCCTTTTTATGCGTCGACCAATGCTTCCTTTGACATGCAGCATTGCAATATTTCACGAGCATACACGACTTCACGTTTTGAGACTGACAACGAGCCGTTGCATCCCCCCGTGGCGCCGCACTCGGCACAGATGCAATTGTTGGTGTGGCTCATCATCAAGGGAAGCTCATTTTAAAAATGCCCAAATCCGGGCCTAGCCTAAAATGGACCGGCTAATCCTTTTTAGGTAGGTAGGTCCGAAATCGCGACGGCCTGCACTGTCGTCGTTGGTTGACGATGGCACCGTCCATTGCTATAACCGACCTTGTCGATTCATTATCTTGCCCTTCACCTCATGATGCATTATTGGCACTTGCGAATGAGTCGGAACGTACTGCGTCAATATTAGCAAACGAATTATCCTCCTCCCTTGATAATTCCGGAACGAAAACGAACATCAACAATACTTGTACTAAAAGTACCACCCTACATGGAGGACGTGGTGGGATACCCCTCCCCAAATCACTACTAGATGCTCCTTTCCCAGCAAACATTAGTGCCTCCACGACGGACGGCACAAATAAATCATCTTCAGAAACAACGCCGTCACGAGCATTGCATCGATTGAATCCCTCACATCCACTAACTCATGCCACAATGGCATCCGAATCGATATTGTCTTCATTATCCAAGATTGCTAGTGGAGGGTGAGTAGTCTGTTTTTGGCTGTCGTTTTTGTCCACAGTGTTCGCACAATTCTTCTGCGCATGTTATTTTCACAAATATATACACATTTCTCACGTGTGTAATCCAAAATGAAAACCTATTACACAAATCTACTACCTCATGTAATATGTATTCCTAATATTATTAACATGATTAGATCAGCAGCATCATCAGAAATGCGTCAACTGGAATATGAACGACAACAGTTGGATAGAGAAGTTGTGGACATAGAACATGCCTTGGCCATACGTGAGGGCACGACCCGTAGTTCTGATTCATTACTAGGACGACGATATGCCGATGCCGCACGTGCGGTAGCTGATGTGAATGCCATCCTTACTGGTAAACATTCATCATCATCATCAGGTGGTGGTGGAGGACTGCCAGCATCCGAACGAGCGAAAGTATTGGCAGGACCAGATGTATTAACAACCCATGCCACCACGACTGATATATTGCGTCGTGTGATTGGTGAAAAGTATGAAGCATCGGTAAAATCTGGTGATGTGGTTGGTTTATCAGAATTGACACCATTATTGGGTATGCTAGACATGTCAGAATTGGGCGTTCGATTATACTTGCAATATTCACAATCGGTACTCGTACGTGAGATGAACCTAGATGTGGATGAAGTAGTCGATGGAGATGGATTAGTAGTACCACCCAACGCTATCGATAATAATAATAATAATACTGCTACCACCATCATTCAACGTGAAGAGGGGATGAGTCGTGCGGCCATGCGCCGACGCGCCGAGGAGGAACGAAAAAATAGACAAAATCTATCAGTTCCAGGTAAACTTGCCAAAATATATAATAGTGGTGTAACACATTTGCGTCATCATTTGCCAATGGTGGCATATGCATTAGGGGATGCGGATGGGGATGCGGCACTGGTGCAGCTAGTACATGTCGAGGCTGAGAAACGTGTTGTGGATTTATTAAGAGAGTACATGGCTGAGAAAGAACTGGGGAGGACTGTACGTCGAGCGGAGACAGTTGCAAGTAAAATTGAGAATCGATACACTGGATATAGTGATCGTACTGGATCGGGTGCCAGTGGTAGTGGAGGTGGTGATGAAAATGAAGTCCTAATGTTTGGTAGTAGCATGGATGAGTCCAATATTGCAAGTTTGATCATGGGACTGGGTGGGGGAGGAGGGGATGCCACCACCAACCTTGATAACATTGCATCACGTCGGCATGCTGCACAACGCGATGATTGCGGCTTTACTTTAGAGGTCGGTAACTTATCAGATGTGGATAGTGCACTTGAGGAATGGGCACTTGTGATGCAGCATACTGAATCATATGAGCGGTTCGTCCGGCATGCCGTTGATGAGGTATTAAAGGCACGTAAGTTACGTAAGGCACAAAAACGTGAAGAAATGAAACGTTCGAAGGAGATTGCCAATGCAAGGAGTGGTGATGGTGGAGGAGGAGAGGCAGCAGCCACGCTGGCAACATCAGTCCTAACGCCCCGGGGCAAGAAGAATGCCGTGGTAATCGTCGATGACGAACCAGAGGTGGAGGATAGACTTGAGATATTGCCGCCACGTACAGCGTTAAATGAGGTTGCTGCTGAAATTGGCGGTTATTACTCCTCATTGGAACGATGTTTACTCCTTGCTGGGATGCAACGTGCCTTTATTCATGCCAATTATCCAGACGAATCGACATTCACTCACGTGGCTATTGGCAATATCAATTCCAATAATACATACTCGACTATTGTTGTGTCTGGATCGCGTGCCCTACAGACCACTCTCGTGGATGAATGTCTCTTTGCCGCACGCCGATCTACGTTGCGTGCGTTTGCGACGGGTCATACTGGCGTGGCATCTGCTGCCGCGAATGTATGTGTGGATGTGCTTGGCCGGGTACTGTTAGATGTATTAACCCGTCGTGCCGAATTGGGTACATCCCTTGTGAAACCTGGTGAGGGGTTGCTTGATGGACAGTCAGGACTTGGACAGGTTGCACTAACATTTGCGAAGACGACTGCTGGGAAAGGATTTCGGGGTGTACAGGGTGCTGCAGCTCGAGCAGGTGGGGGCGGGGGTAGTAAGGTGGGCGATGAGACTACTGGCGAGGCGATGAAACAACGGACAATGATAGGGATTGCCAGGGCAGTCGCGAGTTTGAACGATTTGGAGGTTGTGGCGGACTATACCAAACGATTGGAAACGAATTTCTTAAAGGAAATTGATGTAGGATACCCTCGTGGGCATGTGACAGAACAACTTCGCATGTGTGTGAAAGGATTAGGTGGTGTCGTGGACGCCTTCTCTCAGGCTTCGACTAGAGCTATTGAGGAGTTAATTGCCACTCTTGTACCACGTGTTAAGCAAATTGTGAATGATTCCGTGGGTGTGGACAATTCAAGCAGCGCCGCCTCCAATTTCTTGGGCACAACCGTCCTGACTCCTGTTGGTGCTCCAGCAGTGGCCAAGGTTATTTTGGATTATAATTTAGACGATGCTGCATTTGAATTATCACAGATTAGTGAGGGTTACATTTGGCGATTGTGAGTTCATACGACCATGTTACGTGTTTTCGTAATGTTTACTTTTTGCCTTTCGTTGACTGGGTCTCATACATTTGCCTTCTTTGTTCGTCCAATCGACAGGTGCTCAAGTCTAGACGAGCTTATCGAGCCTCTCAGAGTGCATTTAGTTCTCGAGCTCTCCGACAATTTGGTGATTGGTATTGCAGGAAAGGTTGCCAAACGACTTGAGTCTGCCATTCGCAAGAGTTCATTCACTCCTTTGGGGGCTATGAGTCTTGACTCCGACATCCGTTACCTGATGCACTTCGTGAAAGACCGTATCGATTCACCCGAATTGAAGTCCAATGTTACTCTCTGCAAGGCATGTCCTCCACTTTCACGTCTTAACCAGATTACTACACTACTGAATGTAGATGATCTTGAGGACGCATTAGACTTCATCAGCGTATCAAAGAGGAAGGGCAATTGGGATTTGAAGTTAGATGATGTAAAGTCACTCCTGAGTTTGAGGGTTGACTTTGAAGGTAGCAAGGTAAACGATTTGCTGCAGGTTGACGACGAATGATAATAGGAGAAAAGACTCATTATTTTTATAGTTTATGGTAGTCCTTGGTTACCCATATGTTACTGCTTAATTTACTTTGTGCGTGCGTGCGTGTGGTTAGGGAGGTAAGAAGGAGTGAAGAACGACAGAGAAATCATTTCAGTAATTCGTGATATGTAAAATCGTAATTACTGGACCTTAAAATTCCATTTATGAACGTCCTCAGCTTCACCATTCTGGATACTCCTAACTCGATCATATAAAATACGTGTCGTTTCACCTACATCTGTTGTAAATTGATATGTTTTGGGCTTTCCTCCTCCGCCGCCATCCGAATTCAACCGTGTTAAACTTCCAATGGGCGTTACGACTACTGCCGTACCACATGCAACAACCTCATCAAATGACTCAAGCTCATCCACCATAATATCCCGCGCTTCAATGGTCATACCATAATCCTTGGCAATAGTTTGTAAACTCTTATTCGTCACCGATGGTAGTACACTAGGACTCTTGGGTGTAATGAACCGTTTATTCGTATTATCAATCCCAATAAAGTTGGAGGTACTAAATTCTTCCACCTTCGTATGCGTTGCGGCATCTAAATATAGACAAATGGGATATCCTGATTTCTTTGCCTCCATATTGGGGATTAAGTCCGCGGCATAGTTACCGGCAACTTTGGCAGCCCCGACGCCACGCGGTGCGGCACGATCATAATCCTCGACAATGAGTCCGGAAACTGGTTTGGCAAGTCCACCCTTGTAATAGTCGCCAACGGGCACAACCATAATAAGGAAGGTGTATTCCTCTGCAGGCTGCAAACCAATGCGTGGACCAGAACCAAAGAGGAGTGGTCGGAGGTAAAGTGCGCCTCCAGAACCATACGGTGGAACTTTGGATGATGGCGTTAAAAGGTGAAATTATTGATTTTCAATGGAAAGCAAAGTAAGGTTGGTATGCGTGAGAAACAGAAGACGCAAAAAAATAAATCTGTCTCCATTTTGTTGTGTGTGTGTGTGTTGTGTGTGTACGCTCAGACATCCAAGGAAGTTATAATGGTGCTCCATGAGACTCAGCTCAAAATCAGCTTTTACTGCAAACGTTTATGGGTAGTTTCATCAATCATTGCATACACGCACACACGCACATATGTACCATACATCCAACTGCATATATATTTCATAATTTCAACAACAGCAAACAACAGTTTAATATATAATAAACTCACCATAGGCAATATTATCCTTAACGACATCATTACATGCTTTAATAAACATATCCAACGGTATTTCGGGCATCATCACACGCGCCGCACTCCTATTAATGCGCATTCCATTCTCATCGGGTCGGTGTAAATGTACCGACCCGTCGGCATGCGCGAATGCCTTCAATCCCTCGAAGCACGATTGGCCGTAGTGCAGTGCCGTGGCGCCGATGTGCACATTCAAATAGGGCGATTCGATCAATGTGGCGGGCTGCCGCCAGGAACCGGAGGAGTAGACCATGCGCAAATGCGACTTGGTCGGCCGATATTCGAATCCCAATTCCGACCATGGCAAATCGGCCGTACCGGGGATGCCAATGGTAGTAGTAGTAGTAGTATCCGCAGTCGTCCTCCCGACCTGCTCGGGGATGGTGGCCGATGCGATCAACGTTCGCTTTGTCCTAGACATCGGTGACGATAAGGAGATTGATAATTGACGCGCCGAGACTGACGACGACGGCACGGCATTGAACGCTTCACATCGGCAGCAGGCACTGAGTAGTATGGGAAGGAGGGTGTGCGATATTCTCATGGTGCTGGCGCTCCACCGTCTTCGTTCTCTGACTCTGAGAGTCGAAGTGTGTGTTTAAGAATACGTCGTGTGGAAGAAGAGCCAATGCGCGGGAAAGGGGGGACTCAAAGCGAAAGCGTGACCACGAATGCGGCGTCACAGTCGTCAGTCTCAGACAAAGGCAAGCACATAGGACGGCACTTATCTATCTACTTGATCACCATCCACGATATGTTTAGATTTGCACCCTTTATTATATCTATATCTACGGTACTACTATTGTTGCTGGGACGAACGACTCATGCATTCGTAGCAGTGCCTACTAGTCCATCTAGCAATAGTTGTTGTATTAGGAGTAGGACGGATAGTAGTTTACAAATGACAGTGCTAACATCGGGAAGTAAAAAGATTGATATTCCCGAGGGCACACCGCTGAAGGATGCATGTGCAAAATTAGGCGTGAAACCAAAGTACTCATGTAAACGGTAAGTTAAATGTGAACGGATTAAAACATTTGATGTGTGGGATCGAACTTTTGTTTTCATTGGGGAGAGGACGCAATCTCTACCATAATTCCGGTGTACCAAATATTGGAAGCGACATATATAACAACACGTCACGTCCTAGTCGAATTATTATCTTTATTCAGAACACTCACACAAACAATTCTCAATTCACTTTACACAAAAACAAAACAAACAAAATATAATAAGGGGAGATTGTGGAAGTTGTACAATCAGTGTGGGCGGGTCACGGATTAAGGCATGTATTGGTAAAGTCCCACCCATGCCACGATTGAAGAGTCTACAAGAGAAGGGATTGGAGGTCAAGTAATGTACGTAAAACAAAATTATAATAAGGTGGAAGAGGACGAGTACGAAAATGAAGTAAAGACTATGGTGCTGTTATGAATATGAAGACATATTCATTTTTTAAGGGATGGTGAGCTATCTACAATACCGGATGGCTATAAGGAGTGAAAAAGTTGAAAAGTATTGGTATGGGAGGCAACAATAATACGACAACTAAAACAGTTTATTCTACTTCTACACAACTTTGTTTCATCTACGTGACACTTGATTTTTCAACTGCTCCTTTTTTGTCTAGAATATACATTGAATCCACTCTCTTTCTACTAATGGCTCAACTTTTTCAGCACTGTTGAGCAAAATTGTCAGGACACCCTCTTGGTAGTCGATGCTTATGGAAAAGAGAGAAGTGCTGCCGTTTCAATGAACTTTGCATATTGACTGCGGATGTATGGTATCAGTATCAATTTTCATCGCTACTATGACTACAAAGCGTTATATAGCAAACACAGCATAAGAGGGTTGGAACATGATTTATGTCTTAAAAGTAATATTTACTATGTATGGAGACAAAGCTCTTACATCAATCTACTCTCATGTAATGTCACTTGAACTTCGTCAAACCCAAAAATCATTTCGAATAACCCACGTACGATCCCAAGAAAAAAATGCATCATGAGGATGCACAAAAACGGAAATTAATGCGTTGCACAACTGTGACTATTTGTTCTTGACAGCGTTCACGAATGCGTTATAGTCTGCTTCTGAAGCAGGGACACCGTCGGAAGCCCTCTCATCATCTTCTTCTTTGATCCCATTGGGGATCTCAAGCTTGCGCTGACTCTTGTGAAGCTCGTACTTGTTCATGGACTCCTCAGTAGGTGCAGTCAAATCGTACGCCGATCCCTTGTGATGAGAAACGTCAAGTCCAACCTCCTCATCGATGGAGTCAACACGTAGTAATCCCGCAAATTTCAAGCAGAGGAAGAATGGGATCATAACGGCTGAGACCCAACCGATAATCCATGCAGCCCCAGCGAGCTGTGCAATAATGAGGGCGGATTTACCACCGTATATAAGACCGGCACCGCCATTACCAGAAACAGCGCTCGCGACGAGATCAGGTTCGGCAAAGATCCCAACAGCGATGACGCCCCACAATCCAGCCCCCATATGGACGGGAATTGCATCGACGGCATCGTCAATCTTGAGGCTTACGAGCAATTTAGAAACGAAAATATATACCCAACCTGAGACGATGCCGATAACAGCTGCCGCCCAAGGTTCGATCATAGCACAGCCAGCGGTAACACCAACAAGACCAGCGAGGGTTCCATTCATGACCATGGTAATGTCATACGCTACTTCACCCGTCTTAAGCCTGTACATAAGCATATCGGTAACCATCGCTGAGATTGCTCCAGAGGCGCCTCCGATGGTAGTAGTCACGGCAGCTAAGGAAGCAATACCGCCCTGTCCAGTCGCGATCAAAAGAGTAGAACCGGGGTTGAAGCCATACCATCCAACCCAAAGGATGAATGTCCCAAGTACCTGTAGGGGAACGGAGTGGGGAACGAAGGGTTGGGCATCAAGAATTTCAATACCATCGGCATCGTAAAATCGTCCAACACGTGGCCCTAGTATCACAGCTGCGATGAGAGCGGTAACTCCACCGGTCATATGTACAACGCCAGAACCGGCAAAGTCGTGCATACCCACCCCCTGGAACGGCGTGCCGTTGAATGCCGAAAGGAAGCCGGATGCACCCCAGATAGAGTGCACGACGACCGGGTAAACAAATCCCGTAAGCATCATACTGTAGAGGATGTATGCCTCAAACTTGCATCGCTCGGCAATTGCTCCAGCGACAATAGTCGCGGCCGAGGCGGCAAATGCGAACTGGAAGAACCAGCCAATGTAGCCGGCGCCTTCGATGCCACGACAGAAGAAGTTGGCATTCCCGATAAAGCGAGTCGTGTCAGACGTGGCACCGCCATAGGCGAATGCGTACCCCACACTCCAGAATGCTATGGCACCGCCACACGCATCGAGGACGTTCTTGATTAATATATTCTTCACATTCATCTGTCGTACGGATCCAGCACAAAGCATAGCGAATCCAGCCTGCATCATGAATACAAGGGCCCCGGCGAAGAGGAGGTAGAAGACGTTTAGGCCCTCATTTGTTGTGGTTGATGTGGCGTAGAGAGAGCAAATTCCAGCCTCGACGGATTCATCCGTTAAGGCCGCCGCGCAGAATGCGTCTAGGTCGATGGACATGGTTGTTGTTGATGGGGTCGGCGAGAACAGGAGGTTGTCGAGGTGAATCAATACACGGTCCTTCAAAGAATATGAGCGGATGGATGGTTGCGGCTGATTGCAAGTGAGGGGAGGAGAAGAAAGTTCGTTCAAATGAAATACAACATACACAACAATTAAATTGTAAATCCCTTCAATGTGCCTTGCTCTAAGTGAAGAGGAAAGTATGACAAAAAAGTCAATAGTTATTGAACTTGTAGAAAAGGGGTCATTATTCTGCCGGCACTTCAAAATTCTCATCCCCCCCGCTTTGCACTATTTATTTATGTGTATACGTAAATGGCTGTATTCCACAAAGATGAAATCCGTCGAGGCTGCTCGGGTGATGGCCCATAGTAGTCTCCCCTACGCGTCCATTTACCCCCGACAATACGTCGCCCATCGTGTTCCCATATTGCCTCCATCTTCTTCAACTTCGTTACCGCACAACATTGGAGGTGTTGAATCATCATCTTCTTCAACTTCGTTACCGCCATCCTCTCAAACTGCAGTAATAATTGATGGTGATATAACAAAACCCTTCTGGTCCAGCATACCCTGGTCGACAGACTTTGTAGATATAGCCACATCCACGCCACCAAAATATACAACGCGTATGAAAATGCAATGGGATGATAATTATCTATATGTCGCAGCCTACCTCGAAGAACCGCACGTATGGGGAACGCTCGAACAACATAATTCGGTCATTTATCAAGATAATGATTTTGAAATATTCGTAGATACCGATGGGTCCAATCATAATTATAAAGAATTCGAAATTAATGCATTAGGTACTACATGGACCTTGTTGCTAAATAAACCATATGATGATGGTGGTGTCGAGGATAGTAAGCGTGTCGATCCGACTACGGGATATGATATGGAACCAGAGATACATTCTGCCGTACGGATATATCCAACCAATGAATCTATTAATAATCCAAGTTTACAGAATACGCATTGGACTGTAGAGGTGGCATTACCAATTTCTAAATTAATTCTACACAATAATATTAATGCTGTAATGCCAGACGAGGGTGTTTATTGGCGAGTTAACTTTTCGCGTGTACAATGGGGCTTTGATATTATTGACAATAAGTATGCCAAACGAAAATGTTGTCAATCCTGCGCCATCCCCGGGAGTGAAGTCGAAGATAATTGGGTATGGGCACCACAGGGCAAGGTTGCTATGCATTTACCTGAACGATGGGGTATTTTACAATTTACAACCAAACCACCATCCTCATCTGATGGTGTACGTGGCGAAGAGTATTATACAGAATGGCCATCGAGATGCGCAGTGATGGCAATTTATTATGCCATGAAGGCATACCATGCCAAGGTGGGGTTATATACAACTAATATTGATAGTTTAAGAGATTATTCAACACCACCATTTGTCTTGTTGGAGGGTGTACATTATAATAGTGATGTTGGAATAGTAATCAACCTTACATCCACGGGTGGGTATGAAGCAAGTGTTACCATGTCACCGTATACTGCTACTGTAAACAATGAACGATATTTGATTGTTACGAAGAATATTACTACCGAGGGTGGCCGTCTCGACAATTTTGCTCAACAGTGCTGAAAAAGTTGAGCCATTGATAGAAAGAGAGTGGATTCAATGTTACCTATATTATATTATGAAAGAAGAAGTATTAGCAGTTGAAAAATCAATTGTCACGTAGGAAATAAAGTTATTATAAAACTCTTTCTCCATTGTTTGTCAACATAATATGCTTAGCCATCGTATTATTGTTGAATCTTCTTAAGCAATGTCTCACAACCTTTCGTATTGTAGCTTACCATGCCTCAGAATATGTAACATTCTTCATGTTCTTTCCAAAAATGTTTGTTTGTCATCTGTTATTTCAGGGGGGCTAAATCAAAGTAGGATAAAAACGATACTGATACTAAAAACCTTGCTACAATACCTATTTCTTTTCATCGGCGCACTAAGCTGATTCTTGAAAAGCCCTGAACTCATGTGACTCTTCTCACCTTTGTAGCATTGTATTGGTCAATTTTTGCTGCATGCTACTCCAGTCGCACTATTTGCTTCTTAGTCCTCATCCTCATCATTGTTGACTTCATGTTGTGATCAACATCCATTCATGTCTTTTGTCAAACGAGACTTCCAAAAGACTACAGAAAAGAAGATGACGGAAGAAGGCAGAAGCTACTACTCCTAAATAAATACTACTTGTTATCTCAATAGAGAGATATTATGTAAACACGATCTTGTTCAACTTGTTCAAATTCAGTTCATAACCAATAATATTCAATTGGTACAACACACACACACATCGTTGTCATGATAATTTTCCGTCAAAATCGCCAACACTTCAACTCCTCGATGAGACTCTCCTCATCCTTATTGGGATGCTACACCAGTTGCACTATTTGATTCGACCCCATCCTTGTCTTCGTCCTTGTTTCTATCGTCATTATGTCAACTTCAATGGCGTTCCTGTTTTAACCCTAACTTGCTTTCCCAACCAACTTGCTTTCCTTGTGGACTCATGATCAAGAGACGGGGAATCTCCAAAGTGGACTTGTAGAACAGCCCGATGCAGTAAAGTCTTTGAAACAAGTGCTTCAGATTCAATCTGCATCTCGCCTCCCCTAAGCTTTCCTTTTTTAACCCTAACTTGCTTTCCCAACGAACTTACCTGGTGATGTAAAGCAGATCAGCGTGTGTGTCCAACAGGAGTAATGACGATGGGAGAAATATAGAATTATTGTCACTTCTAGAATCTACAACCATCATTCAATCTATCATTATTATACAAGTCTTTTATCTACCAAACAAACAATTATTTATACCCCCTTCCTATTCGTAAGACATCATTGATGCTGTAGATAATACATCAAAGTCACCAGCACTCCAACTCCTCGATGAGACTCTCCTCATCCTCTGAGACTCTCCTCATCCTCAATGGACAACCAATCTTGACTTTGCCGCTATGACTACTCTGTATATCATTCTCATCCTCGGTCTCGTTGTCTTCGTCCTTGCTTTTGTCGTCGTCGAATTCCATGTTGTTGTCTTCCGTGTCATCTTCCGTGTCGTCGAAGTACGTAATATTTATTACGTCCTCTAGACCCTTGAGAAAGATCTGATCCATCCTTGACCCAGCCATAATGGACTCGATGTTTGACATCCAATTGATAAGATCCATGGGGCATAAGCGATCCATGAGGACGCTGGTTGTCTTGAGCGTTGTCAGTATTGCAGCATACGCGAGGGCGAGTGATGACTGCAGTGCAAGATTGTAGTCAAGGACAGCATTATCCACTTTTATCTTCGAGTGTTCGGTGAGGAGGAGAGACGATGATGCGTTGTCGTCTTCAGAGATGGCTGAGAGAAGCCCGACTAAAGCATCAATGAATTCGTGCGGAGTTGGACCATTGAGCCTCCAGCTCAGTGCATTTAGGACTTCCATCTCAATGTCATCTAGCTCATCCTTCGAATACAAACCGTGGCACACAACCTCGGCTACGAAGTCGGAACCTAGATGCTTGATCCCACCACGATTCTTGATGGCGATGACAGTACATGCCACTGTGGCAAGCTGATATTCATGCCGAGTAGTTAGTGCAACCTTAGCTCTGGGAGAGGATGTGGCCATGAAACGATCAAGGTACGACATGCCGATGCATGCAACCTCACTGTTGATGTTGGATAATGATTCGATGATCTCGTAGGACCATGAGCAAAGGACACGCCGATCTGCTGCTGTGATTGTGGCGGAGGTTGACGAGAGGTAGTCGGCGCCGATACGGTAGTATGGCTCTTGAGCTTGCATGAGCTGAAGGTGATCGATATGGTAGGAGACTAACTCATTGTCGTGTGGATGAGGAAGACGCATGATATCGATATCGATGATGACGAAGAATGAGTCAATTTATGTGGAGATGTAGACGAAAATAAAGACCGAGCTGGTGTGCTGCAGCTCCGCGTTGCTTCATTTCTCTTCTCCCCTGAATCTTTACAGTACGTTTGGGGTCAAGATGTAGATCGGTTTATAAAACTCGGGAATTTCGCTTCGACTACTTAACAAACATGATAGACGGGATCGAGAAAATGAGTTTTGTATGCTGGCATTTTCTTGCAAGT